>ERZ857982.504-NODE-504-length-55092-cov-11.056871_pt1 | contig 55092 bp, 48 predicted proteins | sample MGYA00519955_ERZ857982 | MGnify/ENA primary metagenome ERZ857982 (study PRJEB31778, sample SAMEA3449416) | human gut metagenome | biome: human gut; feature: human-associated habitat; material: faeces | place: United Kingdom | collected 2010/2012 ... | reverse complement strand
GCAGGGGCCTGCCGTCGGCGGGACGGTCACGCCTCCGGCCCTCGCGGCCCCGCAAACACCTGCGGCGCCCGCGTCCGTGCCCATGCCTGCGGCCCAGCCCCCGGCAACGGGAGGCGCTTCGGCCGGCGGTCCCGTGCTGCCCGCACCGGCCCCGTCCCGTTAGGGAGACGACGTCCGGCCCGTTCCCGCAAGCAGGGGAACGGGAAGGGCGGAGGCAGGGCGGTATGGCAGCCGTCTCCGGTCATACGGCCATGCGGGAAGGATGTCCTTTCGCGGCAGGCCGGATCCGGCCGGAGTTCCGGCAGTTTCACGATTCTCACATTTCAAGGCAAAGAGGGGGAGTGCCTTCGGGCGGCTCCCCTTTTTCACACGCCGGGCAAGGGAGCCTTGGCGGCCCCTCCCGGTCCGCCGGGATGTCCCGGTTCTAACGGCGGGCCCGTGCCCGCAAGGAGGCGTGCCATGCGCGCTGTAGTTATCAAAGACATGTTTTGCCGCGGCAGCATCCTGTGCTGTGCGCTGCTTTTGTGCTGCCTGTGCCTTTGGCCTGCCGGGGCCCGCGCCCTTTCGTCCGATGCGGCCCGGGCCTGCGTGGTGGAGGCGGGCGGGGCCGTGGACAATGCGGATGCGGCCTGCTTCGAGCAGCTCGTGGATATGGATGCCATCCTCAATGAGGCCGTGGACCTGTTCATGAAGGAGGCCGCCAAGCCGGAGAACTCTTCCTTGCTGCCGCCCATGCTGGCCCTGATGTTCTCCGGGGCCGCCATGGCCGAGGACAACGGCCTGGGCGTGCGCAAGCTGCTGGTCTCCGAAGCCCGGGCCTTCGTGCACAATGGCATCGCTTCCGGTGCCTTTGCCGGGAAGAGCGTGCAGGACTACCGGACGGAAGGCTGGGTGGCGCCCCTGTTCGAGTCCGTGTCCATGGGCCGCAAGGATATCCGCAATGTGGGCACGCCCGTGCGCCAGGGCAAGGACTGGATCGTGCCCTTCGTGCTGCGTGACCACGGCAATGGCAACAGCTATGCCGTGCGTGCGCGGGTGAGCGATTCCGGGGGCAGCCCGCGCGTGGTGGCCGTGGAGAACCTGCGTCAGTTGTTCGTCATCCTGGGCAAGGAGGCCCAGGCGCTGGAAAGCTAGGCGCTTCGGACGGCGTCGGTCCCGGTCTGGAAGGCAGCGGCGCCCGCGAGGCGCAAGCGGGACAGAGCCCGCCCTGCGGCGCAGGGCAAGCCCGTGCTCCATCCCGGACGGCCCGCCGGGGACTGGCCTCCCTCCCTTTTTTAAAGGCAAAATAGAAAACCACCCGTTTTACCGGGTGGTTTTCTGCGTTTTGGCGGGAAAACGCACTGGCAAGCCTCCCTTCCGGCAGGCAGGCGGGGCGGCGGGGGATCAGTGCTTCCGCTGTTCCCTGCGGTCCCAAAGGGCCAGACGCAGGCGGTCGAGGACCATGAAGCCGCCGCTGCACAGCACCATGAAGGCCGCCGCCATGAAGACGCCCCGGTAGCCGAAACCGGCATGGATCACGGCGCCGCCCAGCAGGGGGCCCAGCATGCCGCTGGCATCGAAGGTGAGCATCATCACGTTGGAGTTGATGGAGCGCGTGGCGTCCGTGGAGCGGTCGTAGATGGTGGCCGCCAGCAAAGGATAGAGCAGGCCCAGGCCGATGCCGTACAGGATGGTCAGGGGCAGGAAGGCCCAGAGGGGGCCCCAGGCCAGACCGGTCATGCTGATGGCCAGGGCCACGGCGCACAGGGGCACGATACGGTAACGGGGCAGGGTATCCAGTACATGGCCGCCGAACAGACGCACCAGGATGATGGTGGTGGTGTAGCCCATGAAGAACATGGCCGGGGTGGCACCGGTGGTCACGCACAGGCCCTTCATGAAGTAGATGGCCAGGGCCGTCATGATGCTGAAGGAAAGGCAGGCCAGATAGATGCAGCCCAGGCCGGAGTGGGTCATGGAATAGAGGATGGCGCGCGGCGTCATCTGGTTCTTGGCCGTATCGGCGGAGATCTCGGGCTTGCGCAGCTTGGGGGCCAGGGGCACGAGCATGCACAGTGCGGGGATGGCCAGCACGGCCATGAGAGCGAACAAACGGGGCTCACCGCCCAGCAGGGGCAGGATCTGTTCGCCCACGGCCGGGATGATGGAATAGGGCAGCAGGGTGGTCAGGGAGAAGATGGCGAAGCCCCGGGCGCTCTGGCCCTTGGGGATGCAGCTGACCAGCACGGCCACCACACAGCTGGAGTAGACCGCCAGCGAGATGCCCTGGGCGATGCGCAGGCCCAGGATCAGCCAGATGCTGTCGGGCCCGTGGATGAAGGGATAGGCCAGCATGATGCAGCTGGAAAGGCAGATGGTGACCAGCAGGGCAGGCAGCTTGCTGCGCGAGAGCAGCACGATGCTGGCCAGGGGCCGCCAGAGCAGGACCATGGCGAACAGGGCCGAGAGCAGGATGCCGCGCCAGTTGGGGCTGACCTGCAAGCCTTCCAGCCATTGTTCGAAACAGTAGAAGACGGCCATATAGCTGTTGTTGCACATGGCCATGCAGAAAAGCAGGATGAAGTCGCGACTGAAGAGGGTCTGTTTTTTTTCGTTTTCGGGCAGCGTAGGGAGCATGGGAGACCGCCTTGCTGAAAAGGGAGAGGGAGACGAGACAATCTAAGGCTATTTGGTTGCGTCCGCAACCCGATTCGCACAAAAAAGTGGCTACTCTGCCGAAAGAGAGGAACAGGAAAGCCCCTCCGCAGGGGAGGGGCTTCCGTGACAGGATACGATCCTCCGCCGGGGATCAGTGATATTCGCCGTTGAGGAATTTCATGGCATAGCCGTGCACGGCCGCATCGGAAGTCATGAGCATGTCCATCTGGCGGGTCATGATGAGCAGGCGGCCCAGCTGGTCCAGGCGCGAGAGGACATCCAGCCGGGGGTACTTCTGGTAGCGGGCGCGGATACGGTCGCCTACTATTTCTACAGTAAAGCCCAGCTCCGTCAGGATGACCCCGATGCAGCGCACGCGCCGTTCGCGCTGCACGCTGCCGGCCGCACCACCGGCGAATTCGAAGCGGATGTAGTTCTTGCTCAGGGTCTCGCCGCACCAGCTGTCCAGGATGGCGTAGTGGTAGCCCACGCGCGAGGAGAAGTTCACATAACGGTCCGAGACGATGGCGTAGCTGCGGTCGCCGAAACGCTGGCCGCCCTGCTGGTTGCCGCCGCTCATGTTCTGGTTCATGACGGACAGGAAGCCGCGCATGTTGATGGGGCGGGGCCCACGGGCCTGGACGGCAGGATTGAGCATGCCGGACAGCACTTCCGCGAAGGGCTCGCTGATGACGTCCTCGGGCGTGACGCGGCGGGACTCGGGATTCTTGAGGCCGCCGCCGAGGTCGATGACGTACAGGTCCAGCGGCACCGGACAGACCAGCTGGCTGGCCGCGCCCATGCTGCCCTCGGTGACGCTGTCGGAGATGAGGAACATCTCGCTGTAGCTTTTTTCATGGGCATAACGCATGACGTCGTGCAGCGAGGTGCAGTTGGCCGGGCTGAAGAGCTCCGAATGCGGGTCCACCAGATGCAGGGGCATGATGTAGCTGGCGATGCGGCGCAGCAGGATCAGGGCCGGGGTATCCGCGGCGGGACGGCGGGGTTGCAGGCGCAGGGCCAGCAGCTCGGGGATCTCGCCCTTGAACACGCGCCCGCCGATGGCATCCACGGTGACGACCTCGCCTTCTTCCAGCAAACTGGTGGCACCGGGCAGGTTGATGACCGTGGGCATGCCGAATTCACGGCAGACAGACGCCATGTGACCGGTAAGGCTGCCCGTCTCGGCGATGATGGCCGAGGCCCGCTGCATGGTCACCATGGCATCGGGCGAGGTGTGCTGCAGGAGCATGACCGCGCCTTCGGGGAAGTGGGTGAGGTCCTGCGAAGGATGCACATGGATGACGGGGCCGCAGCCCACGCCCTTGGCCGCCACTTCGCCGCCGCTGAGCAGGGGGCGCAGGTGCGAGAGCGCCGGGGCCGTCACTTCGCTGACCGAGGCGTCCAGACCCATGGGCCGGGTCTGGAGCAGGATGATCTGGTCGTCTTCGTCCACGGCCCATTCCACGTCCTGCGGGTACTGGTAGTGGCGTTCCAGTTCCAGCGCCATGGAGGCCAGCTGCTGCGCCTGCTCATGCGACAGGCTGGGCACGTTGCGCAGGCTTTCGGGCACGTCCTCTTCCTTGCTCTCCACGCCGTGGCGTCCGGGAGCCAGCACGAGGCGGACCTCCTTGTGGGCGATGGTCTCCTGCTGGATGCGCAGATTGGCGCGCGAGACCAGCCAGTTGTCCGGGGTGGCCGTGCCGTCCACCACCATCTCGCCCAGGCCCCAGGTGCCCTGGATCATGACGCAGTTGGAGCGCAGGTCCACGGGATGCCGGGAGAAGGCCACGCCGGCCGCCTTGGCCTGTACCATCTTGAGACAGCACATGCCCATGCTGGTGGCGTCCAGCGGATAGCCGTTGCGGGCGCGGTAGGCCAGGGCACGGGGCGAGAACAGACTGGCCAGCACACGCTTGAAGGCCGTGGGCAGGCTCTCGCGCGTGGCGCCGAGGATGCTCAGGTACTGGCCGGCAAAGGACTGCACCCCGTCCTCGTCCACGGCACTGGAGCGCAGGGCGGCCTGTACCTGGCTGTCTTTGCCGAAAGCCTCGTCCCAGCCGTCGAGCAGGGCTTTTTCCACTTCTTCGGGCAGAGGGGCCTCCAGGATCAGGTTCTGCACGGTACGGGCAGCGTCCTGCAGGCTGTGGGGCACGTCGGCGTCCACCTTGCACAGGGTGGAATGGATCTTCTTGAACAGGCCGCTGGGGCGCAGCAGGGCCAGGCTGCTGGCCTGGATGGTGACCGCGAAGCCGGGAGGCACGGGCATGTCCAGCATGTTGCTCAGTTCGCCCAGGTTGGCGTTCTTGCCGCCCACGCTGTAGCCCATGCTGGCGTCCACTTCCGTCAGGGGCAGGATGAGCGCATTGACGTCGCCGCGGGTATGCTTCTCCAGCTCGTTCTCGATGTGCCGCCCGATGGCAGCCACGCTTTTTTCCAGATCCTTGTAGCGGTTGCGCGACATGTCGTTGAGGCAGGCCGCCATGCGTTCGCAGTGGAAGACCGCCTTGCGGGCGATGCGCCGTACCTGATGGGTCTCCAGATGCTTGTCGCCGCGCTGGGCCGCGTCCAGCTTGGCCAGGATGGCGGCCAGGTCCGCATTGGACTGGAGCAGTTCGTTGAAGGAGGCGTAGCGACGGCCAAAAGCGGCCATGGCCTGCTCGCGGCTGATGCGCGGCTCCAGGCCAAACAGGCGTTTGAGAGTCTTGATGGTCGTGGTCATGGAACTTCCTTTTGCTTCCCCCGGCAGGGCATGGAAGGCAGACGGCGCAGGTACGCCCGGCCTGTTCCCGGAGGCGTGCCGCCCGGGGCAGACCGTCCGGCATCCGGCAGGCGGCCTACCGCCGTGCCGTCATGTCACGGAAGGGCTGCCTCAGGCGCGGAACCCGCGTGCTGCCGGCAACACTATATAGCGTTGGGCCGGGCCGCGCCCTTCCCTGCGGACAAGGCCCAGACGGACCAGAATCTGCAGGTCGTACTGGGCGGTACGCATGGAGATGTCCTTGCCTGACATGTCCTGATATTCCTGCCGGCTGATGCTGCCGAGCTCCACTATCTGGGGCAGCAGACGGGCAAGACGGGCATTGAGGCGCGGCTGGGCATCTTCCGCAGCGGGCATCGCGCCTTGATCCTCGCTTTCGGCCGGAACGGGCTGGGCAACAGGACTTTCTGCCGTTTCCGCAGCCTCGCCGTGGGGCTGCCTGCTGTCGGCCCGTGCGGGCGGGCAGGAGAGCTTGCCGCGTTCCGGTCGCGCAATGTCTCCGGGAAGGGTATCCGGTCCCAACTGGATGTTTTCTGCAAAAATGAGGCCATTTTCGCAAAAAGCCAGGGCCCGGGCCAGGCAGTTCTGCAGCTCGCGCACGTTGCCCGGCCAGTGGTATTCCTGGAGCTTGCGCAGGGCGCCGCGGCTGAGGCGCGGCGTGGGCAGGCCCTGGGATTCCGCGGCCCGGGTCAGGAAAAAGACGGCCAGCAGGGGCAGGTCGGACTTGCGGCGGCGCAGGGGGGGCGTGCGGATGGTGATGACGGCCAGACGGTAATAGAGGTCCTCGCGGAAGGAACCTTCCTGGGCGTCCTGCAACAGCTCCGCGTTGGTGGCGGCGATGATGCGGGTATCGAAAGGCACGTCCTCGTCGCTGCCCAGCGGGCGGATCATACGGGTGGAGAGCGCCCGCAGCAGGGCCTGCTGGACCTTGGGGGCCGCGTTGCCGATCTCGTCCAGCATCAGGGTGCCGCCCTCGGCCGTGAGGAAGGCGCCCTTGCGGGGCTGGCGCGCCTCGGTGAAGGCGCCCTTGACGTGGCCGAACAGGGTATCCATGAGCAGGTTCTCGTCCAGGGCACCGCAGTTGATGGTGATGAAGGGGCCGTTGGCACGGGGGCTGGCCTGGTGGATGGCCGCCGAGACAAGCTCCTTGCCGGTGCCCGTCTCGCCGATGACGAGGACGTCGGCCATGGTGGGCGCGGCCTTGAGGATGTTGGCGCGCAGGTCCTGCATGGCGGCGGAGGTGCCCACAAGGCCGTTTTCGGGGATGTCGTCCAGCTCCGGCATGTTCTCGGCTGGTTCGCGGGCCCGGCGGGCGTCCTGCATGAGCTGCTGGTTGAGCTGTTCCTCCTCGCTGCGGCGCAGGCGGTGGAGCAGGGCGTTGATGGCATCCTTGAGCTGTTCGAGCTCCCGGGGCATGGGCGGCAGCACCAGCGGGTTGGAGCTGTGGCTGTCGATGCGCATGTTCACTTCATTGGACAGGCGGCGCAGGCGCTTGGTGGTGCCGCGTGCCAGCCAGGCCAGGCCCAGTCCCAGCAGGCAGATGCCGGCCAGCAGGCAGATGCCGTAGATGCCGATGATCTGGATGCCGGTGCGGGTGGCGGTGAAGCTGGTGTCCAGCACGGCCAGGCCGCCCATGATGGTACGCGGGCTGTCGGGATTGGCGGCAAAGGTGACGGGCGCGAAGCTGACGCCTTCCACGGCGCTGTTCTCGTGTCCCCAGGCATCGCTGTTGTCCAGGAAGATCTGGCCGGAGTGCCCGGCCTGGACGTTGGAGACCATGGACCAGTAATTGACGTGGTTGGGGCCGGGCCGGAAGGCGGTGCTGAAGCCGGCGCGGCCGAACTCGCCCTGGAAGCCGGCGCGCAGCGAGTCGCTGTTGAGGCGGCCGCCGGCCTCGTCCGCCTCCAGATTCTCGGACTGGAAGAGCATCCAGCCCTGGTTGTCGAAGAAGATGCTGCGGATGCGGGTCTCGTCGTCGGCGGCACGCAGGGGAGCGGACGACGACGAGAACATGCTGATGGCGTCGCGCAGGACGGTCAGGTCCAGAGAAAGGATGAGCATGCCCTGGAAGACGCCCTGGGCATCATAGATGGGCGTGGAGAAGCGGATGACGTAAAGGGGGATGCTTTGCACGGAATCGTTGAGCGGGACCATGGAATAGACCACTTCCAGGGGCTGGCTGACCTGCACATGGCCGGGCCGCTGGGCCGCGCCCAGACTGGTGAAGGGGTTGCCCACGGTGGCGGAGGCGATATCGGGAGGGATGGAGATGATCTCGCCGCCGTAGCTGAGCAGCAGATAGCGCTGGGAGGGATCCGTGCCCATGAAGGCCACCTCGCGGTAGCGCAAGCCTTCGGCACGCACGCGGAACTGGAGGCGGCGCACCATATCTTTGGGATCCATGGAGCCGGCGGCCAGGATGAGGAGCTGGTTTCGGGTCTCTGTGAGAATTTGCTCAAGCGAAAGGCTCATGGCCTGGGCATGCAACTGGGCATTGCGGGCTATTGCGCGATTGACCAGGGCTTCGATACTGCGTCCCGTTGCGAGGAAAACAAGTAATAAAACCAGCGTTAAAAGTGGTAAACCGAGCAAAAGCACCCGGCTTGTCATGCTGCGGTTGACGAAGAACCGGGTGGTTTCCAGCGAATTTCCCAGGACGGGTCTGGTCCAGATGCGCATACAGCCTCCCGATAACGCAAAAAGCGTGCAACTTTCCTGAAAATCTATCCGCAATGCGCAGTTTGCGCAAGAGAAAAAACGCTTGGCAGTGTTGCCAATCAAGGATTTCCGGGTTTTTTAGCGAAATTGGCACGGGTGTTGCTTAAAACGAGCATGTGAAGTTTAGGACGAATGGTCCTGCCGTGGGACGCAGGATCTGGATGCAACAACCCCAAGACCCGGAGGAGAACATGAAAATGATGCGCAAGCTCTGGACAGCCATTGCGGGCAGTTTCGTCATGCTGCTGGTCATGATGCCTTCCCTGGCCCTGGCAGCCAAGAAGGCAGCGGCAAACGTGGTCATCGTGGCCGATACCCGCCGCCTGGACGGCATCATGCTGTGGTGGGCGCAGATGTACAATGACAGTCATCTGTACTTCACCATCCTGACCATCATCATCATCCCGACGGTCGGCTGCCTCTTCGGCTTCCTGGCCGACGTTGTGATGTCGCACATCGGTATCGACCTCAAGCACCGCGAGCTGGCTGAACACTAGGCCGGAAGGGAGGAAAACATGGATTGGTTGTATGTTTTGATGCCCATCTCCGGCGTGACGATTTTCTGGCCCGGTCTGATCATTCTGGGTCTCGGCGTCGGCATTATCGGTGGTTTCTTTGGTATGGGCGGTGCCTGGATGGTTACCCCCGGTCTGAACATCCTCGGCTTCCCCATGGCCTTCGCCGTGGGCACGGACGTTGCCCACATGGCCGGCAAATCCCTGATCTCGACCCTGCGGCACGGCAAGTTCGGTAACGTTGACTACAAGCTCGGCCTGACCATGCTGGCCGGTACCATCGTCGGTGTGGAACTGGGCGCCCAGATGCTGATGTGGCTGGAACGCCTGGGCTCCGTCGACAAGGTCGTGCGCTGGCTGTACGTCGTGCTGCTGATCTGCATGGCCTGGATGGTCTTCCATGACGTGTCCCTGCGCAAGAAGAAGGAACGCGAAGCCGCCGCCCGCGGTGAAGCGCTCTCCGCTACCGCCACCGGTCTCGACTGGGCCTCCAAGCTGCACGCCATCCGCATTCCCCCCATGGTGCACTTCCACGGCGCCGGTATCTACTGCTCCGCCTGGCTGCCCATCGTGGTCTCCCTGTTCACCGGCTGGCTGGCCGGTATCCTCGGCATCGGCGGCGGTCTGATCCGCATGCCCGCCCTGGTGTACCTGGTTGGTTGCCCCACCCATGTGGCCGTGGGTACGGACCTCTTCGAAGTGGCCATCTCCGGCCTGTACGGCGCCGCTTCCTTCACCTTCAAGGGTCGTACTGAACTCGTGGCCGCCCTCATCATGCTGGTCGGCGCCGCCATCGGTGCCCAGGTCGGCGCTGTCGCCACCAAGTACATCAAGGGTTACGGCATCCGTATCGCCTTCGGCTGCGCCGTGCTCGGCTGCCTCGCTTCCGTGGTCCTGAAGCTCATCCAGCCCTACTTCCCCGCCTATGCCGGCTTCATCAACGGCATCGCCACCGTGGTGGTCCTGGGCTTCGTGAGCGCCATCTCCCTCTACATCACCGTCCGTATGGTTCAGGGCGCCAAGGCTGAACTGGCCGCCAAGAAGCGCCAGGCGTAAGGAGGCAGCACATGAGAATGCGTAACGTAATTCTGACTCTGGTACTGGCTCTCAGCCTCGGTCTGACCGCGTGCGAATTTGGCCAGGTGGAACAGGGCCGCTGCGTGGCCTTCAATCCGGAAACCAAAACCCTTCTGGTGGTGCTGGACGTCAATCATGACCAGCGCAACCCCCACTACTCCGGCGGCGTCCATGAGTACACCCTGCCTGCCGATCCGTCTGAAATCGGTCCCCTGCCCGTTCCCGGCGGCCGCGTGATGTTCGACCTGGAAAAGTCCACCGTCACCATCTTCAACCCCGAGACCAAGGCTCTGGAAGTCCTGAACGTGCAGTTCTCCGATGTTGAGAAGGGCATCAAGCGCACCCATCCCAAGGTGCACGGCAAGACCTTCCCCATCATCGACAAGGACAAGATGTCTGTGACCGAATACTCGGCCCGCCTGCAGGCCCTGGTGACCTTCACCATCCCCGCTGACAAGATCGACCTGCCCCCGGCCACCTGGGAAGCCGGTGACGAAGTCCGCATGTACTACAAGGAAAATGCCAAGCATCAGGCCCTGCGGTTCATGAACATCACCCGCACCAACATCTTCAAGAAGTAAACAACAGCAGCATCCACAACCCGGGGGGCGGCCCTCCGCCCCCCACCCCCTCCTGCTAGACGAGACTGCCGTGAAAAGCCTTTCCCGGCAGTCTTTTGATAACAGACCTTCTTCCCGCCAAGGAGCCCGTCATGACCAGCAGCTACAAGCGTTCCCTGTATTCCAGCATCGTCCGCATTGTTGCCAATGTGGTGATGATAGGCGCTGTCTTCCTGGGCATGTACATGGCCTCCCGTTCGCCCATGTCCTCCATGAGCACGTTCTGCCTCTGGTTCTTTGGCATCTCCATTCCTGTCTGGATGGGGGCGTTCGCCCTGATCCGCAAGATCCGTCAGGTCTACGCCGATGAAGGCGCCACCTACATCGAACTGCCCCGGCAGGGCGCCAGTCTGGTCTACTGGCGGGTCCTGGAACAGCCCCAGCACCACCTGGGGATCGTTCGCTGACATTCGCCTCCGGAAAAGCCCGCTGCCCTCCGTCCCCGCCGCTTTGGGCCGGGGCCCGAAGCGGAGGCGGCGGGCTTGCCGGAAGGCCGCTCTTCCTCTAGACTGCCCGTATGAGCGATTCCTCCAATTCCTTCTGGCAGGCACTGCCAGCCCTCAAAGAACGCCAGCGCCGCACAGGTCTGCTGGCCGCTCTTGTGCTGGGGCTGGCTGTCCTCGTTCTTGTGGACGGTCTGCAGGCCCTCATGCGTGCCGGGTCCTACCATCTGGACATCGTTGCCGGGCAGGGGACCATGCTTTCCGGCCCCATCGGCATCGACAAGCCGCGCGACAGCGACCTGCTGGTCTCCGTGACCCCGGAAGGCGCGCCGCTGAGCTTCCGTCTGGACGGCTTTTTTGCCAGCTACTGGTTCGGCAACGGCATGTGGCGCGGCGAGATCGTGGCGGAGCAGGGGGCCACTCCCGGCACCTATGCCCTGAGCGTCCGGGTGCGCGGCACACCGGCCAGCGCCACGCAGCGCTATGAGGTCACCGTCTGGAGCGACGCTGCCAGCCTGCGTCAGGGGGCCTACTCCCTGACCGTGTCCCTGCTGGGCTTCAATCCCTTCTGGCTGTCCGGCATCCTGGCCTGTATCGGCGTCGTGCCGGGCCTGCTCTCCTTCCTGTCCGGGCGGCGCATCGTCAGGCTGCTCTGGTACGCCGGGTTCAGCGAAGTGTTCCGCACGGAGGCCCGGAAGGACGGCAGCCTGATGCTCTGGTGCTCGGGCTCCAAGAAGGAAGGCCCCGCCGAAGGGGCCCTGTGCGAGGTGGTGGATGCCGGTGGGCAACTGCTGGGCCGGGCCAGGCTGGAGAAAAAGGCCGCCACCTGCATGGAATTGCGGATGGCTGCCGGGGAACTGCCCGACGGCGAAATCCCGGAAAGCTGCTACGTGCGTCTGTCCGCACCGCGCAACTGAGTCTTTTGCCAAAAGATCGCATGGAGGGCTTCCCGGCAGGGAGGCCCTTTTTCATCGTCTGTGGAGCTCCGGCCGCGCGCCGGGCTTTTCGGCATGTCCCGTCCCGGAAGGGGGGCCGGTGTCCGGCTGTCTCCCGGAAGAGGGGCCGCCGGGGCGGGAACAGCGTCATGCCCCGCAACGCGCCCCGTTCCGCCGTCCCCCGCCTGTCCTGCTTGCCGCCGGGGCGGCCATGGGCTACACTTGCAAAGCGCCGTGGCTCTGCCATGGCAGCTGTCATAACAAGGATGTAACTGCAAGATGTCTGAACTGTGTCCCTGCGGCAGTGGCCGCCCTCTGGACGAATGTTGTGGTCCCTACCTGGAAGGCAAGGCCTGGCCCGATGATGCCGACACCATGGTGCGCTCGCGCTTCAGCGCCTATTGCCTCGGCAAATTCGATTATCTGGTGGAGACCACCCATCCCGCCTATCGCGAAGATCTGACCGCCCAGATGCTGGAAGAGCAGACCCGTGACGTCCACTGGCTGCGTCTGGACATGGGCCCCTGTGAAAAGGACCAGCCCGAAGGCGAGAACGGCGAGCTCTTCGATACGGCCGAATTTTATGCCTACTACGAACTGGAAGGTTCCGTGCGCCAGATCGGCGAACGCAGCTTTTTCCAGCGCAAGGACGGCAAGCTGTACTATGTGGACGGCGTGGCCCGTCGCCCCAAGGCTTACCGTCGTCCCGAGCCCAAGGTGGGCCGTAACGATCCCTGTCCCTGCGGCAGCGGCAAAAAGTACAAGAAGTGCTGCGGCCGGGAATCGGCCTAGGCGGGGGGATCCATGGCCAATCCTGGCCCTGTTGCCGCCATCCGGCAATTTTGTCTTGAATGTCAGGGCAATTCCTCCCGTTCCGTGCGTCAGTGCGCGGATGAGGACTGCCCCCTGTGGGGCTGGCGCATGGCCGCCATCGAGGCGGACAGCCGTCCGGAATGGCATGGCCCGGATGCGCCGCGCCGTGCCCTGCGCGTCATCCGCGGGCAGTGCATGATGTGCGCCGGCAGCCGTGCCGACGTGCGCCAGTGTGCCGCCCGTGAGGACTGCGTGCTGTGGCGCTACCGTTTCGGTGTGCGACCGCAGACCTACAAAGAGGTGCGGCGGCGCTTTTTTGCCCCCAAGCCCCTGAAACTGTTTTGATCTCACGGAGCGGCATCATCGTGGTGCCGCTCCGGGCCTCTTTCCGGCCCTGCCGGTCCTTTTGGCTTCCCTTGCGGAAGACGCCCCATCCAGGGGAGGACACCATGATGCATACGCTTGAATGGTCCCGCGCCTATACCGGTCGTCTGCAGCGGGACGCTGCCGCCGTTTTCGCCGCGCGTGCGCCGGAGCTGTCGCGCCGTCTGGAGACGGAATGCGCGCAAGGCTCGCTGCCTTTCCTGACCATGCCGTACCGGGAGCGCCTGGAGCGGGAGCTGCCGCCCCTGCTGCCCCGGGTGCGTGCACGGCGCCACATGCTGGTGCTGGGCATCGGCGGGTCAGCTTTGGGGGCTCGCGCCCTGCAGCGCGCCTTTGCGCCCGGGCAGGACGGTCCCTGCCATGACGGCCCCTGTCTCTGGATCGCGGACAACGTCTGCGCCGCCACCTTCGAGAGCTGGCTGGCCAAGCTGCCGCCCCACGAGACAACCGTGGTCTGCATCAGCAAGTCCGGCGGCACCATCGAGACCCTTGCCCAGTACTTCCTTTGCCGGGACTGGCTGCGCAAGGCCCTGGGCGAGCGCTGGCACGAGCACATGATCGTGGTCACGGACCTGCACCAGGGTTTCCTGCGCGAGGAGGCCTCCCGCTACGCTCTGGATTCGCTGGAAGTGCCGGACAATCTGGGCGGCCGCTATTCGGCCCTTTCGGCCGTGGGCCTGCTGCCCGCCGCCTTTTTGGGTATCGACTGGCAGGCCCTGCTGGACGGGGCGGCCGCTGTGGCCCGTCCGCTGGCCCAGGATCCGTCCTGCCTTGCCGGGCATCCCGCCTTCCATCTGGCCTGCTGGGCCAATGCTCTGGAAAGCCACGGCTACAGCCAGCTGGTGTTTTTCTGCTATGTGCCGCAATGGGCCACCTATGGCCCCTGGTTCGCCCAGCTCTGGGCCGAGAGCCTGGGCAAGGACGGCAAGGGCATCATGCCCGTGCCCGCCACCGGGGTCACGGACCAGCATTCCGTCAACCAGATGTTCCTGGACGGGCAGCGTGACAAGGGCTGCATCTTCGTGACCGCCAGGGGACTGGAGCAGGGGCGGCATTTCGGCCGGGACCTGCCTGACCACTGGAGCTGGCTGCGCGGCAAGCCCTTCGGGGCCCTGCTGGAAGCCGAAGGCCTGGGCACGCGCATGGCCCTGTGCAAGAGCGGCGTGCCCCTGCTGCACATGGAGATGGGCGAATGCACGCCCCGCGCCGCGGGCAGCATGATGCTGCTGCTGGAAGCGGCCACGGTCTTCACCGGCTGGCTCATGGGCATCGATCCGCTGGACCAGCCCGCGGTGGAGCTGGGCAAGCGGCTGGCCAACACCCGTCTGGGGGCGTCCGGTTATCCCCGGGAGGCTGCCGACCTGGCCGAATTTCTGGCTGTGGCGCAGGAGCCCGAGAGCTTCTAGGGAGCCCGTTTTTCCCTGCCGCGCCTCCGGCCTGCCCTGTTGCGGGCCGTGGGCGGCAGACTGGAGCATCGCATGTTCAAAGGTGGTACCGCCGCAGCGGGAGCGACGGCAGAGCAGGATCTGCCGCTGAGCTATGCCCGCACGCTGTCCTGGCTCTCGTTGCTGGTCATCATGACCACCAGTCTGGTGCTGTCGTTCTTCATCGCCAATTCGGCGCGCGAGGCCCTGCTGACACGGCAGGAGAACTTCTCCCGCCTGCTGGCCGAGAACCTCAACCACCAGATCTACCGGCGTTTTGCCCTGCCCACGCTGCTGGCCCACGGGCGCATCGCCCTGCGCCAGCCCAGCCAGTACGACAGGCTGGATCAGGTGGTGCAGTCCGTGGTCCACGGGCTGCCCATGGAACGCCTGCGCATCTATGACTTCACGCGGGTGGTGGCCTATTCCACCAGCAAGGAAGAGCTGGGCCGCATGGGCGTGGGCCCGGAAAGCCTGGACAGCACCCTGCGCGGCGGCGTGCCCAAGCCGGAGCTGATCTCCAATATCCCGGACTGGCGGGCCATCTTCCACCTGCCCCTGCCGTCGGGGACCTTCGTCCTGCGGACCCTCTATCCCCTGCGCGGGGAACCCCTCCAGCCGGGGGCGGAGCCGCCCATCATGGGGGCGCTGGAGCTGACGCAGGACATCACCAGCGATTACGAGCAGATCTTGCTTTTCCAGGGCGTGGTGGTGGTGACCTGCCTGCTGTCGTCGGTCATCATGTTCGCCTTGCTCCTGATGCTCATCCAGCGGGCGGAACGCGTCCTGGCCGACCGCATGGCCAAGAACCGCCAGCTGGAGAACGAGCTGCACAGCAACGAGAAGCTGGTCAGCATGGGCCGCGTCATCGCCAGCATCGCCCATGAGATACGCAACCCGCTGGGCATCATCCGCTCCAGCGCGGAGCTGCTGCAACGCCGTATGGGCAAGGCCGATGCCGGGACCTCGCGCATCCTGCAGGCCATCTATGACGAGTCCGTCCGTCTGTCGCAGACGGTCAACGATTTTCTGGACTATGCCCGTCCCCGCCAGCCGCGGCAGGATCTGGTGGATCTGGATCTTGTGCTGAGTCAGGTGCTGGCCTTCCTGGAAGGTGAGCTGGGCCGTGTGGGCGTGGCCATCGAGCGGGCCACCTCGCCCGGTCTGTGGGTGCGCGGTGACAAGGACCTGCTCTACCGGGCCATCTACAACATCCTGGTCAACGGCCAGCAGGCCATGGACGGGCCGGGCATCATCCGCATCAGCAGCCGCCGGAGCGACGACGGGCGCGTGGTGCTGGAGGCCCTGGACTCGGGACCGGGTTTCGATCCGGCCCTGCTGGACAGCGTGCTGGATCCCTTCTTCACCACCAAGGACGGCGGTACGGGCCTGGGCCTGCCCATCGTCAGTTCCATCATCAACAGCCATGGCGGCGAGATCCGGCTGGCCAACGGCCCCGAAGGCGGGGCCCTGGTGCGCATCCTGCTGCCTGCGGCGGAGCCGGAAAAGCCTGAAGAGCCTGAGAGCCCCGCTGCTGCCGCGGAAGCCCAGTCCGCCCCCGCGGAAAGCGGGGAAGCCGCCGCCCGGCCCGCCGACGACAGGGAAAACGGGACGCCGGAGCCCGGCAAAGAGAGCTAGACGTGCCCGCACGCCAGGCCGCCTCCCGCCTGCGGGCAGCCTGGGCAGGAACGATGTCGCAGGCTGGCCGCAGCGTCTTCCATCGGCGGGGCTGCTGGCAGAAAATCAGTTTTTTGCGGGCAATACGGTCCTGGGCCTGATCGGAGCCGCCTCACGCCTGTACCGGGAGAAACACCATGAGTGACAAATCGCATATTCTGGTCATCGACGACGAAAAAAACTACCTGCTGGTGTTGCAGACCCTGCTGGAGGATGAGGGCTACACCGTCACCGCCATCAGCGACCCCGAGACGGCCCTGGCCTTCCTGGCCGAGAGCGAAGTGGACGTGGTGGTGACGGACATGAAGATGCCCAAGGTCTCCGGGCGCGAGGTGCTCCAGCACGTGAAGAAAAGCTGGCCCTACATCCCGGTGCTCATCATGACGGCCTTCGGCTCCATCGAAAGCGCCGTGGAGGCCATGAAATACGGGGCCTTCGACTACATCACCAAGCCGTTCTCCAACGACGAGCTGCTGCTCTCCATCCACAACGCCACGGAGCTGGCCCGCGCCCACCGGCAGTACCGCCTGCTGCAGGAAGCCATGGAAGAGCGCTACAGCGTGCACCAGATCGTGGGCCGCAGCCGCGCCATCCGCGATGTGCTGGTCATGGTGGACCGTGCCGCGCCCAGCCGCTCCACGGTGCTCATCACCGGCGAGTCGGGCACGGGCAAGGAACTGGTGGCCCGCGCCATCCATTACGCCAGCCCGCGCAAGGAAAAGCCCTTCGTCTCGGTCAACTGCATGGCCCTCAACCCCGGCGTGCTGGAGAGCGAGCTCTTCGGCCATGAAAAAGGCTCCTTCACCGGTGCCGTGGCCATGCGGCGCGGCCGTTTCGAGCAGGCCGACGGCGGTACGCTCTTTTTGGACGAGATCGCCGAGCTGACGCCCGATCTGCAGGTCAAGCTGCTGCGTGTGCTGCAGGAGCGCCGTTTCGAGCGCGTGGGCGGCGGTGAGGAGATCGAGGTGGACATCCGCGTGGTGGCCGCCACCAACAAGGATCTGGCCGCCATGGTGGAGAAGGGCACCTTCCGCGATGACCTCTACTACCGCCTGAACGTGGTGCAGATCCCTCTGCCGGCCCTGCGCGAGCGCCGGGAGGACATCCCGCTGCTGGTGGCCCACTTCATGGACAAGGTGGCGCGCGAGAACGACATGCCGGCCAAAAAGTTCACCACCGAGGCCCTCAACTACCTGAGCGGCTACGAGTGGCCCGGCAATATCCGCCAGCTGGAGAACGTGGTGGAGTCCTGCATGGTGCTGGTGCCCGGTACGGTCATCGACGTGGACAACCTGCCCGCCGAGATCCGGGATGAGGATTCGCAGTTCAAGAGCGCCGTGGACCTGTTGCCCGTACAGCTGGATCTGGCCGATACTCTGGAGAAGATCGAGGCCGCCCTCATCCGCCGTGCGCTGGTACGCGCCGATCTGGTGCAGGTCAAGGCCGCCGAGCTGCTGGGCATCTCCAAGAGCCTTTTGCAGTACAAGCTCAAGAAATACGCCATCACCGGGCATTAGGGTGGGGAAGGATGTTTGCGGGGGGAGGGAAACCTTTTCGGGAAAAAGGTTCTCCCTCCCCCCGATCCCCCCACCTTTCCAAAACTTTTTATTCAGGTCCCTGACGGCTGTCGTGACATGAAGATCTTGCTGGCCTTGCCGGTCCTCCGGCAGGGCCTTTTTGTTTTTGGGGGAGGCCGTTCGGGGAGGTGTTTGGTGAGGATGATGGATGTTTTTTGGCAGGACAGGCTGTTTCCCTTCGTACGGGCTCTTGGGAGGCTGTTCCCGTGACTTGGCGGGCGGCTTGAAGGCGTGTGCCAGGGCAGGGGACCGGGCCTGGAGAGGGCGGGAGTCTGACGGGGCGCTTCGGGCCTGATGCCGCTCGATAGAGGCCACCACGCCGTATCTCGTGACGCACCGGCGCCGGCGTTCCTATAAAGCGCGCCGGGAAGGGGATGGGGGGAGGGAAGCCTCTCGCGCGAGTAGCGACCGAATGGCGGCCAGAAGGGCCGTGCCCGTTAGCGACGAAGGAGCTTTACGGGCATCAGAGATGAGGGGGCTCCCTTCCCCCAAAAAAGCGCCTTGCCCAAAGCGCTTGCTGCAAACGCAAAAAGCCGCGAGCGTTTTCACGCTCGCGGCTTTTGTGGGCCGGACACCCGGCAGCGGCTGTTACCGCTGCTTTCTTTCGAACCTGACGGGGTTGGCAGTGCTGCCGCCGTCCGGCTTGAAGGCAAGCTAGCCGTAAAAGGGGGCTGCTGTCAAGCCCCGATCCCCAGCAGGCGGCCCGCATTGCTGAGGATGCGTTCTATGGCGTCCTCGCTCAGGCCGCTCATGGTACGCAGACGCTCCAGCTCGTGGGCGGGATCATAGAGCGGCCAGTCCGTGCCGAACAGCAGCCTGTCCGGGGAGTGACGGGCCAGCAGCCGCTGCAGGAGCGAGGGCGTCACATAGGGCGTGGTGCTGGAGGTGTCTATCCAGAGGTTCTCAAAGTCGCCCAGGGCCTCCAGGCTGTAATCCCACATCTGATAGCCGCCGAAGTGGGCACCGATGACCCGCAGGCGCGGGAAGGAGCGCATGAGGTCGGCCAGCATGAAGGGGCTGGAAGGGGCCTTGTCCAGGGGATCGTCGCTGCCGATATGGATCTCGAAGACGAAGTCGTCCTGGGCGCTCTCGAAGATGGGCAGCAGGCGGCGGTCGTTGAGCGCGAAGCCCTGGAAATCGGGATGGAGCTTGATGCCGCGCAGGCCGCCCGCCTTCATGCGTTCCAGTTCGTCTTCCCAGTCCACATAGGCCGGGTGCAGGGTGCCGAAGCCGATGACTTCCTCATGTTCCCGCTGCAGCTTTATGGCGTAGTTGTTGGCCGGGATGACCTGCGCGGGGGCCGTGGCCGCACAGAGGACGATGCATCTGTCGATACCGGCGGCCTTCTCACGCTCCAGAAGGTGCTCGATGGTGCCGTCACCGCGGCAGTCCAGGTGATAGACCGTATTGAGATGGTCCACGGCCTTGTGGGCGATCTTGGGATGGAAGGCGTGGGTGTGGATGTCGAAAAACATGATGGGCTCGGATGTCTTGTGGAAGATGCGTCCCTGAGCCCCTGCCGCTTCCTTTCGGGGAAAGGACCGGTGGGGAAAGGACAGGGAGGCTGGTGCTTTTGCCGTTCCGTGACCGGAGGCGCAGCACTGGCCGTGCCCGCGCCTTCCGGTGTTGGTTCGTTGGTTATTCCTTCACGCCGTTGACCACGTTGACCGGGGTGCCCTGCTGCCAGCGGAGGATGTTCTCGGCCGTGAGGTTGATGATGTTCTGCCGCGAACGGGCCGTGGCCCAGGCCATGTGGGGCGTGATGAGGGTGTTGGGCGTGTGCAGCAGGGGATTGTCCGCCGCCGGGGGCTCCTTGGCCAGCACGTCCACGCCCAGGCCGCCCAGTTTGCCGCTGTGCAGGGCCTCGGCCACGGCGGCCTCATCCAGCAGAGGGCCGCGGGCCGTGTTGATGAGGATGGCGCCGGGCTTCATGCGGGCCAGGGCCTTGGCGTTGATGATGGCCCGGGTGGCATCGGTCAGCGGGCAGTGCAGGGAGATGACGTCGGCCTGCTGGAAGATCTGGTCCGTGGAGGCGAAGGCGAACGGGCTGTAGGACGGAGGGTTGCGGGGGGTGCGGCAGTTGGCCAGGACGGACATGCCGAAGGCGTGCCCCAGCTCGCCCACACGGCGGCCGATGGAGCCGAAGCCGATGACGCCCAGCGTCCGCCCGCGCAGGCAGACGGGCGTGGTCTTCCAGTAGCACCAGGTGTCTTTCCATTCACCGGCGCGGACGCTGGCCGTATGCTCGCCGGTACGGCGGCACAGCTCCAGCAGCAGGGCCCAGGCATGCTGGGCCACGTCGTCCACGCCGTAGGCCACCACGTTGCAGACAGGGATGCCGTGTGCGGCGGCGTCGGCAGTATCGATGATGTCGTAACCTGTGGCCAGGACGGCCACCATGCGCAGGTCGGGCAGGCGGGACAGCGTGCCCGACCGCAGGGGGACCTTGTTGGTGACCAGCACTTCCGCGCCGGCGGCCCGTTCCACGATCAGATCTTCGGGCGTATCGCCGTAGATGGCCACCTCGCCCAGTTTTTCCAGGGGCGCCCAGCTGATGTCGCCGGGGTTGATGACGTCGCCGTCAAGCACAACTATCTTCATTTTGATCCTTGCTGCGCGCACTGCAAAACGGGCAGGCAGTGTCTGCATGGCCTGTTGCCCGGACAGGCAGGGGAAGAAAAAGGGGCTGTCGCCGCTTTTTCGGGAGCAGTGTAGCCTTAGGCGTACGCCCCCGCAAGGGGCGGCCCTTGGACGGGGGGCGAAAAAAAAGGGTCGCCCCGAAGGGCGACCCTTAAAAGCCGGATGGCTGACGACTAGTGAGCGATCACGCAGAAGTCGTCGCGGCGGTTCTGGGCCCACACGCTTTCGCCGGAACCCTGCACCACGGGCTTTTCCTTGCCGTAGCTGATCATTTCCAGCTGGCCGGGGTTCACGCCCAGGCGAACCATGTAGTCATAAGCGGCGCGGGCGCGGCGTTCGCCCAAGGCCAGGTTGTATTCCTGGGTACCGCGTTCGTCGCAGTTACCTTCGATGCGCACGCGGATGCTGGGGTACTTCTTCATCAGTTCAGCCTTGGCGGTCAGCATGTCTTTGTACTGGGGCTGAATGTCGAACTTGTCGAAAGCAAACAGCACGCGACCGTCAGTGATCTGCTGGATGGCAGCACGCATTTCGGGGCTCATGTCATCGACATCGCCGGTGGCGTCCTGGGTCTTCTTGGCGCAGCCGAAACCGGCGGCGAGGGCCATAACCAGAGCAAGGATAAGAGCGTAGCGTTTCATTGTGTGTCCTCCTGAACAGCTCTAACTCCAAAAAGGTACCTTTCCTTTCTGTACACAGCGGATGGCGGTATCCCATCCGCAGAACGGATGGTATATGTGAACCAAGTTTTGTCAAGTCAGGATAGGGGGGATTCCCCTATTTTTTCCAGAAATCTGCCCGGTTTTTCCGAAAAAGCCGGGCAGGACCTCCGGATTTTACAAAATCTGCCAAAAACTACTTGCCGTCAGGCATGCCCCAGCGGGGGAAGGAGGCCGCACCGCCGCCGGTGGGCACCTTCTTGGCATCGCCGCCATGACGGGTGGTCAGATAGATGCCGCGGGAGCCGCCGCGGCTGGAGGCGAAGGCGATGAAGTAGCTGTCGCCGCAGAAGGAGGGCTGCTCGTCGCTGCCGGGGCCGAAGGTGATCTGGCGTTCCAGGCCGGTGACCATGTCCTGCACGAAGATGCGGTGGCCGTATTCGGTCATGCGGCTGTAGGTCACCAGGGTGCCGTCAGGCGAGAGGTTGGCTTCGGTATTGTAGCCGCCGTTCTTGCTGACGCGGGTGATGCTGCCGGAGCTCAGATCCTTCATGAAGATCTGGGGACCGCCCAGGCGCGAGGAGGTGAAGACCATCTTGGTGCCGGTCCTGTCGAAGGTGGGCGACACGTTGATGGAGTTGCCGCCTTCGAGGATGCGTTCCTTCTGGAAGCCGTGGTTCAGCAGGAAGATGACGGGGTAGCGGCCGTTGGAAAGGGCCACGGCCACCTTGTTGTCAGGCGTGAACGAAGGCCCGATGACCACGTTGCCGGGGAAGCGCACGCGCTGCACGCTGCCCTTTTTGCGGTCCCACACGCCCAGGGAGTGGGACTTTTCGTCGATATGGGTGAAGACGATGAAGCGGCCGTCCGGGGACCAGGCCGGGGACATGGCTTCGCCCTTGATGTTGGTGATCTGGCGCAGGTCGCGGCCCGTGGGCTTGACCAGCCACACGTTGGCGGACAGGCGGCCGGACTTCTTGACGAAGGCCAGGGTGGAGCGGAAGAAGGCGCCGCTGCCGGTCAGCACTTCGAGCAGGTCGGCACAGAAGCGGTCGGCCACTTCGGGCAGGTCGCTGGCGCGCACCTGGGGGTATTCCTTGCCGAACAGGCGGCCGCCGGTGTTGGTCTCAAAGGCGCGGATCTGCACGGAGCTGGTGCCGCTGTCGCCGTTGGGCCAGTAGGTGGTGACCACGATGTCCGAACCGGCCAGCTGGAAGCGCTTGAAGTCCAGGCTCGGGGGCTCGTAGCCGGGCAGCAGGGTACCGCCCAGCACGGAGGAGGCGGGCGTCAGGCGCATGAAGGGCAGGAAGCTGAGGTTCTCTTCCACCAGTTTCTGCAGTTTGGCGCCCATGCCGTTGGCCTGCTTCTGGGGGCCGGTGAGGGGGGCTGCCAGGGCAAGGTTCACGATATTCTGGCCGGGGCCGTAGATATCGACACGCATGGCGGCCTGGGCGGCGCTGCCCAGGGACAGCGTGACGGCCAGGGCCAAAAGGATGGCAAGACGTTTCATGGCGTAATGGTCCTTGTGGTGGTGTCTAGCGCACCAGAGTTAGGGTGACGTTCACAAATCTGCCCACAGCCGCGGGCGGGGGGCTGACCTTTCCTGCCCGGCGTATGCCCTGCCGGACGTATCTGTCAAGCAGCTCGCTGCCGCTGCTTTGCAGGATGCTGTAATTGAGGATCTTTCCCGAGGCGTCCGTCTCCAGGCGCACCGTGGCATAATAGGTGCCCTTGGCCAGTTCCGCGGGGATGAAGGTGGCGTTGCGCAGCTCCATGACCAGCTTGCGGAAATAGGCCGCGTGCTTGGGGCCGTAAGCGTCCTGGGCCTTCAGCGGCGTGGTCAGGGTGGCGGGCTTGGTGTCCAGCGTGACGGGCTCGCTCTTGGCCTCCGGCGCGGGGGCAGCGGCGGCAGGTGCGGCCGTGCCCGTGGCGGGCTTTGCGGCGGCTTTGCGGCGGCTGATGCCGGAAAGGTCGGCCATGTTGCCCTGCCAGAAGGTCAGGTAGACGTCCTGGCTCATGCCGTAGGGGGGCTTGCCCAGGTCGGCGGTCTTCATGACCGCGCCGCACACGGAATCATTGAGGGCCTGGCTGGCGGACTTTTCAAGATAGCCGCAGCGCTCCACCTTGCCTTCCGCGTCCACGCGCACCACGATGCGCACCTTGCCGCGGTCGGCCGGGGCGGCCCAGTTGGCCAGGATCTTTTCCATGGCCTCACCGGCGTAGCCGTTGGCCACGTCCGCCGCAGCGGCGCCTGCGGCCCGTGCGTGCAGGGGCGCCAGGCACAGCATGAGCACCGGCAGCAGGCCCAGGAGGGCCGTCGGGCGGGAAAGGATTCGTTTCATGTGACCTCCACGAAGGCATATGTGCATGCCGATGCGGCTCTTATGCAGCAATGCCGTTCCAGAATGGCGCATCTTTGGGGAAAGATGGGGCCTTCCCCAAAAACAGCGGGATCTCGAGACAGCAAGGCGGCCGCACCACCGGGCACGACCGCCTTGACGGACCGGTTAGCGGCCCATGAGTTCATTGAGGGTGAAGACAAGGTCCAGCTCGGTGTACTGTTCCGACGGCGGCGGCGGGAACGCCCCCGCCCGGCTGGTGCGCCAGATGGCGTTGGCCGCCGAGGAGTCGTACTGCGCGTTGCCGGAGCTTTGCGTCACGTCGACTTTTTCCACTTCGCCCTGCAGGTTGACCTTGACCCGGACCACGCAGACCAGGTTCAGGCGCGTGGCGGAAGTGAAGCTCCAGTTGGGACGCACGGCAAGCATGACCTGACCCATGTAGACGTCGTTGAGGCCACCGCCGCCGGGGCCGTCGCCTTCGCCGCCACCGCCGCCGCCATCGCCGCCGGCATTGCGGCGGGCCTGGGCAAGGGCCTGTTCCACGCTGCTGCCCTTGTCCCCGGATTCGACGCGGGACGTGGCTTCGCGGCGGGCCTGGTTCATGGCTGCGGCCACGGGGTCGCCCTTGGACGGTTTGTCGGCCTTTTTGTCGGTCTTCTTGTCGTCCTTGGGCGTGGACTTTTTATCGTCCTTCTTCTTGTCGTCCTTCTTGGGCTTTTCGGGCTTCTTGTCGTCGTCCTTTTTCTTGTCCTCTTTCTTTTTCTTGTCTTTTTTGTCGGCCACGGGAGTGGCGTCTTTGGGTTCGGGCTTGGGCTTGACCTCATGCTTGGGCTCAGGCTTGCGCTCGACCTTGGGTTCGGGCTTGGCCTCCACCGGACGGGCTTTGTCCACCGTGGGGTCGGCCTTGACCTCCGGCCGTTCGGGCGCGGCCGCGTCGGCCTTTTTGGCCGGGGGCGAGACGTCCTTGGGGCCGTCCGTGGGCTTGCCCATCTTGCCCAGGATGCTCGAGGGCGTGCGGTTGCCGCCCGGAGCGCCGTCCACCAGGCTGATCATCACCGGCGGCGTCTCCAGGTTCACCGGAGGCGAGCTGGGCCAGAACATGATCAGCAGGAAGACCGCCAGATGCAGGCAGAGGGAAAGAAGATACGAGGCCCAGTTCATCGCTGACTACTTCCCGCCTTTGGCGGCTGCCGCGGCGGCAGCGGGCGACAGGCTCTCGGAGGAATCGGCCACCACGCCGAGCTTTTCGATGCCCACGGCCTTGATGCGGCCCATGACATCCACCACCACGCCGTAGGGGACTTCCTTGTCGGCACGCAGGAAAAGGGTCTTGTTCTTTTCCTTGACCAGGGTCTGGAGGTAACCTTCCAGATCGTCCATGGTCTGGACCTCGTATTCGTCCAGGAAGATCTTGCCGTCGTGGCGGACGGTCAGCATCATGTTGTCGTTTTCGGTCGGCAGCACTTCCACCTGTTTGGTCTGGGGCAGGTCCACTTCCAGCCCCTGGCTCATCATGGGAGTGGCCACCATGAAGATGATCAGCAGCACCAGCATGACGTCCACGAAGGGCGTCACGTTGATCTCGGAGACAAAGCGGTTGTTGCCGCCCACGCTGGCGCCCATCTTACATCTCCGTGGCGCCCGTGCGCTGCACGGGGCGGTGGGCATTGAGTTCGCGCTGCACGCGGTTGAGGAACACGCCGGCAAAGTTCACCAGCAGGGTGTCCACCTGCGAGAGCTTGCCCATGAAGATGTTGAAACCGATGGTGGCGGGCACGGCCACGCCCAGACCGATGGCCGTGGCCACCAGGGCTTCGGAGATGCCGGGGGCCACCGTGGCCAGGGAGGCGGACTTGAGCATGCCGATGGAGTGGAAGGAGTGCATGATGCCCCACACCGTACCGAACAGGCCGATGAAGGGGGCCGTGTTGGCGGTGGTGGCCAGCAGGGAGAGGGAACGTTCCAGACGGGCCATCTCGCTGGCCACGCCCTGGCGCAGGGAGCGGCGCACGTTGTCCACCACGATCTCGCTGCTGTTGCCGGCTTCCTTGGAGCGGTTGAACTCCATCACGCCCTGATGGGCCACGAAATAGAGCGGGGACGCACGGTCGGAGCCCAGGGAGAGCACGGCCTCACGCAGGCTGGGGGCCTTCTCGAACAGGTCGGTGCCCTGCAGGGCCTTGCGGTAGGCGGCGTTGAGGGCCAGGGTTTTCTGGATCATCATGCCCCAGCTGCCCACGGACATGAGCACCAGGATGCACAGCACGATCTTGGCCACGAGACTGGCCTGGCTGATCATCGAAAAGAAACTGAACTCCATGTATCACTCCTGGAGATGGAAAATGGTGTGCCTGGTTGGATCCTGTGCCCTGCCGGACCCAGCACGTATGCAGCGGAAAAAAGAAAACGCCAAAGAGCCCCTGCCATCCGGGGGCCCGGAAGACAACGGCTGTACGCGGCGTTGAACCGCCCGGAGAATGCAACGTTCGCCGTCTTTTTTCAAGCGTTTTTTCTGTGTCGACGGGGAGGACGGCGGCAGGGAGCGCTGTCTCCCGCCCTAGTCCGCATCGCACATCTTGCGCCAGAGGGTATTGAGGCTGATCCCCAGGGAGCGGGCAGTGCTTTTTTTGCTGTACTGCTGGCGGACCAGTTCCTGGCGGATGATCTTCTTTTCCATGAGGCGCAGGCGCTGGCGCAGGCTGCCGCTTGCGGGCAGGTCCTGTTCCTCCCGGTTCTCGGGTACCCTGCGGGGCGAGGCCAGGATGCCCTGCGTCTGGCGCATGTCGAGCAGCAGCTCCTGCAGCAGGGGCATCTGGAAGGCATCGCTGGTGGACATCAGGCAGTAGCGGCGCAGCAATGCGTCCAGCTCGCGCACGTTGCCGGGCCAGGGATAGCTGCAAAGAAGCTCGATGGCTTCGGGGGGCATCTTTTTGTGGATCATCCCCATGCGGCGCATGATATGCCGGACCAGCAAGGTCATGTCCTGGAGGCGTTCACGCAGGGGGGGCATCTCCAGGCGCAGCAGCGTCAGGCGGTAATAAAGATCCGCCCGGAAGCGCCCTTCCCTGACCTCCTGCACGAGATCTTTCCAGGAAGAGCAGACCACGCGGGCATTGACGGTCACGGGCCTGTCTCCGCCAAGGCGGAAGATCTCGCCGCTTTCCAGAACGCGCAGGAGCCTGACTTGCACGGCGGCGCTGATGTCCGCGATCTCGTCCAGGAAGATGGTGCCGTCCTGCGCCAGTTCGAACAGGCCCTGCTTGCCGCCGCGGCGGGCGCCGGTGAACGCCCCTTCGGCATAGCCGAACAGTTCGCTCTCCAGCAGGCTTTCCGGCAGGGCGCCGCAGTTGACGGCCACGAAGGGCGCGTGGCGCCTGGGGCTGGCATTGTGGATGGCATGCGCCAGCAGTTCCTTGCCCGTCCCGCTTTCCCCGTGGATGTATATCCCCGCGTCGGACTCGGCGAAACGCTGGGCGTGTACCCGCAGGGACCTCATGGAAGGGCTTTCGCCAAGAAGGTCGTTCAGCGTGAACTTGGCCCGCAGGCCTGCCTGGCGGGAATGCTTGAGCCGCCGTTGCAGATCCGTCAGGACAACATCGGGTGTCAGGACGCTCAGGGCTCCTTTCTGGATGCCATCGACCACGACGGCGCTGCTGGTGAAGACAAGGTCCTGGCCGTTCTCGCCTTTCAGGGTCCCTTCTGTGGGCCGTCCCGTTTCCAGGCTTTCGGCAAGGCCAAGGTGCTGCAGTGCCCAGCCGTCCCGGAGCCGATCCTGTCCCAGGGCCTGTCTGGCCACGGGATTGCTGAGGGCCAGCTTGCCCGCAGGGTCGACCCCGATGACTCCTTCATGGAGGGCATCGGCCACGTCCTGGAGCCAGGCCGCGTGTTCGCGGTCACGGCGGCGGGCCTGGGCGATGTTGGACGCTTCCTCGAAGGCCCGTTCCAGGGCCTCGTTGCCCGGACAGACCACGATGCCCGGGCAGTGGTGGGCCTGCGCGATGGAGACGCAGACGCCATCGCCCACGACGCAGCCGGCGCCCTGGGCGATGGCCTGGGTGATGCCCAGGGTCAGTTCCCGGGAGTTGGTGAAACGGATAGGCTGCAGGCGGATGTGCAGCAGGCGGGAGAACAGTTCCGACCAGGGGGGGTGGCGTTATAGCATGTCACGGCCACATTGTCCGTATATTCGCGGGCTTCCATCAGGGCCTGCAAGATGGACATATGGCTCCGGGAGATGGTGACGACGGGTTCGTTCAGATGACGGCGCAGGAGCTTCCCGGTTCCGCCGCCGCCCAGGATCACATCCACACCCTGGTCGAACAATTGTTTGGCCACGGGCAGCGCCTCTTCCATGGTAGCCAGACGGACTTCTTCCAGCGGCCACCCATGCTCCTGGGCATAGGTCTGGACCTTTTCTGCCACCACAGCGGAGTTCGAAACGAAGGCGAAGGAAAAGGAAGTAGACAACATAATGTCTCCTGCTCCGATGGGATATGGTGCGGGCCGTCGGAATGACACCGGGCATACGGCTTCAAGAGGCAGGGGGCCCGCAAAGACAGGCGACGGACGACATCTTTCAGTATCGTCTATGCATTAGCTAGTTTTCTCATCTTTATCCATAAAATTGCCTTGGGATGTCGCGGCTGTCAATGCAGGTCCGGGACTGTCGCTCGGTACGACAGCCCCGGAGCGGCGGGGGGAGGTGTGGTGTGCCCCGCCGCGGGATCGGAAGGGCGGCACGGCCGCCTTGCCGAATATCTGCCGCCATGCCGGGCCCGGAAGCGAGGGAACAGGCCGGACATGGCGGGAAACATGGTCGCTACACCGGCGGCATGATGTAGAAGTCCAGACCGAGGACCACGACGGTGAACCAGAAGTAGAGGATCGTCAGCAGCACGGAGATGAGCGCCGCGATCATGCCCCAGACGAACATGGTGCGGAGGTTGGCGCCATAACCGGCCACGATGCCCTGGGCACCGGTGGCGGAAGCCACTGCGTACGACCAGCTGATGGCCGAGCCCGTCACCCAGACCCAGGGCACGGCCCCAAAGGCCAGCCCGCGCCAGTTGGCCATGGATTCGATGGCCAGGGGCACCATGACACCGGCGGCCGCGGTATCGCTGGTCACCTGGGACAGGGCGTTGGAGGCCACGCTCCAGGCCACGATGGACAGGGTGTCATTGATGCCGACCAGGGGCGTGATCCAGCTCCCGAACACCGTACCGGCGCCCGTGGTGGCCAAGATCTTGCTCAGGGCCACAGAGGCGGGCCACATGAAGAGGATGGTGATGGGGAAATGCTCGCGCAGGGCCTTGACGGACAGGATGGTCTCATCCTTGGCGTTGCGGGCGGGCCAGAACAGCATGAACAGCGGGATGATGCAGAACAACTGGGTCGGCTTGAGCCAGGACCACTGGGGCCCCTTGGTGTACGGGGCGTACAGGGGCTGGAGGACGGCCAGGAGGATGGCCAGCGCGAAACCGTAGAGAGAAACCTTTTCCTCATAGGTCATGGGGCCGAGCTTTTCCAGTTCCTGCCGGTAAAATTCCTTGCTGCCGCTGAAGCGCTCCATGTCCGTATGCATGAAGTACATCATGAGGCCCACACCGGCGATGACAAGCAGGGAAATGGGCACCATGCGCAGGGTCCAGTCGATGAAGTAGATATCGTGCCCCAGGTACTTGTTGAGCAGACCATAGGTCACCACGGACTGACCGCCGCCCAGCGGGGTGGCCATGCCGCCCACACTGGCGCCCCAGGCCACGGCGATGAGGATGTTGGACGCCGCCTTGGACTGCCAGCGCTGCTCGTTGGTGTTGAAACCGGCGTACATCAGGGATGCCACGGCCACAGGGGCGAACATGGCGGCCACGGTGGTGTTGCCCACCACGAAGGAAGTGACCCCGCAAAGGAGGAACCAGCCCGCGGTCTGGGCGCGCACGCTGCCGTTGACGCGCATGAGGAAGTTCAGGGCCAGGCGGCGGGCAAAGCCCCAGCGCACCCAGGCGCAGGTGATGGCCGTGGCGCCGAAGATGAGGACGGCCTCACGATGCACATACGCCTCCAGCACTTTGCCCAGCGGCATGTAGCTGTAGACGCAGGCCACGAAGATGGGCACGAGGCAGGTCAGCTTGATGTCCACGACGCAGGTGATCCACCACCAGACCATCCAGAACAGGATGCCGAAACCGAAGCGGGACTCGATGGGGCCGAAAATGGGCAGGGCCAGGGCAAGCAGCAGCAGGGCAGGCCCTCCCAGGAGATGCAACAGACGGGAAGAAGACGACGATTCAGACATGACGGGCTCCAGTCCTTATTCCGGGCGGGCCGTGTGGCCCGCCCCTCGATATCATGCCGCCCGCAGGGATCCGGGCAGACTACAGATGGCCGGGCGTCCTAAAGGACGACATCACCAACATAGCGGCGCTTGATGGAGAAGTGCTTCTTCCACTTGTCGGACGCGCGCAGGCCAATGATGTATTCCTCGTCGGGATCGCCGGCAGGGAAAACCTTGGGGGACGTGGCGGGATCCCACAGGCCCTGCTTGCGACGTTCTTCACGCTGGTCCACCAGCCAGTCATTATAGCTCTCGAAGACGATGTGGCCTTCAAAACCATCCAGGGTGGCGGCGCGGATGCGGCCGTCGAATTCCAGATATTTTTCGACCATGCGCTGGCTGGGCATCTCGGGCTCCACCGTGTTGGTATAGCCGGCTTCTTCCAGCTCCTTGCCGGCCACGGCCGCAAAGATGCGCTGGTCACGCAGGGAGAGCAGATCCTTATGGATACCGATATACTTGTCGCTGATGGGCTTGCCCAGAGGCGCATGGTCGCGGGAAGCGCCGCGAGCCTTGCACATATCGGTCTTGTAGAAATCGAACATGCCTTCTTCGAAGTCCTCGCCCAGGAACTCGCACACGCCGCGCATGACTTTTTCCGGTTCACGCACCAGCTCTTCGTAGCGCACGTCCAGCCACAGACCTTTTTCACGCAGAGGTTCGCGCCATTCCTTGACGGCGTTCCAGCAGCGCTTCCAGGACTGGGCCGCGCAATAGATGTTGGTGGGGCCAAAGGAGGATTCCATGTAGTCTACGCTGGCGTCACGGCCGTCCCGGGTGATGTAGATGAACTGGGCATTGGGGAAATCGTGGTGCATGGGGCCCACGAAGTAGAGGTTGTGCGGCGTTTTTTCGCCCCAGCGGGGCTTGTTCACATACTGGGCAAAACGCATGTGCATACCTGCGTACAGACCGGCAAAGCTGCGTTCGGGGGCCAGCTCGATGACTTCATCGACGATGGTACGGGGGTTGACCTTCATCCCCCAGAAAGGAGTCTTGAGGCCAAAGACCATCTCCTGGGCCAGAGTGCGGAAGTTGGCTTCGACGGACAGGTCGCCGTAGGTGTGCAGATAGGGGTAGAAGCGGGGATAGTACCAGACCACTTCCGGAACGGCGATGCGGGAATGGCAACCCAGCAGGGCCATGACCAGGGTCGTGCCGGAGCGTTCGGCACCAATCATGAAGATGGGACGTTCTTGGAGGTTGAGAGGCATGGTTTTTCTCCTTGTTGGGGATTTTTTGACGTTGGGGGTCTTTTCGATCAGGCCTGCAGCAGGGCGCGGACGAAGATGAATGCGCCCACGACGATGCAGACGACAGAAACCATTTTTTTCAGGACGCCGGACGAGACGCTGTGGGCCAGCTTCGCGCCGGCCACGACACCGGCGAGCTCGGCCACCGTGACCAGAAGCGCCATGTGCAGGTCGACGAAACCGTTGGCGAAGTTGCTGATGGAGCCGGAAGTGGCAGCCGTGATCTGGATGACCTGGCTGGTGGCGATGGAGGTGAGGGGGGTGAATCCCAGGATGACCATGAGGGGCACGGACAGCACGGGGCCGCCCACGCCGGTCAGGCCCGAGCCGAATCCCACGGTGGCGCCGATGAGCAGCAGTTGCAGACGCTGCCGGCCGTCACCGGGGCGGTAGGTGATGGTGCCGCCTTTGGCGGGGAACAGGGCATAGATGCCCGCGAAGATGATGATGCACCCCAGGATGAGGTTGAGGATCCAGGCCGGTGCGATGGCGTTGGCCAGGGCCCCGGGGTAGCCGCCCACAAGACCGCCTATGCAGACGGGTATGGTGATGCCCCAGTGGATGCTGCCGTGTTTGCAGTACAGCCAGGTACCCAGAAGCCCGGTAAAGATGAAGCTGAACAGGGACGTGGCCATGGCCGCATGGGTCGTCAGGCCGCCAAGGCCGCTCAGGGCGGGGATCAGCAGGATGCCGCCCACGCCTACTGTTCCGATGAGGCCGCCGACGATGAGGGCGACGGCCAGGAGGATAATGATCATGGCTTGCTCCGATGTGATGTTGTTCACAAGCTGAGCAAGCAGCGTGCCAAAGAAAAAATAATATTTAATATATTGTTTTTATTATGTCTTTTTCTGCATATGGGCCGGGCTGCCGCAATGCGTTTTTTGCAAAAAAGAGGTGAAACGATCGAAATGTGGAGTGTTGCGGACAAAAGGCCGCTATCCCGCGCCGCCCTTGCCCAGGCCGCCGACAAGCGCATTGCAAGCCCGCCGGTGAGGGTGTATGCTGCGACCTATGTTGATGAAAAGCTTTTCTTCCTTCCGGGGACGCTGTGTCCGGCATCTGGGCACGGCGGTCTTGTGCGTGGTCCTGCTGGGGTCTTCCCAGACTTCTTTTGCCGCGTCCGCCGGCCGGCAGGATGCCGTTGCCCGGCAGCCCGTCTATACCGGCCAGCGCTCGGCCGAGACGGCGGACAGGCCCGTGGCGGGCAAGAGCATCGGCATGTCCGATGCCGTGGAGCATGCCCTGCGCTTCAACCCCGGCCTGGGGGCGCAGGAAGCCGAGAGCCGTTCCTCCGAAGAAGGGCGAAAATCCGCGCGCGGTGCCTTCGGGCCGCGTCTGGGGGTGAGCTATTCCGCCACCAAGACCGAGAGCAAGCGCGATCCTTCCGCCACCATGGGCACCAAGAACCCCAAGATGGGCGTCTACAGCTGGGGCGTCGAAGTGACCCAGCCCATCTTCCAGGGCTTCCGCCTGCTCTCCACCTACCAGAAGGCCGCCCTGCAGGCCGACAGCGACAAGGCTTCATTGCGCAAGGCCGAGCTGGACATGACCGAGCAGGTGCAGACGGCGTTCCTGGAATACCTGAAAGCCGGCGAGAACACCCGCAGCATGCGCGACAGCCTGGCCCGCCTGCGCGAGCAGCTGCGCATCGCCCAGGCCTATTTCGAAGTGGGCCTGAGCCCCCGTCTGGACGTGCTCCAGGCCGAAGTGGACGTGAGCGAGGCCGAGCGCCTGCTCATCGAGGCCGAGAACACCCAGGCCACCACTCTGGCCAGGCTCAACACCCTGCTGGGCTTCGACGCCACGGCCGTCAATACCTATACCGGTACGCTCAAGGAAGTGGGCTTCCGCTATACGCTGGAGCAGTGTCTGGAACTGGCCTACCGCCAGCGCCCCGACCTGTATGTGGCCCAGAAGGCCGTGGAGATCGCCCGCAAGAGCCAGAAGGAAGTGCAGAGCGACTACTACCCCCAGATCGAGGGCTATTACAGCATGACGCAGAGCGGCAACACGCCCGGCATGCAGCGTTCCGGCGAGAACGGCTCGCACATCACCAACTGGGAAGTGGGGGCGCAGGCCACCTGGAACGTGTTCGAATGGGGCACCACCTACTATGCCGACAAGCAGGCCGGCTGGCAGGTGACCAAGATGCGTTACGAGCAGGAGAACCTCAAGCTGGAAGTGGGCTACGACATCAAGTCCAAGTATCTGGCCGTGCAGGAGGCCCGCAAGCGCATCGCCGTGGCCCAGAACAGCGTGGCGCAGGCCACGGAGGCCTATAACGTGGCCCTGGCCCGTTACCACGAACATGTGGGCACCAACTTCGACGTACTGGACGCCTCGGCCAATCTCACTTCGGCCCAGTCCTCTTTGACCGGTGCCAAGGCCGACTACCTGACGGCCCTTTCCCAGATCTATGTAGCCATGGGCGAATATCATCCCGACCTGCTGCGGGAAGGTGGCGCCGCCAGAAGAAAATAGACGGTCCCGTATGAGTGATTCTGAACAATTTTTGACAGTGACTCCCCTGGGTGGTCTGGGGGAGATCGGTCTCAACTGCCAGCTGTGGGAGACTTCCGCGGGCGTGGTCATGGTGGACTGCGGCCTGATGTTCCCGGATGATTTCCATTTGGGCGTGGACGTGGTCATCCCGCATTTCGGCGCGGTGAGCGCCGTGCGCGACAAATTGCTGGGCATCGTCCTGACCCACGGCCACGAAGACCACATCGGCGCCCTGCCGTGGCTGGTGCCCCAGCTGCGCGGCACGCGCATCTACGGCTCCTATTTCACCCTGGCCCTGGTGGAGCACAAACTCAGGGAGCACGAGCTGCTGGACTGGGTGGAGCTGTGCCCGGTGGAGCCCGGTGACCAGGTGGCCCTGGGCGACATGACCTTCCATTTTTTCCCCGTGTGCCATTCCATCCCCGAAGGTTTCGGCTTGGGCGTGGAGACGCCCGTGGGCCGCATCGTCCACAGCGGGGACTTCAAGATCGATCCCCAGCCCCTGGCCGGCAGCGGCACGGATCTGGCGACATTTCGCGACTTCGCCGGGCCGGAGGGCGCGCGCCTGCTGTTCTCCGATTCCACCAATGTGGAGCGCGACGGCCGTTCCCTTACCGAAAGGGCCGTCATGGAGTCCCTGGGCAAGGTCTTCGACGAGGCCCCGGGCCGCATCGTGGTGACGCTGTTCTCCAGCCACATCCAGCGCATCCAGGAAGTCTTCGACCTGGCGCGCGAGCGCGGGCGCACCGTGGTCATCAGCGGCAAGTCTCTGGCCAACAATATCGAGATGGCCCGCGATCTGGGCATCGCCAAGCTGCCGCCCAGCTTTTTCAACGCCCATAACGGCGTGCCCGACCTGCCCGACGAGCAGCTGGTGCTGGTGGTGACCGGCGCCCAGGGCGAACCGTTGTCCGCGCTGTCGCGCATGGTGCTGGGCGGCCACCGCCAGCTCAGCATCCGCAAGGGCGACACCGTGGTCATGAGCTCGCGCATGATCCCCGGCAACGTCAAGGCCGTGTCGCGCCTCATCAACGAGATGTATCGCCTGGGGGCCACGGTCCTGTACGAGAGCGTGCGGGCCATCCACGCCTCGGGCCACGCCCACCGTGACGAATTGCGCGAACTGCTGGGCGCGGTGCGGCCTGAATATTTCGTGCCCGTACACGGGGAGTACCGCCATCTGTTCAAGCACGGGCAGCTGGCGCGCGAGTGCGGCGTCAAGCCCGACAACGTGGTCCTGCTGGAGGACGGCTGTCCCCTGACCCTGCTGCCGGACGGCATCCGTCTGGAGCCGCCCGTGCCGGTGGAATGCACGCTGGTGGACGGCAAGGGCGTGGGCGACGTGGGCTCGGCCGTGCTGCGCGAGCGCCGCATCCTCGGCGACGAGGGCATGGTCATCGTGGTGCTGGTGCTGGATGCCGAGACCGGCAGCGTGCTGCACGGGCCGGAGATGTTCTCCAAGGGCTTCGTGTTCGAGCAGCACTACAGCCATGTGCTGGAAGATGCCAAATGCCTGGTGCTGGACGAGATCGAATCCGTCCGCCCCGGCCAGCTCACCCGTCTGCAGGAAGGCATCCGGGCCTCGCTGCGGCGCTTTTTCCGCCGGGTCCTGGAACGTGATCCGGTGGTCGTCCCCATCGTCAGCGAGGTATGACTCTTTTGAATCTTTACAGGAATGAACAGAGGAGTGGTGCCGCCGCGGCCCTGTTTTACTTTTTTTGGCATGATGCGGAAAGGCGGGCATGCTGACAGAGGACAGGTATTTCTTGCCATAATGCCTGTCTTTTGCGCCCGGTCGTCAAGAAAGACCGTTCGCCTTGACCACAGTGACGTATCAACTTAATATTTGTAGCCTTTACCGTGCGCGTCAGGCCTGTCCCGCAGGATGAGCGGGCTTCCGGCAGGATGGTTCCTGCCGCGGGCAACGGCGTACAGCCCGGACATTCCGGCTGTGATCGCCGGTCCTAAGGCGTTCTTTAACCCCATTCAGCAAAAGGGATGTCCTCCACATGACTTGGGATTGGGATAAATTGCAGGAAAAACGGCAACGGCAGCAGGGGCAGCGCCCCTCCCGTCCGCTCTTCGGTGATGATGATAATGACACCCAGGACGAACAGCCCCGGCGTGCCCGGCGTTCGCCTTCCGGCAACGGGGGCGACGATAACGGCTTCGACGGCGGGAATGCCCTGAAAAAGCTTTCCGGCATGAAGATGCCGGGCGGCATGGTGATCTGGCTGGTGCTGGGCCTGGTGGGCCTGTGGCTTTTGTCGGGCATCTATATCGTCAACCCTGACGAGGAGGGCGTGGTGCTGCGCTTTGGCAAGTACGACCGCACCGAAGGCCCCGGCCCCCATTACGCGCTGCCCGCTCCCATCGAGACCGTCTACAAGCCCCAGGTGACCCAGGTGCTGCGCTGCGAGGTGGGCTTCCGCTCCACCGGGCAGGCCACCACCTTCCGCCAGGGCGAGCTGCGCAGCGTGCCCAAGGAAGCCTCCATGCTCACCGGTGACGAGAACATCGTCAACGTCCAGTTCAGCGTGCAGTACAAAATCAGCGACGCGGTCAAGTACCTGTTCAACATCAGCGACCCCACCAACCTGGTGCGTAACGCCGCCGAGGCCGCCATGCGCGAGGTCATCGGCAACAGCCTCATCGACTCGGCCATCACCGACGGCAAGCTGAAGATCCAGAGCGACGCCACGGTGCTGCTCCAGGAGGTCTTGGACCGCTACGAGGCCGGTATCCAGGTGCTGGCCGTGCAGATGCAGGACGTGCATCCGCCGCAGGAAGTGAGCGACGCCTTCAAGGACGTGGCCAGTGCCCGCGAAGACAAGAGCCGCATCATCAACGAGGCGGAAGCCTACCGCAACGCCCTGCTGCCGCAGGCCCGCGGTGAGGCCGCGGCCATCCTCAACAAGGCCGAGGCCTACCGGGTGGCGCGCCTGCGGCAGGCCGAAGGCGAGTCCCGCCGTTTCGACGCGCTGCGCCAGGAATACGAAAAGGCTCCCGACGTGACCCGCCAGCGCCTGTATTACGAAACCATGGAAGAGATCCTGGCCGCTTCCAAGGACAAGACCCTGCTGGACAGCGGGGTCTCCGGCAAGGTGCTGCCGCATATGCCTCTTCCGGGTACGCCCGCTTTCGGCGTCCTGCCCTCGGAGAAGAAATAATGACCAAGAATCCCCTCCTTTACGGTGTCCTGCTGCTGGCGCTGGCCGTTTTCGTGACCCAGTGCTGCTTCACCGTGCACCAGACCCAGCAGGCCCTGGTGCTCCAGCTGGGCGATCCCCTGCCCGAGATCTACCGGCCCGGCCTGCACTTCAAGCTGCCCTTCATCCAGAAGGTCGTCTATTTCGACGCCCGTGTGCTCGACTACGCCGCCAGCTCGCGCGAGGCCTTCACCGTGGACAAAAAGACCATCGTGCTGGACAACTACGCCCGCTGGCGCATCAGCGACCCCCTGCAGTTCTACCGCACCATGCGTACCATCCCCGGTGCGCAGGCCCGCCTGGACGACGTGGTCTATTCGCAGCTGCGGGCCCTGGTGGGCGCCTACACCCTGACCGAGGTGGTCTCCAAGGAGCGCGCCACCATCATGACCCGCGTGACGGAAAAGGTCTCCGACCTCATGAAGCCCTACGGGGTGGAGGTCCTGGACGTGCGCATCAAGCGCACCGACCTGCCCACGGAGAACCAGCGTTCCATTTTTGACCGCATGCGGGCCGAGCGTGAACGCCAGGCTAAGCAGTACCGTTCCGAAGGCCAGGAAGAGGCCACGCGCATCCGTTCCGATGCCGACCGCCAGAAGGCCCTCATCCTTGCCGAGGCCAACCGCGAGGCCCAGGTGCTTTACGGCCAGGGCGATGCCCAGGCGGCCGCCGTCTACGCCGCGGCCTACGGCAAGTCGCCGGAATTCTATTCCTACCAGCGCTGGCTCGACGCCCTGCGCACATCCTTCAAGGAGAACAGCAAAATGGTGCTGGGCAGCCGGGTGCCCTTGCTGGATCTGCAGAAGTAGGTGGATCATGGGCTTTACGGAAATCTACGAACGCATCAAGCTGGCCGCCAATTGCCGTACCCAGGTGGAGCTGGCGGAGCTGCTCAATATCCGCCAGTCCAGCATCTCGGACGCCAAGCGCCGCGACTCCGTGCCGGGCGACTGGTACATGAAGCTCTTCGAGCGTTTCGGCCTCAACCCCGACTGGCTCAAGTACGGCGTGGGGCCCCTCTATCTGCGCACGGACAAAGGGTATTGTCCGCAGGAGGCCCCCCCAGACCTGGCCAGGACCGTGGCCTGCTACGGAGACGACTTTACCCGTTCCACCGTGGTGGACGTTTATGACATGGCCGGTGTCTATACGGACGAGGCCCCCAGGCCCGCCCTGTCCGTTTCCGGAAGGGTCCCCCTGCCGCGGGCCTTCCTGCGGCCCTCGCTGCAGGTGCTGCGTCTGCGCGGCCAGGCCATGGAGCCCTTGCTGCGCGAAAGTGCCTATATCGGGGTGGATAGAGAGGATCTGGCTCCTGTCTCCGGCAGGACCTACGCCCTGTTCGCCCCGCTGGAAGGCGTGGTGGTCCGCCAGGTGTTTCTGGACGGCCCGCAGCAGGGCTATGTCCTGAGGGCCCAGTCCCCGGATTACCCCGAAACGTTCCTGGATGCCGCCCTGTTGCAACGCCGCATGCTGGGACGTGTGGTCTGGACTTTCCAGGAGGTTTAGCATGAGCATCTCCATCAGGGACGGGCGCGGGGCCCTGCGCCTTGTCCTGTGTGCCCTGTTCTGCCTGTTGCCGGCTGCCTGCGGCGGCAAGGAGCCCGTGGATGACGTGGTGGCCGGCGGCACCGTGATCCTGGAGCCGCCGTCCGCGGATGGCGGCGGCGATGACGGCATCAGGGAGCGTTCCCTCGGGCCTTCCCCCGCGGCTCCGGCTGCGGTGACGCCCGTGGCGTCCCCCGCGCCCAGGACCACCGCACGCCCGTCCGCTCCGGCCGTGGCCCCCGTGTGGCAGGATCTGTCGCGCCGCCTGGCTGCCGACGGCATCTCCGGGCCCAGGGTGGACGCCCTGCTGGCGGGCCTGCCCGCCACGCCCACCCAGTCGCCCATGGGCCGCAAGATCAAGGCCCTCTACAATCGCAAGTTCTTTCCCGCGCCGCCTTCGGACAAGCCGCAGGCGCAGTATTACAAGGGCGTGGTCACGGACGCCAACGCGCGTCTGTGCCGCCAGTTCATCACGGCCAACAGCAAGGCCTTCCGTCAGGCGGAACAGCGCTACGGCGTCCCTTCGTCCATCGCGGCGTCCCTGCTGTTCGTGGAGACCCGCCTCGGCAAGGTGCTGGGCGATACCTCGGAGAACGCCTTCCACACCCTGGCCAGCATGGCCGTGAGCCGGACGCCGGAGAGCATCAGCGACTGGCTGCCGCAGCTGCGCGACCATGAGCGGCACATGGACTGGATCGCCGAGACCATGCCCAAGCGTGCGGACTGGGCCTACAAGGAGACCAGGGCCCTGGTGGAACACATGCTGCGCGACCGCGTGCCGCCGGAACATCTGCCCGGTTCCATCTACGGCGCCGTGGGCCTGTGCCAGTTCATGCCGTCCAATATCGCCACCTACGGTGCGGACGGCGACGGCGACGGCCGTGTGGACCTGTTCACCGTGCCCGATGCCGTGGCCAGCCTTTCCCACTATCTTGCCCGGCACGGCTGGAAGGCCGGGCTTTCCCGCGAGCGCCAGCATGCCCTGCTGATGCGCTACAACCACTCCACGGTCTACGCCAACACCATCATGGCTCTGGCTGACCGTGTCGCCGCTCTGAAGTGAGTCCCGGGACGGCAGGTCCGCCTGCCGTCCTTTTTTGACAGGTCGCGCCCCTGGCCACGGATCGTTCCGGCGGCCCTGCCGGGGAGTGCACGCGCCTGCGCCTTCCTTCCTCCTTTCCGGGGCCTTCGGTGCTCCGCAGATCCCTATCCCCTGTTCCTGACATCCTGCTGACGCGCCCCGTGTTGAGTTGTGAACGGTTCCGTCGCGCGGCAGAGCCGCTCCGGCAGGCCCGTGCCTGCTCTTGTGACTGTTCTTCGCGGGCGGGTCCCCTCATCCTTCCTTCGTACAGGGAGCTGACATGACGTTTATCTCGACTTTGCTGAAAGCGGCTGCGGCCCTTTTCATGCTCGTTATCCTGATGTTGCTGGTCCAGCTGGACCTGACGGCCTTCCAGACGGTGGAAGTGCTGGCTCCCGGCTGGGGCTGGCTGGCCTTCGTGTCCCTGCTGGCGCTGGAGGCAGGCGCCGTGCTCTGGCTGGGCCTGGCCTGGTTTGCCCGTGCGCCCCGTCTGGTCTTGCGTGACGATCCTACGGAGGCGGAACGTCAGGCCTTTGCCCGTGAACTGGAACGCCGCCTGAAGAAAAATCCCCATGTCCGTGCCGCAGGCCTCCGCGCCACGGATGAGCATTTTCTGGAAAAGGCCCTCGACGTGCTGGACGCCCGTGCCGGGGAAGAGATCCGCAACAGCGCCAAACGGGTGTTCCTGGGCACGGCCCTGTCCCAGAACGGCCGTCTGGATGCGCTCATCGTGTTCGTCTCGCTGGCGCGCATGGTCTGGCGGGTCTCCGGCATCTACAACCAGCGTCCCACCCCGGCGGAACTGTGGAGCGTCTACAGCACGGTCTCCTCGGCCACGTTCATTTCCTTTTCCATCGAGGCCCTGGACATCCCCAGGACCATCACCGAGAGCATGAACGAGCTGCTGCCCGCGGTCACGCCCGCCATGGCGGCCTCCAGCGTGCCGCTCATGGGGCCCATGATGCAGCAGTGTACGTCCGCCGTCATCGACGGGGCGGCCAACTGCCTGCTGGCCATCCGGGCCGGTGTGGTCACGCGCAGTGCCTTCCGTTTCGCTGCCCTGGGCAGGGAAGAGGCCCGGCAGCAGGCCTGCGTCCGGGAGGCGGGCACCATGCTGGCGGAGATCTCCCGGGAGACCGTGGGGGCCATCGTGGAGGCCTTCCGCAAGCAGCTGGTGAACTTGCCTGCCTCCATGGGGCAGAAGATCTCGGAGACCGTGGGCACCGTGGCCGACAGCGCCCTGGAAAAGACCCGGGGCGCCGCCCAGAGCGTGGCGCGCGGCGGCACGGCCGTGGCCGAGGCCGTGAGTTCCGGTGCCGGTGCCGTCATCGGTGCGGGACATGCCGTGGCCGGAGCGGTCAGCAATGGGGCCGGTGCCATGGCGGATGCCCTGGGCAGCGGCACGAGTGCCGTCATCCATGCTGTGGGCGACTGTGCCGCCAGTGCGGAAAAAGCCGTGCTGCGCGGTGGCAGTGCCGTCATGGGGAGCGTCGGCAGCGGGGCAGGGGCCGTGGCGGACATGGTGAGCAGCGGCACCAGCGCGGTCATCGGTGCGGTGAGCGACGGGGCCGCTTCTGCCGGTCAGGCGGTGGCGCGCGGCGGTACGGCCGTCGTGGGGGCCGTGAGCTCCGGTGCCGGTGCCGTCATCGGTGCGGGACATGCCGTGGCCGGAGCCGTCAGCAGCGGCACCACTGCCGTCCTGGGCGCCGTGCGGGGCATACTGCCCGGCAACCGGCGGCGGGAGGCCACGGCGGACGAGCGTTTGGTCCTGCATCTGGCCCTGGTCTGGTCGCAGGGGCGTCCGGGCTGGAAGCGCCGTCGCCAGCTGGCCCGGCTGTGCGATGCGGAAGGTGTGAGCGCCGGGCTGCGTACGCTGGTGGACAGGCATCCCGATCTCGACCTGCTGGAACCGCAGCTGTCGTTCTGGCGGGGCAGAGTGGAGGACGTGCTGTCCTGCCACCGCTCCCTGGAGCTGGAATACGGCGCGGCGGCCGCGGCGTGGCTGGCGGAACTGGATCACCGGCTGGGGCTGGGCGGCAGTTTGCAGAGCGGCCGTGAGGAGCCCGCCTCCGGCTGGAAACGCTTCTGGAAGTGAGCGCACGGGGCGGAATCTACCGCACATCGTCCGGCAGTCCGGCGGATCTGTGAAAAGATTCCTTGTTTTGTGACGATGGTCACAGTTGTAGCCGGGGAGATGTGTTCTAGTGTCATGGACAGACACCCATCCCCCTCAGCACAAGGAGCCCCCCATGTTTTGCAATCAGTGTGAACAGACCTCCAAGGGCAAGGCCTGTACCCGCCTTGGCATCTGCGGCAAGAACGAGGCCGTGGCCATCCAGCAGGACAAGCTGGTCTGGCAGCTGCGCGAACTGGCGGCCGTGGCCCTGATGGCCCGTGACGCCGGCATCGTGGACACCGCCACCGACGACTTCGCTTTCAAGGCCCTGTTCTCCACCCTGACCAATGTGAATTTCGATCCCGTCTCCCTGCGCGCCGTGCAGGAAGAATGCCTGGAGCGCACCACGGCCCTGGCCGCCCGTGTGTCCGATGCCCCGGCCCCCACGCCTCTGGCTGCCCTGGAGCTGCGGGAAACCGCCATCGACCGCCTGTCCGACGACGAGGACGTGCGCTCCGCCATGCAGATCCTGCTCTACGGCCTCAAGGGCGTGGCCGCCTATGCCGACCATGCCGCCGAGCTGGGCCAGCGTGATCCCGACGTGGCCGCCTTCCTGTATCGCGGCCTGCGTGCCGGCACCGAACTGGATCCCGAGAGCCACGACCTCAACGGCTGGCTGGGGCTGGTGCTGGAATGCGGCAAGGCCAACCTGCGCGCCATGGAGCTGCTGGAAGCGGGCAATACCGGTACGTTCGGCACGCCCGTGCCCACGCCCGTCTCCCTGGGCCGGCGCAAGGGCAAGGCCATCCTCATCTCCGGCCACGACCTGCCCGACCTGCTGGCCCTGCTGGAGCAGACCCGCGACACGGGCATCAACGTCTATACCCACGGCGAGATGCTGCCCGCCCACGCCTATCCGCTGCTGCATGCCTTCCCGCATCTGGCCGGGCATTACGGCACGGCCTGGCAGAACCAGCAGAAGGAGCTGCCCGCCTTCCCCGGCGCGGTGCTCTTCACCACCAACTGCATCCAGGACCCCAAAGACTACGCCGACAAGGTCTTCACCTCCGGCAACGTGTCCTGGCCCGGTCTGGTCCATTGCAAGGGGCGTGACTTCTCGGCCGTCATCCGGAAGGCCCTGGAGCTGCCCGGCTTCGCCGAAGACGTGCCCGGTAAGGAAGTGCTGACCGGCTTTGGCCGCGAGACCCTGCTGGGTGCCGCGCCCGCCGTGCTGGATGCCGTGGCCCAGGGCAAGCTGCGCCACATCTTTTTGGTGGGCGGCTGCGACGGCGCCCGTCCCGGCCGCAACTACTACACCGAACTGGTGGAGAAGATCCCGGCCGACTGCCTGATCCTGACACTGGCCTGCGGCAAGTTCCGCTTCTTCGACAAGGAGCTGGGCAGCCTGGGCGACATCCCGCGCCTGCTGGACGTGGGCCAGTGCAACGACGCCTACGCCGCCGTGCGTGTGGCCCTGGCCCTGGCCGATGCCCTGAAGTGCGGCGTCAACGATCTGCCGCTGTCGCTGGTGCTTTCGTGGTACGAGCAGAAGGCCGTGAGCATCCTGCTGACCCTGCTGGCCCTGGGCGTGAAGAACATCCGCCTCGGGCCCACGCTGCCTGCCTTCGTGTCCCCCAACATCCTCAAGGTGCTGGTGGAACAGTGGAACATCATGCCCGTGACCACGCCCGACGAAGACCTCAAGGCGATCCTGGGCTAAGATTCTTTTGCAGGGGAAGGCCGTGACCGCGGTCTTCCCCTGTGTTTTTGGCCGGCGGGGCCGCTTTCCCGTCCGGCTTTTTTTCCTGCCCCTGTGTCCGCGGGGGCAAAGCTTTCATGGAGGTCGCGCATGGACCAGAAAAAAGGGAACCGCCCCCCCGATCCCCAGAGCCTGCGGGATGCCCTGCGCCACAGCCCGCTGGGCCGCTGGCTGGACGAGAGGGAGACCGGTCTTGTGCTGGGCACGGGCCGTCTGGCCGAGATGCGGGCGGGCGATGTCCTGTTTCGTGAAGGGGACGCGATCCGGCATGTGCCCTTCGTCTTGTCCGGCGAGGTGAAACTGGTCAAAATGGGCCCGCAGGGCAGGGAGTACGTCCTGCACCTGACCCGCGGCGGGGCCTTCCCCGATCCGGGGGCCCTGTTCTACGAGGCCCCTCTGCCTGCCACGGCCGTGGCCCTGGGGCCGGGGCGTCTGCTCTGGCTGGAGCGGGCCACCATGGACAGGCTGCTGGACGGGAATCCCCGGCTGGCCCGCTGGCTTTTGCAGGTGCTGGCGGCGCGGCAGCGTTTGTTCGTCAACAAGGTGGCCGGCTCGCAGGGGGTGATCTCGGTCTCCCGGCGGGTGGCCGGATGGCTGCTGCACCGCTCCCGCATGGAGAAAGGGCGCCGTCAGCTGGAACTGCCCGGTACCCGGGAGCTCATGGCCCGCCTGCTGGGCCTGAGCCGCGAGAGCCTGAGCCGGGAACTCAACAAGCTGGCCCGGGAAGGCGCCATCCGCCTGGAGCGGCGGCGGGTGGAGCTGCTGGACATGGCGGCCCTGGAACGCCGGGCCCAGGACTAGCGGGCTTCCGGCCGTATTTTTCCGCTCCGGCCTTGCAAGGCCCGTCACCGTGCGGCCGGATGATGGCCGCAGGCAGGCCCCGGCGCCGGTCGTACTTTTTTGCATGTCGCTCCCGCCTCTGTGCGCCGCGCTCCGCTGATACCGTGATGCAGGCCTGGCGGCGGGCGCCAGCCCACACCATCATGACAGCCATGACAGACATCATCCCTCAGCTTTCCCTGCCGCCGTGCATCCTTTGCTCCAGCATCACCGGCAATACCCGTTCTCTGGCCGATGCCCTGGCCGGAGCCACCGGGGCCCCCGTATTCCCCACGGGGCATCCGCCCCTGCTCGACCATGCCGGGACGCTGCTTCTGGGTTTCTGGGTGCGCCGGGGCCTGCCCGACAGCCGCAGCCTGCGCCTGTGGCAGGGCATACGCGGCAAGCACGTCTTTTTTTTCGGTACCCACGGCACGCGCCCCGGTTCGGACCATTCCCGCCAGTGTCTCGCGGCGGCCCGCCGCCTGTTGCAGGACAACGGCAACGAGGTGCTGGGCGGCTTTTTGTGCCAGGGGCGGGTCAATCCGCGTCTGGTGGCGCTGGCGGGCAAACCGGGCCACCATCCCATGACGCCCGCTCGTGCGGCCCGTCTGGCCGAGGCCGCCCGCCATCCCGACGGGGCGGACCGTCAGGCGCTGGTGCGCTGCTGGGACCGCTGCCGTCAGGGCCTGCCCCTGCCCGGGGCCGATGCCGCCGGAGAACTGGGCGGCGGCCACTTTTTTGCCTGGTCCGCCGGGGCGGGACGCTTGTCCTGAGCCCGCGGGCCCGTTATCCTGCAAGGGGAGGAGAGAACATCATGGAAAAGATCGTCAGCCGCGTGGAACTGAGCGAGGATCCGGCCCTGCCCGGCGAGATCCTCAACAAGGCGGAATCGCTGTTCGTGGCTTTTCAGACCGGGGATTTCCCCTATGTGCTGCCCTTCAACCATGTCTGGCTGGACGGGCGCATCTACATCCATTGCGCCCTGGAAGGACGCAAGATCGACGTGCTGCGCCGGGATGGCCGGGTGGGCTTTTCCACGGCGGTGGACGTGTGCATCATCCGCGAAAAATCCACCACCCACTTCCGCAGCCTTTGCGGTACCGGCCGGGTGAGCGAAGTGACCGATACGGAAGAGAAGCGCCGTGCCCTGGACGCCATCAGCCTGCGCTTTGACGCGCGCTGCCCGCGCCCCACGCCCGATGCCGCCCTGGCCCGCGTGAATATCCTGCGCATCGATGTGGAGAGCCTGACCTGCCGCCACAAGAACGGGCCGCGCCGCAAGGACAAGGAATAGGAAGAAGGTTTGTGCTTTTTGGCACAAATTGGAGAAAAGGCCTTGTCTTGTGCGGGGAAAGTCCTTACATTGAGGTTGTAAGGGAAAAAAAGGCTGCGCCGGCTCTGGAGCCGACGAGAAAAGGGCCATCCCCCCCTTTCCTGATGGAACCGGATTTTCAACATTTTACTTCTGTCCGTTTGGGCGGTAATGGAGCGTACCATGAAGGAAATCAAGAAGATTCTTTGCGCGGTTGACCTTTCCGAACACAGCGCGGCCGTGGCAGAGTACGCCACCATGCTGGCCAAGGGCTTGGGGGCCAGCATCATCGTCGTCTACACGGCTCCCTCGCTGAGCCAGTATGTGGGCTTCCATGTGCCGCCCAACACCATCGAAAACTTCGTGGGCGAGATCGTCTCCGGCGCTGAAAAGTCCATGGACGCTTTCGTGGCCGAAAACTTCCCCGGCGTGGAAGCCAAGGGCCAGGTGCTCATCGGCTACGCCGCTGAAGAGATCCTGACCCGTGCCAATGACGAAGGCGCCGACCTCATCGTCATGGGCACCCACGGTCGCAAGGGCATCGACCGCATCCTCTTCGGCTCCGTGGCCGAAAAGGTCGTCAAGAACGCGTCCATGCCTGTGCTGACCGTTCGCCCCAACAGGTAAGTCCCGGCCGGATCGGGAACTGACAACGGTTTCTCGGGCCGCCGCACTTGCGGCGGCCCTTTTTTCTTTGCATCTGGAGTCTGTATGTACACCTGCGCCGTGCGCCCGGAAATAGCCGCCCTGAGCGCCTATGTTCCCGGCATGTCCATTGCCGAAATTCAGGAGAAATACGGCCTGTCCAAGGTCGTCAAAATGGCCAGCAACGAGAACCCCCTGGGCGTCTCGCCCCTGGTGAAGGAAGCCCTGGGCCTGCACGCCGGGACAGCCTTCCGCTATCCCCAGGGCGGCAACCCCCGCCTGGTGGCGGCCCTGGCCCGCACGCACGGCGTCAGCCCCGATCAGGTGGTGGTGGGCAACGGCTCGGACGAGATCATCGACATGCTGATCCGTATGCTCCTGGTGCCGGGCAAGCATTCCGTGGTCTGCTTCGAGCCCTGCTTCAGCATCTATCCCATCCAGGCGCAGGTCTGCGGCGTGGAAGTGCGCCGCCATCCCCTCAACCCGGATTTCAGCTTCGATCTCGACGCGCTCTTCGCCCTGGTGGACGATGACACCCGTCTGGTCTTCGTGACCACGCCGGACAATCCCTCCGGCTACTGCCCGCCGCTGGCCGACGTGCGCCGCCTGGCGCAGCGCCTTGGCGAGCGCTTCCCCCACTGCCTGCTGGTGGTGGACGAGGCCTACATGGACTTTGCGGGCGACAGCCCCGAGGACGAGGCCCGCTTCTCCCTGCTGGCCTCCGGTGACATCCCGGACAACGTGGCCATCATGCGCACCTTCTCCAAAAGCTACGGTCTGGCCGGGCTGCGCCTGGGCTACGGCATCCTGCCGGCCGAGCTGGCCCAGTATTACTGGCGGGCCCGCCTGCCGTTCTCGGTCAACATCCTGGCCGAAGAAGCCGGTATCGCCGTGCTGCAGGACAGCACCTTCCGGGCCGCCACGCTGGAATGCGTGCGCGCCGGTCGCCGTCGCCTGACCGAAGGCCTGCGCGCCCTGGGCTGCACGGTGTGGCCCAGCGCCGCCAACTTCATCATGATGCAGCTGCCCGAAGGCTGCGGTACGGCGGCGGCCTGCTTTGAGGCCCTGCTGCAGCGCGGCATCATCATCCGGCCGCTCAAAAGCTACAGCCTGCCCGATCACCTGCGCGTGAGCGTGGGCAGCGACGAAGAGAACACGGCCTTCCTTGAGGCCATGAAACAGTGGATGCAGGAGGTGCGGGGATGAAGACGACCCTGCCTGTGGTGACCCTGGACGGCCCCGCCGGTGTGGGCAAGACCACGCTGGCCCAGCAGCTGGCCGAAAGCCTGCATGTGGCTTATCTGGATACCGGCGCCATGTTCCGTTGCCTGGCCCTCAAGCTGGGGCCCGGTGCGGAGACCCTGCCCGAAGAGGAATTGCGCGAGAAGTGCCGCCAGTGGACCTTCAGCCTGTCCGGCAAGGGACGGGCCTCCACGGTGTGCTGCAACGGCGTGCCCATCCGCGGCGAAGTGCGCACCGAGCAGGTGGGCATGCTGGCCGCCCGCATCGCCACGGTGCCCGTGGTGCGCGAGGTGCTGCGCGAGGCCCAGCGGGCCATGGGCGAAGCCACGCCGCTGGTGGTGGAAGGCCGTGACATGGGTACGGTGGTCTTTCCTGACGCCCGCTTCAAATTCTTCCTGGATGCATCGCCCGAAGTGCGCGCCCTGCGCCGTCTGCGCGACCTGGCCGCCCGCGGGGTGGAAGCCGATCTGGTGACGCTGACCGAGCAGATCCGCCAGCGTGACTCCCTGGACCGCAACCGGGCCGTGGCGCCTCTGCGCCCCGCTGCCGATGCCGTCATCGTGGATACCTCGGAACTGGACATCGCCGGTGTGCTGGGCGTGCTGGTGCATCGCATCAGCGTGCATGAAGGCAGCGTGACCCTGTTGCCGTAGCCGGGGACGGCAAACATCATATGGCAAGATGACGGGCCGGAAGGGATTTCCCTTCCGGCCCGTTTGCGTTTTTGGTGTGACCGGAGAGAACGCGGGAGGCGGAAGAGGACATCTTCCCGGATGGGGATCGCTCAGGCCGGGGTGCAAGAGGGGGCCGCACGGCAGGGACCGGGGGAGGCTGGGCAGACTCCGATCTTTCTTATCGCCGTCGGAGCATCTGGTGAGGCGGTGTGCCGGGAAAGGCCCCCTGCGCGGCTCCGCGGCCTGCGGAAGACGTGTGTTGTGGCAGGGGGGAAACGGAAAAGGGGACCTCTCTGCCGGAGCAGGAAGTCCCCCAAAAATCAGCCTGTGGCGGATGGCGTCTAGGCGTGGTGGCGGCGCTGCAGGTGGTCGCGCAGGATGATGGCCAGCAGGTTCATGCCCAGCACCAGCAGGATGAGGACCAGGCCCGTGCCGTACTGGAGCGGGCGGGTCTTCTCGATGTCCGTGCCGGCGGTGGCCAGCACGTACATGTGATAGGGCAGGGCCATGACCGAGCTGAAGATGGAGTCCGGGTTCTTGGGCGTATAGAAGACGGCGGCGGTGAACATGATGGCGGCCGTTTCACCGGCGGCGCGGGCCACGCCCAGGATGGCGCCGGTGAGCATGCCCGGCATGGCGCAGGGCAGGACCACGCGGGTGATGGTCTGGGCCTTGCCGGCACCCAGGGCCAGGGAGGCCTGGCGGTAGGTGTCGGGTACGGAGCGCAGGCTCTCCTCGGCGGTGCTGATGATCACGGGCAGGGTCAGCACCGCCAGGGTCAGGATGCCGGACAGGATGCTGACGCCCATGCCGCAGAAGGTCACGAAGAACGAAAGCCCGAACAGGCCGAAGACCACGGAAGGCACCCCGGCCAGGTTGTTGACCCCCAGGCGCACCATGCGGGCGAAGGGGGTGTTGCCCGCGTATTCATGCAGGTAGACGGCCGTGGCCACCCCCAGGGGGAAGGCCAGCAGCAGGGAGCCCAGGGCCAGGATGGCCGTGCCCACGATGCAGGGCAGGATGCCGCCGGCGGTCATCATCTCGCGGGGCGGCGTGGAGAGGAATTCCCAGCTGAGGGCGGGCAGGCCCTGCACCAGCAGGAAAAGGCAGATGGCCACCAGCAGGATGACGTTGAAGGCGGCCACCAGCCGCAGGGTGCCGAGCATGGCGCCCTGGACGAAAAGGCGGCGGCGCGGATCGGGTGTCGCAAGAGGCATGGAAGGGCTCCTTAAAGGCTGGCCGAGCCCACCTGGCGGTGTTTTTCGGCAATGCGGGAAGCGATCATGTTGAATGCCAGCGTCATCAGGAACAGGACGATACCTGTGGCGAACAGGGCGTAGTAATGGTCGCTGCGGAAGGGGGCTTCAGCCATTTCGGCGGCGATGGAGGCGGGCATGGGCCGCACGGGGTCCAGCAGGGACTGGGGCAGCATGGCCGCGCCGCCGGCCGCCATGAGCACCACCATGGTCTCGCCCATGGCGCGGGACATGCCCAGCATGATGGCCGTGCCGATGCCGGACAGGGCCGCGGGCACCACCACGCGCACGATGGTCTCCCAGCGGGTGGCGCCCAGCGCCAGGGAGGCCTCACGCAGGGAGCGGGGCACGGCGCGCAGGGCGTCCTCGGAGACGGAGCAGATGGTGGGCAGGCTCATGATGGCCAGCACCAGCGAGGCATTGAGCAGGTTGAGGCCCGTGGCGGCGCCCAGCACGTCCTGGAGGATGGGCGCCAGCACCACCATGCCCAGAAAGCCCAGCACCACCGAAGGCAGGGCCGCCAGCAGTTCCACGAAGGGCTTGATGACGCGGCGGGCGAAGGGCGGCGCGATCTCGGCCAGGTACACGGCCGTCATGACGCCCAGAGGCACGGCCAGCAGCGAGGAAAGCCCGGTGACGGCCACGGAACCCACCAGCAACGGGAAAATGCCGAACAGGCCGGGATCTTCCGTGGGGTACCAGAGGTCGCCCAGCAGAAAGTCCAGCGGGCTCACATGCCGGAACAGGGGCAGGCCTTCGGTGAACAGGAAGATGACGATACCTGCCAGCGCCAGCAGGGACGAGGCCGCGATGGCGGTGAGGCAGATGCGGATGGCCCGCTCGCGGGAAGAGCTGAACATGGTTTTCTCCGAAGGTTTCCTTGCGGGACGCGCCCGCTGGAGGAAGCGGGAAAAAAGCGGAAAAACGGGGGAAAGGGGGACGTACGCCGGTATGATCCCTCAGACCGGCACGGGCCCTTTCCCCTTGCGGGGGACCGGGCAGAGGCCCCCGGAAGGAGAGGGGGAGCGTCTGCCCGGTGCTGCGGGCTTAATGCTGCAGGGGAACGTAACCCACGGCCAGGACGTCCTTCTGGCCCTTGTCGGCGGCCAGCAGGTAGTCCACCAGCTTCTTCACGCCGCCCTTGGGATCGCCGTTGGTGAAGATGTAGAGTTCGCGGGCGATGGGCCATTCGCCGTCCAGAGCGGTCTTGGCGCTGGCGGCCACCTTGCTCACGGTCAGGCCCTTGACGCTCTTGTCAAGATAGCCCAGGCCGATGTAGCCGATGGCATTCTTGTTCTTGGCCACGGCCTGCACCACGGTGCCGTTGGAGGCCTGCATCAGGGCGGCGGGGGTGACGCGTTCCTTCTTCATGACCAGTTCCTGCCAGGATTCGAAGGTACCGGAAGAGGTATCGCGGGAGATGACCACGATGGGGGCATCCTGGCCGCCCAGTTCCTTCCAGTTGCGCACCTTGCCGGCGTAGATGGAGGACAGCTGTTCTAGGGTCAGGTCCTTCACGGGGTTCTCGGGGTTGACCACGGGCACGATGGCGTCCACGGCCACGGCGATGCGCACGGGCTTCACGCCCTTCTTTTCAGCGGCGGCGCGTTCCTTGTCCTTGATGTCGCGGGAGCTCATGGCCACGTCGCACTGCTTTTCGCCCAGGGCCTTGATGCCGTTGCCGGAACCGCCGCCGGAGATCACCAGCTTGATGTCGGGGTTGGCGGCCATGAAGGATTCGGCGGCCTTCTGCATGACGGGCAGCACGGTGGTGGAGCCGTTGACGACGATATCCTGGGCGTGGGCGGCCACGCTCAGACCCAGGGCGGCACAGGTAAGGACCAGAGTTTTGGCGAAATTCATGATAGTGCTCCTTTAAAAGGAAAAAAGTCTTTGCTTCGGCTCGATCCCGAAGCACCTCCCTTTTCCTCAGGCTTTGTTACAGAAATGTGACGCCTCGGCGAAGATGCGGAGACACTTTGAAAACCGTGGTTTTTACGGGCCTGTCACACAATTGTAACCTTTCAGGCGCATTGCTGGCGCATGGGAAAGGCACTACTTCTCCAAGGCAAAGGAAGACTCCATGCAACGCATACTTGTTATTGAAGACGAAAACGATATCCGCCAGTTGCTGCGCTTCAACCTTGAGCGCGAAGGCTTTGCGGTACTGGAAGCGGCCGACGGGCTGGGGGGGCTGCACATGGCGACCTCCGAGCTGCCCGACCTGGTGGTGCTGGACCTCATGCTGCCCGGCATGGACGGCTGCGATGTCTGCCGCAGGCTCAAGGCCCAGCCGGTCACGGCGGCCATCCCCGTGCTCATGCTCACGGCCCGCGGCGAGGAAGTGGACCGTATCGTGGGCCTGACCCTGGGGGCCGATGATTATGTGGTCAAACCCTTCAGCGTCCGGGAACTGGTGCTGCGCATCCGGGCCATCCTGCGTCGCGGCAACCGCCCCGGCATGGGCACGGCCCTGTGCCGCGGGGCCCTGCTGCTGGATGTGGAGGCCCACCGCGTGACCCTGGACGGGCAGGAAGTGGCCCTGACGGCCACGGAGTTCCGTCTGCTGGAAGACCTCATGCGGCATGCGGGCGCCGTGCGCACCCGCGAACAGCTGCTCAACGCGGTCTGGGGATATTCGTTCGAAGGCTATGCCCGTACGGTGGACACGCATGTCCGGCGTCTGCGGGCCAAACTGGGTGAAGAAGCCGCCGCGCTCGAGACCGTGCGCGGCGTCGGTTACCGTTTGAGAGGCTGAGATGACGGGGATGTTCCGTTCTTTTAGGGCCCGGATCTTCTGGGCCATCCTGCTGGTGGCCGCGGTGGCCGCGGGGCTTTCCCTGTGGCTGACGCGCGAATGGCTGGAAGAGCGCCAGCTCGATGAAGCTCGTACCGGTCTGCTGCGCGAGGCGCGCGTGGCGGGCGAACTGATGCTGCGCGGCGAAAACGATCTGGAGGTCCTGGCCCGGGTGCTCGACCTGCCCGACCTGCGGCTTTCACTGCTGGATGCCGACGGCAACGTGCTGGCGGAGACCGGCGGCGTTTCGCCCGAAGGCATGGACAACCACGGCGACCGGCCCGAAGTGGTGCAGGCCCGCAGCGAAGGGCAGGGCTACTCCCTGCGCGCCAGCGGCACCCTGCACAAGAATTTTGCCTACGCGGCCCGCAACCTGCCTGACGGGCGCATCCTGCGTCTGGCCCTGCCGCTGGACAGCGTGAACCTGCTCATCCAGAAGCGCCTGCACGTCTTCGCGCCCATGATCCTGCTGGCCGTGGTGCTGGCCGTGGTGCTGGCCGCCTTCATCTCCGGCGCCATGCGGCGGTCCCTGGGCCAGATGGTGGACGTGGTCTCGGCCATTTCCCGCGGCCGACTGCAACGCCGCCTGCGCCGTCTGCCGGGCACGGAGTTCGCCCCCCTGGCCGAAGCCGTGAACCGCATGGCCGACAGCATCGGCGAGCAGGTGCGCATCGCCTCGGACAAGACCGCCCAGCTGGAGAGCGTGCTCAACACCATGAGCGACGGCGTGCTGGTGCTGGGGCCGCAGGGCCGCATCCGCCGCTGCAACGGCGCCTTTGCCCGCCTCTTCCCCCAGGTGACCGACATGGCGGGCAGCCCGGTCATCGAGGTGATCCCCTCGCCCGAACTGCAGGATGCCGTGGATGCCATGCTGCGCTCCGCCCAGGTGGCCCGCTCGTCCTCCGGCAACGGGGACGAGGATCTGGATGTGCCCCGTTCCCTGCGCCAGGTGCAGCTGCATCTGGGCGGCCGGGTCTTCTCGGTGCTCATCTCCCTGCCCGTACTGGCCGATGCCCGTCTGGGCGCGGTGCTGGTCTTCCGCGACATCAGCGACCTGATGCAGCTGGAGCGCATCCGCAGCGATTTCGTGGCCAATGTCTCCCATGAGCTGCGTACGCCGCTGACCGCCATCCAGGGCTATGCCGAGACCCTGCTCAGCATGGATTCCTCGGAACAGGCGCAGCACTTTGCGGCCATCATCTACCGTCACAGCTGTTCCCTGGCCCGCATGCTGGAGGATCTGCTGGTGCTGGCCCGTCTGGAAGGGCAGGGAGGCGCCCTGGAGCTCTGCCCCACGGAATGCGCCGCCACCCTCGATGAGGCGGGCAGCCTGTGCCAGACCCGCCTGCAGGAACGCAAGCTGCGTCTGGAAGGCCATCTGGAAAAACTGCCCCCCGTACTGGCCGACGACCGTCTGCTGACGCTGGTGTTCCGCAACCTGCTGGAGAACGCCTGCCGCTATGCCGAAGAAGAGACGGCCATCCGCGTCACGGGCCGGGTGGAAGGCGACGACGTGGTCATCCGCGTGGTGGACGACGGCGTGCTCATCCCGGCGGACGATCTGCCGCGCATCTTCGAGCGCTTCTATCAGGTGGAGCGCCATCGCGGGCAGAATTCCACGGGCCTGGGCCTGGCCATTTGCAAACATGTGATCGAACGGCACGGCGGCCGCATCTGGGCGGAAAGCCCGGCGGAAGACGGCAGCACGGCCATCATCTTTACCTTGAGGCGCGCGGACGCCCCCCGGACGCCCGTGCAGGAGTAGTTATGGCAACAGCACTTTCGGCGCAGAAGATCAACGTCTATTACGGCGCTTCCCACGCCCTGCAGGATGTCAGCCTGGATTTCGAGGCCGGCGGCGTCACGGCCCTCATCGGTCCTTCCGGCTGCGGCAAGTCCACCTTCCTGCGCTGTCTCAACCGCATGAACGACCTGATCCCCGGCTGCCGGGTGGAAGGCCGCATCATGCTGGACGGCGAGGACGTCAACCAGCCCCGCACCAACGTGGTGCGCCTGCGGCAGAAGGTGGGCATGGTCTTCCAGAAGCCCAACCCCTTCCCCAAGAGCATCTTCGAGAACGTGGCCTACGGCCTGCGCGTCAACGGCGTCAAGGACGAGAACCTCATCACCGAGAAGGTGGAGCTGGCCCTGCGCCGCGCCGCCCTCTGGAACGAAGTGGAAGACCGCCTTTCCTCCTCGGCCCTGGGCCTTTCCGGCGGCCAGCAGCAGCGCCTGTGCATCGCCCGTGCCCTGGCCGTGGAACCGCAGGTGCTGCTCATGGACGAGCCCGCCAGCGCCCTGGACCCCATCGCCACCCGCAAGGTGGAAGAGAGCATCGTGGAGCTCAAGGAAGGCCTGACCATCATCATCGTGACCCACAGCATGCAGCAGGCGGCCCGCATCTCCGACCGGACGGCCTTCTTCTACATGGGCCGTCTGGTGGAAAGCGACAGCACGGACGTCATCTTCACCCGTCCGTCCCAGAAAGAGACGGAAGACTACATCACAGGCAGGTTCGGTTAATGGTTCTTCAGGATTACACGCCCCAGCACATGCTGGCCACGCTGCGCACGCGCCTGCTGGTCATGTATGCGCAAGTGGACATCGCTTTGGAAGAGGCTGCGCGTTCCTATGAAAAAGGCGAGGCCGTGCGCGCCATCGCCGTCTGTGACGGTGATACGGCCATCGACGCCCTGGAAAACGAGATCGACGAGCTGTGCCTGCGCCTCATGGCCCGCATCAAGCCCGTGGCCGGTGATCTGCGCTTCGTGGTGGCCGCCCTGCACATGGTGGTGGATCTGGAGCGCATCGGTGACGAGGCCGTGACCGTGGCCGAGCAGACCGTGCTCATGGAAGACGTGCCCGGGCGGCGCATCCTGGCGGACGAGGTCTGCGGCATGATGCAGCGCGCCCGCGAGGCCTTCATGCGCGCCATGGACTGCTTCCGCGAAGGCAACGGCCAGGAAGCCCTGGCCCTGCGCAACTGCGAGGACGAGGCCCTGCAGAACGAGATGCGCATCGTGCAGCGCCTGCTGGAGCTGCTGCGTCAGGAGGACGGCAAGCGTCCCGATCCCCAGCTTGTCATGCATACCTTGCTGGTGGTGCGAGCCCTGACCCGCATCTGGCGGCGTTCCGTCAATCTGGCCGAACAGGTCTACTTCATGCAGCACGGCCAGAGCCTCAAGCACAGCGGCGAAAAGAAGTAACATATCAACGTTCCTTTGTTTTTCCGGTAAAAGCGGGGGCAGGTGACTGCCCCGCTTTTTTGTTGTGGAGGGGCTGTGGAGCGGGGGAATGACGAGAGGGGAAGGGGCGTT
>ERZ857982.481-NODE-481-length-57550-cov-4.786886_pt1 | contig 57550 bp, 67 predicted proteins | sample MGYA00519955_ERZ857982 | MGnify/ENA primary metagenome ERZ857982 (study PRJEB31778, sample SAMEA3449416) | human gut metagenome | biome: human gut; feature: human-associated habitat; material: faeces | place: United Kingdom | collected 2010/2012 ... | reverse complement strand
GCCGTCACTGGCCCGGGACCTCGCTATTTTGCAAGTCCCCGACAGTCCTACGGACATCAAGTCCATTTTGTCTGAGTATGGTCTCACGAAGCAGGAACTCGTGGACATCCTGCACAATCCATACTTTCAGCAGCTTTTTCAGGGGAGTCTGGAAGAAGTCAAAAATCAGGGCAGCAAAGCTGGGGCGAGATACAGGGCCCTGACACTTTCCCAAGCCCTTTGGGAGAAGTTGTTCCGTGATGCGCATAACGGAGACATGGAACCCCGTGATGCATTGAAACTTCTCGATATGCTGGTCAAGGTGGCGGGTCTCGCTGACGCCAAGGAGACCACACAGGTGAATACCCAGGTCAATGTGGCCGTCCCTCTCCCCTTGCCGAAAGGTGTAGCCAAGGTAGCCCATGCGCTGCCTGTGGAGTAGACCATGTTCAACTATGTTCCGTCTCCTACCGGTATGCTCCTGCATAACTGCGACAAGTATCTCAAGATGATTGTCGGGCCCTATGGGTCAGGTAAATCGTGTGCCTGTGTTGCAGATGTGCTGACGTGTGCGTGTGCCCAGAATCCTGCCCCGGATGGTGTGCGGTACGTTCGTGTCGGGGTCGTCCGTTCATCGTATCCCGAACTCATCGCCACCACGCGCAAGTCGCTGCTTGAACTGCTGCCTGCCGAATACGGTACCATCGCCAGCTCCGGTTCCCCTGTACGCGGGTTCTATTTCATCCCTCTTCCTGATGGTACCAAGGTCTCTCTCGAACTGGAGTTGTGGGCCCTCAAGACGGCTGATGATGCTCCCAAGCTGCGGTCTGCCAACTGGACGTTTGCCTGGCTCAATGAAGCCACGGGTTGCTCGCCGGAGGTGTACAACGCTGTCACGGGACGTATCGGGCGTTACCCGTCCCAGGACCTCGGTGGTATCTCGTGGGGTGGCACCATCATGGACTTCAACCAGCCCGAACCAGGCTCCTGGCTCGATGAGTATATCCGCAACCCGCAACCCAACTGGGCAGTGTTCAGGCAGCCTCCCGCTGCCTTCAAGCACGTTGATGAAGTCACTGGTGTCGTGACGTATGAGGTGAACCCGGACGCCGAGAATTTGCGTAATCTGGGTGCCAGAGAAGAAGGGGACCCGGACGATTTCACGCCCGAACAGCAAGGTATGCGGTATTACCGTAACCAGATAGATGCCTTGCTCAAGACCGGGCGCACGGACATCATCGACAACCAGTATTGTATGATGGACGTGCCTATCGTTGACGGCAAGCCGGTCTACTCGAATTTCAACATCAACATCCATGTGGCGGCGGAAGCATTGGAACCGCGACCTTTCCAGCCCATCATCATCGGTGTGGACCAGTCTGGTATCCATCCTGCTGCGGTCATCCTGCAAAACATCAACGGGACCTGGTGTGTGCTGGATGAATTATATGCTGACAACGAGGGGTTTGAAAATTTCCTGCATGGTATGCTGATACCGCTGCTGCGGGGCCGGTACAGCACGAATCCTCTGGTTGCTGCCATCGACCCGAGCAATACGCGGGATTCGTGGCAGGCCGTCACGCCCAAGCAGCGTTTCGCCGACGCGGGTATCAAGGCCGTGACGGAATTGACGAACAACCCCAGGGTCCGCATCCAGACAGTGGAGCATATGCTCAACCAGCGTGCCGGAGGGTTGCTCATCGACCCGGCCTGTAAGATGCTCATTCGAGGGTTTTCGCATGAGTATCGATACCGCAAGTTGCGGGCTTCCGGGACGATGGGCTCTGTGTACACGCCGAGCCCGGAAAAGAATGATGCGAGTCATCTGCATGATGCACTCCAGTACGCCGCCCTTCTTATCCAGCGTGGGGACAATATGGATAAGGATACCACGATGCAAAACGTAAGAGACGAACTCATACGCAGGCGCAGTTCTTTGTCCAGCGTCGTATGAGATTGACGCCCAGGCGAGTGATTTGATAGGGAGAAAGTTATGAGCGACGCTATCAACTGGATGCTGGAAATCGAGGACGTGAAGGAGAAATCCCACGACCCGCTGGCCGAGGCCGTCATGGACAGGTTCAATGGCGCTGTGTCGTGGCAGTCTACTGAGCTTGTGAATGGCAAGCCTCTTCGCACCGTACTTGAGAACTGCTGGAACCAGCAGAATGGTATCATGTCGTGTGATACGAAGGAACGAGCGGAAGCTCTTGGTGTCGATGCCTACATCAACCTGACCGCTTTGAAAGCCGACATCGCCAATTCCTATCTCAATGACGCCATGACCAGTTCCGGGGATGCTTCGCTCCCCTGGACCGTAATACCTACGCCGCGTCCTGATATTTCTCCTGTGGCGCAGGATGAAATTTTCAACGAGATAAAAGCACAGCTCCAGAGCGGCAGTTTTGAAGACGCATCCCAGCTCATCGAGGCCATTCGGCAGCAGAAGCGTGAGATGCATTTCAAAGAAACGGAAAAGGCAAAGAAATCTGCCGACGCCATGATGATGCTGCTGGCTGACCAGTGTGCCGAAGGCGGCTTCAATCGGGCTCTCACCGACTTTTTGCAATGGTTCCCCATCTATCCTTTTGCCGTCTTCGCCGGTCCTTACATCACGCGGGCCCCGCGTCTCGTGTGGGGCAAGAACAAGCCGCGCATCGATACGGAAGTCTTTCCGACATTCCGTGCCATAAGTCCTTTCGACTTCGCCTACAGTCCTGATAGTCCCGATACACAGCGTGGGACATGCATTTTTACTCGCACGCGTTGGACGCGGCGCGAGCTGCTGAATGCTTCCAAGCTCGACGGTTACATTTCCGCCAACATCAAGGACATTTTGAAGCAGGCGGATGACCCTAATACGGATTTCAACCTGAGCTGGTTGTCCCGGGCCCCGGACGAAGGGCAGCGTAATATGGCGCTGTGGGCGTCCAACGTGAGCCCTATCGAGGTCCTGACCCACTACGGGCTCATGTCTGGCAGGGAACTGCAAAAATATGACATCCAGGGCCTCGATGATGGTGACTTCTACAACTGCCAGATTTCGTTGGTCCAGGGGCGCGTCATCGAGGTGAGGGTCTTCTCCGACCCCAAGATACAGACGCGCCCGGTATATACCGCGAGTTTTTATCGTACTGGCGGAGACCGTATTGCCGGTGATGGTATCGCCCAGCGTTTGCGCGACATCGAACGCGCTTACATGGCGAGTCTCATGTACCTCATGCGTAATGCAGCTAATGCCTCGGCGCCCATTTGTGAAGCCGACTACCGGCGCATTGCGGCATATATCGGCAAGGGTGAGCTGGGACAGGTAGTGCCCGGCAGTCTTTACCTGTCCGATTCTGATATGGGCAACAACAATATGCCTGCGTTCCGCTTTACGCATATCCCTTCCAATATCCCGGCGTATGCACAGCTCATGGAAATGTTCATGCAGCTTGCTGACCGTGTGACCAACATCCCTGCGGCACTCCATGGTGAGGCGGTGGGTTCGGGGGCCATGCGCACGTTCCGTGGTATGTCCATGCTGCAAGGCAATGCCACTAAGGCCCTTCATGCGGCAGCAGACAACATTGCCTACGGTGTCTTCAAGCCGCTGGGGGAATTGCTGTATAATACCAACATGTTGTTTGCCAAAGACATGGAGGTCAAAGGCGACAGCCATATCATCACGAAGGGAGCTGAAGGGCTGCTCAAGAAGGAGATGGAAAAGCAGTCGGCCATGGAGATTCTTCAGACTGTCGGTGCCGCAGCCGGTGCTCTCGGTCAGGCGGTCAATCTGGCACCTGTGCTTTCCTGGAGCCTCAAGACATTGCTGGGTACTATGGGTGTTCCCGACAATGTTCTGGGTCAGATGGAGCAGATGTCACCGATGGGGGTCATGCCGGGAGCTGGGTCTGCTCCCAATCCGGCGCCGCCTTCGCCCACTGGTGCTGGTGTTACGGCTGACATCACAGGAGGTGAAGCCTGATGGAATTGCTGAACACGCCCTCCCCCAAGAAAGGGACCTGGGCATACAAGTTTGTGGCGTGGTTTTGTAACAACGTGAATTTTTGTCACGGGTATCTGTACGACACGGATATTGAAAAACCTGACAATAAGATTTACAACGCTGTTTATAAGATATGGTTGTTCCCGTTCAAACAGAACGACTGTATCTGCTGCAATACTGTTCGAGGGCTCGTATATGGAGCCGTTCTCGGCTACCTGATAGGGAGTTTCTGATGGCTATCGTACCGCTTTGGACACCCGAAAATACGACCGTTCTGTCTTCGGTTTTTACCGTACACCCCGGAAAAGTTGTCGTCCTGTGGGCGGTTGGTTTCAACAAGTACAAATTCCGTGTCGAGAATGAAGTGGCCACGCCCATGCAAGCCTGTCTGCATCGGCTCATCCATGATTTTTCCGGCTCCCGCCTGCCTTCGACGAAGGATACAGCGCAGGATTGCTGCGGTTGGATTGTTGATGTCAACCATGTATCGAGTGAACTCATGGCGGACATTGCCGTCAGCACGATGCACTGCCTGTGGAGCCTGTCGCTTTGCAACAGTGTCATGGCTGTTGGGATTCCCGGTTCCTACCAGCTTGAACTCAACGATGCCACTATGGTCGGCACTGCTAATGTCTATGCTGACTTGTATGACATTGGACAAGTGCACGCACCGGAAATTTTTGTAGGAGGCTAGTATGGCTCCCAATTGTGGTCCTATCGAGTTTATGCAGGGTGGAACCCTCATGGATGTTACCATCACTGGTTCCACCATCCAGAACAGTGAAATCAGCGGTTCGACTCTCAGCGGTTGTACGCTGACGAACCTGGTAGCCGTTGACGACGCCAGTCTTCGCACCATTATCAATGCCATGACCAAACTTTCTGATGCCGAATTGCGTCCTCTGGCAGATGCTCTGCATCGTGTCGCCACCATCGAAGCTGCTGAACAGCCTGCCGGGCAGGATGGTGCCGTCCTCGGCACAACGGTCATCGGCGACCGTGCCACTCTGCTGGGTAAACCGTCTTCCTGGGTGAAGCTCGGGGGCAAATCGCTTCCTGCCTACGACGCCTAAAGGGGGTGCGTTATGGCGACTGTGTTTTCTTGCGCGGAAATCCCTACCAAAAGCGTGTGGGATAAGGCACGGAAGAAAGCCCAAAATCCGGGTATGCTGGTTAAGGACAATCCGTTTTTGGCGGAATCTGCTGACATACCGGAGTCGGGGTATGTGCGGCGCAACATGCAACGTTTGCGTGATGACCAGCATATGCGTGAATGCCCTTATAATGGGCATGTGTATGCTGGTATCATGGATAACATGCGTTATGGAGGTAAATGATGGGATGTTCTCGTTGTGGGGGCAATTCCGGGCGCAAGCCTGCTGTTCCCCCGTCCAACATCGGTGGCAATGGTCGTCCGGGTACTGTCGTGAACCCGCAGCGGCGCCCGGCGGAAGACAACAAGTCTGTGCGTGATACTATCAGTGGGCTGCGGTATGTCCCGTCTTCTGGCAATTAAGGGCGACAAGACCGCAGGCGACAACCTTTTGGCGACGCTCGCGTCGAATCAGGGGGCCTTGTTGTCCTTGATTGGGTTGTTCGAGTCGGCGGCGAAAAAAGAAGCCCAGGAATGTGACGCTTTGGCGCGGGCAGCTTTGCTCGACGGACAAAAGCAAGGTTCCGGGTGTATGGCGCTGGGGCGTGTACTGATGCTCCAGGATGTCGTAACTACCTTGAAACAGTACATCAAGTAGGAGAAAGCACTATGTCCACTAACCCTATGGCATCCGGCGACGGCAACACTTCCGTCTCTCCCGCCTTTGCCCGTACCCCGGGTATGGCACAGGTTTTTCGTGACCAATATGCCCGGACAGAAGCGGCTACGGAGCAGCAGCCTGTGCAGCAGCCTGTGCAGCAGCCGTCTATTGCCCCGTACATGTACATGGCGCAGCAACAACAGATGCAGCAGCTCGCGCAGGAACGTGATGTTCTCGCTAACCAGTTGGCCGAGGCGCAGAAGCGTAACGCCGAGTTTGAAGCCGCCAACAAGCAGCAGGCCATGCTGGCCAGTCTCGACGGTGCCGATGAGTTGAATGCGCTGGAGACGGTTGACCCTGCCGACGCCCGTCGTATTGCCGTTATGACGGCGCGTATGCTGCAACAGCCTCTCGAGGGCGTGGTGGCTGAGGTGAAGGCCCAGCGCGAGACTATCGAACGTAATCGGGCTGAGGCGCTCAACGCTACACAGCAGGCGCAGATAACCCGTTATGCTAGTGAAATCCTGCAAGTGCATCCTGATTTCTACAATCTGTTCAATGACCCGGATTTTCTGCGTTACCTCCAGGAACCCGACGGTCTGAGCAGCCGGAGTCGTGACCAGGCTGCCACGCAGGAGTTCTATGCTGGCAATACGCGGTACGTCATCGACATTGTGGACAAGTTCAAACAGAACCGTCCTGATAATGGCAAAGTCACCACTGTGCCGCCTGTGCAGGTGGCGGGTGGGACCGGTACTCCGGCAACTTCTTCTGTCAATAAACCCACTTTTACCTTGGCTGAACTCAACAGCCTATACCAAATGCGGCGGATTTCCCCGGATGAATACCGCGTGCGGTTGAAAGAACTGCGAGCCGCCGGATAACCTTTAAGGAGCTTTTCCATGCCTATTTTCCCCAGTGCGAGTGGATACACCGGCATCGAGGCCACCCCTCTCGCCCGTGTCGGCTACAGCGATTTCATCCTGTCTCGCGTGTATGAAAACGACTGGCTGCCGCGTATCACGGCGTCCGAACTGCTGGAACCTGTTACCCGGTGCAACCAGACCATCCAGCTCATGTACGCGCCGGAAGTCGGTCCGCTGCGTTCGTACCAGAAGAACCAGCAGCTCGTGCCCAACACTGTCAGCACTCAGGCTCGTTGTCTGAGCATCTGCTACATGGGCTATCAGGACATCAAGTTCGACTCCACCGACATCAAGATGGCCTGCGAGCGCTGGCCCAGCTACGAAGAAAAGTTGCTGGAATCCATGTACCAGTCGTATGTGAGCACCATGCGTACTTTCGTCCTGGGTCGCATGATGGCTGAAGTGTCCCCGCGCACGAGTCTCGACCTCGCCGGTATGAATCAGGATGTGAATCTGGGCAAGCCCGGTCAGCCCGTGCATGTGACGCCGCAGAATCTTCCCAAGGTCCTGGCTGACCTCCAGCGTGTCCTCATCGAGTCCAAACGCTGGGTGGAAGGCGAGATGTTCATCATCGTGCCGCCTCAGCTCCGCACCTATCTCGCCATGTCCAACTACAGCAACAGTCTGTACAGTTGCAACTGCGGCGGTATCGTGTCCGGCATGTGGGACCATCCGCTCATGGGCTTCACGGTCATCGAATCCATCCACGTCCCCGTGGTGCGTGACAAGTCCGGCAACCTCTGCTTCTTTATTCTTGCGGGGCACAAGGAAGCCACGGCGTATGCTTCCAATATCCTGGAAGCGCGGCTGAATACCAGCGACCCCAACAGCTTCGGTGTCCGTTACCAGTATCTCGTGGCCTGGGGCGCCGAAGTCATCTACCCTGACGCCCTCGCGATGGGCTACTGGACTTTCGACCCTATCAACTAGGAGACCCAGACAATGGCTAACATCAATATGTTCCGAGGCGGTACGCCTGATTTCAAGGGCTGGTTCTGTCGTGGTGACTGGCCTGAGTTCAAACCGCCTTTCAGTGCCCCCCATGCGGCTTTCACGCCCCCGTATGACTCTCATGCCGACGCTGCTTACGGGCAGGGTTATCTCAACCTTCATTTCCCTCTGGTGCCCAATCTGGCGGATACCTACGGCCACAACTGGATGCGTACCGCGCTGAAGAAAGTTTCTGCCGTCGGCGACACTATCATGCTCAACTGGGTCCCGTTGCGGTCCTGGGTCGAAGCCATCCACTTTGAAGTGACCACCACCGACAAGAACCTCGAGGGTGTGTACATCAAGCCGTGCGCCATGCGTGTCTCGTGGGACTTCGCCACCGATGACTGGAAGTATGAAGAAAACGCCGACTTCGATACGGCCCTGACCAACAACGGCATCACGCAGTTCCCTCTGGGTACCCCCAAGGACGGTGACAAGCTGTGGGGTCTGGCGCGTCTGGGTATGCCCGAAGTGGCGTCTGTCTCCACGTCCACCGTGAAGGGCGGTCCCGGTAATGTGACCGGGGTGGACACCAAGACTGACTCGAAGGCCCTCGGCGCCGTGCCTTGTACCTTCGGGCATAATCTGGTGAAATACGACAACCAGGGCAACGCCACCGGCGGTCTGGACGAATACTACGGCGCCGTGCTGCTGGGCTACAAGTTCGTGGCCGGTGATGCCGAGCGTCTCAAGCTCGTGTGGAAGTCCGACATCGCCGTGTACATGTCGGCGAAGCTGTTTGCCTTTGAAGGCTCCACGCAGGTCGGCTAAGGAGGTGCGTCATGGCCAATGTCGCCAACACCAAGGCCACCGGGCCCGCGTCCAAGGATACGGTTTCCGGCGGCAAGACCTTCACGCCCCGTTTCAAGGCGCAGACTGGTCCCACCAAGGAAATGTCCAACGATTCCGAGGACGCCCGCCGTACCATCATGGGGATGCGTATCGCCAGCACTGATTTCGGCAACGACCCCGGTGCGGCTTTCCTGAAGAAACCGTCTGCGTAGACCAAACTCTACCCTCCATCCCTATACAGGAGAACAGCACTATGTATCAGTCTTCCGCTCCGCTCTCTGCCGTCTCCCAGCAAGACCTGCGCGGCATACTCAACGAACGCGATAGCGATGCGCGTCAGCAGGCCCTGCACGCTGCCGGTGCGAAGAACGCGGTTCCTCCGTTGCCGCGTTCTTCGCACCTCCGCAGCAAGAAAAACGGTATCGTTTTTCCCTGGGACCCCATGCTTGCCGAACAGCGCGACATCATGGAATGTTGTGACAGCACAGGCAACACCGACCCTGCGGCATGGCGTTCCACTGTGAACGAAGCCGAGTACACGCCTGCCGAGCGTGATGCCTTGCTGGCCGAGGCGCAGGCTACGGTCATCAAGCAGGCCAATGCGTTCTCCGGCAAGCATGAACCTACGATGGAAGATGTGCGGCAGAAGGGTGTCGAAGAAGCCACCCGGCTCCCCTATGCGGCCCAGCCGCTCGATGCCTATTACCATGGTATCGAGGATGACCTTGCGGCTCTCGTGCGTTCCACGGAGTAATTTTGATGAAGGTCTCCAACGTCATCCGGGAAGTGTCCCTGGACCTCAATGACCAGGAACCGGGATATGAATATACGCACTGGACTTATGAGCAGTTGAAAGTCTATCTGGCGGAAGCCCTGCTCATGGTCAGCGAGCGGTTCTCCGACAAGTTCGTGCAGCATAAAGTCGTGAAACTTTCCCCCGGAGAAGTGTGGCAGAAGGCGTGCGACTGCGAGCGTATCGAACGCGTCCTCGGGGAAGTCACCGAGGATGGGGAACACATCATCCGCAGACTGTCCCGTGTGGCGGATGATGAGGCCAACACCTGGAGCGGACCTGCGTCGCAGTGTCATATGGGCGGGGACCTCACCGGATACTCCATCAGCAGCACGGTGGACACGTTGTTCAGAGTGTATCCTGGGGTATCCCGTACCGACCGCAAGGAGCATTACGTCCTTGTGGAGTGTTACGTCGAGCCTGACGGATATGACGATGATACGAATATCCCCGCGACGCTCGTGTCCATGGTCAAACAGTGGATGCTGTACAGGGCCCTGAGCATGGACAGCGAAAACAATCCTGCCATCACGCAGCTTGCCGCTTCGCACCGGGACACCTATTTCAAGCTGGTCGAGGCTGAGATGGCGCGTAAACTGCTGGAGGAAAACGCCGATGGTCGTGTACGAACCGTTTCCAACAACGCCGCTAAGTGAGTTCCATGCCGAACTGCGGTTTGAATGGAAAGACCTTCCGGCGGAACTGTTCGACTATTACCTGCTTCGTACAGCCATCGAGATGTGCCGCAAGGCCCCTCTCGTGACGCGAACAGTGCGAATCAAATTGCAGCCCGGGGTAACTCGGTATGCAGTGAAATCGCCTGACGGGATGGAAATGACGGCCCTGACGGGCGTTTCGCATCATCCAACAGGCAGCGACAGTTGTCTCCATGATGTACGCAGAACGCTCGTAGCCGGAGAGGACTGGCCCCGTCTGCGTCGGGACAAGGTTTGGTACGACCCAGATGAACAGGTTCTCCACGCGTGCATGTGTGACTGTGGTGGGGAACTCCGCGTGTCTATGGGTGTAGTACCAGGACGTAACAGTTGCTCCCTTCCGAGTCAGTTCGAGCATGAACTTTTCCCCGCCCTCATCATGGGGACGCGTGCTTCCATCATGCTCATCACGGGGCGTCCGTGGACCAATCTCAGGGTCGGCAGCGAATTGTACGCCGAGTTCCGGCGTATGCTGGGCAAGCTGGCACAGGATGCCGCCTTGTGTGGACAACGCGGAATCGTCAAGATAGGGTTCGGCAGAGCGCTCTAAGCAAAAGCCGGAAACAGAAAGGCCCCCCATCCCGGGCAGGGATGGGGGGCCTTTCCGCAAACACATACACGCCTAGGGGAGAGGCGGATTGAGAGATAGGTGACGTGGTGAGACCGGAGTCTCACCACGTCGGCGGAGAACAGCACCATGTTCGTCAGCCCGTCCGGCATCTCTGTCGTCGAAGCCCATTTAACCGTAGCATACCCATAAAGTCAAGTGCCCTTTTCTTTTAGGTACGGATGCGTTATTGCTTTCGATAGAGGTGACACCGATGCAAGACAAATGTTCCCCCCGCATAACGTTCGATTGTAATGGAGATACTATCCAGGAGCCACAGGTCAAATCAGGCTGCCCTGATTTTTCGTTGTGTCTTCCCTGGGGAGGCCGTTTGTGGCAAGAGAACGGCTGCCTCAAAGCGCAGCCCGGTACGCCCCCGCCTGATGGTATTTACGACCGCATCATCATAGCCGACGGATGTATCGTTGGTCTGGAGAAAGCCGACGTGGCGCTGTATGTGCCGCCGTCTTGCACGGAAGTCCCTGCCGATTGTGCTTCCTACAGCGAAGGCGTGTCGTTGTGCGAGGCGTCTCCGCTGGCGGGGAATCTCTATACCTGTGATGCTTCCGGGCGTCCGTTGGTGCGATGCACCATCAAGGGTGAGGACGGTGTCGTCGTCAGCGGCAGCGGCACCACTTCTGACCCCTATCGCATCAAGGCCAATATCTCTACCGAGACTTTGCGCGTCGTGGCGGGGAACAGTGGCGTGACCGTCACCGGCACGGGGTCTGTGGCTGACGCATTGGTCATCTCGCATAAGGGCGGCGGTCTCAACACCACTGTGAACGGTATGCGCTTCGACCAGTACGGCCATCTGGTGGAGTACACGGAACCCACGACTTCCAGCGGTGTGAACGGTATCGTGCCCGGCGACGGTATCGACGTGCAGATGGACAACAAAGTCGGTATCGCCACGCTTTCCCTGAGCAAACCGGCGAATGTGCTCAACGGTATCTATCAGTGCGGCGGGTATGACGTTCATCTCGACCTCAAGAACCGTATCTTCAATCTCACGCAGCGTATCGATATTCCGGCCCAGACGTATGCTTTCGGTCCTTACGATGTGGAGCTGAACAAGCTGGGTTCTGTCGTGGCCATTGCAGATACGCAGCACCCGGACGCCATCCATACGTTGCTGCCTGTCGTCGCAGGTGACATCGTGCGGCAGGTCATCGGTTTTACGCTGCGCACGAATGTCCCTATCGTCATCGACATCGTGACCGTCGCGACCCGGGCATGGCTCTCCCAGCTCCATGTGCGGCTCGACGGCACGCCGCAGTCCAATATCCTGCGTTGCAGCACGACAGCCACGGCCAAGACGGTGGTGAGCAGCAGCGGCAGTTCCGGTAATGAGCATTCGCACAAGGCGGAGACCACGCTGGACTTTTCCACCACGGTCCTCGCCCGTGTGCAGCCTGCCGGTGTGTGGGTCGCAGGGGAGCATGAACTCATTCTGCATTCTGATTCCGGTTTCCCCTCCGGGTATCCGGTGAGTCTTTCCATCCGTCCCGCCGGTGGGGTTGATTCTGTGAACAAGTACAAAGCTGAAGAACTTTGGGACTGATTTGACATATGAACATCACACTCTCCAGCTTCGGCGGCATCATCCCGCGTATATCCGAACATTCCCTGGCCGCTACCCAAGCGACCATGGCCCATGATGTCATGTTGCGTAACGGGAGACTGGAAGCCTGGAGAGACAAGCTCCCCCTGTATGATGCGGTCAAAGGGGCTCGGTCGTTCCACATGCACGGCTGCTGCATGGTGTCGTGGGTTGACAAGGTCATCGCTGCCGACCTTAATCCCGACCATCGGTCGTTCTACATCACGGGGCGTGACGGACGGGGGCTCGAAGTCGTGGAACTCACCGACCTTCGTTCCTGTCGGCCTGTGTATTACTACGCCGGTGTACCGGCGCCGGTGTATCCGCCTGTGGCATCAGCCTCTGAGCAGTGCAGTCGTGAAGCCGACGCCCGGGCATATGTCTACACCTACGTCAATTCCAGAATGGAAGAGAGTGCGCCGTCCCCGGCCAGCAACATCGTGCGGGTGGAAGACGGTAGTTCTGTGACGGTCTCCGGGATAGTGAACCCGCCCGCAGGTTACGGTATCGACCGGGTGCATATTTACAGGGCCTCTACCGGGTTCCGTCCGGCGGACGGCAAGGTGCAGAAGAAGCTTACGGCCTTCCTGTTCGTCGCGTCCATCCCTGCCGGGCAGGCCACTTTCACTGATACGGTAGAGGCCGCATATCTGGGTGCCGCGCTGGAGACACAGGATGACCGTATGCCGCCTGACAGGATGCAGGGCGTGGTCTCCATCCGTGACAGCATCCGGCTTGTCGGGTGGCGGAACAACAGGGTCTTCTTCTCCGAAGTCTTCCAGCCGTACAACTGGCCCGCGAAGTATGACATGACCCTGGACCATAATATCGTCAGCATGGGAGAGCAGGATTTCAAACTCTACGTCACTACCGACGGGTCTCCGTATATCATCGATGTGTCGAGCTGCGACGACACCAAATGCACCCCGGTCGTCAGCATCGACACACCGCTGCCGAACATCGGCTGCCGTTATGCCAATGCTTCCGTGATGACACGACACGGGTTTATCTATGCTTCCACCATGGGGCTCGTGCTGCTTACCGGCAATGGCGGGTGGCATGTCATCACGAAGAAATGGTTCGGCGAACGTGACTGGCAGAGGCTCAAGCCCGACACCATCCGCATGGCGTATTGGGAGGGGTTTCTCTTTTTCGCTACGGATATGGCGACTTTCATGCTGGACATCGACAGCGACCCCTTCGGCGACATGCAGGGTGCGGAACTTGTCACGTTGTCCGACAAGCCTGTGGCGTGTACTACGTCGAACACAGGCAAGCTCCTGCTGCTGGAAGATGACAAGGTATGGGGCTGGGACAGTGCCGCGTGGTACAGGCCGTACACATGGCGCAGCAGACCGCTTACGTCCGGTGGCGATGCCGTGGGTCAGAACAGCCTCAGCAACGCTGGACCAGCCCGTGGCGTTGCCTGGGCCCCCGTATCATGCAAGGTGGGTGGCGGTCCTGTGGTTGTGACCATCAAGAACCCCCACGATGGCGCCATGCTGGACAGGATGGTCAGGGAAGAAAAGCCTGTGCGTATCCGGCGCAGCGGGCGGCATCTTTGGTACACTGTGACGTTACACGGAGTGGAGCCCGTACACTTCATCGACATCGGCACAGCACATTTCACCGTCAACGACGGGCGATAACAGGAGAACGACACCATGGACTACCGCATCGACATCCTGGAACCGGACAGCGACATCAACGTTGCCCTGGATGACTTGACGCGAGAATTCGCACCCCTCTATACGGCGTCCTGGGTGAACGAGAAGCAACGCATTTACGGCAAGCCGTTCGACATGAACGTGCAGACGTTCGCCCAGCTCTGGTTCACCAAGGCGTTGAAGATTTTCATGGCCTGGGATGAGAACGGAAAGCCCGTCGGGTACCTCATCGGCATCCCGTTCCGTCCGCTTGCGTACAACTCGCATGTGTTCCAAATCGAAGACTGGTACGCGGGCGGAGACCGGCTGTGCGAGGCGGAACTGTTCCGCTATATGGAAACCGCCGTGCGCTTCATGGGATGCGATGAGGTCTGGATTTCCCTTGGTGAACAGGAACATGCTCCCAACCTGAGCATCCGTTGGCGGGAGGCATCCCGTACCACACAGATTCGTTACACCAACAGCTAAGAGGAACGTGTCATGGTCGAGGCCGGATACACACAATGCAATCCGCAACGCGGCGTAAACGATTCTGAACGCAGCCTTTTTGGCGAGATACTGTCCGCTGCCGCGCTGGCTGCCGCGACCATCAGTGCCTACAAGGCATACGACATCGCCGTCAAAGAATGGGAGATGGCGAAGAAATACTGGCGGATAGCCCAGAACTGGATGGACTATTACCAGAACGCCTACGCTCCTGTCGAAGACCAGGAAATCGAAGAGTCTCTGCGGCTCGAAGTGGCCGAGCCTCTGTACGACATAGCGCGTGGCCGGGCACGGACAAGCGCATGGATAGAGTTCCAGGGTAAACTCCGCAAACCCATGCGGTGCATGAGCCGTTACTGCACGGGTTTGCGGAGCGACATACTCACACAGGTGATGATGGCACAGGCTGATGCCGTGGCTATGGCGGACGGCCTGGGCTACCGCAATGAGCGTGCCTATGTCGAGACGCGTAATGATGTGAGATTCGAGAAGATGCTGAACACAGCGAAACGCGGACGTGACATCATCACTGACGTGGTGTCGCTCGGTGCGGCATCTGCGGGCATCTACGGGGACCTGCTCGACCAGACATGGCAGGGCCTTGTCGGAGCAGGCAAGTACCTGGGATACGAACTCAACCGCAATCCGACGCATTACCCGACGACATACCTGGCTGGTAATGTGACTGCACAGCAACCTCAGCGCGAAGCGCCCAAAGGAGGGTAACAGATTATGGCGCAGTGTACTTGTGCCAACCCCCAGGCTGTTGCCAACGCCATCAACCAGGCATCGAGCAAGGTGTCGAAGAGTATCGACAAGGCCGGAGAACGCATCGACAAGACGTTGCATGGTGCCGGGCATGGCGGCAAGCAGGGTGTCATGGACGCGTTGCGGTTTTGTCATTGGGCCGCACCGGAATACGGTCCTGTTGGTGAAAACGCCTGGTCCAATTTCTTCAAGGCGGCACAGATAGCCATCGCTACGTTGAACGCCACCATCCAGGGACAGATTGCCGACAAGCAGCAGGACCTTGCTGAAGGCTATTATCAGCAGGCAAAATATAAGTGGGACAGGTTTGACAAGAGGTACCGCCCGCTTGAAGAGAAACTGCTGCATGAAGTATCCACGGTGCCCATCAAGGAGATGAATTGTGCTGATGACAGGGCCCGGGCGGAAGTCGCCGTGAACAGCGCCTATGACATCATCGGCGAAGCCCTTTCCCGGAAGGCCAAGGCAGAACATCTGTGCATAGACCCTTCGTTGCTGTCGCGCATAGCGTTCGGGCGCAGTCTCATGCTGGCGGATACCGAAAACTACAACCTGCGCGACGACACCTGGTTCATGGACTTCAAGAACGACCAGCGCTGGAACCGGCGCGGGAACGTCCTCAACCTCGGACGCAACCTGGGGTCGATGGCCATGAAATATGGGGATGTGGCACGTTCACTGATGAACGACGTATCAGGTATCGCCAACAAGGCATTCGGTAGTATCGGCATGGCGTTGGGGTATTACGGCGCCCGTTTCGATACGGTGTACCCGACAACGTACCTGGGCACTAACGGTCAGAATGGCGGCATCGTCTCGCTCGCTGCCGGTGCCACAAATCCTGCCGCCGCCGGTGGCGGACTTGCTATATAGGAGCATGACATATGGACTTTGGTAATCTTTTTGCCGCCATCGGACGTGCCCTTCCCGGTTTCGTCGAAGGGGAACGGATGGCTGTGCAAGACAACTGGAACGACTTGAACCAGTACAACAAGGTGCAGGCAGGGCAACTCGAGAATGCCTTCACCGAACAGACGTTCAATCCCCGGATGCAAATCGTCTATGACGCTGCCCGTAATTCGGGGCTTGGCGTACTGAACAACCGCATGACCACGGCACAGAACTGGATACTGCATCCGGCCCTCATGGCCCGCAACTACTACGCCAGTTTGTACGCGCCGCAAAACGCGCAGCTCGAACAGCAGTTGCTCGCCAACATGTACCGGCAGATGCCTGGTATGCTGGCCGGTGCCGGTGCCGGGGCTGCTGGCGGCGGGTTAAATCCCATGGACATCGCCTTGTATCGCGCCCTGCTCGGTGGCGGTCTCGGCGGTGCAGCCCCTTTGCAGACTAATCCCTCTTCCATGTAAGGAGTTCTACCATGCCTACTGTTGACCCTGCGATTGCTCGCGCTCTGGCGGAAGCCCGTGCACAGGCCATCTCCGAAGAACATCTCAACAACGTCATGGGGGCGCAGGAATGGTACCTTCCTGCTGACCATCCTGCTATGCAGCTTGCCAACAGAGTCGCACAAGTTGCGCCCCCTGCTGGTGGTTATGTTGCCGCCCCTGTCCCCGGCATGGTCGCCACTCAGGCATCCGGGGCGCACTACTCTGCCCCCGGTGCGCGTGCCGGATATGAGGCCCCCGGTGATGCAGCAGAGTAACCCGTATGCTACGGCAGCTTTTCGCACTACCATGGACCCCTACGGCAATGTCGGCGTCCAACCGTTGGTCGGGTTCCCGTCGCAGTATCCGCATGTGGTGAACGGTGCTGTCATCGACCCCATGGTGCGAGAGATGCCCGGCCTTATGCCGTTCATGCAGGTGCCTGCCGGTCCCGCGCTCCAGCAGGCTACCACGCCGGTTCGTCGTACTGCTCCTGCGGCCCCTGTCCGACGCACCACACCTGCCGCACCTGCCGCCCCTGCCGCTCCTGTTCAGAGTCGCGGCCTCAAACTCTCCGGGGAAGGTCCCTTCCCGCTCAAAGAAGAAGTGCGTGCTACGGCTCCGGCACCTGCCCAGCCTGCGCCTGTCGATACGGTGGTGTATCCTGACCGTCCTATTGACATGTCCTATGATGAAGGTGAAATCATGTCGCAGGCTATGGCCCTTGCCAGAGACCCGCGCACGGCGCAGGTTCTTGGCGGCTTACCTTCGGCCCGGGAGCTTGGTCAGCGGCTTGGGCCCACCTATGACCCCAATTCCACTGCTGCCACCTGGGGTCGTGTAGCGGCTGACATCGACCAGCTTCCGGTATACATGCAGTTGCCTGCCCTGCTCGCCGCTCTCCTGTCCGGTAAGGACTACATCCGGCAGCCGCAGCAGGCTGCGCCCACGGTGGCACAGTAAGGACTAGACCATGAGTATGCTTTTGGATACCATCAAGGGTGCTGAGTCCGGTGCGTCTACTGTCGATAAGACGCAGTTCATGGACGACGAACAGTACCACCAGAATATGTATATGCTCGAATCGGCTTTGCGTGAGCTTGGTCAAGACAGCACATCCAAAAGTGTCGTCTCTGGTGATGTCTCTCCTTATGATGCTGATTTGCGTCGCATCATCGAAGCCGTTACCCTGGAGTAAACATCATGCCGCAGTTTTCCCTCCCCACCGTCAACATACGTCCTTTTGAAGCCCCCGACTACACGAAGGACTTGAGGTCCTTGTCTATGCTGTATGCCGCAATGGCTCGCGGACAGCGTGGTGGCGGTGCGGGAGGGGGACGCGGCGCCGGTAAGGTGTATCACATTTACCGTGGTCTCGATGAACAGGGGAACCCCATCTATGAACCTGTCTATGGTGGAACAGAAAAACTGGCTACCAGAAACTTCGAGGCCATGACCAATGACAGGGCGAAGTTTGCTTTGTCGAACGACCCTGCTGTATCCAAGAAACTTGCCAATCTTCCTGAGCTGTCTACCGAAGGACAGGCAGAAGTCCTCGAATCCATTCGTAAAGAGGACATTCCTCGCCTTGAGAAGACGCTCAAAATTCCTGCTGCGGCACTCATACGCGAAGGTCTGGCCGAACACGAAGCGGCACGAAGACAGCAGTTGCGCGCTATCGAAGATAACGATTGGAGTTCGCTCTTCTCCCGTGTCAAGGAAGGTATCTCCACCTTCGGTGACAACCTCGATATGCTGGGAGCTTCTGCTGAAGAAAAGAAGCTCATCGCCAAACGCGGTGAAGAACGTAGGCAGCAAGCTATCGCTGCCAACCCTTACTGGCAGGAGCAGGAACGTCTGCGCGCTGAAGGCCGTCTTGGTACGCTCACGCATGTCGTTACCAATCCTCTCGATACTATGGCTGATACCATCGGCGACCTTGGCGCCGGTCTTGCTGGTGCTGTCGTCGGCGCCAAGACTGGTAGTGCTCTGGGCGCCGCACTTGGTCTTCCCGGGGCCCTTGGCGGGGCCGTGGGTGGTGCTGTTCTTGGCGGCCTCGCCGGTGTGCCTTTTGGTGTCGGGAACTACACGCGCCGTGTAGTGAATGACCAGAACCTCAGTGACCAGCAGCAGACGCAGGCTATCGAAGCAGGCTCTGCCAGTGCCGGTCTGACCGGGTTTGCTGCGAATGCGCTGCCTGGTGGCGTCTTCGCCCGCAGCGCATTGACGCCTATCTCTCGTGGTGCGGCTGCTTTGGCCCAGCGAGGTATCGGCGGTGGCGCCATGCAACGGCTGGCTAACGCAGGTACGGATGCCGCATCGCAGGGGCTTTTGGCCCGTTCGGTGCGTGCCCTTCCTGCTTCCATGCTCGAAGGCGCCATGATGAATGCCGGGCAGCAGTTCGGTGAGAACGTGGTCTTCAACCAGAATACCGGTCTGGATACACCTTTGTCTGAGTACGTCCTGGATGCGGCTCTCGCCGGTGCTGTGACCGGCGTGCCGTTCGCCCCGTTCAACGCCGCTCCGGCCACAGCACGGCGTTCCGTCGAACGGACGACGGACACAACGCAGCCTCCTGCCGATGCTGCGGATTCTGTCGCATCCCCTGTCGAACCCATCGGTCCGTCGGGTTCTGATGGTTCAGTTGTCTCCAATGCCGCCGAAGCAGCGAACGCCTCCGCAGCGCAGACGGCGGGTTCGTCCGCGTTCAAACCTTACACGGGGCGCAACAAGCGTTACATCGGCATCAGCGATGATGTTGCAAGTATGCTTCGAGCGATGTTCACCGACAAGAGCGCGCCTGCGGACAACTTCGCCACAGTACACCCCAATGACAAGGCTGACGCAAAGGCCAGTGCAAAATTCCGTAACGACCTCTACATCGGAGACTACATCAACGGTCTGTTGAAATTCACCGGTATGTCTGTTGAACAGCTCAGGACCGAAGTCAACAGCCGCATCTCGTTGCCGGGCTTCAACAATATTTTCAAGTCGCGGCGCGAACGTCAAATCGTTCAGGAAGTGGCGAAGCGCCTCAATGATGAAACATACCTCAGCGACCTTTTCAACGACCGTCTCATCACGCCCGATCATGTCGCTGCTGAACCCCCCAATGCAACGGGACAACCCGCACCTGCGAAGGTACGTCAGACCGAAGCCGAACCTGTAGCCGAGCCTGTGGCAGAGACTGTGCAGCAGCCCGTGGCCGAACCTGTGCAGCAGCAGCCCGTGGCCGAACCTGTGCAGCAGCCCGTGGCCGAACCTGTGCAGCAGCCCGTGGCCGAGCCTGCCCGTCAGACATTGAAGGATTTCCTCCCCAATGCCGACATCAAGGCTATCCAGGACTATGTCGGACGGTTCGGAAACAGTCTGACGGAACCTGAACGCGTGCAGGTCTGGGCCCGTATTGATGAGCTGAACCCCGCCAACTATGCGGAGCTTTCTCCCTGGTTCGAGCAGCAGCTTGGGCCGAATACGCTGCGAGACAGTGCTGCCAAACTGGCCGCAGAACTTTCCCAGGAGGACACCACCAATGGTGCAAAACCGACACGACCCGGTAAAAGAGGCAGCCGAAGCAAACAAGCTGCCGTCGTGGGAAATGATGGACAAGACGCAACGAACCGACCTGTTGCAGAAAGTGTTGCTGCTGCTGTTGCAAGGGAACCCGGTGCCGCGCCCGATGCTGGAACCGTTGCCCCTGCCGCTCTTGCACAAGCTGTTGATGGCGGTTCGCCGGTTGCAAAACGAGGGAATGATGGGACCCCGGCACAGGTTGCCGGAACGGTTGCGCCGGATGCGGGAGTTGTTGTCCGCAAGAGGGATCGAAAAGCCGCGCCAGCCGACGGAGAACGAAGTGTTGGCGATGCAGCCGCGCAGCCTGCAACAACAGGTGAGAGCGCAGGAAGCCCTCGGACTGCGCGAAGCGCAGGGAAGAGCGATGGTGGGGATGCAGCAAACACTGGCAGCAACAAACGCTCCAGGGCTGCGGCTCCCGCCCGGGACCGAGTAAATCCTTACGGAAAGCTGGATTTCTCCCGGGTAGATTTGAACGCAACCTCCAGTGCTGCGCTCTTCGACGACCTGATGTTGGGCAAAGCTCTGCTGGATTCTCTAGGCGACGCGGAGAAGTTATATGCTATATCCAACGCTGCTCCGATACATCGTCATGGTGACAGACATTCTACAGGGACATCCACGTTAGGATGGTACGCCAGACAGCGCGGAGGTGAATCTCCTTACATCAATGATGACTTGGATGCGGTATTGGGGACCATCGAGACACCTCCTGTGCCGGACTATTTCACACAGGCGTCGAAAGCTCTGAATGCCTCGACGACGAAGGAAGCCCGCGATGCTCTCCAGCCGCTTATCGAGCAGTACCCGAAGGAAGCGGCACAAGCCGGTATCCTGGACGCCATGCAGCGAGCAGAGAAAGCTCAGGCCGTGGCTGCCAAGGAAGCCGCCAATCTGGAAGCGCTGGAAGCTGACCCCGTATCTCTGGGAGACATCACTGATTTTATTCGTGAAATCCCTGAGCAGGTCATGCGTGATGCCTTCAACTCTCCCAAGCTCGACATCAACATGGGGTATGGCAAGGTCCTGCGCCTGTTGACCAAGGAAGCGAATCCCAGGCTCAAGCTGACAGACAAAGAAGTCCAGGCGCTCAACTACCTGCGCGAAAATACGGATTTGCCGTCCATCGACACGCGGGACTTTGCCGACATCCAGTCCAACTGGAAGTCCATGGCAAACGACCTGGGCTTCAATGTCAACAAGACAGACAGTTCCCTGACCACGGCTGAAGCTGTCAAGAAAGTCACCAAACGCGCACGGAAGTGCTGAGGATAACCAACATGGCTGAATGTCCCAACGATACCGAGTTCCTGCGGGCCGGACTTGATAACCCCACGGGTTTCGGCCCGCAGCAGGCTTCCCGTATGGATAATGCAGGGAACCCTGCTGGCGATGAAGCACTCCATGCGGCACGAGAGCAGCGTGAACGTGAAGACATCTATGCGTCTTTCGATGAGATTTCGCGTGGTACCCAATACACGGCTGAAGAACCCAGCGCTTCCGACCAGGCGGCTGCCCGCAAAGCAGCCGCCCGCATGGCGCGCATGAAAGAACTGGCTGATGAAGCCGTGTCCAGGCGTAACGAAGAATTCGATGAAGCCGTTCGCATGGCGACGAACACCAGTCTTGGTGCTGCCTCGTGGTGGTTGAACTTCCAGAATGGTATCTACACGAAGTTCGTGAACATTCGCGGTGGCTTCGCCAAATGGGCCAGACTCTTCGCTGACCAGGCCAACCGCCCGACGAACGAGAACACTCTCTGGCGCATCTTTGACCAGACGCCTCAGAAAGTACGCGCACTGAATCTGCTCATGCGCGACCGTGTCGCGAGCTTCACACAATCGCTCGAACCTGTTGCCCGTCGTATCGGGTGGACGGGCAGCCTGGAAGACCTTGCGCGTGCTATGGGCCACTATGCTGTGTGCAGGCACATCCCGGAGACCAACGATTTGCTGCTCGGGCGCTGGATGGATGAAGCTGAAGACATCGTGAGCAAGGGCCCTGATATGGACGGCAGGGACAAGAAGCGTCTGATGGAGCTGGAGCGCAACATCGAACAGCTCGAAGACTTCATCGACGAAACTACCGACCTCCCCGAAGACCTCGTGTCCGCAGGTTACACCAACGGGGAAGCGCAGTTCGAGATGGACCGCATCCTGCGAGAGACCGGTCTTTCCAAAGAAGAAGCCGACACCATCGCTGATGGTATCTCCGGTCTTTTCGACATGGTACTGGAAGAGCGCGTCAAGGCTGGTGTCGTTTCGCGAGAAGTGTTGGACAGTTTTCCCGGGTTCGAGCATTACGTCGCTATCAGAACCCGTGAAAGCAACCTGCTCGGTGTATCGAACGACAGCACGGCATACAACCCCGGGTCGTACTACGCCATCCAGGGTCGGTCATCCCGTCCTGACAGCGCGTATGACACGCTGTTCTTCTACATCAACCGGGCGGCGACCGAAGTCGGTTCCCGTGAGTTTGCTGTGAACATGTTCGCCGTTGCTGACCATCTGCTGGAGACCGGCGCTATCGACGCTTCTGGTATCAAGACCTACGATTACGCCTCCCTCATGCGGATGTCTCACAGCACGAACCCCAAGCAGCGCGCCATCGCTGACCAGCTCCTTACCGGGGGTGGTATCGTGGCAGATGTACCTACGCCTATTGCTGACGGTGAGACTGTCATCAAAAGGCGTTACCTTCGCTTCGACCCCAAGTGGTCCCATGTGGAATCCGGTCTCACCGGTGAAATGCTCAACAATGCCATGTCCAGTGATTACAAGCTGGGCAGCGCCGGGTTGCCAGTCGAAGCTGCCGGGCGTTTCACCAGTCTTGTCAGCCAGCTCAATACGCGGTTCTCGCCTCTATTCGCTCCGTTGTCCGGTTCTCGCGATGTGATGGAACGTGCATCCAACATGGTGAATCGTGACTACTACGCCGAAGACGGCACTCGCATCAAAGGCAGCTCTCTGGCAGCGAAAGTGCTGGCGAACACGCCGAGGACATCCAAAGCCTTGCTGGACATCATGCACGGCAGGCTCGACGAATCGAATCCCATGTACCAATATCTGGATGAATACCGTCGCGGCGGTCTGTTCCAGAAATACATCCAGGGACAGCGCTCTCCGGTCGAAGAATCCGGGACCATCTCTGGACTGCCGGATGCTTCTTCCCGGCTGGAGAAGGCCATCGTCGGTTATGGGGGCCCCAGCGTAGCACGCTGGCTGAGAAGTCTCAGCACGTCGAAGAACCAAGTCATGCGGGTACTGGATGGCTGGAACGACTTCTTCCAGAATGCGGGTGCTTTTGCCCAGTTCGTCACCCTGCGCGAAGCCGGAGTACCGGCAAGCCGTGCAGCCCGTGGCGTGCTGGAAATGATGAACCTGAGCCATCGTGGTGAACTGACGCCGTATCTTCGCGTCCTGTTTCCCTATGTCGTACCCACTGTGGAATCTGGTGTGGCCCTGGCCCGCACCTTGGGTCTCGGTGCGCGTACCCCAGGTGACATCATCAAACAGGGGATGCGTGGATACATGGGCCTGCTGGCTGCCTACGGGGCGTATTCCATGTTGTACCCGCTGGCCCGGGAATCCCTTGGCCGGGATGAGAATGGCAAGTATCGTATGGATGCCATGTCGCTGTCCGAGCTGGTGCGCGGCATACCCATCGGCATGGGGTCTGAGGGAGACTTCATCCGCTTCCCTGTCGGTTTTGGTCTGCCGCAGATAGCGGCCATGCTGTCCGTTGGTCAGGAACGTGTGGCGAGCGGTCTCATGTCTCCGCAAGACCTGGCCTTCGATACGCTGTTCCTCACGGTCAAGAACACTATGCCGGGCAACTGGCCCGACTATCGCTTCACGGAACATCCTGCCGATTATCTGGCAGCGTTTCTCTGCCCGCCTCCCCTGCGCCCCTTTGTCGATGTTGCCATCAACCGGTCGTATTTCGGGCAAGAGATAACCCGCGAGTCTTCCCAGGGTACGACGGCGCTGTCGTCTACGGGCCGAACGAATACCCCGGTCATCTGGCACAACATGGCGAAACGCCTCAACAGTGAGACCGGCATCGACTTCGCTCCTGAACAACTGCGCTACATGGCGAAGAGCATCCTCACCGGTCCCCTGCGCATGGTAATGGGTGCCGTGGAAGACGAAGCCCTCTACAAAGGGTCGCAGAGCATGTCCGAATTTCGTGACATGCACCCGCTGCTGCGTGGACTTGGTACGTCCACATGGTTTGGGAATGCCGGGAAGTCGAGCCAGCTTTTGTACTACAACGCCAAGGATGAATATGAATCCCGCATCCGACGTTCCGGTGTGAAGATAACGTCACCTGACCGCAGCGTCGACGCCAGAGCCTATCGTCAGGCCCAGCTCGAAAAAATCGGTTTCACCCCGGAAGAGATTTCCGACTATATGCTCATCTGGGAAACCGACAAAGCGTTGCGGAAGAACGGCATGGACTTCAACAAGGAATACAAGGACAGGTGGCTCTCGATGGAAGACTCGGAAGAACTGCGAACGGCGTTCGCCAACCTTGAACTTTCATCCACGAACATATACGATGCAGCCGTGAACTCGTTGAACTATTACAGGACAAGGGGTTAGGATGATTCTGTCGCTCACCGAGGATGTCGCCCGTATCGGCATCCGCATCAAAGACTGGCGCAACAATCGCATCTTGCAGGACTGGCGCCATGTCATACTGACAATCATGCCCGGACAGGTTGACAGCGATTGCATCTGCGGTTGTCACACAGGCGGAAGTCCGTGGTATCTGCACGGCTGCTGGCCTGGTCATCGCGTCGATGTCGATGTGGCGAATCCTGCACCGCCTGACTTCGCCCCCATCGTATGCAGGGCATTCACCTGGGGAGAAGACGGCACGGTGGAATTCCATGTCCCCGATGTATTCCGCACACTGCCGTGGGGACGCTACACAGGTGTGTTGCAGTATCATCCGGCACTCGACAAGCCGCTCGACTTCCGTGTTCTTCGTGACCTGCGCGATGCGCCGCGTCCTGCCAATTCTCCTTGCGTTCCCGACCTGAGTATCCACTCTCCGGCGCATATGCCGCCCGTGCCGCTGTTTTGCGTTCTGGCGCGGTTCGATATAGACTATGGTCCTCGATGCAGTGAACACATTATCGACATGGCCCAGGTACAATTCATGCTTGGGACCTGTGACGAAGAGGTCTAAATGGCACGGCACAATATTCCCCACAGTTGTGGTGAAGGCTACCCCGTCAATCCCATCATCGGCATCCCGCCCGGTGGGGTCGATGGACAAGCCCTCATCTTTGACAGTTCTTCGCCTTGCCTCCTGCGGTGGGGAGACCCGCTGAAAGGTGACAAGGGTAATACTGGCAATACCGGTAAGGTGGGGCCCAAGGGGGAACCGGGTTCCCCTGGCAAGCAGGGCCTTACCGGCCCTCCCGGCCCTCCTGGCCCTCCCGGCCCTCCCGGCCCTCCCGGCAAAGCAGGGGAACAGGGCGAGCCCGGTAAGCGCGGGCTGCGTGGTCTCCCTGGTCCGAAGGGGGAACCCGGCCCGCCCGGCGAGCGTGGTGAGACCGGTGAACAGGGCCCTCCCGGACGCCCAGGGGCCACCGGCAGACCGGGTATCCCAGGCAAGCAGGGCCCTCCCGGCCCTCCCGGCACGAGTGACCACCGTATGCTGTCCAACCTCGACTATGCCCGCAGCGGACATATCGGGTTTGCCTCCCAGGAAGCACTGGACAAACTCGAAAAGCGTATTGCCGAGTTGGAACGCAAGCTCGCTAACATCTAAGCAGGGGAACTTCCGCATGTTCAAGAACAAGTATTTCACCACCTTCCTGACACGCAAGCTCGAAGCCAGCGACCTCGACCTGCCTATTGTCGAGAAGGCCAAGGCTGACCTTCTCGACCTGCTCAGTGGTGAAGACGATTACACCTACCTGTCCATCGTCGGCGACACCGACATGGAGACCGTGAAGGTGCGGAATGACCACGGCACCCTGTTGCTGGAACGCGGTATCGGAGGCACCAAGCCACAGACGTTCACATATGGCGCCTGTGTCCGCACGGTTTCTCCCACTATCATCGCCGCCATCAAAGACCTTGTGTGCAATTACACCTGCTGCGAAGGTCCGTGTGAATGCGAACCTGTGGAAGTCGGGGGTTATGCGCTCCCGGATTGTACGAAGGGCCAGCCGTGGACGGGGCATGTGGCGTTCCAGGGTTCGATGCCTATGACCCTGGGGGCGAACGGCGCTCCTGACTGGATGCGGGTCGAGACCAAGGCCAACACGGTCACACTGTCCGGCACACCGAACGTATCGGGACAGTTCTCCATGAGCGTGTGCGCCACGAACTGCAACGGTACGGCTGTGAGCAGTCTCCCCATCAACATCGACATCGCCGATTGACATTTCCGTCGTCCTGGTTTCACCTCCCGTTTCCCCAGGATGCCGGATACAAAAAAAGCCCCCTCGTATCGACACTACGCCCGCATTGGTCGATATGAGGGGGCTTCTTGTTTCTATCTATGTCTGCACGAATTCCGAACGGTTTAGTTCATCTTGCGATACTTACCTAGCAGGTTGTGGTCCTGCTTGAGAGCCAGCCGGAGCGCCTCGATGACTTCCACATGGTGGATCTTGATGGTGCCGTACTGGCTGTCTTCCTTGATGCGCGGGGAGAGGCCCATCCTTTCCCCAAGCTGCGAGAGCTTGCGGCCCACCTGCGAGTACATGCCCGCAGACTCGTGGAACACCTCCAGCAGCCACGGGATGGCTTTCACCTGCTTATAATGCTTCCCCTCGCCCAGTTGGTCGGCCAGAGCGTCGCGCTGGCGAACGGCGGCGGATGCGGTGGCCATAGCCGTGGCTTCGCGTCGGCTGCCTATCTCGGCCTTGGTTCGCTTGTAGTAGTCCCGCTGCTCAAGGGCGAGCTGCTTTTCCTCTTCAATATCGGCAATCATGCGCAGGGCGTCGGGGAAGGATTTCGGGACGCGGGGGAGATTCCACTGTCCATAGCCGCCAGCCCTGCGGATGGACGGCAGAACTTCTTCCACCACCCAATCTTGGAACCGTTCAGCGTCGGGAAGATTGGAGCGCATGACAAGACGGTAAACGTCGCTTTCAGGGATGATTTTCATGGGCGTGGCAGAGGGTAGCATTTTGCTATCCCTGAAATCATTGACTTTTTTGCAATGAGTGTTCACTGCCTCGACGGTGTTCTGATAGCCGAGGGCTTTTGCCACGTCCCGGGCCACGAACCACGGTTCACCATCAACGTCCACCACGCGAACCTGACCAAACTCCTGACGCTCGAAAATCTTGATGCCTTCCATGTGCATCCTCCAAAAAAATGCGCCCCACCGGGTAACGCTAGGACGTGAAGTCCTCCGGCAGGGCGCAAAAATGAATGCGATATGTATGTGTCCAGCGTTACCAAGACATGTACAAGATAACGCTGGGATGGCTAGTTGTCAATGTCACTTTCCACACCGTCCAAAGAGCGGCCCGTGGAATCGGTGTATTCACTCACGCCAAAATTGGGGGCAGTAAAAGATTCCGTGCACTTAGCCATAACTTCGCGAATATCGCGGATAACATGGTCGTGCCGCTTCCCGAACGCCTCCGCCACCTGCTGGCCGCCAGGGGTGTGCATCCGATGCACCCCCTTCCATTCTCCGGGGGTCTGCATAGTGTGCAGACCCTTTTCGTCATCATCAAGGCCACGCGCTCCAGATGCAAGGTCAAGCTCCAAGCAATCACACACGTCCCTGGCCACGAACCAGGGTTCATCGTTCACATCCACGACGCGCACGGCGCCGAATCCAGAGTTCTCGAAAATCTTCATGTCGTTCATGGATTGCCCTCCTTGGGAGCCCAGTTGATAAGGACGTCTTCCATGTTACAGGACTTTTACGTTTGCCGTAGCCTCAAGGGCCGGGGCATCCTTGATGTCGAAGCCAAGCCGCTTCACGCTCGTGGCGTCCAGCCTGTAGCAACGTGTGTTGGGGAGCTGCATCCAGCCGATGTTCTCACCAAAATTCTTGGTCGTATCTTTGGCTGTGATGCCTCTGTCTTCGAGACGCTTCCAGAGATTGGAAGGCGAATGCTTCTGGGCCTTGAGCCATTTGTGCAGGTCGGAACGCGAGATGTACAATTCCTGCGTCGCCAGCACGGCCCGCATAGTGATGTCCCTATTGTTTGGCAGACTCACGATGTACTTGTCCGGTACCCCATGCGGCTGCTCAGGCATGGTCTTGTCACGATGGTTGGCCCTGACTACCAGCATATTGAGCTGGCGCTCCATGAGGTACGTCGTCAGCATATGCACGGGGTCAGACGTATTCGCTTCGGTGCTGCGACGGTTATGCGGCACGAAGACATTGATGACCCAGTTCTCCAGCGCATCCATGTCATAGTCCAACAGACCATACTCCACAGCCCAGCGCCCGGCCTTCATCGCCATCGCCAAGGGATAGCTCAGGAAGCGTTCCGAGTTGTCGAAGCCGTATTTACGACACCACGTCTCTACCTGCTGCGTGAGCGTCGCCAGCCGGTCTCTGTGCTTCAAGACCTGATAGATAAACTCGGGCCCGGCAAGGCCGTAGTTCGTCTTGCAGGCGTCCATGCACGCATGGATGTATTCCTGCACTTCCGGCTTGTCGGCATACGAGGGGAAGTCACATTCATACTCCATCACGCGCACAATACTGGCCTCCGAATCCCCGGCATGGCGGGCAACGGCTTCCTTGATGCACTTGTTCGACGTGATGAATGTGACCGTAGACCACGAACCGGTGTCGACCATCTCAGCGCCATTACTCTTGAGCTTCTGCTTCTCCTGATTGCCCATGAGGCTGTAGGCGAGGGCATAGAGGTCTTCGTCTTTCATGTCCGAAAGTTCGTCCATGTAGACGGGCAGATTGTTCAGCACGGCCATTTTCCGCATCCGCATGACGGCAGAGGAATTGCGCTGCACGAACTGCTCTTCAGGATGCCCCCAGATGGATGCAGCAGAGCACAACACCTGCGACTTGCCTTTGCCGGATGTGGTGCTCCACAAAGAGTAAGCAGCAGAACGCACGACGCCAGGGCCGTAGTGCATGAGCGGAGCCGCGAAGGACAGACACATGGCGAGCTGGGCAGCAGGCTGGTTGAGGACGCGGTACATCTGCGGGACATACTTCCATTTGTCGAGGTCGCCCTTGATGGACAGTTCCTTCTTCGCCAGCTTTTCAGCCGAGCCTTTATATACCATGTCGTGGATGCCGGTATCTGTGATGACACCATGACCCACGCCAAAACCCAACGTGGGCTGGTTCGTCACGGGGTCGGTGATGTCCGTCCACCCGAACACATCCCGCGTCTGAATCTCTGTACTGTACCCGTTTTCCAAAACACTGCGAAGGTAGCTGTTCATAAAACTTGCAAATATTTTAGGGGTGTACATGTCAAGGTTACACGAGAGGATGTTGGAAGAATTGAGCGCTGCCATAAGGCTCTGATTGCTCGCCAGCGTAGAAGCGGGCAGGCGCATCAGTTCAACGGCACCATGCTTGTGGCGCACCTCGAACCAGTGCGAACGCTCAGAAACACCATTCGTGTATGTCCATTCCGACTTGATGTAATAGACTTGGGATGTGGTGAGGATATGGTCTGTCGTCACCCACGAACCGTCATCCTGTTTCTCTGACTTGTGCCAGATGCATCCTCTGTCATCCACGCTGTAGCGCTTGCTGCGGAACCCGATGCGCGGGTGGTCGAAGACTTCCGGGATGATGAGGCGTTGCACCGGCTGGGCCGCAGGCTGCGGCATGGTCTGCACCGGCTGAGGCGCAGGCTGGGCCACAGGCTGCTGCACGAACGTTTCACCGGCATTCTGCGACTTCCGCCACAACTGCACAGGGGATGTGATTTTGCCCCAGTGCGGACATGTGGGACATACCCCGGGATTCAAGCTGTCGAAACGGTCGCACCGGGCAGGAGCGTCATCAGGGGCGTGGTCGAACTTTGCGTCGCAGTCCGCAGGGTTGTAGCGTTCCTTATCCAAAGCCGACACAGCATGGGCCCACTCCCTGCCGTCCACACAGCGCTTGAACACGGACATGGCGGCATACCAGTGCGGCTCTTGCCCCTTACCGGAAAAGAGCATCTGACGGCAGCCACGCACTATGGGTTCAGACTTCGCCACCGGCGCGGAAGATGTGAACCCCATGCCGTCGGAGAACAGAGCATTGCCGGTCAATGCCACAGGCTGCGGCATCTGCGCGATGTTCTGAGGAACCGTAGGCTTGAGCTCCGCCTTGAGCTTGATGATGGCATCGGGATGTTTCTCCGCCATCGAAGTCAGCATGACTTCTACGAACTTGTGCGGCTCCCATACCCAGCCGGTCTCCCGAACCACGGATACAGTATTGCCGGTACCTTGATGTATGGTGCCTGGAAGACGCAACACACGAGCCGGGTCTTTGGTGCAAGCCGGGTCTGCCCAGAGGTCGAAAGCGGCACATTCCTTTTCCAACATGAGAGCGACACGGCGCCACCAGGCGACAGGCACAGGCTCGGACAGGGCCCAATAGACGTGCAGGCCCTTACCGGAATGGATAATCCACGAAGGATTGAGACCCGTCTCGCGCACGAAACGGTTCAAGCAAAAAGCTGCGAACTGGATGGTCGGGTAGGAGATGCCTTGCTTGCCGACATCGAGGTCAACCCAGAAGGCTTTGAGGGTACGAGCATTCACCTGCCTGCGCCCTGCTGCACCATCAGCAAAAGAAGCGAGGGCGAAGTAGGCGTTGTAACCCTGTGACGACAGGGAAAATCCTTCGGAGATTATGTCGTCGATACTGGGGCAAGGGCTCTGCCGACGGGAACCGTCTTTGATACCCAGAGAAAAATATGTGGGGAAGCTGAAAGAGTCTTCGCGAGGGGGAAGCGGGGGGAGCAGACTGGAAAGAAAACGTCTCGTTTGCTGAAGCATACGCTGTGTCCTATGAAAAGAAGGTTTTCAGGGAGGAGGGAATCTCAGTAGAACCACCATTCAGTCTGGGCGGACACGAGGGTGCTTCAAGCCCTCATAAATCCAGACTTCCCTCGATTCCCGCCTCCGTGAAAACCTTCTTGCTCAGGTTGAGGCTCCATGAGGTGGCGGTTTGACCACCTCATGGAACCTGTATAGCCGCCTACGAGTTGTTTGTCAACTAGTAACCAGCAACATCCGCCAAAATTCCGCTGAGAGCATCAGACGCTTCCTTGCTCACATTGGTCTGAGCCGGGGCCGGAGCCGGAGCAGAGGCCGGAGCAGGGGCCGGAGCAGGGGCCGGAGCCGGAGCAGGGGCCGGAGCCGGAGCCGGAGCAGGGGCCGGAGCCGGAGCCGGAGCCGGAGCAGGGGCCGGAGCAGGGGCCGGAGCAGGGGCCGGAGCAGGGGCACCATCCAGCACAGCCGCAGCGCGGGACAGCATGTCATTCATACCAGTAGGGGCAGGCTGCTGCACCGGCTGCACCGGCTGAGGCGCAGGCTGGGCCATGGGCTGCTGCACCGGCTGGGCCACGGGCTGCTGCACCGGCTGAGGCGCAGGCTGGGCCACGGGCTGCTGTACCGGCTGAGGCGCAGGCTGGGCCACGGGCTGCTGCACCGGCTGAGGCGCAGGCTGGGCCATGGGCTGCTGCACCGGCTGGGCCATGGGCTGCTGCACCGGCTGGGCCATGGGCTGGGGCATGGGCTGCACACCGTTGGCGATATTGACCGCCGCAGGGACAGGCTGGATAACCCCGGCACCATTGGGGGAGTAGGTCAGGATTTCATTGACCCGAAGCATCTCCGCGATACGCTCGGTACTGGCCGTCTGGATGACAGCCGTGTAAGTCTGGCTGTCAAGGTAGGACGGATTGCCGTTCTGGTCAAGGTTGGGACGGAACAGCATGACGCCGGAGACGGGGCTCTGCGGGTCAAGGATAATCTGGGTCACGAACATGGCCGGGTTGCAGCGGAAAACACCGGGCTGGCTGTGGCGGTCGCAGAAGCCCTTGATGCCGCCCCAGCGGTAGCTGTTGCTACGGGGGTCAGAGTTTCCGTAGAGGCTGGTGCTGGTGATGTCCAGGACGACGGGGCGTTCAAGGTCGAGGTAGAACTGCCCGTTCTGGTTGGTCATCAGGGCCCACACGGTACGTCTGGCGATACGGAAACCCCAGCGCTCCTGACCGTTGACGCTCACCTTCTGGTGGTATTCGGCAGGGAGCGCGTCGGGGAACGTGTCAGCCGTAGGCATCATCCACACGAGGTCAGGGCGAGACGGTTCCTGCCCGGGAGCATACTGTCTGGCATACCACGAAGCGTAGTTGCAAGGCGCCACACCCAGAAGGACGCCAAAGACCTGACCGTTGGGGATGTCGACTTCCTGACGATTCTCGATGAGCTTGAAGCTCATCTTCCCCGGCTTGAGGATACGCAGCCCGGCGCCGAAGCCGGAGAAAGCGTTGTCCATCAGGGTGTCAACGACACCAGAGAACTGCCCGTCGGCGAGCACAGGGGGCTGGTTATTGACGACGACAGGAACAAGATTGGTCTCACTCATGGTTCTTCTCCTTGGTGAAATTGAGGGAGGGTTCTGCCACACGGCGAAGGCCGCATGACACGATGTAGTTATCAAAGGCTTCGCCTTCAAGACCGGCACGCTCGGCGCGTTCTTCAAAGTTGCGTGCAGCGACGCGCTGCTGCAACAGCAGACCGTCACTCAAAGCAAAGCCCTGTTCGGCATTCTCGACCATGCCACGCAGCACGGCGTAAGCCAGAGCTTCCTTGTCCGCTATCTCGTAACGGACCTTTTCCTTGACCACAAGACGGCCCACACCATCTATCTTCATGGAAGACGACCCGGCAGCAGCGAGTTCAAGAAGGATACTGCGTTCAAGTTCCTTTTCCTGCTCCATGATGTCGGCGAGACTATCTTGGAGAGACTTCTTCTTCGCCCGAATTTCGGACAATTCGGACGCCATATTGCGTATAGTCTTCGACACGGTACTCTCCTTCGGCGCGTTCAAGCCATGCGATGAAGTCCTCTTTCTTGTAGTAAATCCTGGTACGCATTTTAGTGCAAACAGGACCGGTGCCTCTGTAATCCATCATCTCCAGTTGCCTGCGTGTGATGATGCCCTGGGTAAATTTCTCGACATCTTTGCGGGCGAAGAAAGGCGGCAGGACATCCCGCAGATAGTCGATAAGTTCTTGTGATTTTACTCTCATGGTGCTGTCTCCATAAAATGGATATATCTATACAGGTCTGTTGTCAATCATTTCCTTTGACGAAAGCCTCAAACAGCCCGGCGATGTCCATGGCTTCCGAGTGTCCCGCCTGGAGCCTGCGCAGTATGCGGCGTTCATCTTGTGAGGCGACGATATGGATGATGTTGATGTTGTCTGCCTTCTGCCGCACGGAACTCAGTCGTTCCAGGGCCTGCGTGTAGGCAAAGCCCCCGAGCAGCAACGGGTTCGCGAATATCATGGTGTCGGCTGCCGACAGCTCGGTGCCGAAACCTACCGTCGTCGGATGACAGACCAGCACATGGGGGTCTTTGGTGTTCTGAAAGTCCGACAGGATGGCGGCACGTTTTTGACCTGTGACGCTACCGTCTATGAATGCCGTCGTGTACCCTGCGGCCTCAATCTCTTTGGTGAGCATACGCACACCGGCGATGTAGGAACAGAAGACGACGACCTTGCGATTCGTCTCGGCAATGGCATCGAGTATCACCTGCGTCCTCGGAGCATGGTCGAGTTCGATGGCCTTGCCGTCACCACCCTTGATGACTCCGAGATATATCTGCATGAGACGCTGGAGAAGCACCCCGCCATTGGCTGCCGTGATGACTTCACCATTGGCCATGATGGTCAGCGCATCCACACGCAGCTTGTCACGATGCTGCTCCTGTTCCCTGGTGAGTTCACAACTCCGCACCTGTTCCGTAACGGGCGGCAAGTCGAGGACTTCGGATTTCTTGAACCTGATTGCTGGCTGCATCGTGTTGAATATGGTCTGGCTCGCACTGGCCCGCGTGTCCTTCTGCCACGGCAGAGCGCCCCATTTGAACATCACGAGGTCTCTCCATGCCGTCTTGGTCGTCACAGGCAGGCGCGTCGGCGTGACGCATTTTACCATGCCGTACACAGCTTCTGGGTCATCAGCGGGAGACCCGGTTATGCCGACGACGCGCAAGTCTGTACGCACGCGCTGGCACAACTTCTGGATGGCCTTGCTCCGCTTGCTCTCTGGGTTCCCGAGATGCGTCAGTTCGTCGATGATGACGGCACCGATACGGGCATCCCTGACGGCTTCCTGAAAGGCTTTGTCGTCGAGACGTACCGACTCGTAATTGGTGACGTAAAAGTCAGCCGGGCGCCGCAGGTCGGCGGCACGCGTAGGGCCGTGTACTATCTGCACTATGGCGTTGGGGAGCGTCTCTTTGATACCGTTGGCCCAAACACTGTGGATGGTGGTGTATGTCGTGATGATGAGGACGCCGCCGGTCAATGCCCGATGCCGCTGGAGATAGTCCATGGCCAGGATGATGCTGCCTGTCTTGCCCAGCCTTGGTTCAGACAAGACATAACTCTTGTCATATAAAGTTAGGAAGGCAGCGGTGAGCAACTGGTGCTTGAGCGGCGTGAACTTTCCCTCAACAAGGGGCGTATCCGTTGCGTGATACATGGGCGAAGCACCTACGGTGTCGATACCCATGTTTTGTAGGATACGACACCCTTCCTCCGTCCAGGGAAGCTGGATGAGCAATGCTCCGCCCGGCCTGTCCACCATCGCTATGGGGAAGGTCGAGATGGTGTTGAGTTTTTTCATGTGAGCTACGCTCACAGGGTCAGTCACCTCGGCCACCATCTGACCTTCCTCCGGGAAAACGACGACGTTGTTGCCGAACTTGAACATGGTGCTGTTACTCCTTCGGCACAGCGGCATGAACCTTGGCCAGCGGCAGGACGGCAGGGACGGTGATGCACTTCTCCAGCGGCCAGCCTTCCGCCATGCGCTTGCGGACAGCCTGCGCGGAGATGCCGTGTTCAGCCATGGTGGACAGTACGGTCTCGATGTCGGCGTCAGGGAAACGATACAGGACAGCAGCTTCAAAGCTCTTGCCCTGCCGGGCGGCACGCTCCGGGTCCCATCCTCGAGAGATACGACTGTTGAACTGCGCCTTGGTGATGCCGGACTGCTTGAGCCATTCCGTGATGGGCATATCATAACGCTTGTCGAGGTCCACGGACTGGGCCTTTCTCGGCATCTTCAATGCATCTTCCATGGACCAGCCTGACGCCAGCCGGTTGCGAAGCGTGATGTATTTGATACCGTGCGCACGCGCCAGCTCTCGCAGGTTCGTCACACTGCGCCCATCAGGGGCCGTATATGTCGCACTCGCCGTATGCGGCGTAGTGAAACTTTCTTCGATGGATTTCTCGTTACGCAACCTGGCCATGATGATTCGTGGCGGGATGCCATATTCTACAGCGAGCTGCTGCAAGGTTTTGGACGTGTCAATCATACTACTTCCTCCATGTATTCCGGGAGACTTTCCACATTGTGTTCGTTGATGATGAGCGTGACCCCTCCAGCCTCCCGTATGCGGGCCATCTCATACTCCTGCAATGCCGTGGTCTTCCCCCTGCCTGCTTTCGTCTCGATGGAAAAGAACTTCCCTTTATGGCAGACAAGAAAATCGGGGACGCCACGCTTTCCGAATGCTGTTCCCAGGGGCATGGCGTACCATGCCCCAAGGCTGGTGAGGATGCTTTTGACCCTCGCTTTCACCTTGCCTTCTGGTGTCACGAGAACAGCCTCTTGTACCAGGGGAGGGAATCCTTCTTGTTGTCTGCAAAGATTTGGAACTGTACGGCAATCAGGTCGTCGATGTTGAACGTGATGGACCCGTTGATGTCGTAATCAGCATAGGCAAAGATGGTGTAGGCCGTGACGTAACCATAACGATCAGACGCTGTGAGCACGACATCAGGGCAACGCATATCGTAGCCGAGAGCGTCGATGATGCACTGGGTTTTATCCACCACAGGTGCGATGTTGAACGTCAGAGGTCTGCCGTTCCGTTTCAGAAACAGCATACATTCCATCTGTGCGGGGAATTTCAACCCGATATGCTTGCCGACCAACGCCTGATTACCGCCGGTCTGCGCCATGCGACATATGGCGTTGTACACATCACCGCTGTTATGCATGTCCCAGCTTTCATGCACCCGAGTGCGCGGCTTGAAATTTTCGCTGCCCATAATCTACCTCATGCATTTGGGGGTATTGTTGAAGTCGCACCAGCGACAGAACTTGTTGGCCGTGGGAGGGAAATGATTGTTCTTGAGCGCCTGCTCCATGGTTCCAAGCAGCTCCAGGACATCCTGTACCGGGGCCAGGCCGTTGCGGAAGTCGATGATGCCGTCGACTTCTTCGCCGCTGTCCACATACCAGTAGGCGTAGCGAACCACAGCACGCTGATACAGGATGTGCGTGAGCAGGCATTCTACCCTGAGCTGGAAGTCGTCGATGTCCCACTTCTTCCCCGTCTTGATGTCGATAAGCAGGGCGGGTTCCGCTGCATCGGCAGGGAGGACCAAGGCATCCGCCCGGGCCCTGATACGCGCATCGTCATCCCACCAGCCAGTCTTGCCGCCGTTCGCGTTCAGGACAAGTTCGTGTTCGGTATACAAGGAAGCCCCCTGCGACATGAGCCGACGAACTTCCCCGACGCAATCACGAACGAAGTCCACGTCGATGGTAGCGTCCCAGGAAACATCATCACTCCAGCCGTAATGGAGCCTGCGCTGGATGGCGGTATGTATGGTCTGCCCACGGGACTTGGAACCGCTGGCTTTCCATTTGATTTCCTTGCTTATGGACTGCCCCCAAAAACGCAACGGGCAATCCCTGAAGGTCTGCATATTGCTCGGGGAGTAAACGAAAGGCATGTGCTGTCCTCCTAGACTATTTCAAAGGTCGTCCCTATCTTCGCTTCACACGCCACAGGCAAACCATTGAGAGCAGGCGGGACTATGGACATGTAGTGGAGCATCTGCTGCTTCACATACTCGCCCTGCTCTTCCGGCACGACAGATGCCCAGGCGTCGTGGATGTTGCAGGCCAGCTTGATTCCGGCCTCATCCATCCGACAACCTTGATACATAATAACGTCAACGAAGGAAAGACCCTGGACAAGATTATTTGTAAACGCCCCCCCATAAATATGGGTAGGAATTTTGGAAGCACCCTTGTAAGTATCGTAGAGGAACTGCCACTTTCCCCGGTCGTTACGCTCGGCACGCAGGCCAGGGTAGCGCAGGATGTAACCGCTCGGGAACCGGACAGACGGCACACACAGGTCAGTCCTGGGGCCCACCGGCATGATGCCGAAGGTGTAGATGTCATTGTTGGGGCCGCCGAAGGTACCGGATTCGCCACGCAGCATGGCCTCCAGAACATTCTCCGCCGTCTTCCAGAAGGCGACGATGTTGGGATGTGCGGCCCGATAGATGCCGTGGGCATAACGGGCCAGCTCATGGTGACGGTCGAGGTCTTCGTGCAGGTGGATGCCCTGCCGCAGCAGCGTGTTGCTATACTTTGTATGACCTACGCCGTATCCACAATTATGCACCATCAGTACCGTCCCCCCCTGACGTATCAGGAAACGGTTGTTCGGGCCACAGTTCTTCAGGTCGTACACCTTTTGTATGCAATTGGTATTGGACGGCACCGATACACCACGCAAGCAAGGCTTTATTTTTTCTGATATGGTCGAGCTTCTGCTGCAAGTCCCCAACCTGTCTTCGGTTATGTACATTCGTCGCCCGCGTAACAAAACGGAGATTACCTGGTGCGTAGTTCCCGTCACAGTCAATCCTATCCAGCTCCAAAGACGGGTCATCATATCCCGGCAGCGTGATAAGGTATTCGAGAAAGGTTCTACGGTCTGGGAATTCGACTCGGATACCCCGGCCTCCATAATGTTTCCAGGCTTTACACTTATTCTGCGTCGGACTGCATCGTGTGATACATGCGGAAATACGCGCAAGTAACCGCCGACGTGTTGCAGTATCCGGCACCACATCTGCATAGTGCCAATACTTTTTGTCTTGTGTTGCTCTTGCTTTCTTCTTTGCACAAGCATCACATCTTGTGGTACGTCCGCTACGCAGATTGGATTGCAGTACCCAATGTGGTTCAGCCCCGCAAGAGCACTGCACCAATGAACGGTACTCTGTACGTTTTCTGCCATTGGTATCAACGTATTCGTGACGGTCGTTGTCAAGAACTGTGAGTTCGCCAAAGACGGCACCGACTTCAGGATCTTTAGTACGCCTCTTAAAACTTGTAAGATGCTCAAGGTCTCGTGGCGAGCAGTGCGTGCACAACTTGCTAACCTTTCCATTAGCCAAGGTATAGCCTCTATACCAGCGTTCGGTGCCGCAGTTAACACACGCGGCGAGAACCCATATGGTGCGATGTCCTTCTGAGGTGTCAACAGCACAGTCTCGTATGACGCGCTCGCCCACTCGGTCGCCGATTTCAAATAATGGGGTTCGCCCAGTAATTCGGCAGCCATTCTCCAAGAGGAACCGTCGAACACTAAGTGGTCTGGAGTCATGTCTATCCCAGCCACGTTGATGGTATTCCTCCAGCCATTGCAGATAAGTCCTTCGTGTTTCACCCATGATACGCCATCCCAAACTTTATCGTTAACAGATACCGTATCTATACGTTTCCACCCCGTATCTGTCAATACCTCCACCGTACCCGCAAGACACGACAGGATACCGGTTTTCCCAGTGTTACGGTACATCTCCATCGTCTTGTCGCCTGACTTGGCCCCGGCCTTGATGTCCTGCCACGGCACACCGAAGATGGTCTCGGCCAGTTCCGAATACGGGTCACGGCCTTCACGGAACTGTGTGAGCAGCCCGACCTCGTTGGCCACGAAGGCCAGCCCACGCGCTTCAATCTGGGAAGAGTCGCAGGCCACGACGACCTTGCCCTTCGGGACCTTGATGGCTTGCCTGAGCTTGCGCTTGGAAGGGTCCCGCTTGCTCAGGTTCTGGAACTGGAGCTTGTCGGTCTTCGTCCCGGCGTCGGCAGAGGCACCGGCGGAATACCGTCCCGTATGCGCCAGCCACGCCCCGAGCATGATGGGCAGGGGCTTATGCATCCGGGCAAACTTGAGCAAGGTCTCAGCACGGCTCCTGTCGATGCTGCTGTTGAGCTGCAACCTGGTACGCACGAGAAGCGCAACACGAGGGTCGGGATGGTCTTGCATGAGGACGAAGTCCACGTCAGTCTTACTGAAGGCATAGGTCATCACAGGCTGCATATTCTCCAGCTCTTCAGCAGCTCCAGGAACCCCAGCATCCGCAGCGAGCTGGAGCTTTTCCCTCTTGGTCTTGGTCTTTGCCGCGCTCTCTTTGAGCGGAGGTTCGACACCCAAAGAGCGCAACATGACAGCGAACTTGTCCGCCGAACGCAGCGCAGCCAGCATGTCTGCGTTGGTTTGGAACGAGAACATGGACATCAGTTCTTGTCGAGCTTTGTCCGCAGCATTGTCGAGGTCGGACAGGTATTCCAGCAGCAGGTCTTCATCGAGCACGAACGAAGGTTCGGTAGCCATGCGCGCCGTGATGGACATGAAGCGCAGAGCATCAGGCGTCATGTAAGGCAGCATGTCCTGCGCGTTTTGGTAGCATTGCGCGGCGTCGTCTTTGCAGTATTGGATGAAGAACGCCCGCTCTTCCGGCGTGAAGTCGTCCGGCCATTGCTTGTGGTCACTGACGACGGTACCGGCAGCCTTGTTGCCGTTGCCGAGGAACTCGGTGAGAGCGGCATGGCTCTCACGACACACACGGGACAAGCCTGTCCATCGCATCATGGCGATGGTGTCGTAGATTTTCTGGGGATGGAAGTCGAAGAACTCCGACAGGATGAGACTGTCGAAGCCATGCATGTTATGCCCGCACCAGGCAACGTCATGCGTATCCAGATTTTCAAACGTCGTTCGCAGACGCTCATGTTCAACGACGGAACAGTCCACGCAACACGAGCCGTTGGACAGGGTAAAGGCGCAAAGCTGCGGAGTGAATTTTTCGTTACGGACATACTCGATGGGACCCATCTTCGACAGCGTGTAAGTCTTGCTGTCCCAGTAGGTCTCGAAGTCTATGACGATAAGCGTGCTTTCAGGCATGGTGCATCTCCAACGAGAGGGGCTTTCGCCCCTCCCTCGTATACATGTTAGACGAAGTATTCCTGATAGGCGGGATTCTGCGCAGGGAACTTGCCGTTGACCTGCTTGCGCTGCTCGGGCGTCAGGTCGGTGACGAACTTGATGAATACCTCGGGCAGATTGGACATGGTCGCAGCGTCGCCGATGTTGTTACGCATCGTAGCCATGGCATACAAGGCGAGTCCGACGTTGTTACCAGTGAGCGGCCACCCTTCGATATTCAGCGGCACGAACTCATCCTGCTCGCTGTCGTAGGTACACAGCAGAGTACCCGTAGACTGGGCAGCAGGCACAGGGTCGGCAGACTGGGCAGCAGGCGCAGGCACAGGCTGAGGCACGGGCGCCGGAGCAGGCTGGGCAGCGGGAGCCGGAGCAGGCTGGGCAGCGGGAGCCGGAGCTTCGTCATCGGCCTTCTTTTTGCGCGGCGCACGCTTCTTCGGAGCCGCAGCCTTCAGCGCTTCGACTTCTTCCTGGAGCGCCTGGACAGCGGCGTTCAGCGCCTTGATGCGGTTGTTCATCTTGGGAAGGATGATTTTGAGAATGACCTCGATGGGAGGCATGTTCTGTACGTCTTCTTGGATACTCATTCTATACCCTCCTTATGGATTTGTCTCGTTGTCTAACATTTTATAGGTGCTGTCAAGCCCGCTCCACATGACAGTGAGGGCCGCATCCAGGACTTCACCTTCATCATCCGACACATCGTCCATAGCCCTCCGGGCACGAGTCATCCAGCGTGCCGCTATTTCACGGCGCTCCATGACGAAGTCATCGTTATGTTGCCGGAAAAGTTTCCAGAAACGTTGCTTCAACATCTTTCCTCCAGCTTCCGCACCGTGGCTTTGAAGTTCTTCAGCTTCCTCGACAGCTTCCCTTCCTTGCTGCTGGTAGCCATGTTGATGATGGAACCGTTGTCGTGCTGCAACTTGATGTGTTTGTTATGACTGACCAGTCTCCACCCACGACCGAGCATGTCCTTGATGAAGCGGTTCACATCCTTGTTGGTGTTATACTTCATATGCCCACACCATTCCCTTGCGGAGCATGTCACACATACCGCCCGCCAATTCGTGGATACTGTTGACGATAATGCTATGGTCGCTGTCCATGAAGGTATTGATAGCCTTCGTCTGCAACCCGATACCGTACACCTCGATACCGGAACGCTTTGCCAGATTGAGAGCCATGGTCACAGACCCGACATTGTCCGGTAACCCATCGGTAAAGAACAGGATGATGCGACGCACGTCGGGGCCGTCGGAGAACTGCGACGTGAGTTCGACAAGCGATGCCCCGAGCGGCGTACCACCAATGGCAGACAAGATGACTTCATGTACGGGGCCGCCATAGTCAGACATGACGAACATTTCTCCGTTGGAGAACCCGCTCAGAGAAGACTTGACCCCCGGCAGAGCCCGCAGTGCCTTGAGACAACCAAGAGCCATGCATTGCGCCATTTCATTGTTGTTGCTCTTGCCGTATTCAGTCAGACTCATGCTTCCGCTGGCGTCGAACAACAGCGCTACTTCCGTGACACGCCGCAACCGCTGCACCTTCTTGGAAAAAATCCTGCCGTCCCCGACGGCAGCCCGATGCAGCACATGCGCATCCAGGCGAGCGCCGCACAGGCCGGTGCTGTGCCGTACCAAGGTCATGGTCTGCAACACGTCGGCAAGCCTTCCGTAAAGGTTGTACATCACAACATCCATGTCTCCCCGTTGCTCAGGACTCAGCGCATGTACATGACTGCAATCGGTGATATACACACGCTTACCATCAGCCAGTTCGTCCATCTTGTGCTTGTCGAGCAGCGTGTCTAGTCTCTCCGCTGTACGAGAGAACATGGCATCCATGAACGCCAGGTCTTCATCTGAGATTTGGTTGTTGTCCTCAAGCGAGTCCGTCATATCTCGCACGGCATCCAGGAAACGCCTACTGACATTACCCTTATCATCCCGTTGCATGTCGTACAAATCAGCCGCCATAGAGGAAACAGTCTTGGCGCTGATAGTGACAGACTTCTTCCTCGAAGCCTGAGCAGCCTTCGAGGAATCGCCGGTGTCACCATCTGAGGAATCGCCGGTGTCATCATCTGAGGAATCGCCGGTGTCATCATCGGAGGAATCGCCGGTGCCACCAGCCGAGGAATCGCTGGTAGTACCGGAAGATTTTCTGTTGTTGGTACCCTTTGTCGTGTTCGTATAGTCTTCGAGGACTTCGATGACGATACGGATGAACTCAAGGGCAGCACCCTCCACGTTCCAATCCTGCACGAAGATGTCACCGATGCCCCACACAGCGTCCAGATGACGGGTATATTCTGTGTAATCTTCGACCAGAACATCGGCCTTCAGGTCATCGTACAAGAGCTGTGCAGGCTCTTCCAGGGCCGGATTGATGAGCGACCTGACACGCATGAACAGGAGACTGTAAAGTCTTCCGGTCATACCATTGCCCATCGTCATACTCACAGAGCAGCAGTCCTTGAACAGATACTCGCTCAACGTATTGAGGTTCGTTCTGGAGCCTGGGAAGTCGATACCCATGAGACGTTCGATACGCACGTCTTCAAGAATATTGATAACCATAGAGGCATAATCATGGAGAAAATCTTTGAGCGTGACTGAGGCCCCTGGCTTGTATTGCAGGCAGTCAGCCACGACAGACCTGTACATGTTTGCATAGGTCTCGAAGTCCGTAAACTTGACATGCCCGCATTCGTGGTCGATGTAACCGCGCAGGTAGCGCCACTGTTCCTCAGTCATATACGGGGAGAAGGGGACTTGCAGGACATAGCCGTCCTTGTCCTTCCGGCACCATGCCGGTGCATCGAACTTGTCCGCTGTTGAGCAGACCCCGGGCTGAATCTTGATTCTGTACTGCGCCGACATCATACGACACAGTAACACAACATCTACTATATCATACATAGGTGTCACCTCTTGTTTCAATCCACAGTCGCCCTATCCGTCGGCTGCGGAGTCAGTCGGCGGATAGGGGTCGGGCGGAAAAGAATTTTAGATGAAGTCAGCGAGAAGGGCCGCGAGGCTGTCGTCGGCAGCGGTGGGCTGGCTGGTGACGACGGGAGCAGCAGGCTCGGGCATATCCACGGGAGCAGCAGGCTCGGGCATATCCACGGGAGCAGCAGGCTCGGGCATATCGAGGCTGTCCCTCTCGAAGTCCATGATGCGGGTCTCCTGTGTCACGGCGGCAACGGCCTCGGGCGTGGAGAGACCGGTCAGGAAGGCGCGCACGACATTCACGTCGGTGCTGTTGACCACGATGCTGCGGAGCAGATGGGCCAGATGGGCAAAGCCGGGATGCACGAAGGACATGTTGTCACACCGGTCTGCGAGGGTGTCGAGGCAGCAGAAGGTCTTGCTGGTCACGGGCGTCGTGCGGTCATCGCCAAACACCTGCTCCCTGATGCGGGCAATCTCGGCGGCGATGGTGGCAGCAGCCGTTGACGGGGCCTCGGAAGTCGCATCCTGGGCATCGTAGTTCTCGGTCTGCACCTTGAGGACGTAATACCTGAACGCAAACTTCTTCCCGATGTCCGTGCTGTCGGGCAAGGCGGCACGGATGATGCCCTCCCATTCGGGGAATTGCTGGAGCCAGTTGGATGCCCCGTCCTCATAGGTGGAGATGAACGTACCGACGCTGTATTCAAACTCTCCGCGCAGCTTGTCGAGCTCGGCAGTCAGATTGTTGAGGACGCCGTTGTCCACCAGCCAGCCGCCCATGCAGCGCACACCGTACTGGTCGCAGGTGCGGAACGCCCGGGTCTTCGCCGTGTTGAAGGGGCGCAACGCCTGCGGGTCGAAGATGCGCTTGGAACCGAGCGTAGCCAGCGCCTCGGGCGGCATGTCGACCACGGCATCGGGGATGTCTTCGGGGGTGAGGCGGGCCTTGCCCGTCCAGATGGAGATGTCCAGCTTCAAGTACACGCAGTTGTTCATGTAGCTCACGTTGTTCTCGGACATGGTGCTTTCCTCCTAGTCGTTGAAACTGTTCCTGATGATATGGGCCGCAGTCTTCATCGTGCACACGCACTCGCACATGGACACGCACCGCGTCCCGTTGATGTCTTCGTTCCTGACGGAGATGTCGTGCCGGACACACGGAATGAGTTCATCCCACAGCTTGAGGGGGATGTCGTTGAAGTGCACGTCCTTCGACGCCCGGATGCGGTCTTCACCGATACGCGCCCGCACAAGCTCCTTCACATACGGCGTCACGAACTGGCTGTAATACATATGGAAGGCTTCGATACCGTCGTCGGTACGGGAAAGTTCCAGATATTCTTCGTGAGTCATCGTCGTATCCTCACATGCTGCGCTTGATGTCTGCGATGGCCGACCAAGCGGAGGCCACCATGCGCTGAATGATGCGCGTGCTGTTATCAAGCAGGAACTCTTCGGCCTGAGCCACGGTCATGCCGAGCATATCGGCCACATCCTCAGACGTGATGACGGGCGGTCGCAGAGAGTACGTCGTCGGCGCGGGCACGACCGTCGTGTCCCTCCACTGCAGCCTGTGCACGGCGATGACGTTGAACTCGCCGCACAGGTCTCCCATGTAGTCGGTGTCCCCGGTCTCTTCGACGCGCCGGAACTTGTAGTACGCCTCGGGCATCGCACCCAGGATACCAATGAGCACGTCGATAGTGTCGTCTCCGTACCACTTGATGTCACGCCAGCACAGCAACCATTCGCTCGCGCTCTCGGCCTCTTCGTCGGCCCAGTCGAGGAACTCCAGCACGTCATCACGCATGTCCCTGTCCAGCTTTTCAAGCTGCGCGTTGAGACATTCCATACCCTTGCTGTTCATCACCAGGGCAACATCACTGTAGATACCCATAGGTCAATCCTCCTACTTGCTGATGTCGAACACACGCTGGACAAGTTCATCCAGCACACGCTTGCCGCCTTCCCCGCACCTGTTGCCCAGCGCTCTCGTGAGCGCATAGGCAACGGGGGATTCACCGGCACGCATGGCCTGCGGTCTGCACGCCTCCGTCCACGTCGCCCACCTGAGCAGCGTGCGGGTCGAGAAGGTCATGCCTTCGAGGGCCTGGGCCCGGGGCACATCGCTGGGCAGCTTCGACTGGTCGCGCACCATGCCCGCCAGACGAACCATGCCCTTGCGCAGTTCTTCCGGCAGCGACGGGGCGCGACGGGCGAGCAGGCGCAGCTCCGCGACTTCGGGCAGGAACGTGGCCTCAAGCACCACGAACCTGTCCATGAAGGCGGCGTTCAGCCTGAGCGTGCCCTGATACCTGCCCGACATGTCGCCGTCGCCGAAGGTGTTGGCAGTGGCGACGAACCGGAACCCGGGATGGGGCATGACAGTCTCGCCCGTGTCAGGGATGCACAGGGGAGCGCCGTCCAGGACAGTGTTCAGACCAGTGGCCGTGCCCGGGTCGAGCAAGTCCACTTCGTCGATTAAGAATATGCCACCATGCCGCATGGCTGAGGTGAGCGGGCCGTCCACCCAGACAGTGGCGCCGTCCTTCAAGGCATGATGGCCGACAAGCTCGGGAGTCTCCAGCCTGCTGTGCCCCGTCACCTCATAGACAGGGTAGAGCAGGCGGCTCGCCACCTGCCGGATAAGGCTTGACTTGCCGCAGCCCGTCGGGCCGCCGATGTACAACGGCTCGGGCTTCTCGCCGCACCACCACAGGAACACGTCACGGGCCCACGCCGGGTACTCATAGTCGGCCACGCAGGCCGGCGCCAGCGGATGCACAGGGTCGCCGGTGAAACCGGGAACCAGCTTGCCTGACTTCTTGCCGGTGAAAATCTCACCGAAGTCGTAGAGACAATATTCCATGTTATACCTCACATATCAGTCCAAGTTCAGGATAAAGTTGATATTCCGTTACTATCGCACAGGTTCCAAGTTCTGAAACAACATATCCAACTACTTCGGGAGTTCGGGCTTCCTGCTCGTATAGGTAATGGAATGCACCACGAAAGGCGTGAAGGCGTTGTCTAAGTCCCCCATCCAGTTATTGGTGCCATCTTCATGGACTTCCAGGAAGTAGTACACAGCCTCATCCATATCACGAAGCGCCCCCATGAGAGCACTGACATCGCTGAACCACGAGTACCACTTCAAGTTTCTCCAGATACGAATAGATTCGCCTTCGTGCGCCTCGTACACATCACAGGAGTCGAGCATATCGACCACTGCAAGCCTGATGCCCATATCCATAGCCTCAATACGGCAGTTGAGGTCTTCGAGACCCTTCGCCGACAGCACCAAACACACGTCAGAATAGTATCCCATGTTACACCTCGACTTCCACGACTTCGTTCGTGCTCTCCAGCACCCTGTCGCCGTAGTACCACTCCCAGTTCTTGCGGAACCAGCGGATGCCCAGCCCCAGGGCCAGCATGACGGCATTGAGCCGGGCCGCCGTGGTCACGGTGCCCCAGCCAGCCATCGTCAGATGCATCCCACGGGACGCGGAGTTCTCGCCGATGATGGTTCCGTACAACTTCATCACGGAGCAGGAGGGGGAAGTGACGACGACTTCCGTGTTGTCCCGGCGGAAGGGACGGCGCTCGATGAACGCCTGCGCAGCGGCCTTGGAAATCTTGTTGTTTGGTCTACACATGGTGCTTCTCCATATAGCCTGCCCAAGTGGCAGGGTCAGCAGGGTTGAGGTCAGGGTCGTCCCAGGACACAGGGACGATGAACGCGCCATCCGAAGCCAACCGCACAGCGGCGAGGCCGAGGAAGACCTCGCCGCTGTTGAGGTCGATATACAAGCTGGGGATACCGCTAGGCATGGCTGCACCTGTCATCATCGGACATGTCCGGGATGATGCTCGACGCCAGCATAGCCAGCGGAACGCTGATGTCGGGGAAGGCCCCGGCTTCGACGCCGACCTTGAGCAGCCTGTCACACAGGGTCAGGATGATGGCGCCAGTAACTTCGGGTTCGGCATGTCCCGTCAGCAGCAGGCCAGCGTCGAAGTCGTTCGGCGTCAGCTCTTCAGCGCTGGAAGCCGCAGAGACAGCACTCCAGCACACCAGCACCGCTTCGTTGGAGGCTTCGCTCTTCGGAGTGGGGATGACACTGGAATGATGCTGTTCTTTCGTGAGGTCGACATCGTCGTGGCCCGTAACCTTGCCGATGTGCCTGTAGGTTTCTTCCATCACAGAACGGATGTCAGACAGTTTCATTGTTTTCTCCAAAAGCCCAGCCATAAAGATGCTGGGGTGAAGGTTATTCCGCAGCGTTCGTCTTGCGCCACGCGGTCAGCACCTGTTCTACGGTGCTGTTGTTACGTGGATGCTGCACCAAGTACAGATTCCCGTCGTGCCACTCGAACGCCACGATGGGCGGGAACCAAGATTCTTCGTCGAGCTGTTTCCAGATTGCCGCCTGCAATTCATCCGGCATTACCGGATTGCAGGGAAGGCTTGCCGGATACAGCACCTCTTCAAGCCGCCATGCCGCACGTCCTTTTCGGGTCTTGCTGGCATTAAACAAACGATACAACTTCACAGCCATTTTTGTGTGTCCTCCCTCGACACTTTTTAGGGTTGAAAACTTGTATGCGTAGGGGAGAAGGTTTCGAAGGTTTCGACGGTAGAGAAGGTTACGCATAGAAGTTTGAAAGTTTTACGGCAATCTGGGATAAAACGGCCAAGATTTCGAGGAAGGCGAAGAACGGCACAAAAAACATGTGCAAAAGCGAAAAACGCACAACATTCTCCACCTCGAAAAAATCCTCAGAAAAAGCCCCAAAATCGGCAGAAAAAATCAAAAGAAATTTCTTACATGAGAAGGAAGAATATATATAATATATATATAATATATAATATATTATTATTATTTACTTTTTTCTTTATCTCTCCCTTGGCGTTTGGAGACATGCAGCCTACACAGGAAAACGCATAGAAGATTGAAAGTTCATTTTCACGCGAAAGTCAAACTGTGAAACTTTTGCGTTAGTGCCGAACTTTTGCGTGAGTTCGCATTACATTTTAGAATGCAACGCAATTTTTATCCTGCGTTGTGTTGTTTTCGTGCTGCATTCACGCGAAAGTTTGGCACTAACGCAAAAGTTTCACACCTGCACTTATCTGTGAGCTAAACTTTCGCGTGAGTGAAAATTAAGCAAAAATCGTAAAAATTCACTCACGAAAAAGCCAATTTTCTTATTAGGAAAACTTATTAAATTTGACGTAAGTTGTTTTTCATTTCGACTTCCGTGAGCATTCCTGCGTAGGCGCACACGGCCTGTCATACAACTTCCGTGAGCATTCCTGCGTAGGCAAACACGGCTTGTCGTACAACTTCCGTGAGCATTCCTGCGTAGGCGCACACGGCCTGTCATACAACTTCCGTGAGCATTCCTGCGTAGGCAATAATTATTTGACTAGCACACGACGTAATAATTTAACGCCGTGTGCTAGTCAAACATGGGCCGCTATGTTTGACTCGCACACGCAGTATGCTTGTCAGACATCGGCCCTTTGTGTCGTGTCTTCACACCACACGACACTTGCCGCACATGTTCACACTGGACGCACCAGATTACTGGAGCGCACCACCATGTGCGGTTCCATCGTTTACCTATCACTCAGGTGGGAATCCCAGCCATAGGGGCACCACATGGAAGCGGGAGGGCTGCGTTTTTATTCTTCGTTGAATTCCTTGAACATGGCCTTGACGGTGCGGAGCGCGTTCTGCAGCTCCGCGTAGCCGCGCTCTCCAGCACGCTTGCTGGTGGCGGCCTTATTGTTCCGGCGCGCCCAGTTGAGCAGCGCCAGCAACTCGCGTTCCGAAGCAGTCAAGCCGTCTTCCTTGATATACTTGGCCTCGGCTGTAGGCGCGGACAGGAAGTCCGCGAAGTCAGGGTGCGCCAGCGCGCGGCGTGCCCGGGCAAGTTCTTCCTTGGCCTCGGGGCTGATCTTTTCGGCAGCCCACGCAAAAGCGTCGCCGCCGTTCTGCTTCCGTTCCTGCGCATCGGTGAGGCGCAGGATGGACTTTGACCGCGCAATCATGGGCTTGCCCTTGTCATCGGCAGCGAGGCCGCCGAACAGGCCAAGCGCATACTTGGTCAACTGCGCCGTGCAATTGACGTGGCACGCCTTGAAGGCGGCGTGTGCGGCGTTCAGGTAGCCGAGACTTGACCGATGCGCCGCTTGCCGGGCAGCGGCCAGCGCAATGCGGGCAGCGGCCTTTTCGACGGCGGCACCGGCGGCCAGCAGTTCGTCGACATACGTCTGGAAGACCTTGGCCGTGGGCACGGCGCTGGGCTTGCTGGTCTGGGTCTGGGTCTGGGTCTGGGTCTGGGTCTGGGTCTGGGTCTGGGTCTGGGTCATGGTAGTACCTCCATTTCCAGCCCTTCCCGCTTCCGTGTGGTGTCCCTATGTCTGGCCTGCGCTGTGCCGGTTCATCCGTGCCCCTTGCGTGGTCTTCCAGCGGGCACCCTGCCCCCTGTCGACGTGGCACGATGGCAGACGCGAGGGGGGCGCTTGTGGGCGCCTAGGCGCTGGAAGGCGCAAGGCGGATGGGCGGGCAGGCCGCATTGTCAAAGAGCAAGGCAGGGGAGGCTGTCCGCTAGGCGGTTCCTTCTTCCTGTTAAGGTTAGACTGTCACAGACAAGGGGTTGTGTCAATAACGTATTTTGTAAACAAGAAAGTTCAATGATTTCAGGTACTTAGGCGAGGGCCTGGGCGCGAGTTCGGCGATGCGTTCGGCGAGGGTTGGGTGGGTTTGGACGGCGGTTTCGCTGACCTGTAGAGAAAACATATACTCTGTGCTGCGCTCACAACCTTCTCCACCTTCATAACTTTCCTACTATGCATTACTATTCCAACGTCCTCCCTCCACCTTCGTAACTCTCCTACTATGCATCACTATTCCAAATCACTTCCTCCCCCCACCCCATCTGGACAGGCCCCCACCCTCGAATATCTTCGCATCTGGCGGGAAAAATTTTTGTTATCCCCTTGCTGTATTGCTGCTGTTGTTGTATATAACTCTGAAACACCAGGAGGATACATGAGTAAGGAAGGATATGGTATCGAACGGGGGTGGCTGACCGAACACATATGCATGGACAGCACTCTGTCGCATGTGGTCATCGACATCGAAACCCTCGGGCTTGGTCTCAGACCTGTCATCATAGCCATCGGTGCCGTGGCCCTCGACGAACGCTATGAAGTCATCGGCAGGTTCTATCGTGCCATTCGTGGTGACGACCAGCCGGGCCGGGCCATGGATTTTGCTACGGTGCAGTGGTGGGCCCTGAAGACCAGTCCTGCTGCACGGGAAGCGGTGTTCCATGCCGATGCTTGTACCCTGCGGCGGGCAGTGGTGGATTTTGTGGGCTGGGTCATGCCGGACCCTGACCTGATGTCCTGCGCCGATGTGCAGTTCTGGGGAAAGGGACCGGAGTTCGACAACGTCATCTGGCGCGATGCGCTTGCGTGCTATGATGATTCCGATTTCTTGTCGAAGGTGTGGACATACCGGAACAACCAGTCGCTCAGGACCGTGGAGCTCATGGCGAAGTCCCTCGGTATCACCGTCGAAGTTCCTGATACTGCCATCGCACACCATGCTCTGTGCGATGCGGAGTGGGAGGCTGAGTATCTGCGGCAGGCCATGCACAAGATTTTGGCCCTGGCTCCGAAAGTTCTTGACGCCGAGGCTTCTTCCGAGTAGGTTCATCAAAAATTCCTTTGTGGTTTGAAACCTCCCTCTTCAGGGGGAAAAGAGTGGTTGACAAGACGGCGGAGCCGATGAAATCCTTTTCCGTAACCTCTCCCTTTAGGGAGGGGCAATCCGCACGACCCCTATCCGTCGGCTGCGGAGTCAGTCGGCGGACGGGGCGACTGTGGATTGAAACAGCCAACAGCAAGACGATGTGTCGTTTTGTGTTGTTTGTCGTTAGGTGACTGCACACCTGATGTGTTTCTGGGGTACGCGACCGGACGCCGACCCTGGAACGCCAAACTTAAAGTCCCCGCCCCATACCGCTTACGGTTGAGCTGATGGGGCGGGGTGCCAGATTTTACGGCTTGACACGGATAAACGCCGCTGCAATATTGATATTTGTACCCCAGGGGCATCTGTAGACGGACGACCCCGCCAAAAGAAAAGGCACACTGGATACTGCTTCCTGTTGACTAAGGCACGCCCCTGGGGTACAACCAAAATTGCCTGAACGCTGTCCCGGGTGAAACAAGGGTGATACGCCCGGGATGGTGCAGGGACCGGATACATTCCTCTGTGGAGCACCAGTCTGTGCGTTCCTGGTGCGCCGCACCTCTCACAAGACCCTCCCGTATTCAGATGCGGGAGGGTTTTTATTGACGTTCGCAACTTACTATGCTTTACTATGCATCACAACAAGGAGGAAGATATGGCTGTCATCATCCCGTGTAAGCTCAAACTCTCGGGAGCGAAGGTCCCGTGTCGCATGAGCAGCGGCGCCGTGGGGTTCGACCTTTGGGGTGCGAAGCTCACACGGCGGAATGGGGTCTACTGTTTCGATACCGGGGTGGAGATGGAGTTGCCCGTGGGGTTTGCAGGTCTGCTCGTGGCCCGCAGCTCTGTGGTGTGTTCCGGTCTGGAGATGATGGGCAGTGGTGTCCAGGTCATCGACCCTGATTATAGGGGAACGGTGAAGGTGTTGTTCCGCAAAGCGGACAGCGTGCAGGCCAGAGGCGCCGCGTCGCTCCTGCGCAAGCCGACCGTGGCCTACTATGAGGGTCAGAGGGTGGCGCAGCTCATCATCGTGCCGACCATCATGGCCCCGGCGTTCGTGGTCGCCGACATCAACAAGGGTCTCAGCATCGACGTTGAGTTCGCAGTGGTCGAGGAATTATCGCACACCTACAGGGAAACGAAGGGCTTCGGGTCCACGGGAGGTGACTGATGCTGACACTGGCGGAATATCGTATCCTGAAGGCTGTGGCTGACCTGCCGAGGGGTCAGGCGTTTGGCTATGTGCTGGGTATCAGTGCGTTGAGGCCGTTGAAGACCGGGAAACCGTCTGCGCGGTATCGTCAGGGTATTGCCATGCGGGCCTGCGCGATGGCCAACAAGCTGTGCGGAAAGGGGTTTCTCATGCGTATCGGACTGCCCAGACATCGCGGCAATGTGCGTGGGTATTACCTTTTGACCCCGGATGGAGAAGCTGCGCTGGCGGCGTGGCTCAAGGAGGATATGTGATATGCGTGTTCGGCTGATGAAAGAGTTTGGGTACGAAGAGGCCCTGTTCGGTATCGGGCTCTCGTATGGGAAGGTGTCCGGGTATGCGACGCCTGAAGAGGCCCAGCAACATGATGAATGGTCCAGGCTGTGTGAACTTGCGCCGACGCTCGCGTTGTACGGCGTCGGTGGCCATGACAAGTTCCTGCGTCAGATTGGTGTCGTCCTCGACATCACGGCGCCGTTGTACTGGTGGAAACAGATGGATACCTACAAGGTGTCCACTGTGGCGCAGTCCGAGTCCACGATGCACACGCTGCTGAAGAACCCTATCACGAATGACTGTTTCGAGTTCGGGTGTGTTCCTGATTTCTACATCGACTTCCTGGAAGACTTGCGGAAGCACAAGGATTTCATCAGGCTCAATGCCTGTCTCCCGCAGAGCTGGTTGCAGCGTCGCATCTGGACAGGGAACTATGCGGTCCTGAAAAACATCATCTTGCAGCGTGAGAACCACAAGCTCCCTGAGTGGAAATTTTTCTTCGACGCACTTTTCCCTGCTTTGGGCCATCCTGAACTGCTGCCTGTGAAACAGCCTTTCAGCAGTGACGACACTACGGCGAAAGCCTCTGCTGATGAAACACTTTCCGGGGAGGGTTAATCCGTGTCGCGTGCGTACTGTGTAGTGGCCTTTGCCGTCGCTCTCGTTGTTTTCGGTGTCGTGACCGATGTGTTCGGTGTGCTATATACGCTGTCCACTATGCCGGGATGGGTCCAGGCCGGGGCCGTGGTTCGCATCATCCTGATGCTGATATGGCTCGTGGTCATAATCTCCGACCTCATGGAGAACAAGTAATGAATGTACTCGATGTTAAGACACAAGAGTCTTTGTCCCGTGTTTTGCATAAAAAAGTGAAGACTTCTGACAAGGATTACGAAGTCTTCAAGAAGACCTTCATGCGTGTCGTAGAGATGCTTGGACTGACGCAGTACGAGTACACTTTCACGAAGCTCAAGAACTGCGACGACGATGCTGGTGTTGCATTTGAAAAGTTCGGTCCCGGGTGCATCGTCCATCTGGCGGATGAAGTATCCTCGTTCATTCATAAGCGCGGGATGAAGTCCCTGGCCGTTCATGAGGCGTTGCATGTGCTTCTTCGTCCTTACGATGTGTGGCTTTTCCCTGAAGACGGCGAAGAAATCCTTACCGGTTCCGAGCAGCACACGATTCGTATGCAGACCATTCACGGCACTATCCAGCGCCTCGCGCCTGTCATACTTGCCAGTCTGGAGGAGTAAATTACGATGAGTTATAAATTCGCAGTCAAGGTTATGGCAGGCCCGAAGACATATATCATCGAGGCCGAAAATTATGAGGAAGCATTCGCCAAGGCTCGTGATATGCTGCCTGACGAATGGAAGCGTCTTGATGACGATGACATCGACATGGAAGCGCGTAGTGTCAGTGAAGCTGACTTTGTCAATGGAGAATATCAGGAGAGATACTAGCCATGCGTGTGTTCATCAGCCAGCCCATGTTGATGTGGTGCTGTGTACTGGGCATGCTTTTCGTCATTTACCTTAAATTCTTGGCGGACATTCTTCACAAGATTGCTGAGGTCATGTTCGACCTGTGTGACAGGTTTGATGACAAGGTGGATGATGTCATGTCTTGGACATTCGATAGGGTGGATGAATACAATGCATTAACCGGACTGCTTTTCCTCAGCATCGTGCTGATGCTTTGTAATTTTTGGTTCGCTGTTTCTTTCAGTTATGATTTCTTTGTCTACCCTGGTTTTTCCGTTAAGAATTTCTTGTCTGCTGTAATATCAGAGCTTATGACCGTAACGCTTTTCGTTGTCGTTATGGTCGTGTCTGAGACGGTAAAATATGGGAACCTTTTAAGATGGAGTCGCAAGACTGATGCTTAAGTATAAAGTTTTCATTTCTCCGAACTCTATTCTCAACGAAGAAGAGTATGAAATCGAAGCTGAAAGTGAGTAATAGGGTATGTGGGAGAAGTTCAAAGTTTGGTTTGTGGATATGACGGACGCAGCGTTTGATTACCCAGCGTCTCGTAGGCGCCATGTTGTGAGCAAAGACCAATATCGGTAGAAGGACCTTGTAGCGCACGAAAAGACTATTTTTGCGCAGCAAGTAAAGTAGTTGCGCAATCGTTATCAACAAAGGAGATTACCATGCCTGAAGGAAAGAGAGTGCCCAAGAAATCTGTCGGGTGGAAGGAACAGGCGCGAATCGAAGCCTGCAATACCTGTAAGCACTACCGTCGCTTAGGAGAATATGGAGAAAAACTCACCTGCGGTAAGTTCGGTTTCCGTACTAAGGCATTCTCTGTCTGCGACCACTTCGAGATGGACGCGTAAGGTATACTCGACACATATTTAGGGAGGTGATGTGTTATGTTTACGCCGGATACTATCGGTCGTACATAGGCAGCGGGGGGAGCGCATCCGCGAAAACACGCTATATAGAAAGAACTGGATGAGTTGTGAACGAAGCCCCCGCACGAGCGGGGGCTTTTTGTTCTAGTCGCCGATGTACATGACTGCTGCCAGGGCGTAGTACGGAGGAAGGGAGCGTTTCACAGAGACGGTCCCTTCAATGGGGTGGGTGTGGGGTTGCGATCCGCCTGTTGCATCAGTCGTTTGTTTGCCGGAGTTCGCACTGCCCTTGGCTTCTGCAATATTGCCATAAGTACCTTTGGAGAATGTATGGGTATGGCTCGGCATCTGTTCGATGGTGAGGGTGCAGTCTCCGACAGTACCTTCCATGGTGAAGGTTGCCGTATCAGACCCGCCGGTCTCGCCCATCGGGTGGTCGTCAGAGGTGCAGACAATCATCAGCCCACGAAGGTCAGGGATAGCGATGCCGTTGGTTTCGATACCGTCACAGAGGACGTAGTCTTCGTTGGGGGTTTTGGTTTTGGCGTCGATGGGTCGGCGGCCATCGCTGCCGCCAAATTCACCAGAGAAAAATACCACTTTGCCAGCCAAATTGATAGGCATAAATTTATCTCCTATGCGCTATTTGTCTATCGGTTACGAGAGTGTTCAAGCCAGGCTTCGACATTGTTTTTGTTACCAACAAAGAAGTATGCGATAAAACCCATAGCTGGGGAATTCGTAACGCACACACCTATTGCTATACCCGGAAGATCTTCAGGTGTTATATAGTTATCGAATACCCAGGTGTTGTATCTGGAAAGCGGGAATTCAGATACTGTGCCATTAACCGTTACACGCGCTTTATGATACACATAGTTAGTATGGGAGTCACTTCCAATGGAGGCAGGGAAATTCTGTCCTTGTACGTCGGATTCGGGATATTTACCTGCCACTGGGAAGTAGGTGTTGGCCTGTGCATATATGTCTCACATACTTTGCTCGTCTATCCAGCCCGTACCGGCAGAACCGAAAGTACCGTACAATGTTACCATATCGGCTGTGAAGTCTGTTACCGGTTCGGCCCTCTGAAACAGTCTTCATCATTACTGGTTCCACTCAGATAGATGCGAGAATACAGTTCTTCGGGCGCTTCGAATGTGATGCTGTCGATGTTGTTGGCGATGTTGGCGTGTCTATGGAATATGATGTTTCCAATCCACCCGGATAAAATAGTGCGGTAACGCTTGAAACCGAGTGTGTTGAGTACGTCGGTGTTTCCTCCGAAGCACCAAAACGGAAAATCGAGGCCGGTATCAGTGAGTTCCACAGTGGCTTTTTTGGTAGTATTGGCTGCCCACGGACCCTCATTTTGCAACATGGTGATACCGAGAGACATGTCTCCAGAGATACCGCCGTCAATACGCCCCATAAACGGAGCAACACAGAAACCGTATTTGAGGAATATCTGTTCAGGAAGCGTATCAGGATTTATCAATGTCAGCCCGGGGGTTACTACGTTTGGTTCGACTTTGACACGGCTTCCAAGGGCGCCTTCCGTGAGTAAGTGCCATGAGCACTTGTTCACCGGGACAGCTTTGTTGGAAAGGGCATTCCCTTCGCTATCCACAAGCTGGAGCGTAAGAGCACAAGTGAGACGTGCAGCGGTGTTGGACGCGGTAAGGATGACGCGCCCCGATTTCCCCGTGGTGCTGTCCAGGATGGACAGGGCGTAGTTTTTCCCGTGGGTGAGACCTCTGGCGTCGAGTACGAGGTTGTAGAGTTCCTGCGCGCTGTAGGATTCTTGCGGGTTCTTGGGGGTGAATCCGCCGTAATCGGTAACAATGAAGCGTTTGGTCGTGTCGGTCGTAGTTATGAGTTTACCATTCCCAGTGTAGACGTTGAACCCATAATTAGTTCTGAATACACTATCAATAGGCACCGGCCAATAATTGGCGTCGGTGATTTCTGCACCGGAGTTATCATAGCGAGGGATAGTGGGGACGATTTTGAGTCCGCTTTTATACCCTTGCATAACGAGGCTATCCATACTTAGACTCCTTGTTCACCATTATGGACACTCGGTATTATTCCTTGTATAGTCGTTTTATGCAAGTAAATCCTGGCGTGTCGGGTGTTTCGTCTGGTGACTGTAAGGAGGTGTAAATATGGATTCTTTTTATGTCGCAAGTGATTACGGGGATATGACGCCTGAACCGGCATCCCTCTCCATGCATATCGAACTGGCCAAAAACGATTGTAACGGCAGCACTCCCAAATATTTTGTTGATTTGGGTACTGTCACTACGCCTGTTCTTGCTGCTGGGCAGGAATGGCGGCAGAATGATTACGATTTTCACGCCAGTTCCAGGGAAGAAGACTGCCGTCATGGTATGCGTGTGACATATAAGGGAAAGCAGTATACGGCGTATTATGCTTCCAGCCCTGGCAATGCGCCGTACCAGTATGACCTGGTTACTGATGATGGGACTAAGGTGCATCTCACGGCGTTTAGCGACAAAGGGTGGATTAAGGGCCGCCCGCTGGTCATCACACGCGGAAAAGTGTAAAAGGAGGTTTACATGTTCCGTTATTTCTTCATTGTCGTGGCCCTTACGGCCAGTCTGGTGGGCTGCGCGGCCCAGGATGAAATCACGCT
>ERZ857982.465-NODE-465-length-58609-cov-8.661731_pt1 | contig 58609 bp, 60 predicted proteins | sample MGYA00519955_ERZ857982 | MGnify/ENA primary metagenome ERZ857982 (study PRJEB31778, sample SAMEA3449416) | human gut metagenome | biome: human gut; feature: human-associated habitat; material: faeces | place: United Kingdom | collected 2010/2012 ... | reverse complement strand
ACGTCATGGAGATGACGCGGTTGATCTTCACGCCCATGAGCTGCGCCGTCTCAAAATCCTTGGACACGGCCCGCATGGACATACCGAACTTGGTGTGGTTGATAATAAGCACCAGAATGACCATCAGCACCACCGCTACCAGTGGGGAGATGAACACCGCCAGCTTGTCCTTCACGCCGAACACGCGGACGCTCTGGCTGATAAGGGGGATATCGGGGAACTGCTTGGCCAGACCGCCGGTGACGTAGCACACCAGATTCTGCAGCAGATAGCTGACGCCGATGGCGGAGATCATCACGGACATCCGCGGCGCGGTGCGCAGCGGGGAATAGGCGCATTTTTCGATGGCAAAGCCCACGAACACCGTCAGGGCGATCATGATGAGGATGGTCACCCACATAGGCATGGTGGGGAAGGAGGCCGCCAGATAGATCATCATGATGCCCGACAGCATGAACAGATCGCCGTGGGCGAAGTTGATGAGCTTCAGGATGCCGTACACCATGGTGTAGCCGATGGCCACCAGCGCGAACTGTCCGCCTGTGGCGAGCCCTCGGATCAGATAAGGAGTCAGATTCATGTATGTCACCTCTCAAACCGAAAGAAGTACGGTGGCGCGGACCACCGTACTTCTGTGGGTCAAATCAGAATGGTCACGCAGCCGCCACCATGTCCCAGGCGAACTGAGCCATGACGGAGCCCTGGAACGGATCCAGGAAGCAGATACGGAAGTACCAGTCGTGACCGTCGGTGACGGACGCGTTGGTGCAGGACACGCCGATGGCGGGGATCTGGGCCTCAGCGAAGGTATCTGCCGCAGCGATGGACACGCCGGAGCCGTAGGAGCCCAGGGAGATCATAGCGCCTGCGGAGACGATGGAGGAAGCAGCGGACACCGCGTTCTCCTCCAGGGAGCCGTTGTCGGAGACGTACAGCTCCACGGTGTACTCCTCACCGGCGATGTCGATCTTGTTGTCCAGAGAGTTGGCATACTTGATGCCCAGCACTTCCTGCTTGCCGCCGCCGCCGTTGTTGCCGGTCAGGGGCTCATACACGCCGATGACGATCTTGTGATTGACGGTATCCAGCTTCACACCGGCGGCATCGCCGTAGTCAAAGCCGGTGGCCTGCGCGTCATCGTTCTGGACCTCCTGGGTCTTGACGAACTCGAACTTGGAGCCGTCGGCTGCGGCCTTCTTGATGTAGGCGCAGTTCTTGATGGCATCGCCGGTGAAGTTGAACTGGATCTTGCCGGTAACGGCGTCGTCATAGGTCAGGGTCCACAGCGCTCTGGCCACGTCCACGGAGGTCAGGTCAGCGCCCTTGGTCTCGGCCGCAGCGCGGATGGCCGCCATGGCCACATTGTAGGCGTCGAAGCCCAGTGCGGAGACAGCCGCCACAATGTCGTTGCCGCCATTGTCGTTGTAGGCGTCGGAGTTGGCGTTCAGCCATGCCTTGAAGCCGTCAACGAACTCGGACGCGGCGCTGGAAGCGGAGTCGTTCTCATCAAAGAAAGTAGAGCAGTACACGTTCAGACCGGTGTTGGCCATGCCGTCCAGAATGACGGAGGACTCCCAGGTGTCACCGGCCATGATGGGGCACTCCACGCCCAGGTCGTTGGCCTGGGGCAGCAGGCTGGATGCCACGGTGATGGAGTTGGGGGCAAAGATCACATCGGCGTCCTTATCAATGGCCTTCTGCAGATAGTCGGAGAAGTTGGTGGTGTTGGTGGGGAAGGTCTCCATCACAACGGTGCCGCCCAGCTTCTCAAAGGCGGTCTGAAAGCTGCTGGCCAGACCCAGAGAATAGGTGTCGCCTTTCTCGGCCAGCACGTAGGCCACCGGGGCGCTGCCGTCGGAGCCCTTGTTGTCGTCATCGGAGCCCTGGCTGTCGCCGCCCTGCTGGCCGCAGGCCACCAGGCTCAGCGCCATGACCAGCGCCAGAAGCATCGCAATAAACTTCTTCATTTCATTTTCCTCCTATGCTTTCTCCGGAGGACCCTCCCAAATGGGTCCTCCATAGAATGCACCCATTTTATCGGAACTCCCCTGCGATTACAACTGTGAGTTGCTCCGAAAAATCGTGCCGCTTTTCCCCGGAAGGCCTTGATTTCTCCGGCTTTTCCGCCGCTTTTGTCTCCCCGCCGCGTACATTTGCCGTTATTTTCCGGCATACTTCCCCGACATTTGTCCGCCACTCGCAGACACGTTTTTCGTCATTTTGCCCAAAGCTCTATTATTTTTCCCTATAATCAGCCCTCCCGCCCGCGCTATTTGCACAAAAGAGGCCCTGCGGCAGCGCCGCAGGGCCTCTTTTTCTCATTTTTTGCACGGACCTTTACCGTTCCTCCGATGCCTGCCCGCCGGCGAAATAGCTCTCGAAGGTCTCGGCATCCATGGTCTCGTGGACCAGCAGATACTCCGCCACGGCCACCAGCTGCTCGCGGTTGGCCGTCAAGATCCGGCGGCACCGGTCGTAAGCGCCGTCGATGATGGCGCGGATCTCCTCGTCCATCTCCGCCGCCGTTTTCTCCGAGTAGGGACGGGTGTGGCCCATGGACTTGCCGATAAACACCTCATCGGTGCCTGCGTCGAAGGCCACGTTGCCCAGCTTTTCCGACATGCCGTAGGTGCCCACCATCTTTCTGGCAATGGCCGTGGCCCGCTGGATGTCACTGGACGCGCCGGTGGAGATATCACCCAAAATCAGTTCCTCCGCGGCGCGGCCGCCCAGCAGGGATACGATCTGCTGGGTCATATACGCTTTGGAGCGGTAGGACCGGTCCTCCTCCGGCAGGAAGATGGTCATGCCGCCCGCCTGTCCCCGGGGCACGATGGTGATCTGGTGTACCGGATCGTGATCGGGCAGGGCGTGGATGACCACGGCGTGGCCCGCCTCGTGGTAGGCGGTGAGCTTCCGCTCCATCTCGGGGATCACGCGGCTGCGCTTTTCCGGACCGGCGATGACCTTGATGACCGCCTCATGGATGACATCCTCGGTGATGAACTTCTGGTCCCGCCGGCCGGCCAGCAGTGCCGCCTCGTTCAGCAGGTTCTCCAGATCCGCGCCGGTAAAGCCCGCGGTGCTGCGGGCCACGCGGCCCAGGTCCACATCCTCCGCCAGCGGCTTGCCGCGGGCGTGGATCTTCAGAATGTCCTCCCGCCCCTTAATGTCGGGCAGCCCCACATATACCTGCCGGTCAAAGCGCCCGGGCCGCAGCAGCGCGGGGTCCAGGATGTCCACGCGGTTGGTGGCGGCCAGCACCACCACGCCCTCGTTGACGGCGAAGCCGTCCATCTCCACCAGCAGCTGGTTCAGCGTCTGCTCGCGCTCATCGTGTCCGCCGCCCAGGCCGCTGCCGCGCTGGCGGCCCACCGCGTCGATCTCGTCAATAAATACGATGGCCGGCGCCTGCTTCTTGGCCTGCTCAAACAGGTCGCGGACGCGGCTGGCGCCCACGCCCACATACATCTCCACAAAGTCGGAGCCGGAGATGGACAGATATGCCACGTCCGCCTCCCCCGCCACGGCCTTGGCCAGCAGGGTCTTGCCGGTGCCCGGAGGGCCCACCAGCAGCACGCCCTTGGGGATGTGTGCCCCCAGTGCCGTATACTTCTCGGGGTCCCGCAGGAACTGGACGATCTCCTCCAGCTCCTCCTTCTCCTCATCGGCGCCGGCCACGTCCTGAAATGTCACCTTCTTGCTGCCCGTGGGTAAGCTCTGGGTGCGGGCCTCGCCGAAGCGGGCCATCTTGTCGTTGGCCGCCGCACCGCCGCCGTTCATCCGGTTCATCAGGTTCAGCAGCAGGATGAATCCCATGATCGCCAGTACATAGGGCAGCAGCACCTGCACCCAGTTGGTGGAGTGGTCGGCGTGGTAGTCATAGGCCTCGATGATGCCCGCCTTGTTCTGCTCCACCACCAAATCGTTGAGATCCTCGTAAAACGTCTCAAAGCTGTACAGCTCGCAGGTGGCGGTGGTGCCGTCCCGCAGGCTGGCGGTGAGCCGCTCATTCTCGATGGCGAAGGACTGCACCTTCTCCTCCATGAACAGCGAGCGCAGCTGGCTGTACGCAATGTCTCCGGCGCGGCGCATGTTGCCCGCCAGATACCCCACGAATACCACCACAAGGACCACCAACAGCAGGCCGGTCGCCCCGAATCGTCTTCTTTCCAAAACCTTACGCCCCCTTTATCCGATCCACCGCACGCCCTGCCAGCTCTGGCCGGAGCCGATGGAGATGGCCAGCAGCATCCGGCCCTGCACCTGTGATACCGGAATGTACGGCTCCCGCAGATACCGGCTGTCATGAGAGCCTGTGCGGTTGTCGCCCATCACGAAAATGCAGTCCGCCGGTACCTGAAATGTGTCCTTTTCGCTCTGTGTGATACCGCTGACCGGCAGATAGTCCTCGTCCAGCTTCTCTCCGTTGATATAGACGAAGCCGCCCTCAAAGGACACCGTCTCTCCGGGCAGTCCCACCACCCGCTTCACCAGCACGTGGCCCATCTCCTCGTCCCAGAACGTGACGATGCTGCCCCGCTGCGGCGCCGGATCGCTGACCAGATAGGGCAGCCGCCAGCCTACCAGCAGCGATTTGGTGGGAATGGTGGTCTCCATGGAGCCGCTGGGCACGTAGGCCAGCTGCAGCAGCACGCGGAAGATGAGCACTACCACCGCCAGCGTCACCAGCAGATAGCCGTAGTCGCTCCACAGCCGCTTCCACCGGCTCTGCTGCACCGGTGCCGCGCCGCTCTCCGGCACGTCCGCCGCAGGCATCTTCCCCTGCGCCGTATCGTTCCGCGCCGCGTCCGCCCTGTTCCGGGCCAGACGCTTGCCGCCTTTGTCTTCCATATGGTCTCCTTTCGCCGCCGGATGGCTATACGAATTGTATAGCCATCCGTGGAAAATTACGTTTTGTTATGCTATCCGATCCAGCGGACACCCTGCCAGCTCTGGCCGGAGCCGATGGAGAACGCCAGCAGCATCTGCCCCTGGATGGATGCCGCCGGTATATACGGCTCCTGCAGCAGACGGCTGTCCTTGGACCACTCGCGGTTGTCGCCCATCACGAACACGCAGCCCTCCGGCACCTGGAACGTCTTGTCGCACAGGGTCTCCACGCCCTCCGGCAGATAGTCCTCGCCCAGCTGCGCCCCGTCGATATACACATCGCCGCCCTCGAAGGACACCGTCTCACCGGGCAGTCCCACCACCCGCTTCACCAGCACCTCGCCCTCCTCGTCGTTCCAGAACGTAACGATAGCGCCCCGCTGGGGCACGGGGTCGGCCACTGCATAGGGCAGCCGCCATCCCACCACCAGTGATCGGGTAGGGATGGTGGTCTCCATGGACGCGGTGGGCACGTAGATGAGCTGCAGCAGCACCCGCAGCAGGAACAGCATCACCGCCGCCGTGACGACCAGATAGCCCCAGTCGTCCCACAGCCGCCGCCACCGGCTCTTTCCCGCCGGTGCGCCGCCTGCCGCAGCCTGCTCCGCTATCGCCGCACCATCCGGTGCGCCGCCTGCCAGCCGTTTGCCGCCCTTGTCCCTCATCTGTCTGCGTCCCCCGTTCTCTATACGATGCGTATACAAAATACGCCGTTTTACTTGCTGTATACCTCCGGCTTCAGCACGCCGATGTAGGGCATGTTGCGGTACTGCTGGGCGTAGTCCAGCCCGTAGCCCACTACGAACTCGTCGGGCACCTCGAAGCCCACATAATCGGCCTTGATAGGCTTTTCCCGCCGCGCCGGCTTATCCAGCAGGGTAGCGATGGTAACGGACGCCGCGCCCTTGGTCCTGAGATAGTCCGTCAGGAACGCCAGCGTGTTGCCGGAGTCCAGAATGTCCTCCACCACGATGATGTCGCGGCCGCTGATGTCCCGCTGCAGATCGCGGGTGATCTGCACCACGCCGGAGGACTTGGTCCCGTTGTTGTAGGAGGACACGCCGATAAACTCCAGCTCGCTCTTGAGCTGGGCCGCCCGCACCAGATCCGCCATAAAGATGAAGCAGCCGTTCAGCACACCCACAAACATGGGGTTTTTATCGCGGAACGCATCATAGATCTCCTCGCCCAGCTCCGCCACGCGGGTCTTGATCTCTTCCTCAGACAGCAGGACCTTCAGAATATCCTGATCCATATTGCTCTTCGCCATACCGTTTTGTCCTCCGTTAGCTTTCTCTCATTATAATATAATATATGCCCTCGCCGGATGGCTCCGGCAGGAAGCTCCTGTCCACGCCGATGCCCCACGCGGCGGCGGCCACGCCGTCCACACACAGCACCGGTATTTTCCGGCGGTTCTCGGGTCTCACGCCCCGCTCCGCCATGAGCCGCTTCAGACTCCGCGCCCCGCGGCCGTCCGGCAGTGTCAGCCGGTCCTCCCGCCGCCAGCAGCGGGCCGTCAGGCGCTGCTCCGCGCCGCACCGCAGTGCCAGCGCTCCCTCCATGGGGCTTCTGCTCACCACGAGGTATCCCGCGCCGTAGGGGTTCTCTCCCCGGCGCAGTACCGTCTCCTCCGGCGCCGTCTCCGCCATGCGCAGAGTCAGCACGCCGCCGCGGCACACCGCCTCCACGCCCTCCGGCAGCGACAGCGCGCCCTCGCCGGCGGCCAGCTGCTCCAGCGCCGCCAGATGCACTGCACCCAGATCCTTCCGTCCCGTGGGCAGCCGGTCCAGCAGCAGCCGCAGCATCCTGGGCCGCAGAGCCTCTGGCGCTGCCAGCAGCGCTTCGCAGTCCACGCCGGTCCCCGTTGACCGCAGCCGCTCCGCCGCCAGCGCATCCAGATAGGCGTTCTCCCGCCGCAGGATGTCCGCCGTGCAGGCGATGTGTTCCGCCGCTCGGGGGTTGATGCCCTCCAGCTCCGGCCAGATCTCCAGCCGCAGCCGGTTACGGGCGTAGGCCGTGTCCCCGTTGGTCTCATCGGTGACATACGCCAGCTCGTGCTCGGCAATATATCGCTCAATGTCCCGCCGCGGCGTGTCCAGCAGCGGCCGGACGATGTTGCCCCGCACCGGCGGGATACCCGTCAGGCCCTGGGGTCCTGTGCCCCGCAGCAGCTGCAGCAGCACCGTCTCCGCCAGATCGTTCTGGTGGTGGGCCGTGGCGATCTTCTCCGCGCCGATGGTCTCCGCCGTCCGCTGCAAAAACTCGTACCGCGCGCGGCGCCCCGTCTCCTCCACCGTCAGGCCCCACGTGCCGCACAGGGCGTACACGTCGGCCCGTTCCGTGTAGAACGGGATGCCCCGCCGGGCGCAGAAGCTGCGGACGAAGTCCTCGTCCCGCTGGGCGGTGGGGCGCATCAGATGGTTCAGATGTCCCGCCGCGGCGGTAAAGCCCCGCTCCTGCCCCAGCGTGTGCAGATAGTCCAGCAGGCAGATGGAATCCCGCCCGCCGGACACGGCGCACAGGATCACGCCGCCCTTTTCCGGCAGCATGTGCCACCGCGTCATCCACGGCGTCAGGTCCATGGCTCACTCCTCATCGTCGTAGCGGTTCTCCAGCGTGCCGAAGGCGGTGTACTCCGGCATCCACCGCAGCTCCACCTTGCCGGTCTCGCCGTGGCGGTTCTTGGCCACGATGCACTCCGCCACATTGCGCTTTTCCGAATCGCTGTTGTAGTAATCGTCCCGATACAGGAACAGCACGATGTCCGCGTCCTGCTCGATGGCGCCGGATTCGCGGAGGTCCGACAGCATGGGCCGCTTGTCGTCGCGCTTTTCGTTGGCACGGCTCAGCTGGCTCAGGCACAGCACCGGCACCTGCAGCTCCTTGGCCATGATCTTCAGCATACGGCTGATGTCCGACACCGCCTGCTGGCGGTTCTCGCCGGAGTAGCCCTTTCCGCCGGCGGAGGTCATCAATTGCAGGTAGTCGATGACCACCAGCCCCAGATTCTCCAGCCTGCGGCATTTTGCGTTCATATCCGCCACCGTCAGCAGCGGATTGTCGTCTATGCGGATATCCATCCGGCTCAGGGAGGACGCGGCCTCGGCGATGCGCTGCCAGTCGCTCTCCCGCAGGTTGCCCGTCACCAGACGGGTGTTCTCCACCAGTCCCTCGCTGGCGATGAGCCGCGTCACCAGCTGCTCCCGCGACATTTCCAGGGAGAAGATGGCCACGGTCTTGCCGGATTCCTTGGCGGCGGACAGCGCCACGTTCAGAGCCATACTGGTCTTTCCCATGCCCGGGCGTGCGGCCAGCAGCAGCAGGTCGGACTTGTTCAGGCCGTTGATCTTGGCGTCCACGGCGGACAGGCCGGTGGACAGGCCCGGCAGCGTCTTGCCGCCGCTGGCAGTGAGCTCCGCCAGATGGTTCATCACGTCCTGCAGCACCATGCTCACCGTCACCATATTCTGGGCGCTGCGGCCCCGCCGGATGGCGTAGACCTTCTGCTCCGCTGACTCCAGCATGTCGCCTGCGTCGCCGTTGCCCTCCTGCACCATGGCGGTGATGCTGCCGGCGGCTGCCGCCACCTGCCGCATCAGCGACTTGTCCAGCACGATCTTCACGTACTCCATGACGTTGGCGCTGGTGGGCGTCACGTCCATCAGCTGCACCAGATAGTCCCGGGTGTTGTCGTTATAGACGCCGTTTCGCTCCATCTCTCCCGCCACAGTGACGCCGTCAATGGGCCTGGAATAGATGAACATATGGTAGATGGTCTCAAAGATATCGCGGTTGGCCCGCAGATAAAAGTCCTCCGGCTGCAGCTTGTCCATGACGTCCTTGATGCAGTCGGGGTCGATGAGCATGGAGCCCAGCACCGCCTGCTCCGCCTGGGGCGAATGAGGCGCCTGCCGCAGCAGCAGATCGTCCGCAGCCATATGAGACCCTCCTCTCCGTGGTAAAAGTTACTTCTCCTCGATGACCAGCACGTACACTGTGCCGCTGACCTCAAAGCCCAGCTTGGCCTTGACCTCGTAGCTGCCGAAGCTCTTGATGGGCTGGTCCAGCACCAGTTTCTTGCCGTCGATCTCCATGCCGAACTGCTCCTTCAGCGCACCGGCGATCTCCTTGCCGGTGACGGCGCCGAACAGCTTGCCGCCTTCGCCGCCCTTGGCCGCGATCTTCACCTGGCAGCTCTTGAGCTTCTCGGCAATGGCCAGCGCCTCCGCCTTGGCCTCCGCGTCCGCCTTGGCCTTGGCCTTGGCCTGCAGCTTCATGGTGTTCACCGCGTCGGCAGTGGCCTCCACGGCCAGTCCCTTGGGCAGCAGGAAATTGCGGGCATAGCCCTCCGCCGCCTCGATGAGCTGGCCCTTCTTGCCCTTGCCCTTCACGTCCTGCTTCAAAATCACTTTCATCGCTCTGTATCTCCTTTTCGTCAGTTTTCAAAGTAACGGTCGATGGCCTCCAGCAGTCTGGCCTTGGCCTCCTCCACCGAGATGTTGTCCGCCTGACCGCCGGCGGTGGTGGAATTGCCGCCGCCGCCCAGCGCCTCCAGAATGACCTGCACGTTCACCTCGCCCAGCGAACGGGCCGACATGTACACGCCCTCTCCCTTCCGGTACAGGACAAAGGACGCCTTGATGCCGCGGATGGTCAGCAGTTCATCCGCCGCCTTGGCCGCCGTCACGCGGTCGCACTCGTCCTCCAGCGCCACCACGGCAATGTCGTCGTGGTACAGCTCCGCCTGCCGGATGATGGCATACCGGTCTACCATGGACTGCAGGTCGCCCTGGAACAAGCGCTGCACATCCTGGGTGTCGGCGCCGGTGCGCCGCAGGTAGGCCGCCGCCTCGAAGGTGCGGCCGCCGGTACGGTTGGTAAAGTTCTTGGTATCCAGCACAATGCCCGCCAGCAGTGCCTCCGCTTCGCATTTCAGCACATCGGAGGGCTCCACCAGATACTGCATCAGCTCTGTCACCAGCTCGCTGGCGGAGGAGGCGTAGGGCTCGTGGTAGTTCAGGGCCATCTTCTCAATGTAGCTGCTGCCCCGCCGGTGGTGGTCGATGACCGCCACGCGGTTGCAGGTCTCCAGCATCTCCTCGGACTCCACGCTCTCCGGCCGGTTGGTGTCCACCACCACCAGCAGCGCCCCGGGTTGGCACTTCAGAAACGCCTCGCCGCCGGAGATCATCACACCGGCGTATTCCGGCTGCTCCGCCATCTTACGGATCAGGGGATGGGCGGCGTTGTTCTCGGTGTCGATGACGATCTGGCACTTCTTGCCCCGTTTGCGGGCGATGCAGCACACGCCCATGGCCGCGCCGACGGAGTCCATGTCCGCGTACTTGTGGCCCATGACATATACCTGCTTGGCGTCGTCGATCAGCTCGCCCAGCGCGTTGGCCATGACGCGGGACTTCACCTTTGTCCGCTTCTCCGTGGACTTGCTGCGCCCGCCGTAGAACTCGAAGTTTACCCGGTCCTTCACCACGGCCTGATCGCCGCCGCGGCTCAGCGCCATCTCCAGCGCCAGCGAGGCGTTCTTGAACAGCTGGTCGAAGCTGTCCTCATCCCGTCCCACGCCGATGGACAGCGCGGCGGACACGCCCTCTCCGGCCTGCACCTGCCGCACCTTCTCCAGCACGTCGAACTTGCTTTCGGTGTAGCCGCCGTAGTCCTTCTCCTCAAACACAAACAGATACCGGTCGCGGTCGTAGCTCAGCAGCAGTCCGCCGGAGCCTGCGGCCCAGTCGTTCAGCTTCTCCTCCAGCGCCGCCAGCACCGCCGAGCGCTTGCTCTCGGGGCAGGCCTTCATCAGCTCCTCGTAGTTGTCCACCATCAGGATGGCCACCAGCGGGCGGGTCAGCTCCAGCGTCTGGCGCATCTCCTCACTGTCCGTAACGTCCATCCAGTACGTGGTGGCCAGAGGGGTCTGGTCCCGCTCCATCTCCTCCGGATGGCTCAGAGAGCCGAACACCCGATAGATCCGGCCGTTCCAGGGGAACAGCTCCGGATACTCCCGCTTGCCCTCCAGCAGCCAGCGATAGCTGAAATCCGGCACCACAGTGTCCACCAGCATCTCGAAGATCTTCTCCTTCTGGCTGGTGAGCTGCATGAACATATCGTTGCTCCACAGCACCTCGCCGGTGTTCACATCGAACACCAGCATGGGCAGCGGGGCGTACAGCATGTTGCTGGAACGGGCGGAATCCATGCCGCCAGATACGCGATCCATGTACTGCCGTACCGAGGCCTGGGCCATCTTGTTGCGCCGGTTTCCCAGCAGCAGCACCACCACGGCCGCCAGGGCCTCCCCCGCCGCCAGCAGCGGCTCGACCGGAATGGTCACGATAACGAAGGCCAGCAGGCACAGGCTGTATAGTGCCATATTCGTGCGGAACCCGCGAATGATCTTTTTACTCAAAGGGCGTCCTCCTCCCTTTTGATGGGAATACGTCTCCAATTTAATATAGGAATTGATTATAGCACACAATTCCCGTTGGGACAATAGGTGCTTTTGGAAAATCCCGTCAGTTTCCGTCTCCGCCGCGCCTGCTGCGCGCCCTGTCGGAACCTGTCGGCAAGTTGGGGGTGTACAAACAGGAAAATGTGTGGTATACTTTGTAAAAAGCACAGAAAATTGTGCGTATTTTTTGGTCGTTTCGCAGAGCGCGCGCCTGCGATCATATAGACAAAACAAGGGGACTTTTCCCCGTGACCATCCACACAGCGGCTGGGCGATACTCCGCTCCCCCTCCGGCGATGCAGGGCCGGCGGCGCGGCGGACCGCCTTTGTTTTGCTGCGGCCATTTTTCCATGTCCGGCGGCTGTGCGGTATCTGTGAAAAAGCAAAGGAGTAATCGACATTTATGGCAGAAAAACTGAAAATCATTCCTCTGGGCGGTCTCAATGAGATCGGCAAGAACATGACCGCCTATGAGTACGGCGGCGAGATCATCGTCGTGGACTGCGGCATGGCCTTTCCCGGGGACGATATGTACGGCATCGACTGCGTCATCCCCGACGTCAGCTATCTGGTGAAGAACCACAGCCGCCTGCGGGGCATGTTCATCACCCACGGGCACGAGGACCACATCGGCGCCATTCCCTACGTCCTCAAGCAGATCAACACCCCCATCTACTGCACCCGCTTCACCGCCGGGCTCATCAAGCTGAAGCTGCAGGAGCACGGACTGCTGAACTCCACCAAGCTCATCACCGTGGAGGCGGGCCAGACTGTGAAGGCTGGCAAGTTCCAGGTGGAGTTCCTCCATGTGAACCACTCCATCGCCGACTCGGCGGCCTTCGCTATCCACACGCGGATGGGCACCATCGTTCACACCGGCGACTTCAAAATCGACTCCACGCCCATCGACGGCGAGGTCATCGATCTGGCCCGCTTCGGCGAGCTGGGCAAGCAGGGCGTTCTGGCGCTGCTTGCCGACTCCACCAATGTGGAGCGTCCCGGCTACACCCTGAGCGAAAAGGCCGTGGGCGCCACGTTCATACGGCAGTTCACCGGCTGCACCAAGCGCATCATCGTCACCACCTTCGCCAGCAACGTCCACCGCATCCAGCAGGTGCTGGACGCCGCGGCGGCCTGCGGCCGCAAGGTAGCCGTCACCGGCCGCAGCATGGAGAACATTATGAAGGTCTCCACGGAGCTGGGCTATATGAAGGTGCCCAAGAACACCCTGATGGACATCAACCGCATCAAGGGCCTGCCCCTGAATCAGCAGGTCATCGTCACCACCGGCTCTCAGGGCGAGGAGATGAGCGCCCTGTACCGCATGGCCTTCTCCACCCACAAGCAGGTGGATGTGGGCCCCGGCGACAAGGTCATCATCTCCGCCAGCGCCATCCCCGGCAACGAGGTGACGGTGGGCCGCGTCATCAATGAGCTGTTCCGCAAGGGCGCCGACGTGGTCTACGACAAGGCCGACATGCTCCACGTCTCCGGTCACGCCTGTCAGGAGGAGCTGAAGATCATCCACGCCCTGACTAAGCCCAAGTTCTTCATCCCCCTCCACGGCGAGCAGCGCATGCTCCAGATCCACAAGCGCGTGGCGGAGAGCATGGGCATGCACCCCAACAACATCGTGGTGGCCGAGAACGGCTCCGTCATTGAGCTGACCACCAAGCACATCAAGTGCGAGACCAGCGTTCCCTCCGGCGAGGTCTTTGTGGACGGCAGCGGCGTAGGCGAGGTGGGCGCTGTGGTCCTCAACGACCGCAAGCTGCTGGCTGAGGACGGTATGGTGGTCATCGTGCTGCCCATGTCCAGCCACGACCACCAGCTGCTGTGCCCGCCGGAGATCGTGACCCGCGGCTTTGTGTACGTCAAGGAGTCCGAGGAGCTGCTGGACACTCTGAGCCGCATTGCCACCGACACCGTGGACGGCATGTCCGCCAAGAAGCGCCGCGATGACGGCGACGTGTGCCGCGCTGTCCGCTCCGCCGTGTCCAGCTATCTCTACAAGACCACCAAGCGCAGCCCCATGATCATCCCCATGGTGACGAAGCTGTAAATATCTGGAATTTTCCTGCATCCGTGGATTCCCGATATTTTGTATAAGCGCGAAAACAGGTCTCTGTGCCGCATCGGCACAGAGACCTGTTTTTCATGTTTTGGGAGGGCACTTTTGGTCATGGCGGCGGACTGCCGTTTCAGGGATGGAATTGGAAATTCTCTCCAATTTCCGCGCAGCAAAAATAGCATGAATTTCCGATTTACTTCCGGTTGATTTCCGTTTATTTCCGGTTTTGCTCTTCATGATGAAGAAATTTCCGGCTCAGAACCACTTCTTCCGCTTGAAATACCAGATCAGAAGCGCCACCACCAGCGCCGACACCGCCGCCACCGTGATGTAACCATAGCGCCAGCCCAGCAGGGGCATGTTGGGGAAGTTCATGCCGTACCACCCCGCGATGAGGGACAGAGGCAGGAAGATGGCGGTGACGATGGTCAGCACCTTCATCACCCGGTTCTGGTCGATGTCTACCTGCGCCTGATACTCGCTGCTGATCTGGGTGGCGTATTCGTGGAGCATCCGTGTCTCGCCCCGCAGGTTCTCCACCTTCCGCAGAAAGTGATTCAGCCGCTTCTTGCTGTGACCGGAGAGCTGCTCCTCCGCGTCCTCCAGCAGGGTGGAGGCGAAGTCGCACAGCTGCGCATAGTAGCGGTTGGTACGGTTCAGTTCCTTGCGGATCACGCTCATCCGGTGGAGAAACCGTCCCGTATCGTTGTCCAGCACCGCCTGCTCCAGATCGGTCAGCCGCGTCTCCAGCTGCTGGATGTAGAGCAGGTCGTCCCGGATCAGGTACAGCAGCAGTGCCACCAGAAAGCTGTCCGGGCTGTCCGGCAGCGGCGCGCCCTGCTCCGTCAGGCGGGCGGCGCAGTCCGCTGCCGCCTTGTCGTGGTCCACCACCGCCAGACCTCCGCCCGCCCATGTGAAGCCCAGACGGCGGGCAGGCTGATTGGAACGCGGCGGCGTGCGCAGGTGGCCGGTGACGCCGGTGCGGTCGATGTGCAGCCAGCAGAACTGAGACTCATGCGGGTCGGCAGGCGCAGTTGGCACGGACAGCCCGGCGGGCAGCGCCGCGGTGTGGGTCTCCTGCGGCGCCAGGATGGCCAGCACGCCCCGTCCGTCCGCCGGTAGGGCGGACTGGGGCTGTAAGCCGCCGGCAAAGAGATAGTACATGGGATATCTCAGCTCCTTTTCAGGTTCAGGCTTGCGGAGCAATACGTCCTCGCGCCCCGCGGGGCAGCAGGGCGCTGATTTTGCGGCGCATACGTCTCCTCCGGATAGCTTTGACGGTTACTTTTTGTGTTCTATTCCCCATACCGTCGGCGGTACAGCAGCTGCTTGGCCGCCTTCTTCGCCTCCGGCACGTATCCCCTTCCGTCGATGACCTGCTGCAGCTTCTCGTCGGAATACTCCCGGAAGTTATATATGAACCTCTCCACCGGGTCGGTGATGGCCTGCTCCTCCGCCTGCCGCTTTTCAAATTCCTCCAGCGGCGATGGCGGCGCAAACATGGCCACATACCGGCACGTCTCGCAGGTGTAGATCAGCACCTTCATGTGCCGCTCCATGATGGGCAGGCCGGGGTCATCCACCGTGGTCAGATAGCTGGCGTAGCGCGGCGGCATCATCTTCCCACCGCACAGGGGACACTCCTTCGCAAGAATGGCCATTTCCCGCTCCTTTCTCTGTCAGAACTCCGGTGCGTTCGGCGTCTTGCGGTACAGCAGGGGCTTGCCCTCGCTGTCCACCAGGACGGTCAGGCCGCCGGAATTGCCGCTGGCGTGATAGAGATACTGCACACCCGTTTGGGTGTCGGCCCAAATTTCGTTGCAGGTGATGATCCCGCTCTCGTCCAGCACCTTCACGAAGCGGTCGGTTTCTTTCTTGGCCATAGCGCCTTACGCCTCCGGCTTATCATCGGACAGGATGGTCTTGGCGCTGGCAGCCAGGCCGGCCAGACCCTGGATCTCGCTGGGGATGATGATCTTGGTGGCCTTGCCGTCGGCCACCTTCTCCAGCGCCTCCAGCGCCTTGAGCTTGATGACCTGATCGTTGGGGGCGTTCTCGTTCAGCAGCCGCATGGAGTCGGCCATGGCCTGCTGCACCTTCAGGATGGACTGGGCCTCGGCCTCGGCGGCCATGATCTTGGCCTGCTTGGCGGCGTCAGCCTGCAGCAGGACGGACTGCTTCTCGCCCTCGGCGATCAGCACCTTGCTGGCCTTCTCGCCCTCGGCCTGCAGGATGGACTCCCGGCGCTCGCGCTCGGCCTTCATCTGCTTTTCCATGGCGTTCTGGATCTCGCGGGGCGGCAGGATGTTCTTCAGCTCCACGCGGTTGACCTTGATGCCCCATGGGTCGGTGGCCTCGTCCAGAATGGAGCGCATCTTGGCGTTGATGGTATCGCGGCTGGTGAGGGACTGATCCAGCTCCAGCTCGCCGATGATATTGCGCAGGGTGGTGGCCGTCAGGTTCTCGATGGCGCTCATGGGGTACTCCACACCGTAGGTATACAGCTTGGGGTCGGTGATCTGGAAGTAGATGACGGTATCGATCTGCATGGTGACGTTATCCTTGGTGATGACGGGCTGGGGATCGAAGTCGGCCACCTGCTCCTTCAGGCTGATCTTCTTCACCACGCGCTCGATGAACGGCAGCTTGAAGTGCAGACCCACGCCCCAAACGCTGTGGAAGGCGCCGAGGCGCTCCACCACGTAGGCCTTGGACTGCTGGACCACGTTGATGCAGCTGACGATGACCACCAGAATGATGATCACCAGAACGATGATGGCGATGGTGCCAGGGATGTTGTACGGCATATGCGTTTCCTCCTTATTTCTTTTTCTCTTTTTTGGTGTGCTTTTCCTTCTTGTTCTTGCGGGTCAGGTGGATGATGCGGGTGACGACAAAGGCCAGGACCACTAAAAGGCCCCTTAGAAAATAGGGCATTTATGCCTCCTTTTCCACGTACAGCTTGACGCCCTCCATGCGGATCACGCGAACCATGGCGTCAGGCTCGATGATCTCCCCGGTGCTGCTGCGGGCAGACCAGGTCTTACCATCTATGTAGACGGCGCCGGTGGGCACATCGTTGTCGATGCGCTCCGTGACCCGGGCCGAGCCGCCCAGCACGCGGTCGGCATTGGTAGGCTTGATGTCCTTTTTCATCAGCTTCGTCACCAGCGGACGGGTGGCGGCCAGCGCCACGATGGACACCACAAAGAACAGCGTCACCTGGAGCCAGATGGGGCCGTTGCAGACGGCGGCGACGAGGCCCGCCATGCTGCCCAGCACAAACCAGATGGACGTCAGGCCCGCCGTGACCGCTTCCACCACGCCGAAGATGATGATGGCGGCGATCCAGATAGCAGTGGACATATCCGTGCTTCCTCCTTTCAGACAGAGGCCGATGAGACCGCTGAGCGCTCCGATGCCCAGCAGGACCCCTGCGGCCAGCCACTTGTTTTTCGGGGACAGATTGGTGAGGAAGGCGGAGAAGGCATTGTGCAGCGTCTCCCGCGGCAGGGGCTGCTGCGGCGTCTCCGGCGGAGTGTCCGGTACGGCGGGCTGCGCCGGAGGCGGCGCCTCCTCGGCGAACATGTCGGCAATGGACACCTGATAACGGTTGCAGATATACAATATCTTCTCCATCTCCGGATAGCCCCTGCCGGACTCCCACTTGCTCACCGCCTGGCGGGACTCCTGCAGCTGCTCGGCAAACTGCTCCTGGGTCAGGCCGCTGCGGCGGCGCACCGATGACAGCTGCTCTCCAAATGACATACGCTCGTTCCTCCGTTCCTCTTGCTGACAGTGTAGCACATGGGTGATTTTTGTCCAGCACCTTGAAGTTGCGCCGGCCATTTTTCATACCAGACCGCGCAACCTGAAGTTTACATTTCCTATTATAGCCGATTTGCGCCGGAAAAGCCATAGGGATTTTCCACGCAGTTCGGGTTGCGCCGCAGCGAAAAGTCGGGTATACTGTTGGATACGAATCTGAATGAACGAGGTACGCCGAACATGGTGACATATATGATACCCTGCCTGCTGGGGCTGGAGAAGCTGGTGGCCGATGAGGTGAAGCGTCTGGGCTTGCAGGACGTGCAGGCGGAGAACGGGCGCATCCTGTGCCGCGGCACAGCGGCGGACTGCGCGCGGCTGAACATCAACCTGCGCTGCGGCGCCCGGGTAATGATGGTGCTGGGGCAGTTTCCCGCCCGCAGCTTTGAGGAGCTGTTTCAGGGCGTGCGGGCCATCCCGTGGGAGGATTATCTGCCCCGTGACGCGGCGTTCCCCGTGAAGGGCTACGCCATCTCCTCCCAGCTCCACGCGGTATCCGCCTGCCAGAGCATCATCAAGAAGGCCATGGTGGAGCGGATGAAGGCGGCCTACGGGCTGGAGCAGTTTCCGGAGACGGGCGTGAAGTACCAGGTACGGTTCTCCATCTTCAAGGACGAGGCCGCCATCTGTCTGGACACCTCCGGTGAGGGGCTTTATAAGCGGGGCTACCGCGCCGTGGGCGTGGAGGCGCCGCTGCGGGAAACGCTGGCGGCGGCGCTGGTGACGCTCAGCCGCTATCGGGGGCGGGACCCGTTCTGCGACCCGTTCTGCGGCAGCGGCACCATCCCCATCGAGGCGGCGCTTATCGCCAAAAACCGCGCCCCCGGACTGGATCGGCGATTTGACTCCCAGCGGTGGGCCTTCCTGCCGGCGGAGGCGTGGATGAACGCGGCGGACGAGGCCCAGGACAAGGAGTTCCACGGGCAGTACGACATCTGGGGCGGCGACATCGATCCCCGCGCCGTGGACATCGCCCGGGACAACGCCCGCAAGGCCGGAGTGGACGACTGCGTGCGTTTTGAGGTGGCGGACGCCGCCAAGTTCCGGCGGGACAGCCGGTACGGCCAGCTGGTGACCAACCCGCCCTACGGCGAGCGGCTGATGGAGCGGCAGGAGGCGGAAGATCTGTATCGCATGCTGGGCAGGGTATGGCGGACACTGCCGGAGGGGTGGCGCACGCTGGTGCTCAGCAGCCACACGGAGTTCGAGCGGGCCTTCGGGCGGCCGGCGGATAAAAGACGCAAGCTCTATAACGGTATGATAAAATGCGACGTGTTCTTCTATGGAAACGTATGACTGCGAAAAAAAGAGGTCGCGTAAAAAAAGTGTTAATTTTCAATTTGTTCACTTTCTTTTCTGCGGCCATGCTACAATACTAAGAAAATCTTAAAGTTTTCCCCAGACAGTTTATTGGAGGAGGCGTTTTCCGATGAAGCACGTTTTCATCATCAATCCCACGGCGGGCAAAACTGACAGCCGTCAGAAGATATACGACATGGCAGAGGCCCTGCGGACAAAGCATGATCTGGATGTGCAGTGCATCCTGACCAAGAAACAGGGGCACGCCACAGAGATCGCCCAGCGGCTGTGCGACAGCGGTGAGGAGCTGCGGTTCTACGCCTGCGGCGGTGACGGCACCGCCAACGAGGTGGCCAACGGCATTATCGGCTACGACAACGCGTCCATGACCGTGATCCCCGTGGGCACCGGCAATGACTTCCTGAAAAACTTCGGCGACGATCTGGACAAATTCCGCGACGCCGAAAATCTGTGGGACGGCCCCCAGTTCCCCATGGACGCCATTGACGTCAACGGGCGTATCGCCCTGACCATCGCATGCTCCGGCATCGACGCCCGGGTGGCCGCCGACGTACATAAATACAGTGAGAGCCCCCTGCTGGACGGCAAGAGCAGCTATATCTACTCGCTGGCGGTGAACTTCCTGTTCAAGGGCATCGGCTCCCACTGGACCGTGTCGCTGGACGATACGGTGATGGAGGGCGACTGGTCTCTGGTGGCAGTGTGCAACGGCCGGTACTACGGCGGCGGGTTCATGCCCGTGGCCGAGGCGCGGATGGACGACGGCATACTGAACACGCTGGTGGTCAGGGAGGTGAACCGCCGGACGTTCCTGAAGTTTGTGGGGCCCTATTCCAAGGGCAACTACCACAAGTTCCCCGACTACGCCCAGTGCTACACCCCCCAGGTCGTCCATATCCACTCGGACAAGCCGGACATCGTCACCTGTCTGGACGGCGAGAGCGTGGTGAACCGGGACGTGACCATCAAGCTGTCCGACAAAAAGCTGAATTTCTTCGGCCCCGCCGGATGCAGCTGCAACCGCACTGCCCGCGCCAAGGGACCTGAGTTGAACAATTTGTGAATTTTTCAAATTTTTCCCGTTTCCCCCTTGCAAATCCCGAATAGTGTGGTATGATAAGCACCGTTAGCACTCCATGTATTTGAGTGCTAACGGTGACTTTGTTTTTTCAATATTGAGTATATAAAAGGAGGAAGCAGCTATGAAACTGACACCGCTTGCTGACCGCGTGGTGCTGAAGATGACCGAGCCGGAGGAGACCACCAAGGGCGGCATCATCCTCACCGGTTCCGCCAAGGAGAAGCCCTCTGTGGCAGAGGTCATTTCCGTGGGCCCCGGCGGCACCGTGGACGGTAAGACCGTGGTGATGTCCGTGAAGGCCGGCGATAAGGTCATCACCGACAAGTACGCCGGCACCAAGGTGACGCTGGAGGACGTGGAGTATATCATCGTCAAACAGAGCGACATCCTGGCCATCGTGGAGTAATTCCCTGAAAGGGGGAGCAGGCTCCCCCTTTCGATCCCCCACCGCCAGCTGACATCGGTCACTGGCGAACGCCGCCCAGGGCGGCTGGGTCAATGTATTTTTGCCACGTTCACGCCGCGGCAAAAATCAATAGGACCCGTTGATTTATTCATTCAGAATGGGAGGCAATTTTATGTCTAAGATCATCAAGCGCGGGGACGAGGCCCGCAAGGCTCTGGAGGCCGGTGTCAATCAGCTGGCCGATACCGTAAAGGTCACGCTGGGTCCCAAGGGCCGCAACGTGGTGCTGGATAAGAAGTTCGGTACGCCCCTGATCACCAACGACGGCGTGTCCATCGCCAAGGAGATCGAGCTGGACGATCCGTTTGAGAACATGGGCGCACAGCTGGTGCGCGAGGTGTCCACCAAGACCAACGATGTGGCCGGTGACGGCACCACCACCGCTACCCTGCTGGCTCAGGCCATGATCCACGAGGGTCTGAAGAACCTGGCCGCAGGCGCCAACCCCATCGTCATGAAGAAGGGCATGGCTAAGGCCGTGGACGCCGCCGTGGCCGCCATCAAGGAGCAGAGCCAGAAGGTCAACGGCACCGCCGACATCGCCCGCGTGGGCACCGTGTCCTCCGGCGACGAGAACATCGGCAAGCTCATTGCCGAGGCGATGGAGAAGGTCTCTGCCGACGGCGTTATCACCATCGAGGAGTCCAAGACCGCCGAGACGTACAGCGAGGTGGTCGAGGGCATGATGTTCGACCGCGGCTATATCACCCCCTACATGGCCACCGACATGGAGAAGATGGAAGCCGTCGTGGACGATCCCTATATCCTCATCACCGATAAGAAGATCTCCGTCATCAGCGACATCCTGCCCCTGCTGGAGCAGATGCTGCAGAGCGGCAAGAAGCTGTTCATCATCGCCGAGGACGTGGAGGGCGAGGCCCTCAGCACCCTGCTGGTCAACCGTCTGAAGGGCGTGCTGAACGTGGTGTGCGTCAAGGCGCCCGGCTTCGGTGACCGCCGCAAGGAGATGCTGCAGGATATCGCCGTGCTGACCGGCGGTCAGGTCATCAGCGAGGAACTGGGCCTGACCCTGAAGGACGCCACCATCGACATGCTGGGCCGCGCCCGTCAGATCAAGGTCACCAAGGAGAACACCATCATCGTGGACGGCATGGGCGATCCCCAGGCCATCAAGGACCGTGTGGCTCAGATCCGCGCTCAGATCGGCGTGACCACCAGCGAGTATGACAAGGAGAAGCTGCAGGAGCGTCTGGCCAAGATGGCCGGCGGTGTGGCTGTCATCAAGGTGGGCGCTGCCACTGAGACGGAGATGAAGGAGAAGAAGCTGCGCATCGAGGATGCCCTGAACGCCACCAAGGCCGCCGTTGAGGAAGGCATCGTGGCCGGCGGCGGCACCATCTATGTCAACGTCATCCCTGCCGTCACGGCGCTGCTGGACAGCACCGAGGGCGATGAGCGTGTAGGCGTGCAGCTGGTGGCCAAGGCTCTGGAGTCTCCTGTGCGTCAGATCGCGGCCAATGCCGGCATCGACGGCAGCGTGGTGCTGGAGAAGGTACGCACCTCCGGCAAGAACGGCTACGGCTTCGACGCCTACAAGGAGGAGTACTGCGACATGATCGCCAGCGGTATCGTGGATCCCGCCAAGGTGACCCGCAGCGCCCTGGAGAACGCCGCCAGCGTGTCCGGCATGGTGCTGACCACCGAGTCTCTGGTGGCCGACAAGCCCCAGCCTCCTACGCCGGCTCCCGCCGCACCCGACATGGGCGGCATGGGCATGTATTGATCCCCCGGAAAACAATAGAGAGGGTGCGGCGGCATAGCCGCCGCACCTTTTTTCTCCCGTTTTTGCAAAAACCTGTTGACAAACGGCCGTACGATGTGGTATAGTAACTCGTGCCTGTCGAGGACGGCATGGCGGCGTAGCTCAGTTGGCTAGAGCATGCGGTTCATACCCGCAGTGTCACCGGTTCAAATCCAGTCGCCGCTACCACGTCCGGAGAGATGCTTCGGCATCTCTCCGGATCCCCCCTCGACTCACAAAAAACGGCCCGTTGGTCAAGTGGTTAAGACACGGCCCTTTCACGGCTGTAACATGGGTTCGAGTCCCGTACGGGTCACCACTTCGGCAATCCGTCTCGGGCTGCCGAATATGGAGGCTTAGCTCAGCTGGTTAGAGCGCCTGCTTCACACGCAGGAGGTCACTGGTTCGAGTCCAGCAGTCTCCACCAAAAAAATCCCTGTAACCGCAACGGTTACAGGGATTTTCTTATTTCCTCCAAAACACGTTTGTAAGTAACGTGTAAGCAACGTTACCCGTTCTCAACAACGTGCATTGCCTGCCGCAGCGCTTCCTTTACGTTGGGATCGTCGGTGTCCTGCATCATGCGCTCGATCAGATCCTTTGCCTTGCCCTCATCACGGCTGTACCGGCCCATAGAATCCCTCTTGCGCCGATACGAGCTGCCTCTGTTGTAGGCGGTGCGCCCGGAAGACCAGTCGCGGGAATAGCCGTCATCGCGGGAATACCCATCATCGCGGCTGTAGTCGCCGCTTTCAAACATGGCGATTTTGTCAATGTTCTTGATGGACGATGCCAGCTTGTGGATGGCATCCAGGTCAGCAGCGCTCAGCTCCCGCTGGCCGGAAAACTCAGACAGCTCCTCACACAGCATCTCCCGGATACCGAAAAGCTCCTTCATGTTCATGTTGCCCCTCCTTTCAGCAGACGCGCTCCACGATCATGTTGCTATTGGCAAAGCTGATCGCCTGAGCGCTGGTGTTCTCCATCGCCACCGTTACGCAGCAGCCCTTCGGCACGTCCACGTTGGCAGCGACATAGATGTTGAAATAGTTCTCCACGGCGGCGGGCGTTACTGTCGCCACGGCGCTGGTCAGCGGCTCACCGTTGATAGCCAGCGCGGCGGAGATTGCACCCACCGTGCCGCCTGTGGGGATGGCAATGTTTCCGCCGAAGGACACGCGGAACCGTGCCTTACACTGGTTTGTCAGGCCGCGCAGGAACACCTGCCCGCTGCCCTCGCGGTGTACGATGCAGGACTTGCCCGCAACGGCAGTTTCCGTCAGAGGCACATTCTGTCCGGCAGGTACGGTAACAATGTTGGTATTTACGTATTCAGCCAAAATACTCACTCCTTTCAAAATGCAGACGGCGGAGCTATTGCCCCGCCGCCTTTCAATATCAGCCCGGAGCTGAACAATTTCCGTTTTGGAAATAGATTCCTATGCAGTTGTCAGCAGCCGGAGCAGCCGGAGCAGCCGGTGTAGCTGCCAGCCCACGGGTTGCAGGATGCATATGCCGGGATGGGCGTAGGCCGCAGCTGGGAGATCAGGTAGTTGTTTTGCGCAGCCTGAGACGCGGCCAGACGCAGCTCCTGATTTGCGCTCTCCAGATCGCGCATCTTGGAGTTGGTCAGGAAGTCCAGGATGGCGCGGCTATTGGCGTTCTGGTTCTCCACGATGTCGCGGGTGGCGTTCTGCACGGTGTTCCGCGTGTCACACGCCTGCGTCGCCATGTCATAGCGCACCTGCGCAACGGCGGCTCTGTTCTCGCAGCAGCAGTTTGCCGCCTGCATCTGCATAGCGCTGAGCTGCTGCATCAGCGCCGCCTGCTGGTTGGCGCGGGACAGCTCGGCATTGCCGAAGCCGGTCAACAGCGTGTTGTTCACGGCATAGAAGCCGTCGCACAGCCCGCCGTTGATGAGATCCATCTTGCGCTCGATGTTGGAGAAGTCGGAGGCCAGCACATAGCCGTCCACCACGCCGCCGGAATTGCCAGCGTTGTTGCCCCAGCCGTTGCCGCCCCAGCCGCAGAACGCAAACAGGAACAGGATGATGAGGAACCACGCGCCGTCACCGCCAAAGCCAAAGCCGTTACCGCTGCCATTGGCAGGGGCCACAGGCATGGTCATGGTGGGCATACCTTCGGAAAGAGACATAGTATCACTCCTTTTTATTGATGTAATTTATCTGAATCGCGGCCACGATCAAGAAACAAGTTATGTTTCGTCTTGTGTTTTTGCTTAGACTTTGCTTATTCCATCAGACTTTGAAATTGCTTCGCCATCTGCTGGAGCTGGTTCAACTGCTGCTGCGTGAGCTTGCCGCTTTGCAGCAGTTTCTCCACCTCTGCCTTGGGGTCGCCCTGGAAATTCGCCTTGAACTGTTTGAACTGCTGCACCATCTGCATAAAGCCGTTGCCGCCGCCCATTGCCCCGAAAAACGGATTATTCATCGCTCTTTTCCTCCTTGCGCTTCTTGCCCTTCATTTCGCTCACAAGCGCTGCCAGCGCGTCGAACTCCTTACGGGTCACATATTCCGCAGCGGGCGCTTTCTGCGTGTCAGGAGCGCTTGCAAGCCGCTCCACGAGGTCATAGACCTTGAGCATCGGCTTGCCGCTTGCATCGGCCTGTTTCAGATACACCGTGGGAGCCGTCGAATCCCACAGTGCCACCGCCGCATTGGGCGCGACCATCCAGCTTCTTGCCTCCTGTTCGCCGGATACCCACTGCACGCCGCTCTGCGGCAGAGGATTTTGCGGCATCGGCGGAATGGCCTGCATCTGCTGCTGCCTCAGCTGGGCGAGGTTGTCCTGCATCGGCGGCATATAGGGGTTTCCGTAGTATGGATAGTTCATGCTTCATCCGTCCTTTCCCAGTAATACAAGGGTGTTTCGGCTCCGGAATCCCATGTGTCGTGCCAGTCTCCGTCTATCACGCACACCACATGGGACACCAGCGCCAGCAGATATGTACCACGCGGGTGATCCATTGCAAAATCACTCACGGAATAGCTGTCCGAACAGTCATCCGGGATAATATGCCGTGTAAAGCCCAGCTTCTTGAGATACGCGCCCCACACGGTGTTGGCGCTGGGCATATCCGCAAGTGCCAGACCCTGCATACAAAGCTGCACATACGTCTCATGCCAGCCCTGCCCCGTGGCGCGGCAGATCGCGCGAACAGGACAGTCTCCCACGTTCTTGCCGGAGGGATTCGGGTTATACCATACGAACATCACGACCACCTCTCTTTACCGCCAGCATACGGCAGATATCGCCGGAGAAAGCGTCAAGAAAAGGGCGAAAAAGTGCGTGAACATAAGAAAAAAAGACACACCTACACGGTGTGTCTTTTTTCTGCTCTCAGGCCGTCGGCCATTTTTTTGTATGCGGTACGGCGGCGGCGCTTTACGCCGTCAACCGATACGTTCATACGGAACGCCTGCTCCACGCAGCTTCGTCCCCGCACGTCGCATTCCGCGATACACTGTGCCTCCTCCTGCGGCAAGTCAAAAGATTGGATCCACGCGATAGCTCTCTTGGGTGCCATGCTATGCAGCATAGCCCGTATTTCACGGTGCTCCTGGTTCATCCTGCTTTACGCAGGCTTGCGGATCGCCTTGCGGCGGGATGGTGCCATAGGATGGTTGCCCTATCGCCCGTTGCTCCTTTCCTTGATTTACGGTGCTCGCCACCGGTTTTTCAATTCCTTCACGGACTCGACGCCCTGCTCATTTTTCATGATGGCCTCCACGCCCTGTCGCACGTCTGACTCCTCATAGCCGTGCTCCAGCATCTCCTTATAGATCAGCCGCGCCGTCTCGGTGTCTTTGTCCTTCTGCGCCCGGTACAGCAGCTCGCACCACCGTTTTCGGTTCCCGGCGCTCCTGTCCATGCGATAGATCGCTTTTTCCATCTCAAACATTACCCGCACATTCCCTGTGTCGTTTGCGATGCTGCGAGCGATAGACCACATGTCGCGCCCCATGTTCCCAACGCTGATTCCAAAAACCTTGCTGCACATGAGCATGACCTGTTTCAGGTTGTAGGCCGTGGTGGTTTTTGAATCCCCGCCCAAGCCCTTGATAAAGGTTTTGGACGTTCTGATAATATCGTCTGCCGCCGCTGCATCCATACGGTCAACGGTGTAGCCCTGCAAGATAGACAAAATGTCCTTCAGGTACGGAATACGGCCTACCGGGTTTATGTTGCTGATAAGGTTTCCCCCCAGCACAACATTTTTCACGGCTTCGCCCGCATTTTTTTCATCACCGGAATAGCCGGTAAATGCTTCCAGAATACGTTCCGCCCAGTTCTTATCCTTGTCATCGTCCCGCAGGCCGTCCACAATGGACTGCGCCAGTGCGTTCACCACGTCCGTCACCAGCAATGCGCCTACAGACCGCTTCAGCTGCTTCAGCGCCTTGCTGCGCTTATGCGGATTCGTTTCATACACCCATGCGTCGTAGGCCCGCATTAGGACGTTCAGGCTTTTCAGCGGCTCACCCATGAAAGACGTGGCCTGCCGCGTCAATGCGTCGCTGTCCCGCATGATCTGCGTGCGCTGCATAACGCCGTCCACCACCTGCGTCTGGTCGATCACATCCGTGAACAGCTCCGCCACCTGCCGGTAATACGCATCGCTGCCTACTTCCGTGTTTGTGTTTGCTGCCACCTGCCATTCGCAGGCGTTCCAGATTTTGCCCCACGTCACCGCGTCGGCCTTTCCGGCCAGTGCCATGCTCTTGTCGTTCAGCCATTCCCGCACGTTTCCGTCTGAACCGTATACCTCACGCGAAATGGTGTACCGGCTGCCCTGGTCAAAGCCGGATGTATCCTTGATCCCCGCAATAGCCGCCCACTTTCTGGCCTTGTCCCATCCGTTCCCAGCCGTCGCGCCTTTCGTAAGGCCCTTTGTCATGTTCTCCGGCTCCAGCACCACAGCCGCACGACAGTATGCCGTAGGCTGCTGGATGATCACACGCAGGTTCGCGCCAACCGCTGCGCCTTTCGTATTGCCCACGATGCGTTCCACGGTCCTTGTGGTAGAGCTGGCGCTTTTTACCATGCCGCTCTGCACATCCCGCATCAGGTTCCGCCAATAGCTCTGGGCCGCGTCGCCGTACACGCCGGACAGGACCTGCCGCACATTCTTCCCGGTCAGGTTGCCCATGCTGTCCCTGTACCGGTAGTTGTACAGACGGTTGATGTCCTCCATTGGAGCCAACAGTGTGGCATACTTGATCATATCGCTGGCGTTCTGCGCAAACACGTCATACGCGCCGCCGATGTCCAGCGCATTGCTGGCATTGGGGGTCAGGGCCTTTGCGCTGCCCATGTTCTTGATCGACCGTGCGTTGTCCGCGTCCTTCTCCACGCTGGAGGCCACCGCATCCTTTGCAGCCTTGATGGGCCAGTAATTCTCCTCCTTGAACTTACGGTAGCCGTAGACCTGCATACTGGCCTCGTTGCCCCACTCCGCCAGTTTTGTGCTTGCCAGTTTTTGCAGACCGTTTGCCACTTTGATCTGCTCAGGCGTCAGCACGGAGGTGATGGCCTTGATGTCCTCCTCCGTCAGCAGAATGTTGTCGTTCCCGCGCGGGATCGCCTTCAGCTTACCGTTCCGCTGGATTTCCGGCTGCACAATGCCGCCCACCGTCAGATGGTGCATAGCCTGTTCGCCGCGCCGCGCCAAATTGTACAGGTTCATGATCTGGTCGCTGGTCAGCGTCAGCTCCACGCCCCTGCCGGTGGTGAAGGTGTGTCGTTCAAACCGGTTTTTATACACGTCCGCATCCAGAAATTTTTTCGCCGCATTCCGCAGATCCATCAGCATCACGTGCTCTCGGTCCTGCGCGTTCCGCAGCGTTCGGTATACCTGCATGCCGCCGTCGCCGTAGGCGGAGAAGAACGTATACGGATCTGCCATGTCCAGCGAAATTTTCCGGTTTCTCCGCTTCCGGCTCATGCTGCCCATCATAAGGCTTTCCGCCCACTCGCTGGTCCGTGCGTACTTCTGATTGGCAAGCGTCCGGTCGTAGCTGGTCAGCGTGGTCTCGATAGCACGCACCGTGTTCCACACGGTCTCCAGCTCCGTCACATTCATGTCAGCAATGCGCTTGCCGCCCAGCGCGGACAGAGAATCCAGCAGACCGCCGCTTTCCGTCAGCGCCGGGTCTACCACCATATTCCCCTCGTTGTCCAGAATATCATCATAGATCTGCTTGAGCCGGTCTGCCTCCAGCGTCCTTCTGGTGGGGTCGCCGTCCGCGTTTTTCCGCAGCCGCCCATTTTCGTCGTAGCTGTTCGCGCTCTCCAGGTTAATATTCCGCAGCAGGGCCGCCACCACTACGCGCAGCTCCTCCGGAATGTGCTGCTTGTCCGTGGGATTCACCAGTTTGCGGGAGATTGCGCCGGTGTGCCGTGCGATCCGCGCCCGCATCGCCGTTGCCTTCCGTTTTTCGCTGCCCTTCTTGGTCTTCTCGTTGTACTTCTTCCGCAGCGCGTTTACGTCGTCCCGGCGCTTCTGCCGCTCGCGGGACAGCATCTCACGCACACGACCGACGGCCTCCTGCTTCTCCAGCGCACGCCTGTCTGCATACGTTTTCTTCTGCCGCACCTGATCGGAGATCATGCCGTCGATCAGCTGATTGGCGATCTCCTGCACCGCCGCATCCCTGTATCCCTCAAAGGGATTGTGGTAAACGCTGTCAAGGCCATCCAGCACATCCCCGATTTGCAGTAGCTTGTCCGCCTCCGTATGCACGTCGCTTGGGAAATAGCCCTCGCCGAACATCTCCGTCAGCTCGCCATACACGGTATCCACAGACGTGCCATTGGACTTGTTCAGTTTCAGCGTTCCCATGTGGCTCTTTCGAAAATCGCCGTAGTTTGCCATGTCCCCGCCGAACTGGATGGTCTGCCGCTTCAAATAGTCCCGAATTTCCAGCAGCTCCGCGCCGTACTCCGTCAGCTCAGAGGTGTTGTCCACAATGGCCTTTGCCACGGCCTTGGCGTGGGGCATCAGATCCTCCATCGTCACGTCCCGCTTCATCACAGCCTTGGCAAGCGCGTCCATCTCGCTTTGCACGTCCGCGTATTTCACATCGCTGCCGTACTCGCGGATGAGATTCTGCCCCAGCTTTTTCACGTCCCGCAGCACCACGGACGGTTCCTTGCTGATGCGCATCTCGCCTTTCAGCTCCTGTACCCGCTGCTTCAGCGCCTCGTTCTGCTTGGCCAGCGCGTTTCGCTCCTTCTTGAGATCCCGCGCCTCGCGCTCCACCCCCGCCGTTGCTTTCAGAGAAAACCTCGCATTTTCCACGCTGTTGACGGCATCCAGTCGGGCTTTTTCATCGCCGCTTGCGTATTCGATCATCCTAACACCGGCGTTTTCCAACGCTGCCTTTACCTCTGCGCTGGCGTCGTTAGGGATGACCGCCGCCAACACCTCATCAAATCCAACGGCTCTCTGTGGCTTCGCCTCAAAATACCCCGTCGGCATATTGGAAATATCCTGTGCCAACCGCAGCACTTTTTCCGCTGTGTCCGGTTTAATTTGCAGCGTGGGGTAAGTACGAAGTTCTTTGTCAATAGCCGCCACAGTCCGTTTTGTACGCAGCGTCTCTACAATAGCCGACGCCGCATCGTCTGATGCGATAAACTCATTCCTTGCTGCAGGATCCTTAATCTCGTTGGTCAACTCCGCAAGGCGTTCAGAATACTTCTGCCGGATAGCACTGTATTCTTCTTCGGTCATTTTCTGCAAACGCCCAGAATCTCTTTTGATGTCAGCAATAGAGCCGTAATCCTTTGACGCAACACCCCAAATTGCCTGGCCGCCAAAGAATGTGTTGGCACCCTTCTGATCGCCTTGCTTCATCGCTTTAACAATGTTTTCCAGCGTGATCTCATAGTGCGTTGCCGAAAAACTCCTGCGATTGCCGGAGGATGTATAGTAATCCTTTCCGTTGTAAATTCCCTCGTTTTTTACAACACCGTCAAACAGATCATTCAGCCATTGCTCATACTCCTTCTGGTTTACCTTGTCGCGGATAGCTTTGTTGGTGGCATCCCTGTCCACTTCCTCCGTCACAGTCTCCGTGTTACCGACCAGATATTTCCGCGTATCCAACATATACCGCGTCTTTGCCGCAACGGTTTCTGCATTTACCACATCAGCCGCATCCTTTGCAGGAAGCCCCAGCTTTTCGTAGTATTTTTGCAGCGCGGCATTCAGCGTTTCGCCGTGTTCCTTAAACCACAGTTTTCTTGCCGCAATAGGCGTCTCGCCGCCCTTTGCGCGGAAATCATTTACAACGCCGTCTCCCAACTCACGGATCAAGAACGATGCCATTTCCTGCTGGTTGTCGTCCATGCGTGTGACTTCGCGCTTTATTACATTCTCCACGGCACCGCGCCCAGTGTCTTCGAGGTAAATGTTCATCACGCGCGGATCATCGCGCATAGCCCCGACAATTTTATCTACGCCGCCCTTCCGGTTCAGCTCATCCTCCAGCGTGTTTGCCGCGGAATATAAGGGGTCTGCAAAGCTCCTGCCTTTCGCCCGCTCCATGCGGTAAAACAGGTCGTGGATTTTCTTGGCGGATTTCTCATTTACCTCGTACTCAATTTGCGGGGCAGTTGGTGTCCATGCGTCGTAACCGTATACCTTGTTGCTGCGGAACAGCTGCGGGTCAATGGTATCCTTGCTGAACACAAACGAAATATCGCCGTACTCGCCGTGACCTTCGTCTGCCTTTACGATAGCAATACTCGGCATAGGCAGTCCACCCAGTTTTGCGGCGTCCAGCAGATTTTTCTCCGTCAGGTTATGCAGCGCCAGCAGGTTTTTTGTCTCCTCCACAGGCGCTTTCAATGAAAACTGCGGCTTGACATTCTCGCCATCGGTGAGTATACTGGTACCAGAAGCATTCCCCCGCTGAGCGCCGGAGTTTCCGGAAGAGCCGTTAATTTGGGGAGTGCTTCTTTCTTGCATTTCCCCGATATTGTAGACAATGCTCCCATCCTTACCCAGCGCAACGGAAATGCGCGTTCGATAATACTTTCCGTCAAAATCCATGAAATATGCCGTTCGATAGTTCCAGCCGTCTTTTGCCATGTCACCGTGACGCCCGCCAAAGTCAAGGACAGTCTTTCCTCCGCGCTCAGAAACCTTAATGAGTTCGTCGATGTGCGCAGCCGCATTTGCTTTACGTTCAAATGCTTTTTCATCCAGCGTTCGACCATTGTTGTCGTAAATGCTACTCAGCTTCCCGGCAGATTTACTTGTCAGGAGGAGAACATCGCCGTCCTCGGCAATCAGGCGAACATCCTCGTGATTGCGGATTTTGCCGTTGATATAGCTTTCCAGCTGTTCACTCCACGCCTTGGGATCGTTGCCAAATAACACTTGTCTGTCCGCCTGAACGTATTTCATGCCATTGGGGAACTGCTTGATCTGATACTTTGCACCGTCGCCCTCACCGGCGGCGGTTTTTGCTTTCTCCGCCTGCCGCTCCGCCGCGTCAAAGGCCACCTGCCATTGCTTGGCAATGTTTTCCAGCTCGGCAAAGTCCTTGCCGTATGCCTCCTGCGCCGCCATGTCGCGGTATTTGCCGGTGAACGCAGTTTTGACCTTGGCAAGAAACTCCTTCAGGCTGTCCAGCAGCTTCTGCGCCGCCGTCCGGTTTTCCTTGGAGAACTTGGCAAACAGGTCTGCATCGTCCAGCATATCACCGGCGAAGTCTGCCGCAAGCTCGTCCATCACCTCGTCCCGCGTCAGCGTCACGCCCTCCTGCTCCGCCGCCTCCATGTACCGCTCCACGATCTCCGCCTCTGTGTCCGCGCCGTTTTCGCGCATCTTGTACTCCACCGCCGACTGCCGGAACTTCCGGTATTCAGCGGGGGACAAGTCCTGCATCCGGTGGGTGATCTCATGTGCGGTCACGTTCAAAAGCGGCTTGCCGCTGTCAGCGGCGATCTGGATGAGATTCTGCTCCTTGATGTACTGGCCGTTGGCTCTGCCGCCCAGCACCTGATCCACGATCTCGATCCGGACGCCCAGCTTCTTGCCCCATGTGTTCAGCGTGGCGGCGGTGTCCTTCTTTGCTGCGATCAGATACCGACTGTACTCGTTGTCCGCCAGACCGGCACCCGCCGTGGTTGTCACAGATGCCACCTCCGCGTTCTCCCGTGCCACTTGCGCCCGTGCGTCCTCCAGCCCAGCATTGTACGCCGCGTACCGCTGCTCCGGCGTCAGCATCGCCGCGTACTTGCCCTTGGCCTTGTCCGCTTCGATGCCGTTCAGTCCCGCGTTGTACACGCTGGAAAATCCTGCATACAGGGAAGGTGCGTCCTCTGCCGTCCGGCTCATTTCCTGATACGCCTTTTGCCCGTTTTCCAAAAAGCCGCCTACGCGCTTCTCTGCGCGTTTCTGCACAGCAGGGGAGGGAGGTGTAACCCTCTGCGTTTCCTGCGTCACCTCGCGGCTTGCAAGCCCCGCAATGTCCCGTTTTACCTGACTGATCGGCTTGTCCGTGTCCAGTTTCACGCCGGTGCGCTGCTCCAGCACCTCCACCGCCACCGGGTCACGGGCGATAGCCGCCGCCTGATTGCCGGTGATGGTCTCGCCCCGCGTCACAGCCTCCACCGCCTCCGCAGACTTTGCGTTCATCTCCGGCGCGGTGTTCTGCTGCACATCTCGGTTGTACTGCGCTTTTGCTGCGCCATACGCTACACGGTTGGCAAGGGTATTCACGCCCATTGTGCCGCCGGACAGCAATCCGCCGACGATAGCGCCTCCAGCAAACTCTTCGGCAGCGGTTCCCGGATCAAAAATCGCGTTTTCGTTTACGCCAAAATACGGATTATCGGCATCATATACCGCATTTTGCAGGGACCGGTCGATGATGCCCTGCAGCACCTCCTCCTCGCCTTCGTCCAGCATGGTGTTCACCAGCGTCCGCCACGCCGCCTGGTTTGCCACCTTTCCTGGCAGGTTTTGGATACCGCCGCTGATCTCGATCTCCGCCCCCAGCAGCGCGTTCCCGATGGCGTACAGCGCGGCCCGTTTATCATCTACGCCCTCCGTCTTTGCGTCGTTGTAGCTGTGAGAAAAGATCTGCGCCGCGCTGGAGAGATAGTTGGGGTCCTTGGCCCGTGCAGCCGCCACATTCTTCAGCGTCTGCACCAGCGCGGGGGAACTCTTGGCCGCCGTCTGCGCTGCCAAGGTGCCCGCCTTTGCCGCCGCGCTGGTGCCGCCGGAGGCGAAGGCGATGGCCAGCGAGGGCAGCGCCTCCACCGCAGACGCCAACAGATTCTCCCCCTTCTCCGCATACTGGCCGCCCTTGGCGGTGTTTTCCGCGTACTTCTGCTGCAGCCCCTCCTGTTCGAGGGCAATATTTTCGTCCCATGCGTTGAAAAAACCGCGCTCGTTCATCGGTGCGATATTGCCAAACAGCGCGTTCCAGCCCTTGGCCACCGTGCGCTCTCCAAAGGCCAGCGGCGTGGTCACATCTCGTGCGATAGCCGAAAGACCCATGCTTCCCGCTTTCAGCAGGCCCTTTCCATAGTTGTACCCCTTGTTGGCCTGCTTGTCCGCACCATAATTCCCCGCGCCAAGGGCGGAAATATTGTAGTCGTTTTGCCTTTTGGAGCTGAAATATTCCTTGTTGGCCTGCATTGAAGCCTTGTCCGTATGCCATGCAACGCCGTCAGAGGAGCCTTTGCTCGTATCAACACCGACATATGTGGCCTTTGGGCCGCGCTTTTCCTGCGCTGCAGAGGGGCCAAGCGTTCCGGTATATGTTACTTTTCGCTTTTTCCCGTTTCGTTCGGTATTCCCAACGTAAGTTACCTTCATACGGCCTCCTAATCAGAAACGTTAAAGCCCATTTTCTTAATATCCTGTTTTTGTTTCGGGCTAAGATCATCCCACACAGATTCTACCAACTGCGCCGCCCCCTCGGCATCCCCGGCATACAGCCGCCCACTTATTGTTCTCTGTATGTCGCTGAAAGAAGCAACGCCGCTGCCTGTCGCCTTTACCTTGTTTCCGGAATTTTCGATGCGCGGCCCGGTCCCTGCGGTAAAATCAAATTGATAATCCGCAGAATTGTTCTTCGTCTGCGCTGACGACCTTGCCGCTGCCTGCGCTGCTGCCTTCTGCGCGTTATAATCAGCCAAGCTGTCCCTGTACCGGTCATATTCGTCGTTGGCCAGATTACGGTACAGGTTGGCGTTGTCCAGCAAATCGCTTCGATCCTGCGAGTACATCTGCCGCGCTACCTCCTCCAGCTGTGCCATGTACTGGTTGTACTGCTGCTGCGCCGCCGTGGTGGCATAGCTGGAGGCAAGGCCGCCGGTGCGGCTGGCCACCTGCCCAAGAACGTCCTGCATGCTCATCCGCCCGTTATTCCCGTACCGGTCAGCCAACGCCTGATACTGACTTCCCTTTGTCCAGTCATCATAGTTCATGCTGATCAGCTGTTTGGCCAACTCATTCAGCGTGTCCATGTACTCGCTGTTGTAGGTGGGCAGCTCGTCAATGCTGGCGGGGAGGGTTACCTGCTGATTCGATCCGTAAGATCCGCCGCTGGATGCCCCGCCTCTGCCGATATCCGTCGGCAAGAAGGCAATGCCTGCGCCGCCACGGATCGCCCCGGCAAGAACAGCATCCGGGGAAAGCCCGCTCGGTGTTCGCGGAATAGCGCCGGTAATCGCCCCAGTTACCGCTGCGGTCGGTCCCGTGGTTGAATAGTTCCGAGGTGCCGCACCGGAAACGGCCCCTGCAATGCTTGGCGTGGGCGTTATGGTGCTCCGGGAGCCGTTGATGTTGCCAATGTTGTAGGGGCCGACCCCCCAAGATTTCTCAATGGCATTTGCCAAAGACGGCAGTGTGGTTTTTTTCTTCCCAATATCGTCGTATTTTTTTCTGATATCCATTATGTGCCCTCCGTGTTGTTGTTTTCCAGTGCCGTCACGCGCTGTTCCAGTGCCGTCACGCGGCCAGCCAGCGCAGTTTGGTCATTGCTCAGTGTCGTAACGCTTTGCAGCAGTGCAGATATGCTGGCACTGTGGCTGTTCACTGTGCTCTGCAATGCGGACACTGTGTTTTGAAGCGCAGTCAGCAAAATGTAAATCTCGGCACTGGAAACGCCTGCCGCACTGACTGTTTTGCCAACATTACTGATGGCCCAATCTGTCCGCTGACACATATACCTGATATAATCCTCGATGATTTGGAACGCAGTCTCAGGGTCTGATTTTGGTATAGCGTTTAGGCTCTCCGGAAATACGATCACGTCACATCACTCCCCAAAATAAATTCTCTGGATATACCGAGAACCGCGCACGGGCCTTTTCCCTCCAACCGAAGCTCAAATTTATCGCAACGGTTTGCAGCAAACCGCATCCGCGTCACATTGACCTCGCGTCCGATCAGTCTTCCGCACTCCTTCCACGGCTTTCCATCGCAGCGCATTTTGACGATCACATAGCTTCCCACCGGCAATTCCACCCGCATCAGCATCCGCGAATACGCTTTTTTCCCGTTCAGCGTTTCATACATCGGCGCAAATTGCACCATCCACATCTGCGTCTGCGGCGTTTCCTCTCCATCCAGCAGATAAATGTTTCCGCTGTCGTCCAGCATATAAAGCTGCCGGCCCAGCCGCGCAAAATCTACCACCTTTGTCTCGTCCTCAAGCACCCAAATGCCTGTTTTGGTCTCGTACACCATCAGGCGGCTTGTGTCACCGTCTTTTACGCTCAGGTAATATCTGTCTCCGTCGTTTCCTGCCACCGCGTCCGAAAAAACTTTTTCGCCGAAATTCTCGCTGATCAGCGTGGGCGTACCGCCGGAATAGGCGTACACCCCGTGAGGCCCTTTGTAAAACAGCGTGTCGTTAATGACCTGCTGGCTCTTGTGACACCCATCTTGCAGACCTTCCAGCTCGTAAGTGTACATGGAATATTCTGCCGGATAGCCGCCCAGCATTTTGTGCAGTTTTGTTTCCTTCCAAAACAACACGGAAGAGCTGAGCTTGCAGCATCCTGTAAATTTTCCATCCGTGCCGACCGCCAGCGTATAGGAATCCGTTGAAAGTCCTTCGTACACATAAAAGTTGGTGGGGTCTCCCAGCGCACTGGCGTACAGTGTCTGTGTTGTACTGTTGCACCCCCATAACCGGTTTTCGCTTTCGCAGATAAAATCAAGATCCGGGATTTTTCGCTCTATCTTGATGCTTGTGCTGGTTTCCGTCGCCTCTGTAAAGGTATTGTCCGCCACGGTGATTTCCTTGGCAGTGACGGCTTTGATCACAAAATCCTTGTTGTTCGCGCTCTGGGTCACACAGCCGGATAGCGTAACGCCGTCGCCCGCCTTGAAAAGCGTTGTCAGGTCCGTCCACCCGCTTACCGTCATCTTATTCTTCGTAAACTTGGCTTTGCTTCCCGTCACCGTCGCCGCCAGCGGCTTTATTTTTTTGGAGTTAATATCCAGATACACCTTGTCCGGCCATATCACCATCTTCGTGTTGATCACGGCGAACTGCTTTTGCCCTGCTGTCACTGTCCCGATCTTTTTCCCATCATACAGCAGAGATGTCCCCTGTACCACGACCAGTTTCCCCCATGCCGTCATTGCCGTGGCGTTCTTATAGGGGTCTTTTTTCACGCGGCCTTTTCGCGTGGTAATATAGGGCCACCGTCTGGCAGACACATTCAGGCTATCCCGTAAATCGCCGTCTTTCAGCGCATCCGACCAGTTGATGCCGCGCATCTGTACAATATCCACTTTGTTTGGCCGCAGATCATACGGCAATTCCGGCATTCGCATCACATCACCTGCACACTTCCGCCATACGCAGGGCAGTTGTTCCGCCGCCACCACGCCAGCGCCTCACCCAGCGCCTCGTCATACACGGCTTTGTCGTTGCCGTACAGCGCTGTTTCGTTGTTGTAGTAGTCAATTTGGCTGCACAGATACAGCACATATACCCGGTCATAGGGGGAAGGGAGCAGCAGCTCCCCGTCCCCCGTGGGCCAGTCGTGTACGCGAGATTCTGTGCATATCCGTTCTGCGATCTCCTTATCCAGTCCCATCACCCACGCCGCCTTTTGCTCGTCGCTGATGGTATTCATCCGCAGCTCATCCGCCTTGGAGATCGTTCCCGTTACTGTCATGCCGCACCTCCTTACTCCCCCAGCAGCTTGCCCCAGGTGCCTTTACCGGCGATACCGTCCGCACCAAGCTTGTACTTGGTCTGGAACTTCTTCAGCGCCGCCTCGGTGCCGCCGCCGAAGTCTCCGTCCGCACCGGCAGAGCCGCAGGAGAACCCGTAGGCGATCAGCGCCGCCTGCAGCGTCTTGACATCCGCGCCATCCATGCCGCGACGCAGCACGCGCACAGCCACAGAAACCGTTTCGGCAGGTGCAGGTGACGGGGCTGGCTCCGCATCATCCCTCGCCGCAAACGGCACGTCCAGCGCCGCGCAGAGGCCCTTGGCGATGGTCTCACCGATGAGCGTCGTATGGTTAATAATCCACTCCGCGATGTGGACCACATCGTGGAAATCTACCTCGATGTATACCGTTGGCGCGGCGGGGTGCTTCACCTCGTACAGGCTTGGATAAGCGCGAATAACGTCCGGCGCACCCGGCGTCACGGGTCCCAGTACATCCATCACAGCCTTACACGCCTTGTACCCTGCGCTTGCCTTATCGGAGCTGTAGCAGAACAGATGCGTACCGCTGGCCTTTCCGTTACAGGCGTTGGAATGGATGGGGACGTGCAGGTCGGCCTTGAAGCGGTTGGACGCCGCCACACGGTTCTGCATGGTGTCGTACTGCCCCAGCATGACCTCCACACCGGAGCGCTCCAGAGCGGCCTTGCAAGCCTCGGCAATGCGCCCGCACTGGATGGCCTCTGTGGTGTTGCCCACCGCATAGCTGTTGCTTCGCTGGTCGCTGGGGGACAGATACACCCTTTTAGTCATTGCTGCCAGCCTCCTTGTGGTACTGTGCCGTGCTGATGCACAGCACCGCGCCGAGGAACGTGTCCACGGCGGTGATAGTGGTCACCACCTCGTCGGCATAGGGCCACGCCCATACCGCCGCCAGCGCCGCGTACAGCGTGGCCACGGCGGGCATAACGATGATGACCAACCACTTGAGGATGTCGTATACCTTGTTGTTCAGCTTCATAACAAATTCCTTTCCGGCCTGTCGGCCTGTTCCATTTTTGCCTCACCGAATGGGCAGCTTCCGAACTTCCTCCATGACGCGCCGTGCGCTGCCGTTGCCGCCCATCTCCTCATACGGCTCATAGAGATACACCTGCAAGTTCTCATACTCGTCCTGTGTGACGTAGCCCCGCTCGATGTACACCATGCCGAGGTGGATGATGCGGTCGTGGGCAAGCCCCACCAGCATCTTCCGCTCCGCATCGTCTGCCTTGCTGCGCTTGGCCGTCAGCTCCATCCGCTTGAGGATCACCTTGCTCACCACGCCCCACAGGGCGGTGGAGGTCAACAGTGCCACAAGAAGCGGCACCGCCACCTGCGTCCACACTTCCATCAGGTCACCTCCTACAACTCGGCGCTGAGCACGATCTGCGCCCCTTGCCGCAGGAACAGGGCGTAGGTCTCGCCAGCCGTCAGGCCGCTGGACGTAAAGATCAGACTTCGCATGCTGCAAGCCCCGCCGGTCTGCATCGCCCAGCCGCCCGTGACTCTGGTGATGTCCTTCACGTCGCTGGACGTTTTGCCCGCCTTGAAACGCGATACGCCGCCGGTGGGGATGGTGGGCGTGGGCGATATGCGCATTGGCACAGCCAGTGGGATGGGTACCCACAGGTCGACGGTGTTGTTGGCGTACCCGATGGCCACGCCGTTGCCGGAGGTGTCGTAGGGCGTGGAGATGATCTGGAGATAGCGCATGCACTTGGTCAGCTCCTCGCCGTAGTCGGGCATCTCGTTCAACACCCACGCGCCGCTGCTGTTCTGATGGGTCAGCGTCTGCTCTGTCCCCAACTCCAGTTTGACGGCCACGAGTTTTTCCCCCGCCGCCGTGACTGTGACCGTCTTGTTTGCGCTGTTGTAAGTCGGCACCACCTCGCCCACTCCGGCCTGCGTCAGGGCAGATGCCGTCACCGTGCCGACCGGCGCGGTCTCCAACACCTGCTGCATGGTTCCGTTCAGCGTGATGCCGTCCGTGTTGATCGTCACGCTGCCGCTCACCAGCTTCCAGCGGTCCAGAAAATACCCTGCGCTGCTGATGGTGCCGCTGACGTCCCGCTGGTTCACCGGATTGCCGAAATACCAGTTGTCCAGCAGGTTCCGGTTGCAGGGCTGCACTTTGGTAGCGATGACGCTGCCGCTGATGGCGATACCATCTCCCGCCGTATACGGTGCAGGTGCGCCGATGTTTGACCGAGCCTGCGCCTTCTGGGCATCGGTCAGGGTTTGCGGGGCATTGTACTTGACGGCGTTTTGTACATCTGCAAGGTCGCGCCCAAACTGCGCCTCAGAGCCGACATAGCCACTGGCAGATGCCGTTTCGTATGCGCTTTTCCCGTCAGCCCCAGGGTCGCCCTGCGCACCGGGCGCACCGTCCTTGCCGGGAAGCCCTCGTTCGCCTTGTTTTCCTTCTGCACCGGCTGGGCCTGTCGCGCCCTGCGCGCCAGCTGGGCCGACCACCAGTCCCAAATCAATTTCAGGCATTTTTGTTCCTCCTTACACTGTCAGTATTAAATGACCGGCGCTGTTAATGGAGAGATTCGGCGGTACGTTCCCCGTATAAGACAGGATCAGATGTCCGGTCTCATTGATCCGAAAACCATACATACCATCCGCCTCTACCACTGCGCCAGCTGGGCCGGTATCTCCCTTTTCGCCGGGCGCACCGTCCTTGCCGGGCGCACCGTCTTTGCCGGGTGCGCCGTCCTTGCCGGGGATGCCCTGTTGCCCGGTAGCTCCTGTCGGGCCGGTTTTTCCTTTTCCGCTGATGCTGCTTTTGTAAAAGCTGCCGCTTTCCGGATCCCATAGCATCCAGTATCCGTCCCCGCCTAAATATGGGTATTTCACAACGGCGCTTTCCGCCTTTGCTGCGGACTGTCCGGCTGAAACGGCGTCACTTTTTGCTGAAACGGCATCTTGTCTGGCGCTTTCCGCGCTTGCCGCCGCTTTCGTTTCGCTTTCTCTTGCGGCATTGGCGTTATATGCCGCGCTGATTTCACTTTGTTTGGCGGCATTTTTGCTTTTTTCGGCATCTTCGGCGGCGGATCGTGCATCCGCTATCGTTCCGATGATCGCTTCGATCTGTGTCTGCATCTGCGCTGCCTGTGTAGGCGGCACATCCTGTTCCGTTTCTGCGCTGCCGCTCCACTTGCTTTCGCCCACCGTAAAGGTGCCGTATACCGCCGTAGTCGCCCGTGCCTCTTTGCCGCCGGAAGCCTCTGCGCCCTTGATGGCAAGCGCCATATCTCCCGCGTACTTTTTCGCTCCATTCGGCACCGGCACAAGGTAGACATTGGTGGTGCCGCTCTCCAGCATTTGTGCAGCCAGCAGCACCTCCACGGTGTTCTCGCCCAGCGCGTCGCAGAACTGTACCGTTTTTGCCAGCCCATCCCACATAGGCGAGAACTCCATCCGAAGCACCACATCGTTGTGGCTTCCCGCCGCGCCGATCAGCACCTTGTCACCGGCGATGTATTCATTCTGTATTTTCAGCGGGATCGTTCTTGTCATGTTTCACGTCCTTTCTGCTGAAAGACGGCGCAGCAAGTCAAAAAGGAAGCGCCCCTCTTGCCTTGCTGCGCCGTGTCACAGCCATTTTCGTGTCTCGCGGTAGTATGCAGTTGTCAATTCAGCTGCGCCTTGACCGCCTCATATTCCCGGCTCTTCTGCTCCAGCATCTCCGCCGTCGCCGCGTCCTGTGCCATAGAGCGGCGGATGATGTTGTACACCTCGCGGGGAATGCGGACGTGCTTGCCGCGCTGGATGCGGTACACCTTGCCGTTCCAGCCCACCACGATATCGTCCTTGTACCGATCATCATCCTTGAACGCCCAGAACGGCACCATGCCGTCGTCGGAGGCTTCCCCTGCCGCCATGCCGCGCATAACGGCCTCTGCTGCTTTCGCGGCCTCCTTGGCATCCTCAGCCTCCTTCTTGGCCTGCGCCAGCGCCTCATTGGCTGCTGCCAGCGCCTTTTCCATCTCCTCCGGAGTTCTCTGCTTCTTGTTGTCAGCCATGCTCATTCCTCCTTGCATTTTTGGTATGCGGAGGGGGATGACCCCCTCCGCGTTACCGTCAGTTCATCGCGCCGCTCTCAAAGGTAGAGGCGGATTCGATGCGCACCATGTACTGCTCCACCAGACGCTCCGCCACCTTGGTCAGCTTCCAGCCTGCGGTGGCACGCTGGTTCAGCGGGTCAGCCGTACCGGAGGAACCCAGCTGCTTGACGATGTGCTGCAAGCCGCCGCCCTCCAGCTCCGTCACGCCGTAGGCGTCTGCGCCGAGGATCAGGGTAGAGTACACATCGCGGCCATTTGCGCCGCCCTCGCCGGGATAAATCACGGTGCTGGCGGCAGGCGTAGTGGCAGGCGCGGTCTTCACGGTGATGGTGGCAGCACCGGCAGCACCGGCAGCAGCGGACGCCACCTCCAGCAGCTCGCCGCCCACCAGAATGTCTCTGCCGGTCAGCGCCTTGGCCTGATTGGCGGAGAGCTTTTCGGTGATGGTAATGACCTTGCTGGCCGCGCTCTTCACTGTCAGGTTGCGGGCGCTTGCCTCGCCGCCGTCCTCGATCTTCAGGGGGGCGGCGTGGAAGATCTTGGCCTCGGTGGTCTCCACAAAGCGCACACCCTCGATCTTGCCGATCTCGCCCTCGTAGATGCCATCGGGGTCGGAGTAGGTCTTCACATCCACCCACTTCTTGTCGTTCATCAGGTCGTAGGCGGTGTCGGGATGGATGATACCGGCAAAGTATCCGTTGATCTTCTGAGCGTTCATGACCTTCAGGGCGCGTACAGCCTTGCGGATGTCGTCCACCGTCAGGTATTTGTTGTTCTCGGCGGTGCTGTCGCCGCCTACCAGCTCAGAACGGTCTTTTGCGCCACCGGCGTACACCACGTTGGTGCCGCCAGCCAGCACCTCGCGGGTGATGGTGTCGGCGGTACGGCCTGCCTGAGATGCCAGCAGGCGGGTGGCCTGCACCAGGTTGTTGTCGATGGCCGTCAGCTCCAGAATATCGGACAGCTCGATGTAACCGCCGTACTGCTTGATGGTGGCGCGGATCACGCCCATGCTCATCTTCTGACCGGCGGGGGTCACACCTTCGGTCAGAGGCACCAGCGCCTTGGGCAGACTGTCGTACTTTCTGAACTCGATGGTTTTACCGCTGTTCTTGGGGATGGGGTGCTTCTGGCCAAACTGGTCATGGATCAGCTCCGGCTCGGCGAGGTTGATGAGGCGCATAGAGTAATACACCTTCATCTCGTCGCTCAGACCGGGGTCCAGCGTGGTATTGGTATATGCGTCAAACAGGTTCAGCACCACCGGCATCAGGAACAGGTCGTTGTAAATTTTGTTCATGTAATAGCTCCTTTCCGCATATCGCAGCGGAGCCGTAAGTCAAAAGGAAATGCGCTCGCCTCTTGCTACTCTCCGCTCGATCTCCTCAAAGTCCGCTCTCGTCAGCTTCGAGGGATCCGTCTTTGTAACAAACGCGCTGTTGGAGCTGGTGCCGTTCTCACTGGGACGATTGCCCTTGGCCCGGACGTTGTCGGCCACCTTCTTCTCCGTGCTGGCGGCAGCGGCCTGTACCGCGTTGCCCATCAGCTCGTCAAAGTGCAGCACCTTGTAGGCGTGCTCCATCGGTGTACCGGCTTTCAGCAGGTTCACAAACTCGTCGTTTTGCAGTTCCTGCACAAGGTCAAAGTTCTGGTACATGGGATTGCCCCTCATGGCCTCCGCCTCCATGTACCACTTCTCGCTCTGCGCCCGGATCTGCGCCTCCTGCTGATGCATCTGCTGGCCGCGAAGCAGCTCGGCGTTCTCCCGCCGCAGACGGCGGAACTCCTTGTACTGCTCCTCGCTCATGCCCGCCTCCTCGGCGGCTTCACTCCAGTAGGCGTGGTCGTTGTCCACGGCCTCCAGCAGACGCTTTGCGTCCCCGTCCGCGATGCCGTAACGCTCCATCAGCGTATCCAGCACCGGCTGGTAGGACTGCATCCGCTTCTCCGTCTCCCGCGCCTCCTTGAAGCGCCGGTCGATCATCCGCTGTGTCTCCTGGGTGTACAGGTCCTTATACTCCCCATTGATCAGCTCCCGGAAAGCCTTTTTCTTGGCCTCCAGCGCGTCGGACGTGGTCTCCACGTCCTTCACCTTATCATCAGTCCCGGCGTCGGACTGTACTTCCGTCTGGCTCTCCGCCTGTTTGCCGTACTTGACGTTGGCCAGTGCGCCCGATTTGCTCTGGCGGGTGGTACCGGAGCTTGCCTGTGTCTCGCCCTGTGCGGTGGCAGCTGTCGCCCCATCGCTGCCCTCGCCGTCAAAGAGGCCGAGGGAAATCTTGTAAAGGTACATATCTGTTCCTCCTTTGATTCGCGGGCATATCGCTCCCGTGCAGCGCTCCCCATCCACCCTTGCGGCGGGCGGCGGCTCGTTGCCGCCGTCACACCGCGCAGGCAGGGAGGAAGTATCTATATCATAGAAAGGGGGCGCGGTCTCCCGCACCCCTAAAACGAAAAATATTTTTATTTTTTTTCGATTTTTACGGAGATCGCCTCCGGCTTTGCCATTTCCAGCTGCAAAAAGCCGATTTTAAGCAGGTCATACAGCCACCTCCCGCCGTGCCAGCGCAGGTACGCATCCCCGCTGTCCAGCCGTTCCAGCACCAGCTCCGCCTCCTGCGTGTTGTGCAGCCAACCCGCCGCCGTGTACAAAAGACAGCTTACCGCCGCACACACGTCAGGGTATCCCGTGGCGTGTCCCTTGCACCTCACGGAGCAGCTGTCCCCGTGATGCAGTGTTACCTCCGTCATAGGCTGGGCGTGCTCCGCTTTGCCAATGCCTGCCCGTAGCCGGTCATAGGCGTCTGCGCCTCCATGATGCCGCTTGCAAGCTGGCTTGTGGCCTCCGCAGGTGCGCCGCCGCCAGTCTGCGCCGGTGCATCGCCAGTGCCCTCCTGCGGCAGGATAGCGCCCGTCAGCATGGAGATCTGCGCCTGCATCTGCATCAGCATATTCAGCAGGGTCTGCCCCTGCATCACCTTTTCCCGCACGGTCTGGATGCCCTCAAAGTCCATCATCTCCAGCGCCGTCAGACTGGCCTGCGCGTTATCCGGATTAAAAAATCCCAGGGAGTACAGCTCCTTGGCCCGCTCGTTCTGCTCCATGCGGGAAAAGGGATTCTTTTTCTGCGCCTTGATTTTGAGGTCAAACACCGGCTTGCGGTACATTTCGTTGCCCATCGTATCCAGCCCGGTCACCTGATCCTGCAAGCCCGCGTTGTCGAAATCTACGAACTGATACTCGTTGCCCTCGCCGGTAATGCGGAAGCTGCGGCTCACATCGTAAAACTGCCGCATCAGTTCCACGCACAGCGTGTTGATCTGGGTGTAGGCACGGTAGCTGGCGGAGATCATATCCCGGCTTGCCTTGTTTCCGGCCTCCTGCAAGGCGGCAATCGCCGCTGCCGCCGTCACGTTGGAGGTGCCGCCGGAGTTCACGTCGCGGTTTGCCGCCGTGTCCTTCATTTCCTCAATCTTCATCTGCGCCACCGTGACGTAGATATCACTGAGCGGCTGGGTGACGATCTCCTTGATCCTCTGGTCGCCGATCTCGCCGTTGACGTGTACCAGAGGGCGGTTCCAGTCGATGAACTCCTGCTCGTTGATGGCCGTACTCTCCGACACGAAAAAGCGCTTTTTGGTCGCCATCATCGCGTTTTCCAAAATGTTGGCACTGAGCTTGTCGATATACAGCTGGGGGTCTTTGCAGATCGCCACATAGCCAAAGCCGATAGGCGTACCCTTTTCCGGGTACATCACGTCCAGCACAACAGGGTACATCCCGTGGTCGTAAAAGCCCCGCTCTCGGTATTCCGGATCGTTCTCGCTGGCATACAGCAGGGTAGACCCCACAAACTTGATGTAGTGCAGCGCCGTCCTGCCGCTGGGCGTCTTGACCTTGTAATACCAGTCCACCACCACGCTCTTTTCGCTGGTGTCCACGGTGTCATCGTAGATGTATTCTTTTACGTCCACGACCTTGCCCTTTTGCTTGCCCCTGAGCTGGGGGTACTCGCTGTCCAGCAGGTCGTTGTCCACCAGATCCACGATAAATAGATTCCGGCTCTTCTGGATGTCCGTGATCCCCGGCTCCCAGAACAGGTTCAGCAGGTCGATGTTCCGGATCTCAATGTCGCCCAGCCCGTTGTCCTTCCGGCTGTCCCAGAACACACCGTACACCGCCGTGCCGTGCTTAAGCTTTTCCCACCAATTGTCGGAGTACACCTGCTCAAAATGGTTGTACTCCTGCACCACCGGCAGGATCTGGCTCAACGTCTTGGCGCTCTGCTCGTCGCTGCGCTCACGGGGCAGCACCACCGGCTCCGGGTAGTTGTCCATCGCGTCCGCGTGCTTGTTTTGGATGGTGTTAAACAGCCACGCCGACGTAGGCTTTGGCTGGGGAGGGGAGGAGAGGACTTCCTTGCCGCTCTTGTCCACCAGCTTGGCTTTACTCTGACCGATGCCCTCCCAGTGCCGCAGCTCCCACCACAGCTCATCGTTGACCACCCGGCTTTCCAGATTGCCCTTGCCGTTTTTGTACCGCGTCAGCAGGTCGATACCGCGCTCCACGTCCTTTTCCGTAATGGTAGGCGTGTCGTCCGTCCGCTCCAGCAGCATCGCCGCCATCTCCGGCGGCATACCGTCCTCCGGCACAATGCCGGGGATGCCGTATCTCTCCATATCCTTTTCCCCCTCAATAGGTCTGATAAAATGCGTACCGGCTGGGCCTGTACTCGTCCTCCGTGTCCAGCGGCGAATAGGGCCGCTCCACGATGTGCCCCATATCTCTTGGCCCGATAGGGTTTTTCATACAGACGTACCGCAACTGGTCGTAGATATGATCTTCGCCGTCCGTGTCGATGTCCTCCACGTCTGTCTGGTCATAGACCAGGTTGGGCACCGTCCGGATAAAGTTTTTGCAGGTGTCGAACACATACAGCATCGGTACACCGTCTCCGTCAAACGCCAGCCGGTGGTGGATCTGCATCTTGCCGTTGATCCGTGCATGGTCGCCCTTTTCAAAATAGACACGCTCCCGTTCCATCAGCGCACCCACGCTTTCCGTGCCGTCGCTCTGCCAGATCGCCGGGTCGCCCACGCGGTGTATGTCCCGCCCCCGCAGGTTGGGATCATCCGCCTCGATGCGCCTTATCTCCTGCGCCACCTTGGTCGGCTCCCACATCACGCCACGGTTTGGCGTCCCGTTGCAGCCGTAAAACTCCCGGATATGGTACATCCGCCTGTTTCTGTCCACCGCGTACCATCCCACGGAAAAGGGGCGGGAATAGCCCCAGTCCAGCCCGCACCAGATCACCCAGTCCTCCGGTATCCGAAACGGCTCAATGACGTGGGTGTTTTTCCTGTCCAGATAGTGCTCCCGGTCGTTTTTCCACTCCGTAAACACCTGACCCTCGAAGCTGTCCCAATTTCCGTACAGCAGGGCATTCCGCTCCGCTTCCGGCATACTGGCCAGCCGCTGCACATACAGCGGGTCATTTTCCATCAAAATTTTGTTGTCAAACACAGAGGACGGCACAAATATCCGCTGCTGCTGCCCCGTGTGCTTTTTCCCGTCCGGCGTATACCACACCGCCTCCTCCGTGATGGGCTGCATCGGCGGTGCCGCCGTGATAAACCGCTCCTTGACCCAGCCATGCCCAATGTTGCCGGGGTTTGCGGTGGAGCGCATATAGACCCGTGTCCCCGCCCCGTTGGGACGATTACGGGATTTGAGGTAGTCGTATTCTTCCTGCGTAAAATGCGTCAGCTCGTCAAAAGCGATAAAGTCATACGCCTGCCCCTGATACTGGATCTTGTCCTGCGGACGGTTCATGCTGCCAAACACAATCTGCGCGCCGGAGGGGAAACGCCATGTGTGGTTGCTGCCGTTGTACCGCGCCTTTGGATACGCACGGGGGTAATAATTCAACGTCTTGTCGATCAGCTCCCGCAGCTGGGGGAACGTCTTGCGCAGGATCAACGCCTTGTACCAGGGGATATGCACCTGCCGCAGCGCCTCTATCACCAGCGCGTCGCTCTTGCCGCCGCCCGCCGCCCCGCCATACAGGGCTTCATACTCCGGCCTTGCCATAAATACGGCCTGCCGCTCCTGCGGCTTCCACACGATTTCAGGCATCCGTCTTTACCTCCGGCATCAGCACCACGCCGATCTCCTGCCGGTCTGTCTCCGGCGCTTTCTCGCGCCACCCAAAATTGCAGCTCAGACTAAACTTTGCGCCGTTCGCGCCGTCACGGTCATACAGCCGCGCCTCTGCGTATTCTTCGCACCGCGCCTTTGCTCGCGTGACCGTGTCCGCGAATTCCGGCCTTGCCTGATAATCAATCAACGCCTGCCGTCCGGTAAAGCCCAATGCCAGCGCCAGCCCCGTGATCGTCGGAGGCTTTGCGTTTATGATGATAGGTATCCCGTACTTATCCCGCACCGCGCATCCGTCGTCCCCGATAAACGGCTCTCCCTCGCATGCCTTAAAGTAAGCGTCAATCGCCGCCTGCATCGCCTTTACGCTTTTCCATTTTCTCGGCGCTCCTGCCGGCATACGCTCACACCCTTTCTTTTTCTGACGCACCGGCCTCCCACCACTGGTCTTTGTCATTGGCACGTCTTTCCCAGGCTTTCGCCACACCCTAATGCTAATTTTTGCGCGTTTTCCCCGTCAGGGCGGAGCCGCCGCCCCGCCCCACAGGGTAGAAAAGAGGGGAAAAGAAATGAATCGGCACGGGCAGGTTGCCCCTGCATATCCAGCATACCTATATGTATATCTCCCGCGCACCCCTCAAACGAAAATTTTTTTATTTTTTCCATTTTCCCTCTTGACATACCACGCAATGCGTGGTAATATATAGACAGATCAAGAAACAGTGCAGCCGCACAGCGGCAGAAAGGGAAATATCATGAAAAAGACTTTTTATTCCGTCACTTACAGCGTATGGGGATCCAGCTTCTCCCGGGAGGCATGGTTTGACAGCAAGTCCGCCGCAGAAGCCTTCGCCGCCCACGATTACCGGGACGACCCGGTGGCCCACACCTACAGCAAGGCGGACAGCATCCGCGCCGCCGAGGATCGCGTGGCCGCTACGGCAGCAGAGCTGATCGCCTGATCGCATTACCGCTTCTGGCGGGGTTGAGCGCATCAGCCCCACCCCATACCCAAATTAACAGGAGGGACAGAACATGGAGATCAACACCCACGGACGGAACATCAACATGGAGGACTTGGCAAAAGCCTCCGACTACACCAAGGGCCTCGGCTCCCGCACTGGGGAGTACGCAGAGATCTTTTACGACAAGGCCACCGGCGAAGTCTGGGGCGCGTACCACTGGGACCGTGAGGAGTGGACGGTCTACCACGACGCTGACGTCATTAAGGTTGGCATCACCACCCGCTACAAGTCCCAGCAGCAGATCGCGGACATGATCGCGGACGCGATGGCGGACTACGAGCAGACAGAGCGCGAGAACGCCATATATCTGGCGGGTGGGACGCAGTCATGACGGCGCTTGACATTTCCCGCGCAGCGTGGTAACCTATTCTCGTCGGATGCAGGAGACGCTTGCATCCGTGGATTGAAAAGGTGAGAAGGACAAGTCCTTCAACTGCGGGAAGAGCACCGGTCACCGGTGCTTTTCCTTTTTCACATTTTCACCTAGGAAAGGATATTAAACATGACAGACAAACTGTTTTGCACCCTTTTCGCCGCAGCACTCGCCGCCGCCGACCGAGACGCTTTTGTTTCCGACTGGTCGCTGTCCTCCGTCTGGGGGGACGCGGACATCCCCGCAGACCGCATCGACCTGCTGGCGCGTCTCTGGGACGCCGCCCACCTGACGATCCGCGACATCCGGCAGCACACCGGCCTGTCCCAAGCAGCCTTTGCTATGCGCTACTGCATCCCCACCCGCACACTGGAGGACTGGGAGCGCGGCGTGAGGAGCTGCCCAGCCTATCTCCGCCTGCTGCTGGCGCAGGCCGCCGGGCTTTATACAAGACCATGACAACTCAAAAAGAGGACACCATGTAGGTGCCCTCTTTTTTCATCTCTCCACATCCTCCGGGAAAAACGTCTCGCGGATGCCCTTGCACTCCGCCACGATATAGCGCCCCTTTGGATGCACATAAACCACCGTCGCACGCCGCACTGGGTACTGCTTTTCGAGATTTCCGGAGCCTGGGAACGGCTCCGGCATCGTCAGAAACCGCGCACGAATCACATCACCCTTCTGCATTGTCCCTCCACGGCGTATCTACGCACTCCGGTTTTCTGCACCGCATTTCGATTGCCCACAAAATGTTCCACGCCGCCGCCAACAGGTGATCTTCGTCCTCCTGCCCGGCCAGATACTTCGCCGCGTGGCGCATGCCGCTGTCCAGCAAACTGCTGGTGGGGATTCCACGGTCTACGTTATGTTCCCCATACTTCAGCGCCCCGGCCTCACAGTGCTTGCTCACCTCGATGATCGCCGCCCACGGGAGAAGATCCATGCGGCCTTTTCCGCTGTGCATATCACGCTGCGCCCCTGTACTAAACGTCGTGCGCTCTCCGCTGTCCTTAATCATGCTTTTAAAATATCAGCCATTGCCCCTTCTCCTTTTCACCACCAACCCATTGCTTCGGCATTTTCTATTTTCAGCATTTTTTCTGACCCTCCATATACTCGTAAATGGACGCACACCGATCCCGGTTGCAGCACTTCACGACGGTATCTCCGCGAGTAATGGCCATCCGTCTCTCCGCCATATCACAAACACTATAGCTTGTCAGCATATCGACCCGTGGCCTTTCGACAACTTCCGGTTCAAAATGCGGGCAGCGGTCACAATACTTGCATACATCAAGCTTAATCATTTTTTCTCTCCTTTCAAATATCTTCAGCACCGACCTCCAGCTTTTCCATCGCCTTCCGGATCACACTGCCGCCGTAGGCATCCTTGGTCAGGGCCAGGAACTCTCGCAGGGTCATGGTGTCGCTGTCCACGTCTATTCCGTGGTCGCGGGCAAACTGACGGCGGCCCATGTCGCAACTCCCGGTAAGGCGGTGATGCCAGTCGTAAAAATACTGCGCAGGGTATGCCCTGCCGTCCTCCGTCGCTTTCAAAAATGCCGCGATGCGCTCCTCCACCGGCATATCTTCAAACAGCTTGTCCCGAAGAGCCTCCATCGCATTTGCCAGCGTTTCGCCGTGGGCAAAGATGTTATCCTGTTTGGCAACGTAGCAGTTCGTGGTGGTCAGGTCGCGGTTCAGGATCACGCCGTGCGCCACGTTCCCCCGCACGTGGCGGAGGATCGTGGGCACCCCGTCGATGGTATACACCGGGTCGCTGTTAAAGGATCTTATGCCGTCGCCGGAGCCGGAGCCGGAGCCGGAGCCGGAGCCGTCGCCGGAGCCGGAGCCGTCGCCGGAGCCGGAGCCGTCGCCGGAGCCGTAGCCGTCGCCGTAGCCGTAGCCGGAGCCGGAGCCGGAGCCGTAGCCGTCGCCGTAGCCGTAGCCGGAGCCGGAGCCGTAGCCGTCGCCGTAGCCGTAGCCGGAGCCGGAGCCGGAGCCGTCGCCGGAGCCGGAGCCGTAGCCGGAGCCGGAGCCGTCGCCGGAGCTTACAGACAAAAATGCTTTGACTTTCTCATCCAGCGCGCTCATCGCTTCCACTCCTTCACGCCGCTGATGGATGCCGTGGCCTTTGCGGTGCAGGGGATCACCTGGATCACCCCGGTCACTTCCATCAACGGTACCGTCACAGTAAACTTGCAGTCACCGGGGGTCTTGGTGCCGTCCATAGCCAGTTGCTCGATGGCGCAGGCACCGTTCCAGTACCACAGCTTGCGCACATTGGTCATGGTCGCTTCCGTGCCGCGTCGTTCCTTGATGCCACCGAAAAACACGCCTGCGCGGTCGCAGCGGACAATGTACATCTGCTCGTTCTTCTCGTTCTTCTCATTCATGGTATCTTTCCTCCGTATTTTTTATTTCACCGGCATGCCGGCGTTTTATTGATTTCGTTCGCCGTAAGAACAAAAGTCCTCCGGCTTTCGCTTCTGCCAAGCCGCTGAGTGTATGTTGCCGTCCGAGTAAATTTTCAGGCAGACACCCATGTCGTAGTGCTTGCAATCCTTGCAGCATACCACCGGAGCAACATCAGCGTTGGTGTAAACAGCACCGTGATAACGCTTCGTGTTTTCGATTGCTCTCGCACCGGCGTTCATGGCAAGCATGAGTTCTTCCGTGCGTTCGATGTATTCAGCCATTTTCAGCACCATCCCATTCTAACGGTTTGCCGCACATCGGGCATTTTTCAGCCTTCTTCTCTTCGACCACCAGCCCCAACTGCCGCTTGCAATGCGGACAGTACGGTATATGCCACCAGCCGAAACTTCCGCCAAGTTTCCATTTCTTGTCGCAGTAAAAAGGCTTTTTAGGTTCAGCCATTGTCAGCCCTCCCTCAGCTCATATTTCGCACTGTCAGCGCAGTATACAGGATACACGCGCCCAGCCATTGCAAACTGGTAGCCCAGTCCCCCTTGCTGGCGAAATTTACCACCAAACTGCCCAGCGCACCGGCTACCATCAGCAGCGGGAAAACAATTTTCAAAATTTCCATCACTCCACCTCCACATACGCCAATCTCAAAATATCGTCTACTAAACTGTCACAGCTGTCGCAGATGTAATCACCAGAATCATCGTAAAACTGATATGCTGTGCATGGTACAGCTTTAATCCCGGTGTATAACTCCAAACGTCTGATAAATTCGCCGTAATCGAATTCTTCAAGCGTTCTAAGCTCTTGAAACTGCTGTCTTGTGATGCTGCTCATCACTCCACCTCCTGACCCCAGAATTCTTTACGACAGTCAGCGCACAGCCGTTTTGTACAGTTACCGTATCTGTTCCGGCAATCAGTGGAAATGCGCTTTGGGCATAGCATCAAACACCCGCTGCTGTCAATTTCCCCCTCCGGATACTGCTCCAAAAACACGCTCTGCCGTGTCCTGCGCGGGTGTGCGGCAGACCACGCTTCGACTTCTTTCACAACGTCCTCGGCGCGATTACTCAGGTTGAATAAACTATACTTCGGGCTCGCCCCTGTCACAGTAGCGCATATAACCGTCTCTGGCACGCTCTTTACTGAAAACGGCGTATACGTTTTTATCCCCGCGCTGGTACAGGTCAAAAAGCCGATCCACGTCGGTGATACTTTTGACCACCATGCCATAGGTATCCGGAAGCGTCTCTGCGATCTCGCGTACCCATTTTCCTGTGACGTGAGAGGGACACATGACAAGGTTGAAGGATTTGCGGGTTCCGAGTCTTTTTAGTGCGTTCAACGCTCCCGCTGCAGCTGCACTCAGCTTGGTCTTGCCGCTGCCGCATTCCGCCACAATAAGTGCCATTTTTTGTTGGCAAAGCTGCCGTTTGACAGCCTCCGTCACCGCAAGCTGGGCATCATAGAGGGAATAGCCGGCTTTTTCGTGGATATAATCATTGACCTCCAGCACTTCTTCCGAAAGCGGCTCCGACGCCGGATCGAACTTGGGAACGAACTGGCTGCGGATACGGTCTGCCACAGTAACGCCAAAGGTATTCAGATAGCTGGTTACGCTGTTTACCTCCGCAAAGCCATCTGCTGCATCCATAGCAGCACCAGGAATGGTGATACGCCCATCTTTGAGGCCCTGTTCCAGAATGTCTGTTACGTTTTGATCCTCCGGCAGCAGCGTCAACGACCATGCTTCCATGCTCTCAGTGAAGGAAAGCACTTTCATCTGCCGCAGATCACCACTGGCAATGAGAGAATCCAGCACATAGTCCTGAAACTCAGGGATCAGCGGTGCGGCAGTTTTCCGGTCTACCTCAGCAAACAGACTCGCACGGTCTCCGGGCGGACAAAAGATATAGCATTTGCGTGGGTTTTCAGGGACGTCCTCATCGCTATCGTCGGCAGTATTTTCCTCCGTCTGGCTGTCATCGTTGGCCATCAGGGTCGCAACGGCATATATCCCGTCATGGGACAGCATCCGTCGGTAACCTTTGGGCCTGCAATCCAGATATAGGGTCGTATCGTCCTGTTTCAGCTCCACCGACGCGCCGCCGTATATGGCGTCCGATAGAGCCCGCACGACTTCGGGATAACCGCCGAAGCGAATGGCGCTGATCGTCTGCTGCGTACCGCTGTCGATGATAACGGTATCCGCGTAGCCGGTCAGCCGGATCTGAAATTTGGGGTCACTGTAGCTGAGTTCCATTAGCTTACTTCTTATGGGTGCCATTCATTTTGAAATCTCCTTTCTTCCGGACAATGAAAAAAGACCGTAACTGCCCCGAAAGGCAATTACGGTCTTCTTGATGTCCTATATTTTTACATACTTCAAGTCTTAGTCAGAACGAAGAAGGGGTCTGACCTCCTTTCTCGCCCGTGCCTGCTCTGCTCCGTCCTTTATGCTTTCACCTAAAGTACAGGTTCATTGTACCGCGGTGAAAGCAGAGCGTACAGGTGGAAACCGGGTATCACAACGAAGCCTCTCGTCGCTGCGAAGGATTTTCGTCGATTTGTCTTTCATATCCACTGTGGACTGAACCAATGTGCTCAACAACTCCTATTCCATTGAAAGGTTTTCGGATTTACTCGCGAACATTTCAGCAAAGCAGGTCTATTTTGAAAAAAGCACTCACTGCGCTTGGCTTATCGCAGCGTGGGGGCAGTTCTTTCGCAACACACCACATACCGCTGTCGCCCACCGCTGGCGTAAGGATGGCAGGTCAACAGCGTCAGCAGGTCGCGGCTTTGCTGTATCTTGATCTTGTCCACCTCGTGCGGCTGGATGATCCGAATGTCGGCCACTGTGTAAGTCAGCGTCTCCCATAAGTTTGTCAGCGTAACGCTGTCGCCCACAGCCAAGCGGTCGATGTGCCGGAAGTAATCCGCGCCGCGCCATCCACGGTGGCCTGCGATGACGCTGTTGGTGCTATTGCCACCGATGGGTGCAGATGTGTTTCCAAGCACCGCTGCACCTGCGGCAAGGTGAGCGTCGGATGCACCCAGATAGACCGGCATGATCAGCTCCATAGCGGGTATCTCTAAGACGCCTATGATCTCATCCCCGATGCCATAGGCGGTCAGGTCGGCGGCGGGTGTCTCGCAGGCTTCGAGGTCGGTGAGATTACACTGCTTTTCTGCGTAAAGCTGGCGGTTGTACTCCTGTAGAGCCGCCAGCAGTTCGGGATATTGCTGCTCCGGCTTTCGTTCTTCGAGGAAGCTCTGCACGGCCTCATCTGTGTCGGCTTGCAGCCTTTGTCCTGTGAACACCGGCCACAGCATGACGCAGATACCCGCCACGGCCAACAGTACCACCAGTACAAGGGATGTCTTACGCATGGCGCACCCTCCTTACCAAAAAGTAAGCACCACCGATTACCGCCACCGCGCCAAGGCCGACACCCAAGCCGGTGAGGTAATGCTGCGTCCACGAAGATGCCACAGGTTTTTCTGCGGCAGCAGGTGCTTCCTGCTCCGGCACATAAGGCACCCGCTGGCCTCGCACCAGCAATCGGTGGGTATTGACCCCGAACGGTGTGCAGGTCACCAGTGTTACAAATTCCTTGCCCTCCTCGATTTGTAGCAGGCTGGTATCCGTGGGCAGTACAGTAGCGATATTGTCCACCTGATATGCCAGCACCTCTCCCAGCACATGGATGTAGAACACATCGCCCTCTGTAAGCTGGTCAATGTCCGAAAACAGCTTGGAACTCGCCATGCCGCTGTGAGCCGACAACACCGCATGGGTGCTGCTGCCGCCTACCGGCAGGGACGTTCCTACCACATGACCCACGGCACGCTCAAGCGTGTCCACGTCCGTGCCGTGCTGCACCGGCAGATATACGTTGATTTTGGGGATGTCCACATAGGCCATGACGCCGCCCACCGTGAGCTGCTGGGCATAGGCCAAGGGAGGGGCGGATGCCCCTCCCTCAGTGATAGTTGCGCCGGACAGCATGGCGTTGTATTGCTCTGCGGTTCCACGCTGGGCGGTCAGCACGGCATCGTCGGTATCCTCGATGGCCGCAGTGTAGGTGGTTTCTATGTCCGAGTGGTATTTCTTACTCAGAAGTTCTCCTACCAACGGGTAAAGCAAAAAGCCCAGCGCCGCAACGCCGCAGACTGCCGCCAGTATCCAGCGTTTCACTGCTCGCCCTTGTGCTTGCGGCTGCGGATCACGATAAACGCCGCCGCACCCAGCAGGACCACGCCGCCGATAGTGAACATCCAAGTGCCGTAGCCACCAGTCTTTGGCAGGTCGAAGCCGGGGTTGTTGACCACAGTCAGCGGCACAATGGCGTTGCCATCCGTCATGGTGACATCCTTGCCGTTGACGGTGGCGGAGGCGGTCAGCAGCTTGGCACCGCACTGCTCGCAAGTGCCGTTCTCGGCGGTCTTGATAACGATTTTGACCGCGTCCTTCAGCAGCACATAGCCCTTGTCGGTGGCAATTTCGGTCAGGCTGTAAGCATCGTCCTCCAGCCCCTTAACTACGATGTGACCCTGTGCATTGGGAATGAACGTAGTAGCATCAGATTTCTTGGCGGTAAGACCCTTGGCGTAGTACACGCCGTCCTTCTGCTCGGCAATCACGAATACATCATCGGTGTCGTTGTGCAGCCGGAACTTCACATTCCGCAGGTTGCCGCCGTTATCGCTGAACTGCTTGAGAACGTCGATGCCGTAGGTGTACACATGGCAGCAATCCTTGAGGGTATCAAAGTAGGTGTTGTTCGTTCTGCGCCACGTCAGCACGACCTCATTGGGGTTGTCGGTATCTCCCATCTTGGCATCGGCGGTCAGGGTGGCGGCGTAGGTGATCCGCATGGTGCAGTCGGAATACCCGCGCTTGACGCTGTCGGTATACACGGTGGCCGCCTCGTTGATCTCCGCCAGACCGGTATCGGTCATGCGGATGGTCATGGTGTTGGCGGCGTCATCGTAACCCACGGTAAATTTGCCGGAGTTCACCGCCCAGGTGGCAATCTTGTCGGTGCAGCCAGCGTCCTTGAAGAACTCGATGACCACATCGTTCTTGTTGTAGCGGATGCCCTTGCTCAGCGTGTCCACATAGGTGTACTTGCTCAGAGAAGAAGCCTTGGAGGTAATCGTGGGCAGGGTGCTAATGATCTGATAATCCACCGTGTCGCCCACGGAGGCGGTGGCAGTGTGAGCGTACCCATCGGTGATGTCGGTCAGGCTGCCGGTATTCTTGCCGGTGGAGTTCTTTGCTTCACGCACGGTCTTATCCAGTGCAGGATTGCCGGTCTGGTTCTTGGGGTAAACGGTCACATCGTAGTTCCATGCCGCACCGTCCACGGTGGTCATGGGCAGGGACACGAAGATGGGATTGCAGGTGGAGGTCACGTTTTCAGGGACGCGGGTTTCCACCACCAGGTACAGGCCCTGCTCCATGTCGGATGCAAAGGTGTGACCGGCAGCGTCCGTCTCGGCCATGGCCGTGCCATTCTTGACCGCAGCTTCCAGCGCGTTCTTGACGGTGGTGGCATTGGCGGACAGGGCAGCGGCCAGCTTATTGTTGAGCATATCGCTGGTGAAGTAGTTGACGCCGCCCTCGGTCTTGTGTGCTTCTGCGCCGGTCAGGCCGATGGCAGACAGTACGGCATTGGAGCGTTCAGAGCTGTCGAAGCCATACAGCACGCCCACCGTGCGCTGACCATCCAGCAGTTCATTGTTCATGGCGATGTCGGCAACACGGAGGTAAGTAAACTCCACGCCCTGGATGGCGTACTTGCTCAGCTTGTCGATAACCGCATCGTCATGCAGGCCGGTGGAAACGTAGGACTCCGCGTCCCACGCGCCGTCATTGCCGGCCTTGGTGATGTCATACTTGTAGATGCTCAGGGATGCTTTTTTGCCGGGGTCGATGGTCGGCTCGGCAAATGCCGTGGTGATGAGGCTCAGAGCCATAACAACGACCATGAGCATGGCCAATACGCGATGGATCTTTTTCATTTGGTTGTCTCCTTGTTCATAAAATCAGATTTTTTGCAAAAATAAACACCCATGCAAAGCATGAGTGCCACAAACAGGATGGGTGCAGCAAAGCCCGTGCCGCCTGTGAAGGGCAGGGCAAATCCTGCGTTGTTGCAGGCGGTGATGGTAATATCGCGGTTGCTGCTGTCCAATACTCCGGCGAACAGCGGCTCAGTCAGCAGCGTATACCCTGCGGGAGCTTTGGTTTCCGTCACGCGGTACTGCACACCGATTTTAAGATTCTCCCACTTGGCAACGCCTGTACTGTCGGTGGTCACTCTGCCCACCTCCGTCCATGTCTTGCCATCTGCGGAGGTCTCCAGCAGCAGCTCTGCACCGGTGAGCGGGCTGCCCGTCACATCTACCTTACGGACGGTGATGCTGCCCTTAGCGGGTGCGTTCTCGCGAGTGACCTTGATATTAAGGTTTGCTGTGGTCAGGCTGAAATCGTATTTGGTCTCGTCCAGCACATAGCCGTCTACGGTGCCGATCTCCTGATAGAAGTATTTGCCAAGTCGCAGGCCGGAGAATGTCACCTTGCCGGCGGCATCGGTCGTGCCATCCGCGATCTCGCTGCCATCGGCGTCGAAAAGACGATACACCACACCGCCCAGCGGCTGCTTGGTTTCTGCGTCCACCTTCAAGACCTCAATACTGCCTTTGACCGGCATATTCTCGCGAGTGACCTTCAGCACCTGCCCGTTTTGGTTCAGCACAGCGGAGTACGCCGTGGTATCCAAAACATATCCGTCCGGTGCTTTGAATTCCTTGTAGGTATAGCTACCCAACCGCAGGTTGGAGAAGGTCAGCTTACCATTGACGTCTGTGTTGCCCTCCGCGACCTGTTTACCAGAAGCATCATACAGTCGGAAGCCCGCGCCTTGCAGCGGTGTCTTGTGATCAGCGTCCACCTTGACGATCTCAATACTGGCCTTGGCAGGCGTGTTGGTTCTCTTTTGTGTAATGTTCAGCGCGGTCGCCGTAATGGTGATCTGATACTTGGTGTTGTCCACCACATAGCCAGAGGGAGCGCTGATCTCCTGATAGCTATACTTGCCCTGTGGAAGATCCTTGAACACTGCCTTACCGTCTGCACCGGTGGTCATGTCAGCCACCTTTTTACCATTGGCATCAAATAGCCGATAGGTCACGCCTGCCAGCGCCTTGCCGGTCTCCGCATCGACTTTGTTGATGGTCAGGCTGCCCTTCTCCTCCACAATTTTGACCTTAAAATGAATGTACGCCCACACGGGGTCGGGAAGTGAGGTCAACGCGGCGCAAGCCTGATAATTACTGCCATTGCTGGGCTCCAGCAGCACAGCCTCCGTGCCCTCCACATCCAGTGCGTAGCCGTAGTCGCTGCTGATATAACCGTTCAGCTTCG
>ERZ857982.459-NODE-459-length-58951-cov-10.347188_pt1 | contig 58951 bp, 44 predicted proteins | sample MGYA00519955_ERZ857982 | MGnify/ENA primary metagenome ERZ857982 (study PRJEB31778, sample SAMEA3449416) | human gut metagenome | biome: human gut; feature: human-associated habitat; material: faeces | place: United Kingdom | collected 2010/2012 ... | reverse complement strand
AACCGCCGACCCCCTCCTTGTAAGGGAGGTGCTCTCCCAGCTGAGCTAATCACCCACTTCGGTACTTCATTTTACTGCAAGAAATTCAGCTGGCGAGAAAGTGGTGGGTGATGACGGGATCGAACCGCCGACCCCCTCCTTGTAAGGGAGGTGCTCTCCCAGCTGAGCTAATCACCCCCGCTGTGTGGAGTCGCATTATAGGGAGAGTTGAAAATGAGTCAACGCATTTTCTAAAGAAATTGTCCGTTCGTCGTAAATTTAAACAAAACGATCGCGAATTACTCCGTTCAGCATGATTTGTATACGAAAATCGCAAAGCGTGATGTTCCAACCCGAACAACATTGAGGAATCAGACCACGGTGATAGAATACCAGCCTGATAATCTTTCCCGGATTTGCCGGTTGTCGGCATCTTTAATAAACGTAAGGCCATTTCATGAAAATCAAAACTCGCTTCGCGCCAAGCCCGACAGGCTATTTGCACGTCGGCGGCGCGCGTACTGCTCTTTACTCCTGGCTTTTTGCACGTAACCACGGCGGTGAGTTTGTGCTGCGTATTGAAGACACCGATCTTGAACGCTCCACGCCGGAAGCTATTGAAGCCATTATGGATGGTATGAACTGGCTGAGCCTGGAATGGGATGAAGGCCCGTATTTCCAGACCAAACGTTTTGATCGTTACAACGCGGTGATTGATGAGATGCTGGAAGCGGGTACGGCATATAAATGCTACTGCTCCAAAGAGCGTCTGGAAGCGCTGCGTGAAGAACAAATGGCGAAAGGCGAGAAGCCGCGTTACGACGGCCGCTGCCGTCATGGTCACGAACATCATTCTGACGATGAGCCTTGCGTTGTGCGCTTTGCCAACCCGCAGGACGGCTCTGTTATTTTTGACGACCAGATCCGTGGGCCGATCGAATTCAGCAACCAGGAGCTGGACGATCTGATCATTCGTCGTACCGACGGTTCCCCGACCTATAACTTCTGCGTGGTTGTGGATGACTGGGATATGGAAATCACCCATGTGATTCGTGGCGAAGACCATATCAACAACACGCCGCGCCAGATTAACATCCTGAAAGCGCTGAACGCGCCGGTTCCGGTGTACGCGCACGTTTCCATGATCAACGGCGACGACGGTAAAAAACTGTCCAAGCGTCATGGCGCGGTCAGCGTGATGCAGTATCGTGACGACGGCTACCTGCCGGAAGCGCTGCTGAACTACCTGGTGCGTCTGGGCTGGTCCAGCGGCGATCAGGAGATCTTCACCCGTGAAGAGATGATCAAGCTGTTCTCGTTGAATGCCGTGAGCAAATCCGCCAGTGCGTTCAACACTGACAAACTGCTGTGGCTGAACCATCACTACATCAATTCTCTGGCGCCGGAATATGTGGCAACGCACCTGCAATGGCACATTGAGCAGGAGAATATCGATACCCGTAACGGCCCGCAGCTGGCTGAACTGGTGAAACTGCTGGGCGAACGCTGCAAAACACTGAAAGAGATGGCGCAAAGCTGCCGCTATTTCTATGAGGACTTTGCTGAGTTCGACGCGGATGCGGCGAAAAAACACCTGCGCCCGGTCGCGCGTCAGCCGCTGGAAGTGGTGCGTGATAAGCTGGCGGCCATCACAGAGTGGAGCGCAGAAAACGTACACCATGCAATTCAGGCGACAGCCGATGAGCTGGAAGTGGGGATGGGTAAAGTCGGCATGCCGCTGCGCGTTGCCGTCACTGGCGCAGGCCAGTCTCCGGCGCTGGACGTCACGGTGCATGCGATTGGTAAATCCCGCAGCATTGAGCGCATCAATAAAGCGCTGGCTTTTATCGCGGAACGTGAAAATCAGCAGTAAGGTGTATTAACCGTAGGCCGGATGGGGGTTGCGCCGCCATCCGGCCTGTTGCCCGATGGCGTTGCGCTTATTGGGTCTACGATTCATCAAGGCCCAAACGGGCGAGAAAACCGCGTATGCCTTCTCGCGACAGAAACTGCGCCAGCTTTTCCTGCTCTTTGGACGACATGTTCTCTACGGCATCAATAATCTGGCGATAGGCGTGGCTGCGCACAACGTGGCTGTATTCGGCAAGCGGCTCCTCCGCCTGATAAAACGCAGAATGGTTGCGGAAGGCAGGGATGTTAAGAATAAATTCCTGTACGCGAGCATCAATGTGAATGAGCCTTGCCCGACCGCCTTTTACGCCCGGAAACTTTTCAGTTTCCCATCCTTGTTCTCTGATCCACCGATTAACGGTTTGTCTGGCAACGCCAAGGCACTCCGCCAGCTCTTCGGTCGTCATTTTGCTGCGTAATTTTTTCATATTATTTGCTATCGCGAATCCCTAAGCGTTGTAACAAACCGGTAATCCCTTCACGCAAAAGCAAAGACGTAAAGTGCTTCTGTTCAGATGGCGTCATCTCTTTGGCCAGCGTGACCAGCAGCGATTCAAGAGAGGTATCGCTGGTTAACGAAAAGGATTCCGATGCTCCCTCCGCAGAACGCTCGGCGCTGCGGATATATTCGCGAACCTGCTCATTAACGTGTACCAGCCGGGCTTTTCCTCCCTGTACGCCTGGTTTGGGCGACGTCGTCCAGCCTTCCTTGCGCACCCATTTATTGATGGTTTGTCGGCTGTAACCGGTCAGATTAGCGAGTTCTTCTGGCGTCATCCGTTCCTTGAACATAACGATTCCCTGAATAGTCGTATGGTTAATTAGCGGTTCACTTTATAGCATCATTTTAGTTGAAACCGTGACGCGTTTAACTACTAAATGCGAGTTGTTACGCAATGTTCTTCATTTGCCTGCTTTTTCAGCGATTGAATTTGCCGGTGGCATTTTGCCGTTGACACATGCGAAGGGAATTCATATGATGCCGCCCGTCAACTCGACAAGCTTTACGTGACGGGGCTATAGCTCAGCTGGGAGAGCGCTTGCATGGCATGCAAGAGGTCAGCGGTTCGATCCCGCTTAGCTCCACCAAATTTGAATCCCAACAAATCTGGTACGTAAAAGCATCGTGGGGCTATAGCTCAGCTGGGAGAGCGCTTGCATGGCATGCAAGAGGTCAGCGGTTCGATCCCGCTTAGCTCCACCAAAATTTGAACCCTCGCTGAAAAGCGGGGGTTTTTTGTATCTGCGTTCCCGCCATTTTTGTAATACAGTTTCAGTAAGCGTCAATACCTTTGTATCAAATGAAAGAACGTGTAAGAGCGCCTGATATCAGGCCTGTGCAGGTTTGCTTCGCGTCACGAATAAACTTATTATTTGTGTGCCTTATAGCGTGACTGATGAGAACAGGGAATCTATGCAGGATAAGCATAACTTACTAAAAAATATAAGAATATTTATCTTTTCTTTGACGCTATCCATTGTCGGTATACAGTTCTCCCGCTCTATTTCTCCGCTCGCCGTTGTCGATGACAGCTCTATTTTCCTGGCCTGGCTGCCGCTATGCGTCATGTTTTCCGTGCTGTTCTTATTTGGCCGACGCGGTATTGTCCCTATCATTTTAGCGATGATGGCGACCAATCACTGGAACCTTCATCTCCCGTTAATGCAGGCAGCGGTGCTGTTATTTTGTCAGACCTTTTCCGTATTGGGCATTTGCGGGATTGTCCGCTGGCAAGTGGGGGCGCGCTGGCGTCATGGATTGCCTGACAGGAATATCTGGTTGCGTATCTTCTGGCTCGGGTTTGTCGCGCCGGCGGGCATCAAAGCCAGCATGTATCTCGCGGGGCATTGTCTGGACTACCCTGTTGCGATATCAACATTCTTTGGTACAGCAACCATTATTTATACCATCGTGGATATTCTGAGCCTGATTTCAGCGGTCCTGATTTTCACTATGCTCTTTTATTATCCTTTGCGGATGATAATCAACCCGCGCTATTGCCGCATTTTCTGGCGCAGGGACATTGCGCCGTATCTGGTCAAAGAGAAGCGTCTGTTTACCCTGACCTGGATCTCCGTCGTCGTGGCGCTGATCGTTCTGATGTGCGCGCCTTTTGATGCCGACTATATTGCCGGTTATCTGGTGCCCGTCTTTTTTATTGTTTTTACGCTCGGCGTGGGCAAGCTGAGTTATCCGCTGCTGAACCTCAGCTGGGCCATCTCTGCGCTGTGCCTGCTGGTGTATAACCGGAATTTCTTGCAGGGCGTCGGCTCCGAATATTCACTGGCCTTTATCCTCTCTGTTCTCATCTCCTTTAGTATTTGTTTGCTGTATATGGTGTGTATTTATCAACGCAGCGAATGGTTGAACCGACAGTGGCATGGTCAGGCGTTAACCGACCCGTTGACGCGCCTTCCTAACATTCGCGCGCTGGAGCAATTTTTGTTGCAGGGAACAGGACAAACGGTTTGCTGCCTGCGGATGGAAAACCTGGAATTTTTGAGTCGACATTACGGCATGCTGATGCGCGTTCATTGCAAACGCTCGGTGTGTCGAATGCTGCAACCGTTCCTGCAAGAAAACGAGAGCGTATTTCAGGTGCCAGGCAGCGAATTGTTGTTAGTGCTTCGCGGCCCTGAGACGGAAGCCCGCCTGCAACATATGGTTAATCTCCTCAATAGCCGCAAAATTTACTGGAACAATACCGGGCTGGACATGGAATACGGCGCCGCGTGGGGCGCTTACGACGGCAGACAGGAGACGCTACAACCCCTGCTGGGGCAGCTTAGCTGGCTGTCGGAGCAATCCTGCGCGAACCACCGGGTTATGGCGCTGACCCAAAGTCTTGAGGCGGTCTCCGATCAGACGACGGAACGGGTATTACTGCTGCAAAAGGTTCGCAAAGCGCTGGAGAACGGCGATCTGGTTTTGTACGCGCAACCAATTCTCAACGCGCAGGGGAAAGGGTATGCGGAGGTTCTGGCGCGGCTGAAAAGTGATGACGGCATCATGACGCCGGATCAGTTTATTCCACTGATTGCCCAATTTAACCTCAGCGCCCGCTTTGATTTACAGGTTGTGGAAGCCCTGCTGCGATGGATAGCTACCCATCCGACGACAGCGCCGGGCGCCCGTTTCTCGGTCAATTTAATGCCGTTGACGTTACTGAATAAAGAGAGCGCATCACGCATTATCGGCCTGTTCAGGCGTTATGGTATTACGCCAGAAAGCGTGATCATCGAAATCACCGAAGAGCAGGCGTTTTCCAATTCTGAAATCAGCACGCAGAATATTGCGCAACTGCGGAATTTCGGTTTCAGGATAGCCATTGATGATTTTGGTACGGGATACGCGAACTATGAACGTCTTAAACGCCTGCGGGCAGACATCATCAAGATTGATGGTTGCTTCATAAAAGACATTATGACGGACTCTCTGGATGCGATGATCGTGAAATCAATTACCGATCTCGCGAAAGCGAAATCCTTATGCGTGGTTGCCGAATTTGTCGAGACGCCGGAGCAGCGGGAATTACTTTTAAGCCTGGGCGTGAACTATCTGCAAGGTTATCTGATTGGGCGACCGCGCCCGCTGGAAGCGCCACAGCTATAAAAAACCGGGGAACATGTCCCCGGTTGAGCGTCGTAAGGCCAGATGAAGGCGTTTGCGCCGCCGTCTGGCGATACCGTAATTACAGCACCAGCGCTGCGATAGACGCAGACAGTACGCTCACCAGCGTTGAGCCGTACACCAGTTTCAGACCAAAACGTGAAACCACGTTGCCTTGCTCTTCGTTCAGACCTTTAATCGCGCCTGCGATAATCCCGATGGAAGAGAAGTTAGCGAAGGAGACCAGGAATACAGAGATGATGCCTTCCGCGCGCGGAGAGAGCGTAGAGGCGATTTTCTGTAGATCCATCATGGCGACGAATTCGTTAGATACCAGTTTGGTCGCCATGATACTGCCTACCTGAAGCGCTTCATTCGCCGGAACCCCCATGACCCAGGCCACCGGGTAGAAGATGTAACCCAGAATGCCCTGGAAGGAGATGCCCAGAACGGCCGCGAACAGGGCGTTCAGCGCCGCGATCAGGGCGATAAAGCCAATCAGCATCGCCGCAACGATAATCGCGACCTTAAAGCCCGCCAGAATGTATTCGCCCAGCATTTCGAAGAAGCTCTGACCTTCGTGCAGGTTAGACATCTGAATATTTTCTTCGCTGGCTTCGACGCGATACGGGTTGATCACTGACAGAACGATAAAGGTGCTGAACATGTTCAGAACCAGCGCCGCAACGACATATTTCGGCTCCAGCATGGTCATGTACGCGCCCACGATAGACATGGATACGGTAGACATCGCCGTTGCCGCCATCGTGTACATACGATTGCGGGACATTTTGCCGAGGATATCTTTATACGCGATAAAGTTCTCAGACTGGCCCAGAATCAGGGAGCTGACGGCGTTAAATGATTCCAGTTTACCCATCCCGTTGACTTTGGATAAGAGGAAACCAATCGCGCGAATCACAACCGGCAGAACGCGGATGTGCTGAAGAATACCGATCAGCGCGGAAATAAAGACGATGGGGCAAAGGACTTTCAGGAAGAAGAAGGCCAGGCCCTGATCGTTCATGCTGCCGAAAACGAAGTTGGTCCCTTCGTTGGCAAAACCGAGCAGTTTTTCAAACATCTCGGAGAAACCTTTCACGAAGCCCAGGCCAACGTTTGAGTTCAGGAAGAACCAGGCCAGTAAAACTTCGATAACAAGCAGCTGAATGACGTAACGAATGCGAATTTTTTTACGGTCATGGCTTACCAGCAGTGCGAGTACCGCAACAACAGCGAGGGCCAGGACAAAATGAAGGACGCGGTCCATATTTGCTCCAAATATGAGGCAGGTTTAATTTCCGTGCACATTCTATGCAACAACAATAAAGAAAACGAGATCAAACACACACTATAATAAGGAGCTGTGATGAGATTCAAAATTAGTGATCTGGAATACGTTTCTGTTATGTTTAGTATGGAAGTGAAAAGTTATGTCATTGTGCTAATCTCATACAATTAACAAACAACCTGGTTTTGTTTTTCGACCCTCCCTTGCTGGCCCATAGCCTGGCGCTATCAGAGATATCAACGTTACCCATTAAAATGCACTTGATAATCATTCTCAATAAACATAGCATAAAACATAGCAAAGGCTATGTTTCTGAGGCAAAAGATGACAAACGATCGCGTTGAAAGCAGTAGTGGACGAGCGGCGCGCAAGTTAAGGCTCGCATTGATGGGCCCGGCGTTCATCGCCGCGATCGGATACATCGATCCCGGTAACTTTGCGACCAATATCCAGGCCGGGGCCAGCTTTGGCTATAAATTGCTGTGGGTGGTTGTCTGGGCGAACCTGATGGCGATGCTCATTCAGGTTCTGTCGGCCAAACTGGGGATTGCGACAAGCAAAAACCTGGCGGAGCAAATTCGCGATCATTACCCGCGCCCTGTCGTCTGGTTCTATTGGGTTCAGGCGGAAATCATCGCGATGGCCACCGACTTAGCGGAATTTATTGGGGCGGCGATCGGCTTTAAACTCATTCTCGGCATCTCCCTGTTGCAGGGGGCGGTACTGACGGGTATCGCCACATTCCTGATTCTGATGTTGCAGCGTCGTGGGCAAAAACCGCTGGAAAAAGTGATTGGCGGATTACTGCTGTTTGTGGCCGCAGCCTATATTGTGGAACTGATTTTTTCGCAGCCAAGCCTGGCGCAGCTGAGCAAAGGGATGATTATCCCCAGCCTGCCGAACTCTGAGGCGGTATTTCTGGCCGCCGGGGTGCTGGGTGCGACCATCATGCCCCACGTTATCTATCTGCACTCCTCTTTAACGCAGCATCTGCACGACGGCTCCCGGCAGCAGCGCTATGCCGCCACCAAATGGGATGTGGCGATAGCGATGACGATTGCAGGGTTCGTGAACCTGGCGATGATGGCGACCGCTGCTGCCGCGTTCCATTTTAGCGGACATACCGGTATTGCCGATCTTGATCAGGCGTATCTGACGCTGGAACCGCTGCTTAGCCACGCTGCGGCGACGGTGTTCGGCCTGAGCCTGGTTGCGGCGGGGCTCTCTTCCACCGTGGTCGGTACGCTGGCGGGGCAGGTTGTGATGCAGGGATTTGTTCGCTTCCACATTCCGCTGTGGGTACGCCGCACCATCACGATGATGCCGTCGTTTATCGTTATTCTTATGGGGCTTGATCCAACCCGAATCCTGGTGATGAGCCAGGTCCTGCTGAGTTTCGGCATTGCGCTGGCGCTGGTGCCGTTATTGATTTTTACCAGCGATCGCACATTAATGGGCGATCTGGTGAATACCCAATGGGTCAAGTACATCGGCTGGATGATTGTGGTGCTGGTGGTGGCGCTGAATATCTGGTTGCTGGTAGGAACCGCGCTGGGGTTGTGATTTAAAGACCGTGACTCGTAGCAGGTCACGGTTTTATCTCATGTTTTCCGCTATCCTGAATCTTGCATGATTAACAGGCAAGCGTTCATGAATTATTTTGATCTCTCTTTCTTAAAATATTTGCAGGATAACAATTCGCTCCCTGTCGAGGAGGCGGTTCGTCGCTTTGGCAAAACGCTCTCAACGCTAAAACGAACAATGAAAGAGTTGAATGAACTCTTGCCGGAAAACGTGCATCTCCACCAGGACAATCAATTTATTACCACCCGAATTGGCTACAGCGAATACCGGCAATTTTTGCAGCGCGTGCAGTTTAACCGCTATATCACTACGGCGGAGGAGCGAGTGAAAGATCTCTTCGTGGCGCTCTGTCTGCATGATGTCGTGAATAAAAATGAGTACTACAAAAAATTCTATGTCAGCGCGGGCACGGTAAAAAATGATAACCCTGTGATGATGCAGTTGATACAGGGCCACGATCTGGTATTACAGAGTATTCCACGTAAAGGCTCCCGGCTTACAGGTGATGAATTTCAACTGCGGGTCGCGGTGTGTATGTCCATTCTGAAAACCGTTGAGATCGGGGCAGATCACCTGTTGATTGCTCATCAGGCTAATGAACCGATCAACCGCTCCATCGCTGAACAATTTCTCCGCGAGTGTTCCCCGGAGATTAAACAGGCGGCAGCATATTATGAGAACGTCATCAGCCCCGTGATTACCTTGGGATATAACGGCAGAAAATACTTATTAGTGTATCTGAGCCTCGCATTACACCGTATCAGGCGAGGGCATTGGATCAAAGAGAGTACCGCAGCTCAATTTTTGACGACGTTTTCGTATGATGTGTTACCCGATGCGCATGAAAATGCATGCCTGAATCTGTTGATTGCCTCGCTGACGTTTACCCATCGTCCTTTCACGTTATACGACGCCCGGCTTGTCTTATACGTCAAACGTACCTGCTGCGATTTAGAAGGGTATCCTGGCATCACTATCCACAATAAAGACGCCTGGTTCACGGAGATTTATAACTTCATTTACGCGGCTATCATCCAGAATAAATTCCATCTCTGGTTTGATGATAAAAAACTGCATGATGTCCGGCGGCGTTACCCGGAATGGTGGGCGTATGTTCAGCACGCAGTGAAAGAGATCGAAGATAACTGGCAAACGTCTTTTTCAGCCATTCACCTGGCGACGCTGGTGCTGATCATCAAAAAATACGAACTCAAAAACCGGGTGGTGAGCGATCCGAAAAAGCGGGTCATCATTGTGACTAACTCATCGGAAAGTAAGGTAGGGTATTTTAAAGAGGTGCTTTTCTCCCGCTTTCATATTGATATTCCGGCATGCATCAATATCAATGAGATCGCTCAGCTACAGCATCTGGATTTCGATTTGCTGATCACCTTTACCAATAAAATATCAAGTCACCTCAGGTATGCCGGGCTGAACTATGTCAAAGTGAATTTCTGGCTGACGCAAGAGGACTTCCGACTGTTACGCGAACACGGACTGGCCTCTACGCGCAAAAAAATACCTGCTGATACTTTTGTTCAGCAGGTACAGGGGTTGAGCCCGGAGGCATTAAAAGCGTTCCTCAACGCGCATTATGGCGATGTTTTTATCTAGCTGGCGCCTTGCCCCGTCCGGCGTGATGATGCGACCGCTTGCCTGAAAGAACAGGGCGTCAGCGGTTATTTTTCTCCCATACGCGTACAGCCGTTTCCTGGGCGATTTCCGCACACAGGCCGATATAGTGAGCAGGGTCAAGTAGCGAATCAATTTCCGCATCGCTAAAATGCTGGCGAATGAGCGGATCTTCACGCAGAACATTGGCATAAGGAATCCCCTCGTGGGTGCTGCGCATTGCAAGATGGTACACACGCTCATGAGCGGCATCTTTGCCCAGCCTTTCCACCAGTTGCATCATGATTTTTTCACTGTTGATGAGGCCATGAGTTAACTGGACGTTCTGTCGCATACGGTCAGTGTTGATAACCAGCGTGCGGGTCAACTCTTCCGCGCGCATCACAATTTCCGCCATTAACTCCATGCTCTCCTGAATGTTGGCATCGAAGATAAAATAGGCCGAACTGTCAGCCTCGAAAGGACGAGGGCTGACGTACAGGCAGGACGTCATAACGGAATACAATTTCTGCGCGTTGGCGATAATCCCCTTCGCCAGTTTAGGATTGACCTTTTGCGGCATCGTACTGCTACCAACGGTTCCTTTCGTGAACGCTTCGGAAACCTCGGCAAACTCCTCGCCTGAAGTCTGATACACCTCTTCTGCAATTTTATGCAGCGTTGTGGCAAGCAGGCACAGGTTGCTGATGTATTCCGTACGATAGACGCGGGAGTGGCGGGAGGGAATGGGCATTGAGTGCATCCCCAGTTTTTGCGCTACGCTTGCCTGCACCAGTCGCCCCGTTTCGCCGGTGGCGTGAAATGCGCCCACCGCGCCGCCCATCATCACGGTAAAGACACGCTTTTCTGCTTCCTGCATTCGCTGCTGAGCGCTTAATAACTCATCAATCCACACGGCGGCTTTGTAGCCCCAGGTGATCGGCAACGCATGTTTCCCGTGGGTACGTCCGGCCATAATCGTGGACTGGTGGTCAGACGCCATCCTCGCCAGATTGCGTAAAATATCGCTTACGAATCCTTGCATCAGCGCGTCAAATTGCTTTGCCAGATATAGCTGGGCGGTTTGTTGGATATTTTGGGTGGTTACGCCGTAGTGAACATATTTCCCGCTTTCGCTGTCGCAGGCTTTGACCAGCACTTTGATCACCGGGACAAAACCGTGGCCGATTTCGCGCAGCAGACGCTCCATTTCCGCCAGATCGATTTTGTCGATATGGCAACTGGCGGCGATATTGGTCGCGGCGCTGGCGGGGATTATCCCGTGCTCGGCTTGCGCCTGCGCCAGAGCAGCTTCCACATCCAGCCATGACTGGACTCGCGCCTGCTGGCTAAGCAGGGCTTTCATACCACGATCGTCGATCGTTTTGCTTTTTGAATCATACAGTGCGCGCATTACCGTCTCCTTGATCTTATTTCGCACCGACAAGGCGGTCGTCTACCGCGTTGCGGACAAATTCTACATGCGGGCCAAACACGACATGGACATGATTGCTGGAGGGAATAAACGTTCCCAGCGAGCCGGATTCTTTCAGTACGGCCATATCCACCTTTTTCTGATCTTTTAAATCGATGCGCAGACGCGACACGCAGTTCTCGACGCGCTTAATATTCTCTGTCCCGCCCAGTCCCTGGATAACCAGTTCGGCGACTTTGTCGTACTCTTTATTGTTTAATAAGGTGCTGTCTGCAATTTCGCTCTCGCGTCCTGGCGTTTTAATATCAAATTTTCCTATAGCGAAGCGGAAGACAAAATAGAAGACGACAAAGTTAATGGCCCCAAGAAGAATCAGATTGACCCAGTGGGTATGTTCATACATCAGGCCAAAAATACCGAAATCGAAGATCGTGCCGCGAATGTAGCCGATGGATACTTCCAGTATTTGCAGCGGAATAGTCAGCAATCCGCAAAGTACCGCATAGATAATAAATAGCTTCGGTGCGATAAACAGGAATGAAAACTCCAGCGGCTCGGTAATATTTCCCAGCATGGCGGTTAATACGACAGTCAGAATCATCCCTTTAGCGAATTTCTTGTTCTTGAAATAAGCCATGTGATACATCGCCAGGCCAATTGCCGGGACGCGGAACAGCGTCGTCAGCATTTGGGATGAGGCAAGATAGCTGGTGAGCGTCGGCATATACTCTTTCCACGCCGGGTGGGACGGGCCAAGCTCAAAAAGGATTTTATTGATGGCCGGTAAAATACCGACGTAGGTTTGACCGTCAATGAGGTACGTGCCGCCCGCTGCGGTGAATCGCACAGTGGAACTGAGCACATGGTGCAGACCGAATGGGATGAGCAGGCGGTTGAGCGTCATATAAATCCCGGCGCCAATGTTGGGGGCCATCATAATTGTTGAGATGGCGCGCATGCCTGCGGTAAAAAGATCCCAGATAAAAGGAATGATCAGCCCAACGGGAATAGAAAATGCGATAGCTAAAATCGCGACGGATTTTTTACCGCTAAAAAAGGCGAAGGCTAACGGTAGTTGTAACCGGTAGAACCGGTCGGTAGTTTTAGCTGCCAACAACCCGGCGATAATACCGCCAAGCGCTTCGATTTTCAGGGTCTGAATGCCTAATACCATTCCCTGTCCCACAAGCGCCAGGTTTTCTTTGGCTAGCGTCCCGGCTAATTGTAGATGCACATGCATAGCGATAAGCAGCGTTAAATAGGCGACGACGGAAGCAAATACCGCAATTCCTTTTTCTTTTTTGGACATGCCGTAAGCCACGCCCATCGCAAACAACAGAGGAATATTATTAAATACGACGCTACTGATTAATCCGAGAGAAGATAATACAGCTTTAAAAATTTCATTACCCAGAAAGGGAAGTTTATCAATCATATAGCTCTGGCCTAACGCAGAGCTAATTCCCATGACCATCCCAACAGGCGCCAGCACGGCAATCGGCAATAATAACGATCGGCCGAATGTCTGAATTTCATTCTTAAAATTAGCATTCATAAGTTAATCCTGACGTGAATTCTCTTGAGGATAAGATACGGTCAGAAGATTTTTGCTCAAGGGCAAATGGTGGAGAATAAAAAGCGCAGGATTTGACCATAAAGATGTAAGCATAAAAAAAGGAGCCCGCAGGCTCCTTTTTTTAATGACGGTGTCCGTGACCCCGGCCAGGGTGGTGGTCGCGATCGCGCCAGCCTTCGCGGTAGCCGCGTTCATAGGCTTTGCGCTTATCCCAGCCGCGATGATAGCCATTATCGTGTCGCCACCAGCGATTTTTACGCCATTCATAATGGTGGTGCCAGTAATCCCGGTCGCGCCAGTATCTGCCGTCCCAGTAGTTACCGTAATTATCGCGATCGCCAATTTGTAATTTTATCGATGGCAACAGGGTGATTTCGCCAGCGTTCGCGGCAAGCGGTGTAAAAGCCAATAAGGCTGCCGCCAGAATCAGTGACCTGAACATTCTTTTTCTCCTTCACGATCGAGCCGTAATCGGCCTGTTAACGCAATATTACGGGGCGGTAAAGCCCCGTTTCATCGCCTTAACTCTTAAATCATGAGTGAGAGCACTTTTTGCTAAAAAGTGATTATTGGCTGCCGTTCAGGATTGCGTTGATTTCTGCGCATTCGGCGGGAGAAAAATGACGATTCGCCAGCATCCCCACGGCATCTTCAATTTGCGCGGTCTTGCTGGCGCCAATCAGCACTGACGTCACTTTGTCGTCGCGCAGCACCCAGGCCAGCGCCATCTGGGACAGTTTTTGCCCCCGACGTCCGGCCAGCACATTTAACTGGCGCACTTTTTCCAGTTTCTCCGGGGTAATCTGATCCGGGTTAAGGAAGCGGCTTCCGCTGGCGGCCCGGGAATCAGCCGGAATGCCGTTGAGATAACGATCGGTTAATTGCCCGCCCGCCAGCGGTGAAAAGGCGATACTGCCAACGCCTTTCTCCTGCAATAATGCCAGCAAGCCGTCTTCGACCCAGCGCTCAAACATCGAGTATTTGGGCTGGTGAATCAGACACGGCGTGCCCAGGTCGTCCAGGAGCTCAATGGCCTGTCTGGCCAGATCCGCCGGATAGTTGGAAATCCCGACGTACAGCGCTTTTCCCTGACGAACAATATGATCCAGCGCTTTCATCGTCTCTTTGAGCGGCGTTTCCGGGTCAGGGCGGTGGTGATAGAAGATATCGACATACTCCAGTCCCAGACGTTTCAGGCTTTGATCGAGGCTGGCTATCAAATATTTGCGCGAACCCCAGTCACCGTAAGGGCCATCCCACATGGTATAACCCGCTTTAGTGGAAATGATCAGTTCATCGCGCCACGGTAAAAAATCTTCCTGTAGGATACGGCCAAAATGGCGCTCTGCTGAGCCTGGCGGCGGGCCGTAATTATTCGCGAGATCAAAATGGGTAATTCCCAGATCAAAAGCACGCTGTAGCAGCGCCCGACTGTTCTCTACCTGAGTGGTATCACCGAAATTGTGCCATAGCCCAAGTGAAATGGCGGGGAGCTTTAAACCGCTCTGACCGCAGCGGCGATACTCCATTGTCTGGTAGCGATTTTCATCGGCCCGATAAACCATGTTGTTGCCCTCTGAATGACGTGAGTTTCCAGTGTATACGTTTACACGGATTGTTATTCAATGAGATTACACCGTGAAAAACTGTAAATCCTGCTTTCCACCCCTTTTGCAGCAGCTTTTCTGGACAGCTATCACAGTTCTTTAATACTCAACATGAGGTTACCGTCAGAAGGATAGCTGTCATGCAAACCCCATACTCCGTTGCGGATTACCTGCTGGACAGACTGGCAGGCTGCGGTATCGGGCATCTTTTTGGTGTGCCGGGCGATTATAATTTGCAGTTTCTTGACCATGTGATTGCGCATCGTGACGTATGCTGGGTAGGGTGCGCGAATGAGCTGAATGCCGCCTATGCGGCTGATGGCTACGCCCGATTAGCCGGGGCAGGGGCGTTGTTGACCACTTTCGGCGTAGGGGAGTTAAGCGCGCTTAATGGCCTGGCGGGAAGCTACGCAGAGTACGTTCCCGTGCTGCATATTGTCGGCGCGCCATGCAGCGGCGCACAGCGACGGGGCGAACTGATGCATCACACCCTCGGCGATGGAGACTTTCAGCATTTTTACCGTATAAGCCAGGCTGTAACGGCCGCCAGCGCCGTGTTGAATGAACAGAACGCCTGTTATGAAATCGACCGCGTATTACGCGAAATGCTGACGATGCGCAGACCCGGCTATCTGATGTTACCGGCGGATGTGGCAAAACGACCTGCTGTCCCTCCTGTAAACGTTCTCACACCTGACCGTGCCGAAGGGGAAAATGACACGGTGGCGGCGTTTCGCTATCGCGCGCGCCAGCGGCTGATGAACAGCCCGCGCGTGGCGCTGCTGGCAGACTTTCTCGCCCTGCGTTTCGGCTTGCAGCCGGTTTTACAACGCTGGATGGCGGAAACGCCAATAGCGCACGCGACGCTGCTCATGGGCAAAGGGCTGTTTAATGAGCAGCACCCGAATTTTGTCGGTACATACAGCGCCGGAGCCAGCAGTGAATCGGTGCGTCAGGCGATTGAAGAGGCGGATACCGTTATCTGCATTGGCACCCGGTTTGTCGATACGCTGACGGCGGGCTTCACACAGCAACTGCCGCAGGAACGCACGATTGAAATCCAGCCGGATGCTTCGCGCGTCGGGAATACTTGGTTCAGCGGTCTGTCGATGGAGCAGGCGGTCACTACGTTGCGCGAGTTATGTCTGGAACTTTCATTTTCGCCTCCTCCGACCCCGGCGCATGCGCCCGGCGGCCATATTGAGAAGGGGGCGCTGACGCAAGAAAACTTCTGGCATACGGTACAGGCGTACCTGCTGCCGGACGATATTATCCTTGCCGATCAGGGAACCGCCGCGTTTGGCGCGGCGGATCTTTCACTGCCTGCTGGCGCGGACGTGCTGGTGCAACCGCTTTGGGGATCAATCGGCTATGCTTTGCCCGCCGCCTTTGGCGCGCAAACCGCCTGCCCGGAACGGCGAGTGATTCTGATTACCGGAGACGGCGCGGCGCAGCTGACGATTCAGGAACTGGGGTCGATGATGCGGGATGGACAGTCGCCGGTCATTCTGCTGCTCAATAACGATGGCTATACCGTGGAGCGCGCCATTCATGGGGCGAACCAGCGTTATAACGATATCGCCGGATGGAACTGGACGCAGGTTCCGCAGGCGCTCAGTGCGAACTGTCAGGCGGAGTGCTGGCGGGTAACGCAGGCTATCCAACTGGAGGAAGTGCTGGCGCGCCTGAAATCCCCGCAGCGGCTTTCGCTGATTGAGGTCGTGCTGCCGAAAGCCGATTTGCCGGAATTGCTGCGTACCGTCACCCGCGCGCTGGAATCGCGCAACGGGGAGTAAACGCGGTGGCCGGTTATCTGTCGTGGCGGTTGACGGCCATCATTGGCTTGCCTGCCAGCAGGAGCCAGGCGGGAAGCATAACGATGCACAACAGCGGAAGCAGGGTGGTGTCCGGTACGACGACTGCGGCCATAAACAGACTCAGCCAGCCGTCACGGGTTACGACCAGCATCAGCCCCAGAATCGCGCATGAGACGGTAATTGCCGCCGGAACCGCTTCAACATGCGCGTGCAGCATCAGACCCAGCGCCACGCCCACAAAGACCGCCGGGAAGATACGCCCGCCCCGGAAACCGCAGGCGGCGGCGATAACCAGCGCGCCCAGCTTAACGATCGCCAGCATAAAGTAGTCCGTGGCGCCCAGCGTCTGGCTGAACGCCAGCTGCTGCATCTCGTCCAGTCCTTTAAAGAGGGTCAGCGGCCCGCCCAATACGCCCAGAATCCCCAGCATAAAACCACCGATACCGAGAATAAGTACCGGATTTTTCAGACGATGCACCAACGAATGCAGACGTGGTAAACACCATACCGCCACCATACCCGCCGCAATCGCAATGGCCGCCACCACTGCGCCGCTGAAAATATCGCTCAGCCGCATTTGCGTGTAGTGCGCAATCGGCAAGGAGAAGTGCGGATGGAAGAACAGGCTAGTGGTTAACGATCCCGCGGCTGCCGCCATCAGCGGAGCGAACAGACGATCCCACAAGGGCGTATCGTCAGAGCTGTTCAGGGTTTGCGAGAAAATCAGCGCGGCGGCGACAGGGGTGCCGAACAGCGCGCCGATAGTGCCTGCGGAAGCCAGGATCGTCCAGTCCAGCGCCCCTATGCGTGGGAAAAGGCGCGCGCCGATAGCGACGGCCAGCGCGATATTCACCGCCATAATGGGATGCTCCGGCCCCAGGCTTACTCCACCTGCCAGGCCGAGAATGAGCGCGATCAGCAGGCCCGGAAGCGCGACAGGGTTCATCGGCGCGCCGATCAGCGGTTCGGTCGCCGGGTCCGGGCCTGCATGCCCAGGGCTGTAGCGGATGACAAGCCCGACCATGATCCCGGTAAACGTGAGCATGCCGATAATCCAGACGGGGGAATCATGAGCAATGCCCAGGCCGATGGGGATTTGCTCCCACAGCAGGCGCTGTAAAACGGAGGCGACTTTCATCACGGCGATCAATACCAGACTGGAGGCAATGCCAATAATGAGTGCGGGAAGCGATAATAACAGCATCGTTCTGGCTCGCGGATGGAGCATGATCTATTCCTTAATACTGAGTCATATGCTTAGTTTGCACAGCCTGCCCGACGGCATCGCTGCAAATGGTGCTGAAACGATAAAGTAATTATGTGATGCAGATCGATATTTTTGGGGAGCTCGCCTTTCGACCGTTGTTGTTATGCCCCCATGAATTTACAGTGTGGCAAAGATTTATTCTGACTTTAGCGGAGCAGTAGAAGAATGACAAAATATGCTTTAGTAGGTGATGTAGGCGGCACCAACGCGCGTCTTGCTCTGTGCGATATGACCAGCGGGGAGATTTCGCAGGCGAAAACCTATTCCGGGCTGGACTATCCGAGCCTCGAAGCCGTGGTTCGCGTGTATCTGGACGAGCATAACGCCAGGGTGGAAGACGGCTGTATCGCTATCGCCTGCCCGATCACCGGTGACTGGGTGGCGATGACTAACCACACCTGGGCATTTTCTATTGCGGAGATGAAAAAGAATCTTGGCTTTAGCCATCTGGAAATCATCAACGATTTTACCGCCGTGTCGATGGCGATCCCGATGCTGCGCAAAGAGCATCTGATCCAGTTCGGCGGCGCGGAACCGGTTGCCGGCAAACCGATTGCCGTTTACGGCGCCGGAACCGGATTAGGGGTGGCACACCTGGTTCATGTCGATAAACGCTGGATCAGCCTGCCGGGCGAGGGTGGTCACGTTGACTTCGCGCCGAACAGCGAAGAGGAAGGCATTATTCTCGAAGAACTGCGTGCGGAAATTGGTCACGTCTCTGCCGAGCGCGTGTTGTCGGGGCCAGGGCTGGTGAATCTGTATCGTGCTATCGTCAAATCTGATGGCCGTCTGCCGGAAAATCTGCAACCGAAAGATATTACCGAACGCGCGCTGGCGGATACCTGCATTGACTCTCGTCGTGCGCTGTCGCTGTTTTGCGTCATTATGGGCCGTTTTGGCGGTAATCTGGCATTGACGCTGGGCACGTTTGGCGGCGTCTACATTGCGGGCGGCATCGTGCCGCGCTTCCTGGAGTTCTTTAAAGCCTCCGGCTTTCGTGGCGGGTTTGAAGACAAAGGCCGTTTCAAAGCCTACGTTCAGGATATTCCGGTTTACCTGATTGTGCATGATAATCCCGGTCTGCTCGGCTCCGGCGCGCATTTGCGCCAGACGTTAGGGCAAATTCTGTAATTGAAGATCGGCAGGCCTGATACGCGTTAGCGCCATCAGGCAGGGCATGACATGCATTATCCGGTCTTAAACCGCGTCACTGACGCGGTTTTTTTGTGCCCGTCGCCGACCTTTCCGACGCCCGTCACATTTCTGTTTAACGGGATTATTTGTCCAGTAAAAGCATTATTTGTCTGATAACAATGCGCAGGCTCTCACCGCCATAATTTCTCTCGTTAACTATCTGGAGGAGTCTGTTATGGCGAAAAAACTTATTGCTGTTTGCGCATGCCCGATGGGGCTGGCCCACACATTTATGGCGGCTCAGGCGCTGGAAGAGGCGGCGGTTGAAGCGGGATACGAGGTGAAAATTGAAACCCAGGGGGCGGACGGCATCCAGAATCGCCTGACGGCGCAGGATATCGCTGAGGCGACGCTAATCATCCATTCCGTTGCCGTAACCCCCGAAGACAATGAACGGTTTGAGTCGCGCGATGTGTATGAAATTACGCTCCAGGACGCGATAAAAAACGCCGCCGGTATCATTAAAGAAATCGAAGAGATGATTGCGGCAGAGCAACAATAATTTTCGACAGGGATACACATATGGCCATTAAAAAACGCAGTGCAACCGTTGTGCATGGCGCATCCGGTGCGGCAGCGGCAATAAAAACCCCTCCGGCCTCCCGTAACAGCTTCTGGGGCGAACTTCCGCAGCACGTCATGTCGGGTATTTCGCGCATGGTGCCCACGTTAATCATGGGTGGGGTGATTCTCGCTTTCAGCCAGCTGATTGCCTATAGCTGGCTGAAAATTCCCGCAGATACCGGCATTATGGATGCGCTGAATAGCGGAAAATTCGACGGTTTTAACCTCTCATTACTGAAATTCGCCTGGCTATCGCAATCCTTTGGCGGCGTGTTGTTTGGCTTTGCGATTCCAATGTTCGCGGCGTTTGTCGCTAACTCTATCGGCGGTAAGCTGGCCTTTCCCGCAGGATTCATCGGCGGCTTAATGTCCACCCAGCCAACCCAGATACTGAATTTTGACCCGGCCAGCCTGCAATGGGTAACGACCGCGCCCGTACCGTCAACGTTCATCGGGGCGCTGATTATCTCGATTGTCGCGGGCTATCTGGTGAAGTGGATGAATCAAAAAATCCAGTTGCCTGATTTCTTACTGGCCTTCAAAACCACCTTTTTGCTGCCCATTTTGTCCGCCATTTTTGTGATGCTGGCGATGTACTACGTGATCACGCCGTTTGGCGGATGGATCAACGGCGGTATCCGCACGCTGCTGACGGCGGCGGGTGAAAAAGGAACGCTGATGTATGCGATGGGGATCTCGGCGGCAACGGCAATTGACCTCGGCGGCCCGATTAACAAGGCCGCAGGATTTGTCGCTTTTAGTTTCACTACCGATCATGTTTTACCCGTCACCGCGCGTTCTATCGCGATTGTGATCCCGCCGATTGGTCTGGGGCTGGCAACGATTCTCGATCGTCGCTTAACCGGTAAACGCCTGTTTAACGCGCAACTGTATCCGCAAGGCAAAACCGCGATGTTCCTGGCGTTTATGGGGATCAGCGAGGGGGCGATTCCTTTCGCGCTGGAAAGCCCGATCACGGCAATCCCTTCGTATATGGTGGGCGCGATTGTCGGCTCGACAACCGCCGTCTGGCTGGGCGCCGTGCAGTGGTTCCCTGAGTCTGCGATTTGGGCATGGCCGCTGGTGAGCAATCTTGGCGTCTATATGGCGGGGATCGTGTTAGGGGCGGTGATCACGGCGCTGATGGTCGTTTTCCTGCGTCACATGATGTATCGCAGAGGCAAACTGCTGATTGAAAGCCTCTGAAAAAAGGACTGACATCATGACGTTACGTGCATCGCTTCGCCAGTGGCTGGTGGAACAACGCCTGGATGCGGTATTGATTTCATCCCGGCAGAACAAGCAACCGCATTTGGGGATTTCCAGCAGCGCCGGGTTTGTTTTTATCACGCATAAAAGCGCGCATCTGCTGGTGGATGGCCGATATTACGCTGACGTTGAAGCGCGAGCGCATGGCGATCAACTGCATCTGTTGGCCGGGTCGCAGACGCTGACTTCCATTGTGAACCAGATAATCGACGACGAGCAATTGCAGGTCATTGGTTTTGAAGGCGCGCAGGTGAGTTGGGATTGCGCGCAACGCTGGCAGGAAAGGCTGCGGGCGAAGCTGGTGAGCGCGTCGCCGGACGCGCTGCGACAGATCAAAACGGCACAGGAAATAGCGTTGATACGCGAGGCCTGCCGGATTGCCGATTGCAGCGCAGAGCATATCCGCCGTTTTATTCGCCCCGGCCTTCGCGAACGAGAAATTGCCGCGGAGCTGGAGTGGTTTATGCGCCAGCAGGGGGCGGAAAAAGCCTCTTTTGACACCATCGTCGCCAGCGGCTGGCGTGGGGCGTTACCCCACGGTAAAGCCAGCGAAAAAATCGTCGCGGCGGGTGAATTTATTACCCTGGATTTTGGGGCGCAATATCAGGGGTATTGTTCGGATATGACGCGAACATTCCTCGTGAGCGGGCAGGATGCGCCCGTCGCATCTCATCCGCTGTTCGCCGTTTACCAGACGGTTCTTGAGGCGCAGCAGACGGCGATTGCCGCCATTCGTCCGGGCGTGTGCTGCCAGGCGGTGGATGCTGCGGCTCGTCGGGTGATTGAGGCGGCGGGCTATGGCGATTATTTTGGCCACAACACCGGGCACGCTATCGGCATTGAGGTGCATGAAGCGCCGCGCTTTTCACCAACGGATACCACCCGACTTGCCGCAGGCATGTTGCTGACCGTAGAGCCGGGCATTTACCTGCCGGGGCAGGGCGGCGTGCGTATTGAAGATGTCGTACTGGTCACGGAAGACGGCGCGGAAGTGCTCTACACGATGCCGAAAACAGTATTGCTCACGGGAGAAGCATAATGGATTTATCGCTGTTAAAAGCCCTGAGCGAGGCGGATGCCATTGCCTCCTCAGAGCAGGAAGTGCGCCAGATCTTACTGGAGGAAGCGGATCGTCTGCACAAAGAGGTGCGCTTTGACGGGCTGGGATCGGTGCTGATCCGTCTTAATGAGTCCGATGGGCCGAAAGTGATGATCTGCGCGCACATGGATGAGGTGGGGTTTATTGTGCGCAGTATCTCGTCGGAAGGAGCGATCGATGTGTTGCCGGTCGGCAACGTGCGTATGGCGGCCCGCCAGCTCCAGCCCGTGCGTATTACCACGCGGGAAGACAGTAAAATTCCCGGTTTGCTGGATGGCGAGCGTAATGGAAATGAGGTTGGCGCCTTGCGGGTCGATATTGGCGCACGCTCATATGATGAGGTGATCCAGGCGGGCGTTCGACCTGGCGATCGCGTCACTTTTGACTCTGCGTTTCAGGTGCTGCCACACCAGCGGGTAATGGGGAAAGCGTTTGATGACCGACTGGGGTGCTACTTGTTGATCATGCTGCTGCGTGAATGGCATGACGCAGCGCTGCCCGCCGAGGTCTGGCTGGTAGCCAGCTCCAGCGAAGAGGTCGGGTTGCGCGGCGGGCAAACGGCCGCTCGCGCGGTTGCTCCCGATATCGCTATCGTGCTGGACACCGCCTGCTGGGCGAAAAACTTTGATTATGGCGCGGCGAATCATCGGCAGATCGGTAAAGGGCCGATGCTGGTGCTTGCCGATAAGTCACTCATCGCGCCGCCCAAACTGACCGCCTGGGTTGAAAGCGTCGCCAGCGACTCCGGTCTGCCGCTGCAACTGGATATGTTCAGTAATGGAGGGACGGATGGCGGAGCGGTGCATTTGACCGGGACGGGAACCCCGACGGTGGTTATTGGGCCCGCCACGCGTCACGGGCATTGCGCCGCGTCCATTGCGGATTGCCGCGACATTATCCACACGCAGCAACTTTTATCGGCACTTATTACCCGTCTTACGCGTGAGACCGTCGTTCATCTTACGGATTTCAGATGAGCGTCTTGCGTTAATCAGGAGTTGTTATGTTAACGATTCAATTTCTTTGCCCGTTGCCAAATGGCCTGCATGCGCGTCCGGCGTGGGAACTGAAAGAGCAGTGTAGCCAGTGGCAAAGCGAGGTGACGTTTATTAACCATCGCCAGAATGCGCGCGCGGACGCGAAAAGCTCGCTGGCGCTGATCGGCACCGGAACGCTGTTTAACGACAGTTGCAGTCTGAACATTAGCGGCAGTGATGAAGAGCAGGCCAGGCGTTCTCTGGAGACCTATCTCCAGCACCGGTTTATCGACAGTGACAGCGTTCAGCCGACCTCTGCGGAACTGGCGGCGCATCCGCTGCCGCGCTCACTGGTTCGACTGAATCCCGATTTACTGTATGGCGCGGTATTGGCTAACGGCGTCGGCGCTGGCGCGCTCACGTTGTGGCAAAACGACAATCTGGAGGCGTATCGCGCAATTCCGGCCAGCGCGGAAGACAGCACCCGGCTTGAACATAGCCTGGCGACGCTGGCGGAGCAGCTTAATCAACAGCTTCGTGAACGTGACGGTGAAAGTAAAACGATCCTTAGCGCCCATCTGTCGCTGATCCTGGATGACGAGTTTGCGGGAAACATTCGCCGCCTGATGGACGAGCAGCACAAGGGGCTGGGCGCGGCGATTATCGCCAATATGGAGCAGGTGTGCGACAAGCTGTCGTCCTCCGCAAGCGACTACTTACGCGAGCGGGTAAGCGATATCCGTGATATTAGCGAACAGTTGCTGCATATCACCTGGCCGGAACGACGCCCACGTAATACGTTGATTCTTGAACAGCCGACCATTCTGGTAGCGGAAGATCTGACGCCAAGCCAGTTCCTGAGCCTCGATTTGCAGCACCTGTCCGGCATGATTCTGGAGAAAACCGGCAGAACGTCGCACACGCTGATTCTGGCGCGCGCATCCGCGATTCCGGTGCTCAGCGGGCTGCCCCTGGACGCGCTCGGTCGCTACGCCGGGCAACCTGCGGTGCTGGATGCCCAGTGCGGCGTGCTGGCGATTAACCCGAACGCCGCCGTCTGCGGCTATTACGCCATTGCGCAGCAACTGGCGGATAAGCGTCAACAGCAACAGGCGAGAGAAGCGTCTTTGCCTGCTTTTTCCCGGGATAATCAGCGTCTTGATATCGCCGCCAATATTGGTACGGCGCTGGAAGCGCCGGGCGCGTTTGCCAATGGCGCGGAAGGCATTGGTCTGTTCCGCACCGAAATGTTGTTTATGGATCGCGACAGCGCCCCTGACGAACAGGAACAGTTTGAGGCCTACCAGCAGGTACTGCTGGCGGCGGGAGAGAAGCCGGTTATTTTTCGCACGATGGACATTGGCGGCGATAAAAATATTCGCTATCTCAATATCCCGCAGGAAGAGAACCCTTTCCTCGGCTATCGTGCCGTGCGTATTTATCCTGAGTTTGCCGGACTGTTTCGCACGCAGCTTCGCGCTATTTTGCGTGCGGCAACTTTTGGTCAGGCGCAACTGATGATCCCGATGGTGCACAGTCTCGATCAGATCCTGTGGGTTAAAAGCGAGCTGCAAAAAGCGATCGTGGAACTCAAAAGAGACGGGCTGCGCCATGCTGCAACGATCCCGCTGGGGATTATGGTGGAAGTTCCGTCGGTCTGTTACATCATCGATCACTTCTGCGATGAAGTGGATTTCTTTAGCATCGGCTCGAACGATATGACCCAGTATCTGTATGCCGTCGATCGTAATAATCCGCGTGTCTCGCCGCTGTATAACCCGATTACGCCGTCATTTCTGCGCATGTTGCAGCAGATCGTCCGCACGGCGCATCAGCACGGGAAATGGGTGGGGATTTGCGGCGAGCTGGGCGGTGAAAGCCGGTATTTACCGCTGCTGCTGGGGTTGGAACTGGATGAATTAAGCATGAGCAGCCCGCGAATCCCTGGCGTGAAAAGCCAGCTGCGGCAGATGGACAGCCAGGCGTGCCGGGCGCTTGCGGCGCAGGCCTGTGAGTGTCGTAGCGCAGAGGAGATTGAAACGCTGTTGAATCAGTTTGCGCCGCAAAAAGACGTGCGTCCGCTGCTGGCGCTGGAAAATATCTTTGTGGGCGAATCATTGATCAACAAAGAGCAGGTGATCCAGTTTCTTTGCGGCAATCTCGGCGTAAACGGGCGTACTGAGCATCCGTTTGAGCTGGAAGAGGATGTCTGGCAACGTGAGGAGATTGTCACGACTGCCGTCGGTTTTGGCGTGGCGATCCCGCATACCAAATCACAGTGGATACGCCATTCCAGCATCAGCATTGCGCGGCTGGCGCGCCCTGTTGACTGGCAGTCGGAGATGGGCGAGGTTGAGCTGGTGATTATGTTGACGCTGGGCGCTGATGAAGGGATTAACCATGTGAAAGTCTTTTCGCAGCTGGCGCGTAAGCTGGTGAATAAAAACTTCCGTCAGTCGCTGTTCGCCGCTCAGGATGCCGAAAGCCTTCTGGCGCTGCTGGAGGCGGAACTGACGTTTTGAGTCTGCGTGTCTGAGTGAATGCCCGGTGGCGCTATCGCTTACCGGGCCTACGTGTACGCCGCCATCCGGCGGTTAACCCTGAAAACGCGCGCTGTACTCTCCCGGCGTCAGGCCAAACTGCCGGCGAAACAGGCGGCAAAAATAGTCGCTGTCGTGGTATCCGCAACGTTCCGCCACCTCGCTAATCGACAGATGGTACTTCTGCAAAATGATGCGCGCCTTCGCCATTCGCACCCAGCGAACATACTCGACAAAACTCATGGTGCCGTGCTGGGTGAACAGTTTTGATAAGTGATTCGGCGTGATATTGAAAAACTGCGCCACGCTTTCTCGCGTCAGCGGCCGGGCGTAGTTGTCCTGCACCCAGTTGCACATACTGTGATAGAGAAATTCCGAGCGCGGGCGGCGTGAGTCCGGGCGAGTATTGACCACGCTACGGCACAGATGCAGCAGGCTGAGAACCAGAGGCTGAATAATATCCTGCGCCTGAGGCGAGCGGCTCAGGTGGGTCAGAGCCGTGAGCATGGCTTCCCCTTCGCCACGCTGCTGGTGCGCTAACTCAATGCGTCGCACCGGGCGTAACAGGGAAGCGGTACGGTTATCGTAAAACGATAATCCTAACCAGGCTGGGGCAAACACCAGACTTAACAGCATCACCGGTTTATCGCTACCGGGCAGGTTTGCCGCCCTGGCGGGGATGAACAGCATCTCCCCCTCCGTCAGGGCGTGCTGTTTTTTTTCGAGCAGGTTACCGTATTCTCCGCGCAATACGATGTCGAGACGCGGTAAATCAATACACAGGCTGCCTGTGGGGAGAGCGGTATGTTGCGTGGCAAACCAGACGCGTCCCAGCCGCTGCGGATTTAACACCAGGCCGCTGAACAGATCGGCAAAAAACTGTTGGTCTGCGGGCAAGCCTGGTTCTTTCATCACCTAATCCTGCGTCATAAATGCATTAACTGCCTGAACTCTTTCACTTTACTCCGACTGACCGGGATTTCAAATTCCAGATCTTTGAGCCGCAGGATGTACGTGTTGTTAAACCAGGGTTCGATTTCGCGGATCTTGTTCAAATTCACACAAAATGAGCGGTGGCAGCGAAAGAAATGCGACGCTGGCAGTTTGCTGCAAAACTCGGTGATATTCATCGGCATGACATACGACTCCCGTCGCGTGTAGACAAACGTCATCTTTTCATGCGCTTCCGCGTAATAGATATCGTTGATCGGCGTGACGATAATGCGTTCATCTTTGATCAGATTGATGGTGTCGTTTTCACGGGCGACAGGGCTGCCGGGAACGGCGACGACCTGCTGCTGTTGCCAGGCGGCCTCCAGTTTTTGCAGCATCCCCACGATGCGTGATTCCTGGTACGGCTTCAGTATGTAGTCAAATGCTTCCAGTTCAAACGCCTCTACCGCGTGCTCTTTCCATGCGGTAATAAACACAATAAACGGCTTATGGGCGAACTGGCTGATGTTTTGCGCCAGCAGTACGCCATCCAGCGAGGGAATATTGATGTCCAGAAAAATGGCGTCAACGCGGTTATGCTGTAGAAATTTGAGCACGTCCAGACCGTCGTCAAACGTACCGACAATCTCCATCTGGCTATGCTCTTTTATCAGCCAGCTTAATTCTTGCTGGGCCAGGAATTCATCTTCAACGATGATGACTTTCACTACTCATCTCCGGGTTAAAGCAATAACGTTGCCGGTGCGGCGGCAGGGGAGCGCTGATTGGGAACATAAAAGGCGATTTCGGTGCCCGGTTCCAGACGGCGGATGTGCAGCCCTTCACCGTATAACAGCTTAACGCGATGATGGACATTCAGCAGGCCGATTTTATTTCCCGGCATTTCATTCGCCTCCACCCGCTCAATTACTTTAGGATCAATACCGTGGCCGGTATCCCTGACGGCGATTCGCACACGGTTGCCACATTCGGCGACGCTGATGGTCACCACGCCTTTCCCTTTACAGGGCTGAATGCCGTGGACGATTGCATTCTCTACCAGCGGCTGAATAAGCAGGCTGGGAATGCAGCAGTTCACCTCTTCATCAATATCATAAATGACGGTCAGCTTGTCGCCAAAACGAGCCTGCTCAATGGCGATGTAGTCCTTGATTTGATACAGCTCCTTTTTGATATCAATTTGCTCATCATCTTTTAATTCAATGTTATAGCGCAGATAGCGTGACAGATTAAAAATGAGCTGGCGTGCGGTGTCCGGGTTGAGCCGAATGGATGACGAAATGGCGTTCAGCGCATTAAACAGGAAATGGGGATTAATTTTACTTTGCAGCGCTCGCAGCTCTGCCTTATTTGCCATTTCCCGCAGTTGCTCCGCGCGGGACACTTCCAGTTGGGTGGAGATAATCTGCGACAGGCCGATCGCCATCTCTTGCAGGGAAGAGGTGATCTGATGCGCGTGGCAGTAGTAGATTTTTAGCGTCCCGGTCACCACGCCCTTTTCCCATAATGGGATGACCAGCATTGAGTGTATTTCCGGCGTGCGGTGCGCTTCATCATTGTTTTTAATGATGATTTTTCCGTAATTGATGGCCTGTTGCGTGGTCGGGCTGACAAAGTCATCGTTATTGCGGTAGTTGGTTTCCCCCACGCCGACATAGGCCAGAACGTGTTCGGTATTAGTGATTGCTACCGCGTCGGCATGGATATCATGACGGATGATTTCGCACACCTGGCGGAGTGATTCGCTGTTGACCTGGCGAAAGAGCGGCAACGTTTTGTTGGCGATATCCAGCGCCAGCTTGGCCTGCCGCGCGGCGCTGGCCTCTTTCTCGCCCTCTACGCTTTGAACCAGCAGCACGATAAAACCGATACATACGCTGCCGAGGATCATCGGGATACCGATTTTGGACACGATATCTACGCCCAGCGCGATGGTCGGCGCCCAGACAATGACCAGAATCATGGTCAAGGTTTCACAAAGCATCCCGCCCAAAATACCCACGCGCCAGTGCTGTGCTTTTGGGATTTTCCGGTTTATCCAGCCCGCGATACATCCCGCCAGAATACTGGTGATAAAACACGGTACGGCAGTGACCCCGCCAATATCAATAAGGTAGCGGTGAATACCGGCGATCACACCCGTAATGATCCCGACCCACGGGCCAAACAAAATGCCCCCGGACATCACGGCGATGATGCGAACATTCACCAGTGAGCCTTCGACCGGCACGCCGGACCAGGTGCTGAACAGGGCGAACATTGAGAAAATTGCAGTAACGGCGAGCAGCTCTTTCGGGGAGTGCGCTGACTTATGCAACAGTTCGCGAAACAGGCGGATACGGATGAGGAAAAACAGACAGAACAGCATTAGCGCTGCCCGGTCAAATACCGCCAGCAGCATGTTGAATATTTCGTGCACGGGTGACTCTTGTGACTGGGTTAAACCACTATGATAGGTAACCCGCACCCATATGACCAGCCCGCTGATGCGGCGCTGTTAATGAGGAAAAACCATAATATTAAAAGGGGATTGATCTTTTGTTAGAGAAATGACAAGACCTCACCAGGATGAGGAACGCCTTAAGGTAATTTTATTGATATCAAAATGTTAATTAATTGATGGTTGTTATGGGCGGTATTTTGCTGAATATTCCCGTTTTCTTTTTAGTATTCCCCTTTTAAGCCGATGAAAAATATTTTCGTTTGCCTCTCGACAGGAGGATTTTTTTCAGGCTATTTTCTAAGCATGCCACGGTCGTGGCAGCGTCGCTCGGACGGTCCGGGCGCTAACGTGAATCTGAGGATACTATGGCTGATACCCGCCCTGAACGTCGCTTTACGCGTATTGATCGTCTCCCTCCCTACGTTTTTAACATTACCGCTGAACTGAAGATGGCTGCGCGTCGGCGCGGCGAAGATATTATTGACTTCAGCATGGGGAACCCGGATGGGGCAACGCCTCCTCATATCGTCGAGAAACTCTGTACGGTGGCTCAACGCCCGGATACGCATGGTTACTCGACCTCGCGCGGGATCCCGCGTTTACGCCGGGCGATCTCCCGCTGGTATCAGGAACGTTACGACGTGGATATTGATCCAGAAACGGAAGCGATCGTCACTATTGGTTCGAAAGAAGGGTTAGCGCACCTGATGCTGGCAACCCTCGATCATGGCGATACCGTGCTGGTGCCGAACCCCAGTTATCCCATCCATATTTATGGCGCCGTCATCGCCGGCGCGCAGGTGCGTTCGGTTCCGCTGGTGGAAGGCGTGGATTTCTTCAACGAGCTGGAACGCGCGATCCGTGAAAGCTACCCGAAACCGAAGATGATGATTCTTGGTTTCCCCTCCAACCCGACGGCACAGTGCGTTGAGTTAGAATTCTTCGAAAAAGTGGTTGCGCTGGCCAAACGCTACGACGTGCTGGTGGTTCACGATCTGGCCTATGCCGATATCGTATATGACGGCTGGAAAGCGCCGTCAATTATGCAGGTGCCGGGCGCGCGCGACGTGGCGGTGGAGTTTTTCACCCTGTCAAAAAGTTACAACATGGCGGGCTGGCGCATTGGCTTTATGGTGGGCAACCAGACGTTAGTCAGCGCGCTGTCGCGGATTAAGAGCTACCACGATTACGGAACCTTCACGCCGTTACAGGTGGCGGCGATTGCCGCGCTGGAAGGCGATCAACAGTGCGTGCGTGATATCGCTGAGCAGTATAAACGTCGCCGCGACGTACTGGTGAAAGGCTTGCATGAAGCCGGATGGATGGTCGAAATGCCAAAAGCCTCGATGTATGTCTGGGCAAAAATACCGGAGCAGTACGCGGCAATGGGGTCGCTGGAATTTGCGAAAAAGCTGCTTAACGACGCCAAAGTGTGCGTGTCGCCGGGGATCGGTTTCGGCGACTACGGCGACACCCATGTGCGTTTCGCGCTAATAGAAAACCGGGATCGTATACGTCAGGCGATCAGAGGTATTAAGACCATGTTCCGCGCAGATGGCCTGCTGCCTGCGGGGGCGAAATCGGTAACAGAAGGTACCGAGTAGAAAAGCAAACAGGAGCCATCTGGCTCCTGTTTTTTGCTGCATCTTTTCAATTTAGATCATCAGGGCAAAAGTACCGGCCCAAACGATGACCATAAATGAAATGCCCATAAAGAAATATTTCACGTTTCATCTCTCCGCGTCGCTTTAAGCACGCCTAAATGAACTTAAATTTACCTGTGTATAGAGAGCTGGTGCCCGCCAGAATGAGATTGAGAATGTTCTCCGTCTTTCTTGTGGCATCACCTCAGAATTCTGTGCGTTATTGCTCCAGACGGCGCTAATGTACGCCTAAAAATGAGGCGAGACAAGAGGCATTTTTTTATTTACTTTTAGTAACTTACAACTGTCGTGATTCGGCGACAGTTTAATTTCTGACGGTAATAAATTGCTATTCAGCGACGCTATTGCTGTTCAGAAAAAGTCACATAAAAACCAGATGGTTAACAGGGGTATTGAGGTGAAAAGATAGCGCCGGGCAATAAAAAAGGCCTTGCGGCCTTTTTTAAACATACAACGATGCTTCCCCTAAAGGGCGCGTTTTGAAACGACGATGGATCCAGAGATATTGCTCAGGTGCGCGCATAATCTCTTTCTCAATAATCTTGTTCATATAGGCTGCCGCCTGGTTCTCTTCTTCCGGGTAGCCTTCCATTTCTGGCGTGATGTACAGACGATAACCTGAGTTATCACCTTTTCTGATCATGGTGACGGTCAGCATCGCTGCGCCGGAAAGGCGTGATAACACATAGGTGCCGTTAGTCGTTGCGACGTCTTTGACCGCGAAGAAGGGGGCAAATGAACTGCCTTTACGGCCGTAATCCTGATCCGGGGCGAACCATACGGCTTCACCTTTTTTCAGCGCGCCGACGATGCCGCGCAGATTGTTGCGCCCAATCATCGCTTTATTTGAACGCATGCGACCCCGCGTCTGAACCCACTCCATCAGCGAGTTATTGTGCGGGCGGTATGTCGCCATCATCGGCTGGCACAGCCCCATGACCCGACCGCCTAATTCCAGCGACATAAAGTGGACGCCAACGACCATCACACCGCGTTTTTGCGCTTGCGCCTGTGTGAGGTTATCCAGACCGTCCACATCAAACCATTTACGTACCCGCTTATCAGGCCAGAACCACGCCATACCCGTTTCAATAAGTGCCATACCGAGGGAGTGGAAGTTCTCCACTATCATCTTTTCCCTTTCTTCCGGCATCAGATTGGGGAAGCAAAGCTCAAGATTCTTACGGGCGATGGATTCGCGACGTTTCAGAAAGGGACGGGCAAGTCTGCCGGTTCGCGTACCCAGGAAGCGTAAAACGGGGTAGGGAAGCAGCACCAGTAACCAGAGTACAGTAAGACCAAACCAGGTAAGCCAGTAGCGCGGGTGCAGTAGCGCACGAGAAAATTTGCATTGTGGGAACATAAATACCCTCTGTTGATACGAACAATATGTATCGCAGAAGATTCATTGTCCGCAGCGGTACACTCACGATAGTTAGGCCATCATGTACGACAATGGTTCCTGTAAAGAGTGTAAAGCTTAGTCAGGACAAAACCACGAGGGGCATGAATGCTTGGACAACTAATGTACCACCGGGGGATTAATATCAGCCAGAAATTATTAATTAAGATGCGTAAATATTTTTTGATGGGGGTGAAGGATGACGCGAATGTGCTGCTTGTCATGGCATTACCCACATCACACAGTCTGAAATATCAGGTACTGACACTGCATTTCTACTCTTCCTCTTATTTTATTCATTTTTCTGTTTTTCATGCTGAAATATAAGGTTTTTTTATTGATATTTTTTAAATTTCCGATCGCCGGTGACGATCGATCTATGTATTTTTGATTGTTATTTCCTATTGAAATTATGATATTGATCGTTTTTGTCGATCTAATTGATATTTTGTATAATAATAGTACTCCTCTGAGTAGGGGTTTGTTTCTGCTTCGCAGCTTAACTGACTTTTATTCTGGTTACGGCTTTTACATCTGCGTCATAGCCCAGGTATTACCTGGGGTGGATGAGCTCCCGTCAGCGTAGCTCGTATCCTGCTATAGCAGAGTTTAAGTATTCATGATTAACCGTGAGCTTAAAGTTGGTCTCTTATGCAACTGAGTAAAGTGTTTCTTGCTGTTGTTTCTGCGTTATGCGCAACAAATGCGGTGGCGACAAATATCAACAATAATCAGGAAAGCACAATTGATTATTTATGGAGTGATACCTCTCCCACGAATGTAGGATATGAAACTAACGGTATCCTGAATATTATTCGTGGTGGTGAAGTACAAACTGATTTATTAAAGATTGGCAGAGCCGGTTCCAACGGAATCGTAAATGTTGTCGATGGTGGAAAATTGACAATCAGGGCTTCCAGTTATTCTTATCCTTTAGATATTGGCGGTACAACAGATGTTTCCAGTACTCAAAGCAAGGGGGGGACTGGTACGCTCAATGTTTCTGGTGAGGGGAGTATCGTTACTGTATCTGTGGGAACCAGTGCCATGCAGGTTGGCGCTGGCGCCGGAAGCGGTGTACTGAATATCACTGATGGCGGTAAATTTTATCATGAAGATCCGAGCATATCATTCGGTGGAATATGGATTGGTGGACGAAGAGCAACATCTGCGGAGACTTTTGGCATCGTTAATGTTGACGGTAAAGGAAGTGAGCTCAGGACTGCCAGTCGAATTATTGTTGGAACATATGGCTCTGGAAGCCTCATCACATCGAATGGCGGGGTTACTCGCGCCGAAGCTACTATTCAGGTAGGAAACCAGGCGGAAACGAAGGTCTACGATAACCTGCTTAAAGTTGATGGAACGGATTCAATAGTCTCTGCGGGGGGCATATTAACCGTTGGACTTGCTGGAAGAGGAACCGCGGTTGCTTCCGATAACGGAACGTTGAGCGCTCCGGAAATCCGTATTGCGAGCAGTGCAGGTTCTTTAGGGGAATTAGCAACCGGTGCCAGAGCGGGCGAGAATGCTGTCGCTGCGGGAATGATCGACGCTCAAAAAATTATTTTTGGTTCTGGAAATGGCGTACTGACTCTGAATCATACCAGCAGTGATTTTTCCCTTGGGGCAGATATCAGCGGTGATGGGGCAATAAATGCGTTAAGCGGAGTTTCTGCGCTGTCTGGTGATAACTCAGCTTATCAGGGGGACTTTAATATTGGTGCTCCTGCCACGCTGGTTATTTCAGAACAAAAAAATATCGGCTCCAGTGATATTGCGGTTACTGGCGGCACACTGGCGATTAATACCGATCATGACTGGCAGTTTATTAACCTGCTGACGGGGCAGGGTACGCTTGCAGTGAATACCGGGGGGAATATTTTTGATTTTAACTCCTCTTCATTGACCGATAATTTCAGCGGCATTCTGGCGCTTAAAGAGACCTTATTTCACCTTGCAGATACGAATACAGCTGCGCTGAAAACTATGCGGCTAAAGGTGGGCCAGGGAGCGACAGTTAAAGTGGGGCCAGGACAGCAGGTTATTGATGGACTTGCCTTTGACGGCGGTACGCTGGTTTTTGGCGATATTATTCCGGGCCAGACGACGACAGAAAATACCGTACATACCACAGGAATACTGGATATTTCAGGTCAGGGAACCGTACAGGTTACAACGGGAGCGGCCTTCAGTAACGACAGACCAACGCCGGATACTCATATCCCTCTTCTGGAACAGGATAACAGCAATATTCTTGTTCAACTTGTGTCCAGTGACGGAGGCGTTATCGGTAACGGTGGTAATTTAACGCTAACTGACCAGAGCAGTAATGCTATCAGTGATGCTGTTGAAGCCGATATCGCCCAGAATGGCGTGGTGGTGGCGAAAGGAACGTATGACTATCGTCTGACCGGCGGTGACAGTGATGACGGACTTTATGTCAGCTATGGCCTGACCCAGGTCGATTTGTTGGGTAAAGACGCCGATGCGCTTATCCTTGATGCGAACGGGAAAAGCGGCAACGCGGCTGACCTGAGCGCCAGAGTGACCGGCAGCGGCGATCTGGCGTTTGACAGCCAGAAAGGCCAGACGGTGACGCTGTCGAATATGGACAATGATTACAGCGGCGTCACCGATGTGCGCAGCGGTAATCTGGCGATGCTGAACGATAACGTGCTGGGAAATACCCGCGAGCTGAAACTGGCTGGCGATACCGGGTTTGATATGCGCGGTCATTCACAAACCATCGGCAAGCTCACGGCTGAAAGCGGCTCTCTGACCGATTTGAACGGCGGTCATCTGACGCTGACAAACGGCGGTGAAGCGTCTGGCGTACTGACGGGCGACGGGGAGCTCACCGTTGCAGGCGGAACCCTGAATGTCTCCGGGGCGAATACGGGGCTGAAGGCGACGACCACGATTGCTCAGGGCGCGACGGCGGTGCTGGATAATACGCTGGGGCTGGGAACCGGAGATATTGTTGCCGCCGGGCTGCTTAATCTGAGCAACGCCACGGGCGTTCTGTACAACAGCATCAGCGATGCCGGGAAAGTCGCACTGGATGCCAGTGATGTGGTGCTTGCTGGCAGCAATAGCCATTTTGCCGGGACCTTCGACATCGACAACGACTCCACGCTGACGGCCTCTTCCGCGCAGCAGTTAGGCACCTCCGCGATTCAGAATGCCGGTAAGTTTGTGCTGAACACTCACGAAAACTGGTCGCTGGAGAACGGTGTTACAGGCCGCGGGAGCGTGGTGAAGAATGGCAGCGGCAACGTCACGCTTAGCGACAGCGCCCAGTGGACCGGCGCGACGGATATCAATGCCGGTGGTCTGACTCTGGGCAGCGCGGATAACGCGTTCACGCTGGCCAGTCATCAGGTCAATATCGGGAAAGACGGGCGCTTATCCGGGTTTGGCGGCATAGCCGGAAATATGGCTAACCAGGGCACGCTATTGATTGGCGATGACGTCAGCGCGGCTCGCAGAGCGGCTTCTTCACCTGTCAGCTTTACCGTAGGCGGCAATCTGACGAACAGCGGCGATATCTGGACCGGAAACAAAGGTAAAGATGCCGGTAATCAGCTTGTGGTAAACGGGAACTATCAGGGAGATGGCGGTCATCTTCATCTGAATACCGCGTTGAATGATGATAATTCCGTCACGGATAAACTGATTGTTAAAGGAAACACCTCTGGCACAACTGGCGTCAGCGTGACGAATGCTGGCGGTTCTGGCGCGCAGACGATCAATGGCATTGAAGTGATTCATGTTGATGGTCAGTCCGACGGTGAGTTTACGCAGGACGGCAGGATTGTGGCCGGGGCGTATGATTATTCACTGGCCCGTGGTCAGGGCGACAACAACGGTAACTGGTATTTAACCAGCCATAAGACAGATCCAAATCCGGGGCCGGGCCCGAAACCTGAACCTGATATCCGTCCTGAACCGGGCTCCTGGACAGCTAACCTGGCGGCAGCCAATACGCTGTTTGTCACGCGGCTTCACGATCGTCTTGGCGAAACGCAGTACATTGACGCGCTGACGGGCGAGAAGAAAGTCACCAGCATGTGGATGCGTCAGGCGGGCGGGCATAATGCCTGGCGGGACAGCTCCGGCCAGCTTAAAACCCAGAGTAACCGCTATGTGATGCAGGTAGGGGGCGATGTTGCCCGCTGGAGCGGCGACGGACTGGATCGCTGGCACCTTGGCGTCATGGCTGGATATGGACACAACAGCAGCAACACACGCTCCTCATCGACAGGGTATCGCTCTGACGGTTCCGTGAACGGCTACAGCGCCGGGGTGTATGCAACGTGGTATGCCAATGATGAAACGCATCAGGGCGCTTATCTGGATTCATGGGCACAGTACAGCTGGTTTAATAACAGCGTCAAAGGCCAGGATATTCAGAGCGAATCGTACAAATCCAAAGGGATCACCGGGTCGCTGGAGCTGGGGTACACCCACAAGCTGGGTGAATTTGCAGGAAGTAAGGGCTCTAAAAATGAATGGTTTATCCAGCCGCAGGCGCAGGCCATTTGGATGGGCGTCGAAGCTGACGATCATCGTGAATCGAATGGCACACGTATTAGCGGTGAAGGGGACGGCAACGTTCAGACCCGACTGGGCGTCCGTACTTTCCTGAAGGGCCACAGCGCGATTGATGAAGGCAAAGCGCGCGAGTTCCAGCCGTTCGTGGAAGTGAACTGGCTCCACAATACGCGCGATTTCGGCACAAAAATGGATGGTGTCAGCATCCGGCAGGAAGGCGCGCGTAATCTGGGTGAAATAAAAACGGGCGTTGAGGGGCAAATTAATCAACAACTCAATGTCTGGGGGAATGTCGGCGTCCAGCTGGGCGATAAAGGATACAATGACACCTCAGCAATGATAGGGATTAAATATAACTTTAAATAGCAGAAAGGGGGCGTCGTGCCCCCTTTTTCTGTCGTGAGTTCTCATCTTTATAACATTAAAAAACAATTTTCTTCAGGAAGAATAGAGTGAGGGATGAATGATTGTAATCTCAGAAAATAGTTTTTTCCATCTTGGGGTTAGCGCATTAGTAGAAAGAATGGCATTGAATACCACCCGTAATTTGATTGTGTTTGATACGGGGCGCGATTGTCTCTATATGCTTGATACTGAAGAGGCAAAGATGCCTTTTTTCCATGAACCGATTTTGATTTTTTCACATTGTCGGCGTATTTATCTCACCGAGAAAAACAGAAAATTCAAAATCGAAACGCTGCTATCAAAAGCGAAATCTCATCCCGCTGTCAGACGGAAGCGAGAAGTATTAACCGTAAGTGAGTTACGGGTCATAAAAAAAGTTTGTCAGGGGATCAGTCAACGACGAATTGCAGAACAGTTCAAGGTCAGCGAAAAGACGATCAGTAATCAAAAAATGAACGCCTTGCGAAAGCTGAGCATCAATAAAACAACAAAGTTTTTCGTTGAGTATCTGGCCTGGCTGAGATTGTGGCATGAGTATGTTGAGTATAAAAACAATCAAATGCGAAAACCGGTTAAACTCTCTGTCATCACGCCTGAAACCTTTACAAAAAGGCGGAGTGAGGTTTTAATAGAGGTTTAATCTACGTAAGCCAGGATGACAATGAGTCTTGCTTATATTTAAAGGGACTTTTACAGAATTCAATGAAACAACATGCTGGGGGATTGGTGGGAAACAAGCTAGTTTTTGTGATCGTATTCTTAACCATCACTATAACCGGCATGGTGACTTTTTGGCTGGGTGCGTCCAGCCGGGTAGATAATGACAAAAGAGCATTAATCCAGCGCGTAGATTCGCTGCTGTTTGAAGCAAAACAGATATCAGATTCGTTGACCGCTCATTTAACAGAACGCTGCTCAGATGAAACGGTGCGTATGCTGACGAAACAGATACACCGTTATCCGCATATTGGGGGCATTTTCCTGTTGCAGGATTCGCGGGTATATTGCTCATCCGGGATGGCGAAACCTGAACTCAGCAATTTAACCGCAGGGGAGAACGGTAATCGGCTATTTTTAGTTGATGAAACGCCGGCATTTCGCGGGGAGCCTGTATTAGCCTACGTTACTGTGAGAGGAAATAACGCAATAGTGGTGACGATCAGTACCTACTGGTTTAAGTCGCTGCTTGCAGACAGTCGTTTACTTGTTAACGTGAATGGAAATATTCTCTCCGATGATAAGTTAATCAGTACAAACAGTATTGATTTTCAAAACTCCGCCTGGCAACAATCTAATATGTTTGATTATCAGGTAATGGAATACCCGGAACATACGGGCATTGCTTCTGTTCTTAACTTTATTTTTATTCTCTTTTTATCCGCAGCGATTGCCGTCCCTGCCGCTTTTCTGTTTAACTATACGCTACAACGAATCGCGATGTCCCGGTATATACAACTTCGCCGGGGGCTGCGCAAACAGCAGTTCGTTCCTTATTACGAACCCGTCATGAATTGTGCTTCCGGGGCATTATATGGCGCAGAAGTGGTCATGCGATGGAAGAAGGGGAACGATACATCCGTTATTAATGAAGAGATTATCTCTCTGGCAAATAAAACTGGGATGATATCTCCATTAGTTAACTTTATTTTACGACAGGTGGAAAAAGATATACTCTCTTTACGCCTCAGACTGCCGAGAACATTCTACATTAATTTCCGACTTAGTGAATCGATGATCGCTATGCCAGAACTTATTGATTCGTTTGTTGAGTTTCAAAAACGCTTGCCCAGCGATGTAAAACTGACGCTGGAATTTCCTGAGGTTGTTTATCGTGATACAACGCTTGAGTTTGATTCTGTTCTCAGGAGGTTACGTGTCGAAGGCATTAAAATTAAAATGAGTTCCTTATTTTTAGAGCGTTTAAATGCTGACCGTAATTTATACCTTCCGGTTGATGCTGTCAGAATTGAAAAGTCAGTTACCGGATTAATTTCGGACTCCAAAGAACCTGTCGCGAGTGTTGATGATATTATTCGTTCGGCGGTAAATAAAAATTATACGATTATCGCGGATGGTATTGAAAATGATCAGCAGTACCACTATTTATCACTGCGCGGTGTTGTTTTACAACAGGGGAATTACTGGTCAATGCCATTGTCCAGTTTTCATTTAATGCAGTATATTATTCAGAGCGACAAAGTATTACTGTGTTAATTTCTGATAATAATGCGAAATTTATCGATATATCATGTGCATATTACATGGAGTAATATGCGCATGTGTTTAAGTTTTAGTGCGATCTCAGCCATATATTTACCCTGGTGGCGGGCGATATCCAGTTCACGACTGTCACAAATGACCCACCACGGATTACCGCCATTGTTGAATGTTTTTTTACTCGTCAGCCGTCTTTTTCTGCACGTCCAGCCAGCCAACGGCATACCGCCGCCCCGATAAGGGGGCGAACGGCATGCGTCAGACGTTGTGAAGATGTCATGTCAGGTTCCACGGTCAGACAGCCCAGCAGGAGCAGCCAAGCGCGCCAAAGAACCCTTTCAGATCCGATACCGGCAGGCTGGATGTCCATGCGCCAGCATGATCGTGCCCGTGCAGGCCGCAGCCGTGAGAGCAACCGCAGGAGGCCATCGCCATTTGTCGTACGGCAAGCGAGTTTTTCCCCGCGCCTTCTGGCTCTCCCCATGCGGCGTAGCCTTTGAAGGTGCGCGTTGGCGACCAGTCCGGCATCGCGGGTGGGACAGGATTGTCATCCAGGGATTCGAAAGGACCCGCCCCCCAGACGATTTTTCCGCCCACCATCGTTAATTCTGAAGACAGGAAGGAGATCTCATCCTCGGCGCAGGCAAAAAAGTCTTTGTCCGGCACAATGAGGTCAGCGAACTGACCGGCTTGAATACGGCCTTTTTTACCTTCTTCATTGGAGAACCAGGTGACGTTCTCCGTCCACATTCGGAGCGCTGTTTCCCGATCCAGACAGTTACGACGCGGATAAAGCTGCATGCCTCCCACGGTTTTCCCGGTGATCATCCAGGCGAGAGAGACCCACGGGTTATAGGATGCTACGCGGGTGGCATCCGTACCGGCGGATACTTTCACCCCTTTTTCCAGCATACGGGCAATAGGCGGCGTGGCTTCCGCAGCGCCGGCACCGTAACGCTCAACGAAATATTCACCCTGATATGCCATACGGTGCTGAACCGCAATACCGCCGCCTAACGCCGCGATACGATCGATTGAACGCTCAGAAATTGTTTCGGCGTGGTCGAAGAACCAGTTAATCCCTTCAAGCGGGATATCCTGATTGACCTTCTCAAAAACATCGAGGGCGCGAGAAATGGTCTCGTCATAGGTGGCATGCAGACGCCAGGGCCAGCGGTTTTCCGCCAGAATGCGAACAACTTCTTCCAGCTCGCCTTCCATTTCCGGCGGCATATCCGGTCGCGGCTGGCGGAAGTCTTCGAAATCCGCCGCCGAAAATACCAGCATTTCACCGGCGCCGTTATGGCGGAAGTAGTCGTTACCCTGTTTGTAGGTGACGGAGCGGGTCCAGTTGAGAAAATCCTCTTTCTCTTCCTGGGGTTTCTGCGTGAAGAGGTTATAGGCCAGGCGCACGGTCATCAGATTTTCATCTGCAAGTTTCTGAATAACGGCGTAGTCATCGGGGTAATTCTGGAATCCGCCACCGGCGTCGATGACACCGGTTACGCCCAGACGATTCAGCTCACGCATGAAATGGCGGGTGGAGTTAACCTGGTAGTCAAACGGCAGTTTGGGGCCTTTGGCCAGCGTGGCATAAAGGATGCCTGCGTTGGGGCGTGCCAGTAATAATCCGGTAGGATTGCCTTTCGCATCGCGGGTTATCTCGCCTCCGGGTGGTTCCGGCGTCTCTTTTGTATACCCGACGGCACGCAAAGCCGCGGCGTTCAGGAGCGCGCGGTCATAGAGATGCAGCAGAAACACCGGGGTGTCCGGCGCAATGGCGTTGATCTCTTCGATGGTTGGCAGACGCTTTTCCACAAACTGATGTTCAGTAAAACCGCCAACCACGCGAACCCACTGCGGTGCCGGGGTGATGGCTACCTGCCGACGCAACATATCCATCGCGTCAGCCAGCGAACGTACGCCATCCCAGCGAAGCTCCATATTGTAATTAAGCCCGCCGCGTACTACGTGCGTATGGTTATCAATCAGCCCGGGTAATACCCGTTTGCCTTTCAGGTCGACGACTTTGGTTGCCGGACCCGCGAAGGCCATAATTTCAGCGTCGCCGCCAACCGCGAGAAACTTCCCGTCTTTGACTGCGACGGCGCTGGCGGTTGGGTTGCTTTTATCGAGAGTGGTAAACAGACCATGATGCAGAATAACGTCTGCGACAACATGTTGTGTCATGAGCGTTTCTCCTCTGAGGAATGACTGTCTTCAGCTGCCTGGCGGCCGGGGAGCTGCCCGAAGATATGGCTGATGGCATGTGTTTTGGTACAGGCCGAAGAAAAGGCTGTGCCGGACAGAAGTTGTTTGCCTACCGGAATAACTTGTTCGCCGACCAGCATTCCCAGCAAGCCAAGGAGGGCTATCAGCGGTGGGGCGGGGGAGCGGACATTCAGCAAACTGTAAATAATGCCGACAAGAAGTCCGGCACCCAGAGAAAGGATATACATTTTCATGCGGACCTCATCAGGACAGGCGCAATGCGTGTTGCATTACGCCTGCCGTAAATCAGTTGGAGGTGTTATTTAGCCGGGTTTGGGCCGATACGTTCGCCGTGTTGTACGCGCTCAGGCGCTTTATGAACCATAGTATAGGCATAATCGACGCCCATGCCGTAGGCGCCGGAGTGTTCACGCACGATATCCATAATGCCGTTGTAGGTCTCTTTACGGGCCCAGTCGCGCTGCCACTCAAGAATGACCTGCTGCCAGGTTACCGGCACGATGCCTGCCTGAACCATACGATCGATAGCGTATTTGTGTGCATCAACGGAGGTGCCGCCGGAAGCATCAACCACCATATAGATTTGATAATCCGCGTCTTTGACTGCACACAGGGCAAATGTGGTGTTACAGACTTCCGTCCACAGACCGGAAACAATCACTTTCTTACGACCATTCGCCGCCAGCGCATCACGCACGTTCTGATCGTCCCATGAGTTCATTGAAGTACGTTCCAGGATGTTGTTTTCCGGGAAAACGGCCAGGAGTTCGGGATAGGTGTTACCGGAAAAACTTTCGGTTTCTACGGTCGTGATGGTGGTGGGGATATTAAACAGTTTTGCCGCTTTGGCCAGGCCAACAACGTTGTTTTTCAGTACCTGACGGTCAATAGATTGTACCCCGAAGGCCATCTGGGGTTGCTGGTCGATAAAAATCAGTTGACTGTTCTGCGGGGTGAGGACATCAAGGTAATGAGACATATCACTTTCTCCTGAACTAATATAGTGTAAGCACAACATGATTAGAAATGCGCATTCCCGAAGAGAATAATGCCGTGTTATTCCTTCCTGACGTTCAACATTTTCCCGTTGCACTTATTTCATGTTACGGTATACGTGCTGTCAGCAATGTTCGTTCCTTATCCGCGTACTCTTCCTTTTTATTTGTTATCCATCCGTCATCTGATTAATGACAGGGGAATATCTTTACCATCATTTTGATCTGTCGGTCAGAATGTGACGACAGACTCAGTTTAGAAGTTTTATGGCTAACATCAATGTTCAAAAACATTACTCACTGTCTTTTAAAATGTGACAATCATATTTTTCTCATGTCTTGTTTAAGAATTTTATACAACATGTTTAAGAAAACTTTTGGAAACTTATTATTTATTAAATATTGTTCCTTGTCATGACTCATGGGGTTTACGATTTCACCATCGGTAAACTACTATAGGGACTGTATTCATAACAGGACAATCATACGTCCCGTATCTGGTGACAGTAATGCATTTAGAAGATATTCGAATTTTTGTAACCATCGTAAATATGGGAAGTTTTACAGCAGCAGCCGAACACCTGAGTCTATCCAAACAATTTGTCAGCAGAAGAATGGCCGCGCTGGAGAAAAAAGTTTCAGCCCGATTACTGGTGCGAAATACCCGAAAGTTGTCCGTTACGGATACCGGCCAGGCTTTTTTTCATCATGCCCGGCGCATTCTGGAAGAGGTTCATGAAGCCGAGCAGGTTATCTCCGCCCGGCAGCAAAAACTGGCCGGGTCATTCAGGATTAGCCTGCCGATGACATACGGCATCAGGCGACTTGCCCCCCTGATTGTTGAATTTCAGGCGGCGCATCCAGAACTTACCGTTCATATTGATATGAATGACAGATATGTTGATGTGGTGGGCGAAGGCTACGATATGGTTTTGCGCATCGGGAACCTGATGGACTCTACCTTAATTGCTCGCTGTCTGGGTAAATTACCGATGGTGATTTGCGCCAGCCCGGATTATCTCCGTTTGCACGGTACGCCTCTGGCGCCTTCTGAACTGGCGCAGCATAGCTGCCTTTTGTATGGTCGGGAGGGGCAATTCGGCTGGAAATTGACGGAGGAAAATTCACCGAATACGTATGCCGTCAGAGGCAATCTGAGCAGTAATAACGGGGACGTGATCCGCGAGGCCGCAGAAGCGGGGGCCGGTATTGCGCTTTTGCCGCTTTTTATCGTTGAAGACTCGCTGCAACAAGGCGCTTTAGTGCAGATATTGTCTGATTACTCGCCGCCTCCGCTGACGATCAGCGCGCTGTATCCAAAACATCGCCAGCGCAGCGCAGTGACCCGGATCTTATTGCCATTTCTGGCCGAAAGAATTGCCGGCATCGTCGACCCGATTAAAAAAGCATGAGTGATGTAGGGGCTGATGTTGTCAACTAAATCAGGATAGTGAATATGTTATTTGAGTATTGATGGGCTCAGGCAGTGACATAAAATGGCCGTGTCAAGCCGACGCTGATAACTATCATATGATCATCAAAGCGATGTAATCCCTGGTATTCCAGAAGGGATAAGATGTTCGTTGCTCTTTAAAATTATGCTTGCCTGATGTTCGGTTGAAATTAAACGCGTTCTCTTTTTTCTGTCATATCGCGTCTGACTTGTCCTGGCGTTTTCCCAAAGTATTGATGGAATCGTCTTGAAAAGGCTTGCTGACTGGAAAAACCTACGATAAAGGACACATCCATTATCGGTGTTCTGGTTGTCGATAAAAGTTCAAAGGCCTTATTTAATTTTAACTCTGTCACATACTGACCAAGGGTTACGCCGGTATGCGACTTGAATATTCTCTGGAGGTGCCAGGGAGAATATCCTGATCTCGCGGCTATATCAGTAATTCGTAATGGTTTGTCTGTATTGTTGTGGAGCCATTCAAGTAGAACGTCGAGCACACTTTTGTACATGATAATACATCTGCCATTTTCGGTTATTGATTATGTATCAACGTATCATAATCATAATGCTTATATCGAACTTTATTGTGCAGTTTTTTTGATGATAACCAGCAATAAAATTATGCAGCATCGGCAACCTTGTTGTGTATGTTGGTAGTGTCTTATGAGCGCTTTTATTTTGAGGATTGAATATGAAAAGAATTGGCATCAATGGTTTCGGTCGTATTGGTAGACTGGTATTACGCCGGATTCTGGAAACCGAACTGAATGTGGAAATTGTCGCTATAAACGATCTCACCTCGCCGGATGTTTTGGCTTATTTGCTGAAATATGATTCAAACTATGGTCCCTTTAACGGCACGGTTTCCCATGCTGACGGTTCAATTATCGTCAATGGTAAAGCCATCAAAGTATTTGCTGAGAAAAATGCGGGTGATATCCCCTGGGGTAGCCTGGGTATTGATGTTGTTGTGGAATGTACCGGTTTTTATACTTCAGCAGAAAAAGCGAATGCCCATATTGAAGCCGGGGCGAAAAAAGTGCTTATCTCCGCGCCTGCAGGCGATATGAAGACCATCGTTTATCATGTGAATGATGAAACGCTCACTTCTGCTGATAACATTATTTCCGTTGCGTCCTGTACGACAAACTGTCTGGCGCCGGTGGCAAAAGCCCTGAATGACGCCTTTGGTATTAACGTCGGCACGATGACGACGGTACATGCTTATACCGGCACCCAGGCTCTGGTGGATGGTCCCCGAGGTAAAGACTTCAGGGCTTCTCGTGCTGCGGCGGAAAATATTATCCCGCATACGACAGGGGCGGCCAAAGCGATTGGTCTTGTTATTCCTGAGCTTAACGGGAAACTGAAAGGTCATGCCCAACGCATTCCGGTAAAAACGGGTTCAGTGACGGAGTTAGTGACCGTCCTGAATAAGACCGTCACCGTTGAAGAGGTCAATAACGCGCTGAGAAATGCAACAGTTGATAATGAGTCATTTGGCTATACGGATGAGCCAATTGTATCGTCTGATATTATTGGCATCCATTTTGGTTCCGTTTTTGATGCGACCCAAACGGAAGTGACCGAATTTGATGGCGTGCAACTGGTCAAAACGGTCGCCTGGTATGATAATGAATACGGGTTTGTGACCCAGTTGGTCAGAGTATTGAAGAAGTATATTTCCCTCTGATTTTTGTTGAAAAGAAACCCCTGCACAAAAATGCGGGGGTTTTTAAATGGTGATATAAATTTAGGTTATGTCAGATTTTTATTGTTGATGTGCGCTGTCGTTCAGGTAATGAAAACGGCAAACATGGCTTCGTACTGCGTAAGAAAAGGGACCGGACAGAAAAGGAATAGCAGGCATGATAAGCGTGACATATTTTATACCGCTGAGTGGAAGTAATCCGTTTGCTTCAGTAGACTTTTCCTACAGGGTTTGAATAGCGAAACGCGGCAGGTGACGTCATCACCATGTATCGGCCTGCCTGAGGCTGTGGTTTGCAGGGACAATTGTTCAGGATAATGTGACTTTCCGTCAGTCAGGCATTATCTGTTGAGGAGTTATCTGAAAATGAAAGCTGCGGCTGACAATATTCTGTTTCCTGCTCTTGAGCAGACGTTCATGGCAGTTGTCCTCGTCGACGAGCGTAACCGGGTTCTGTTCTTTAACGAAGCCGCAGAGAAATTGTGGGGCTATTCCAGGGATGAAGTGCTTGGCCGGGATATGAATATATTAATTCCCGGGCCTCTGAAGCATGTTCATGGGGATTATGTCCACCATCACCGCGACGGGGGAAATTCCCGGGTTGTCGGGATGAATCGTGAACTTCAACTGGAACGAAAAGACGGCACGCAGGTCTGGACCAGCTTTTCGCTCTCCAAAATAGATGTGGATGGCCGCATCCACTACATGGCCGCCGCCCGGGACGTCAGCAAAGAGGTGGCCAGGCGCGAGCAAAACCGTCTGTTGTTGCTTGCCGTCAATAACACGGACAGAGCCGTGGTTGTTCTGGATGAACAACGTCGTATTGTCCAGACCAACCGTGCGTTCACCAGCATGTTTGGATATGGCGCAGATGAAGCCATGAACCAGGTGTTCCCTGATTTCCTGCTGTCTTCAGGAAACAGCGATGATGCGCTAAAGCGTGTGGAAGAACATCTGCGGGGAAGTCGCTGGTTTCAGGAAGAACTCCTCACCGCGACCAGAAACGGCAGGGAAGTCTGGAGCCGGGTTTCGGTAAACCCTGTCCTCAATGAGCGTGACCACCGCCAGACCCGTAACCTTGTCGTAACCTTCGTTGATATTACGGAAGAACGTAATATTCGTAATCTGGAACGGGATGTACTGGCCGCGCTGACCAGCCGGATGACTTTCCAGGAAACGGGTGATTACATCTGCCAGCGAATTGGAAATATTGCGCCAGGCGTACTGGTCTCGGTATGCCGGATCGTCGATAACCGGATGCGCCCGTGGGCAGCTCCCGGTTTTCCAAAAGAATATGGTGAATACTGGGATGGCGTGGCCGTCGGTGAAGGCGTGGCAAGCTGCGGTACTTGTGCTGCGCGTGGCGAGCCCGTCATGGTCCAGGATATCAGCACCGATCCTCTATGGGCTCCCTATAAACATCAGATGTTGCCTCATGGTTTTCGGGCATGCTGGACATACCCTGTAAAACGTCGAGATGGTTCCGTGGCAGGGACGTTTGCTTTTTATTTCAGGACACAGAATGAGCCGGATACATTTCTGGTTCGCATTGCCGATGCCAGCGTTCATCTTTGCGCTCTGGCGATTGAGCGGGAGGAAGGTCGCCAGCAAATCGACCGACTGGTTCGGTTCGATGCCCTTACGGGGCTGCCCAATCGTCAGTATCTCTATCACCATCTGGATAAACTGCTGTCGGGTAACGAGCCGGAACTCGCCGTGTTTTTCCTCGATATTAACCGTTTTCGTAAGGTGAATGAGTCACTGGGGTATTCCGCTGGCGACCAGGTGATTATCACGCTGGCTAACCGCTTGCAGGAGAGGTTCGGGCCGCATCACTTTATCAGCCGGGTGGGTGGCGCGCAGTTTGTCGTGGTGGCGAGCGCCTGTCGTGTTGATGAGGCCTCACACCTGGCTGAGCTTATGCAGCATATCGTTGGCGCTGAAATGAGCGCCGCCGGGCAGACCTTCGAGCTTAAAGCCTGTATTGGGATCAGCCATTCCATTGGCGGCGACAGGGAAACGCTGCTGGCCCACGCCGAGAGCGCGATGGAGCGGGTACGTGAAAGCGGTGGAAGCTATCAGTTTTTTAACCCGGAACTGAATCAGGCCGTCATGCAACGTCTGAAACTGGGCATGGCGCTGCGAAATGCGATTACGGAGGGGCATTTGCGGCTGGAATATCAGCCTCAGATCAGGGCTGCGGACGGGCAGGTATACGGTTTTGAAGCGCTGACCCGATGGCACGATCCGCACGCCGGCGACATCTCTCCAGGGACGTTTATTCCTCTGGCTGAAGAGACGGGAGAGATAGAGCATATCGGCCTTTGGGCGCTGCGTGAAGTTTGCCGACAGCTTTTTGAATGGCGGAAAAAGGGCACGAATGTGTCGGCGGTATCTGTAAACCTGTCTGCTCATAACTTCCGTAAGCCTGATTTACCCCGTTATATCGCCGACCTGCTGAATGAATATCAGCTGCCCGGCAATGTCCTGACCATTGAAATTACGGAAAGCGCCATGATGGAACTGACGGACGAGATGCTTGCGCGGGTCAGGGAGATTCGCACGATGGGCGCGGGGGTCTCAATGGATGATTTTGGCACCGGCTTTTCCAGTCTGGCCAGCCTGGCGTATCTGCCGGTGACGGAGGTCAAAATTGATAAAAGCTTCATTGACCGGTTCGCCCGCGATCGTCGCGTCAATGCGCTGGTCGAAGCGGTTGTCAGTATTGGGCATAACCTCGACCTGACGGTTGTGGCGGAAGGTGTGGAAAATACCCATCAGCATCAGCAACTGAGAAAAATGGGCTGTTCCGTACTTCAGGGATTTCTTTTTTCCCGACCATTGTCGGCGAATACGTTACCGGTATGGCTAGAGGCTTACCGTTCACCCTTGCAGGATGCACAATCATGAAGAAAAAACTGTTACAGATGCTGAATTTGCGTCTGCTTATTATTGCTTTTGCGTTTCTGATGACCCTCCTTACTCTTTTCAATAGTTTCTATTCAGCCTGGCGTGTCCAGAAGCAGGTACTTATTGAGAATGAACTCAGTGAAAACCAGGCATATGCGGAGAGGATTGCTTCCACTATTGATTTGTATCTGGCGGTTTTCATGGAGCGTCTGGAATACAGTGCGAGCGTCATCGGTCAGCATTTCGATGATGAGAGCATTATCGCTGGTGAAATGATGAGGATGCAGCGGCGAGATTTTGGTTTTGATTCCGTTACGCTGGTGGATGAAAAAGGCAAAATTATTGGCGTGCTGCCTGAATCCCTGAACCTGAAGGGGAAAATGCTGACCACGCCAGGCGGCGTCGAGGCTCTCAAAGAAATGCAGCCGACGGTCAGCAGCGCCTACAATTCTTTGTCCGGTAATCTGGTGGTGTATATTTCACATCCCGTCAGGAATGCGCAGGGGAAATACCTCGGTTTTATTGGCGGCGCGATTTATCTGCAAAGAAGCAACGTTCTTTCTGCGCTCATTTCTAATCATTTCCGCAATGATGACAGCTATATTTACGTCGTTGATAAAAATGACCAGCTCTTATATCACCCCGATCCGGCCCGCAGAGGGGAAAAAGAGGAAGGCAATGCCGCAGTGAAAGCCGTGGAGCAAGGGCTGAGCGGCGCGATGGAGGTGACAAACTCCCGTGGCGTGGAAATGCTGGCGGGGTATGCCAGTATAAACACCTCGGGCTGGGGCGTTGTGGCGCAAAAACCAAAAGATAAAACCCTTACTGCGCTTGATGGGCTCATGTGGCAAATGATACGCGGCGTTGTACCGCTGGGTATTGTGGGGTTGTTTATTCTCTGGTGGCTGGGGAATGAAATCGTCAGACCATTGCGTCAACTGGCGGATCACGCCATTTCGATGGACAGCGATGAGTCCGCAGAAAAAGTACGAAACGTTCGATCGTGGTATATCGAAGCCTCCCGACTCAGGCGCGCGTTGCTTCAGGGAATGGAATTAATCCGGGAGAAAATGAAATGGCTGAACGATCAGGCCAGCACTGACCCGCTTACCGGCCTGGTCAACCGACGGGCGGCAGAGAAACTGCTGGCTGAATACGAACATCAGCAGCGACAGTTTGCGGTGATTTCTCTGGATATCGATCGCTTCAAAGCCGTCAACGACACGTTTGGTCATGACATTGGCGATGTTACGTTAAAAGCGCTGGCGCAGCTGCTGAAGCGAAGCTGTCGTAAAAATGATACCGCCTGCCGTATGGGAGGAGAGGAGTTTATGATGTTTTTCCCGGAGACGTCGGTAGAGGCTGCGGCGGATATTGCGGAGCGGCTGAGAAAAGAGGTCGCCGCCGCAAAGATAGAGACGGTAGGGCATATCACCATTTCTCTTGGCGTGACGGTGTGGCCGTCGGGCGTTGACTCTGTCTCCCAGGCGCTGAAACGGGCTGATGAATTGATGTACCAGGCGAAACAGGCGGGCAGAAACCAGGTGGTCGCAGGATAAAAAAGCAGGCGAATACCTTATTCGTATTCGCCTGTTATTGAATTATTTGCCCGTGTATTCAAAGACGATAATAGAACCCGGGTTACTCAGATTATGCGTTGGATGGTTGGATTCATCCATCACATTACCAAAGTTATCCGTCGCCACGTAGATTTTACGGGTGTCCGGGCTGACCAGCACCATGCGGTAACGGTTTGCCGTGTGGAAATATTTCGCGACGTCACCCTGAACATCTTTCTTATCGGCATTCAGCAGAACACGGTACAGCGCGCCATTTTTCATGGAGCTGATAATCACCGAGTTTCGCCAGCCTTTAATTACGCCGTTTTCCGGGTAGTATGCCACGCTGGATGGCGCAATTGTCGGCCAGCAGATATATGAAGAATCCGGGCCGCAGCTGGCGTCGTTATAGGTAAAGCCTTCTTTGACCGTAAAGAACGTTTTAATCGGCGCTTTAAAGTCTGCGGCTTTCCACTCTGTTTCTTTCTGGACAGGAACGCCTGCCGGAATATGGTTAGGGTCCCAGGTCAGAGACGGGCAATTCGCCGCTTCAGAGTAGTTGGCATAAACATAAGCCTGATCGTCCTGGAAACCGGCAACGTGTGGCCAGCCATAGTTGCCGCCGGGTTCGAGGATATTCAACTCGTCATCGGAGGATGGCCCTTGTTCGGATGCGTAAAGGGTATCGCCAATAAATACCAGTCCCTGAGGGTTACGGTGTCCGTAAGTAAACAGGTGGCTTTTGATCCCTTTAATAACGGGGTTATCATCTGGAATAGAGCCATCGGTATTCAGACGCAGCACTTTACCGGCATAGGCGGCATAGTCTTTATTCTTCAGTTCATTCTCAGTGGGAATACGCTGAGCTTCGATAGGTTTACAGAAATTCGCGCCCTGGTTATGCCCTTGTTCACCGATGGTATAATACAACTTCCCGTCCGGGCCAAAGCGCAGGCGTCCACCGTTGTGGTCATTGCCCGCCGGGAATCCAGCCAGGATCTCTTTTTCATTACCCAGCTTCTGGGTTTTTTCGTCATATTCCAGGCGAACGATTTTGGCGTGTTCCTTGTCGCCGTTCATATAGGTATAGGCCGTATACACATAATTATCGCCACCCGGTTTCATGAAGTTCGGTGACAACGCCAGGCCCAGAACGCCTTCATGCTGCGGCCCGGTATGAACCCCGCTCAGCGTAATGGCGACTTTTTTCTCACCGGTTTTCGGGTTGATACGATCGATAGAAGCGGCTTTACGTTCGGTTACCCATAAATAATCATCCGGCCCCCACACCATATCCCACGGGGCATCAAGCCCGCTAATGAGGACATGCGCGGAAAAAGGTTCTGAGGCTTGTATCTCGGTTTGTTTTGAATTTGCGGCCTGTGATGAGGTTGCGGCATAACTAACGCCAGATATGGCAAGGGCTAACGTAACAGCCTGACTGATGCGCTTTATTTTATTATTCATCATTGCGTTCCTGTATATGATAAATAGTTTCGACGGATGTCGAAATTTTCAAAGATGTAACAACTATTGTCCTTGAGAGGTAATTTGTCAAGTTGCGCCAGAAGCCGATAATTTATTAAAAATGAATCTGTTGCGATAAGGTGGAATAAGTCGATTTGGGTGTGTCGGCATTGGGGTGTTGTTTAACGTGTTGTTTGTACTGAATGTTTTCTCTGGCAGTTGTTAGAGGTTCATTTGTTGGCTTCTCACAATATCGCGATATGAATTTATTGTCTCATTTTTTGAAATTCACTGTCCGACATGTGTTGTTAATGTTGATTTTCACCCACTGGCTTATGTGGTTGTGTTCTATAATGAGAGTGATGTCCATGAATAGTCTCTATTTTTCAGTGATAACACTTTATTTAAGGATTATCAGGCACATTTCTACCGGAGATGGTATTGTCTGAACGCGGATTTTAATTCTTGTTATTTATTTTTATAAAAGGTAATGTCATGAGATAAGGGACTGTATCTAAATATTCCCCATAAATCTTCTTTTCCTGTTTTGTATTTTGATTACGATATTGTTGATACCTGTGACAAGTAAATGATTACCGGTCATCTTAAGCTGGAGGGCATATTTATATGGCAGAACAACATTCATCAGCATGGTCACCTTTACGTAACCGTGTTTTTTTCATGTTATGGATAGCCACACTCTTTTCCAATATCGGGACCTGGATGAATGATGTTGGCGCCGGTTGGTTGATGACCAATTTAAGCCCGGACCCTGTCATGATTGCCGCTATTCAGGCAATGACCACGCTGCCCGTATTCTTGCTGGCGTTACCGGCGGGGGCCATTGCGGATATTTTCGACAAGAGAAAGTTACTTATTCTTGTTAATATTATGATGCTGTGTGCCGCGTCTCTGCTCGCAATTATCGTCTATTTTAATGTTGTCAGTATCGGATGGTTATTATTCATCACGTTTATTCTCGGATCCGGCGCCGCGTTTTTAGGCCCGGCATGGCAGGCCATTGTACCTGCTATTGTTGAACCTCATGAATTAAAATCCGGGATTGCGTTAAACAGTATGGGTATTAACATCAGCCGGGCGATCGGGCCCGCGCTGGCCGGTATTTTGATTTCACAGGTCGGTCTTTATCTTCCTTTTCTTCTGAATGCGTTGAGTTTTATTGCGATTATTGCTGCGGTATGGTGGTGGAAAGGAGAAGAAAAAACGAACGGGAGTCTTCCGGCTGAATCTGTTGTTGCCGCAATGGTTTCAGGTTTGCGTTATGCCCGTTACAGCCCTGAATTAATGAGAACAATAATAAAGGCTGCCAGCTTCTTTGTTTTTGCCAGCGCGTATTGGGCAATGCTCCCGTTGGTGGTGAGACTCTCACTTCAGGGAGATGCAACATTATATGGCGTGTTAACAACCAGTATCGGGATCGGCGCTGTCTGTGGCGCATTCAGTTTGCCCGCGCTGCGTAAGCGACTCAGTGCCGGCGCTCTTATTACCTCAGGAACATTCGGTACTGCTGCCGTATTGCTGATATTCGCCGGAGCAGCATCTCAATATGCCGCCATTTTCGCCAGTATTGTGGCTGGTTTCAGCTGGATTATTACCTTGTCAACGCTCATGATATCAGCCCAGACAGCGCTCCCGGACTGGGTTCGTGCAAGAGGGCTGGCCTTGTACCTGACCGTATTTTCCGGGTCAATGGCATTCGGTTCTCTGGTCTGGGGACAAATTGCCTCGCATACGTCAGTAACCACAGCATTACTTTCTGCCGCAATCGGTATTGTCGTTGTCTGGTTATGCGTATTAAAGGTAAAAATTGACCATGACAATATTAACTTGCAGCATTCAGACCACTTTAGCCTTGCTGAGGACGGTCTTAATGATATTACCGGCCATACCGGCCCGATGCTGGTGTCTGTTTATTATCATGTCGATGCTGAAAAGAATGGCCAATTTATCAGTTTGATGAAAAAGTTAAAAAATATCCGGTTAAGGGATGGCGGTTACGCCTGGGGACTGTTTGTAGTTCCTGAGAAATCCAATGAATTTATTGAAACATTCATGGTGTCGTCATTGGCTGAACATCTGCGTCAGCACGACAGAGCGACTGTCGATGACAGACAAATACAGCAGCAACTGGATGACGTCATTCTGAATAAAAAAGCAACACACTATTTTTCTGCGAGTGTAGCGGAATCCTTTGTCATACAAGAGGAATAAGAATAAGCGTTCAGCTTATACCGTCTGGTGAATAATAGAACGTTGTGGGGCGGCAGGACTGAATCACGCATCATCCTGTCTGCCTCGTGGCAATGTAGAAATGCAAAATCACAAGACGATGGCTGATTGTGGCGGTTTTACTGAACCCGGCAGACGTCAGGAGAGGTATGTATGGTGTCCCCTGCAAGAACCACATGAATGGTGTAAGTGCAGGGGATTTATGATGAATTACAGGAGTGGGGAAAATTATGCCCGCAGTTATGCCCGCAATGAGTGGTCATGATGCTTTTTTGATGCCAGATATATGCCGATGTTTCCAGGCCTGATAATCACCATATAGCCATTTTGATGCTCGGCCATATTTGATTGGTGGTGGGAAGTTTCCTTTCTGGATGTGTTTGTAGAAATAGCGATCCGAGAATCCAGAATCCTCCATTATAAACTTCATGTCAATGAGCGAGTCGTCTCGTAGTTCGCGCATGGGTTTCATCTCCGGTTTGGAAATCGAACCTGTAAAACAGGTAAAAGAATGCCCTCACTATGGAGGGCAAAATGGGGGATAACGTGGCAGTGCTTTCGCACCCAATAGCCAGCTCATAACTGGCTATCAGTTGCGTCAGTGGAAGCTAATGCAGCCATTGTTCGAGGCCATTTCCATAGCTGACTGCCAGTGCTTGTATTGCTCGAAGAAGCGGTCGCCGATCTCTTCCGCCTTGTCATGGAAGGTTTTAAAATCAGCTAGTAATTTCGTCGCTACAGCTGTTCCAATAAAACCTTCGCAGTCACTGAAGTTGATCAATTCATAGAATGGTCCCCCGCCTGAATTGAGCGCACCGCCGAAATGGTTCACCTGCTCACCGCAACCCGTATCGTATTTTCTTATCGGGTAGCCAGCCATTTCCGCCAACTCATTGCGCCACCAGTAATAGCCGCCGTAACCTACGCCGTGACCTGTGCAGTCTTCATATGCGTAAACAGCCCCATCGACAAGCTCATCTGCACGACCCGGGAAGCTTGGATTTTTCCAGACGTGGAAGTAATACTCTTCTACTTCCTCTCCGTTGCTGTTATTGACAGCCTCGCCATCATTATTCAGATGAGCGTCGAGGCGCTTAATGTTGCTGTACGCAGTAATATCTAATCCCATAATCTCTCCTCATGCCGCACGCTGGGCGCGCAGTGTAAAATTACTTCCGCCAGGCGAAGCTAATCGGCTCCGGCGTAATCCACAGGTGGCGCATGTTCGCCACGTTCACCACATCAGAATCCCGCGGGTAAATCTCCACGGCATCCCGATCCCCATATCCAACAGCTGACTTTATCTCCTGCAACGCATCCCAACTGATGCCGTCCTTCCACCTACCTGAACTGCCGATGCTGGTAGTGTTCACCGTCAGGCGGATGACGCCGTCGTTTTCCTGAAACTCCTGAACCAGAAAATAAGAGTTAGCCCACACGTTGCTCCGCTTGGGGTCGTGGCATCGGACCGGCCACTGCGATTCCGGTACCGGCTTGAGTATTCCGATCACGTCTCATGCTCCTTAATTTTTTAATGTGCTCTGTCGCCTCGAGTTCGGCGCGTATCTGTGCCGCCTCACGGTGATCGAGGTGCTCAAAATCATTGTTAAAACGGTCGATTGAAGCGGTGTTAATCCGGCCCTGTCGCCAGTAGTGAACTATCTGTGATGTGCAACTGTGGATGATGACGGGCCAACCGTGCTGGTCAGCGTAAATCTGACCCCGTTGAATTAGCTGGAACATTGGCTGACTCCTGCAAAAGGAGGTAGACGATTGCCACGGCGCGAAGTGGATTACGGTGAGTGGCGGTTACACCAGAATCGTGTGTTGCCGTCCAAACGGTCTTGCCTGATGGGATGAGGCCGATCCGGCGTTTCTTCATTTCGGTGAATAGCTCTTCCGCTCGGCGTAGCGGGAAGTAACCAGTATTCTGGACGGTTTTGAACCAGTTCCATGACAGCTGGGCGCCGGTATTTTCATGCGGGTGAATAGTGGCGGTGTACTTTGGCTTCAGGAAATATGCGAGCCTGACACTGATTTCACCGTCACTAAGTTTGGTGTAATCCATCAAGACCCCCTTTGCTTGCGTATAAGCTCCAGGTCAGCCTGGCAACTGGCGCACGTCTGGCAGCCGGGAACGGCAGCGCGCCGCGGCGGAGGGATGTCTTCCCCACATTCCGCGCAATGCTCAGCTGATACGGCGTTGCGGTCGATGCGGTGAGCGGCGACCGCCATATCGATGCGCTGCTGGGTTAGTTCGTTGGCTTGATCGATGATTTCTGGCATATCAACGCTCCTTAATAATTCCGTTCAAAATGCCGATTTCTACGTAAAGGTGGCTTGGCGTTAAACCAAGTTGTTTAACCAGTGGCATACACCCATTCAGAATTGGCCTTGATATTTCATCGCAACTAACGGCAGGGAAGGCTTTTCTCTTTGCCTTGACCTCATCATTAACTTTTCTGGCTATGTTTCTCAGGGCATTTTTCTGTTCTTCTGGCGTCATGGTTAAACTCCCAGTGTGGCGACGATATCCTTCGCTATTTCTCTGGTGCTGCCCTTGCTGGATATGGCGCGACGGGCAGATACATGGTGAATGGTGAAACCGTGCCGCTCGTAAAGGTCAAGGACGCGAGGCGCTGTTGAGTTACTGATGAGAACTTTCGCTCCTCGCTGGTGTGCTGCCACACAGCTTTCCGCAAGAGAAATTTGGTCATCCCATGAGAACCCGCCAGAGGCGTAATTGGTGAAACCTGCGGTTCCGGGCAACGGCTCATACGGCGGATCGCAGTAAACGACATCGCCTTCACCGGCCAGCGCAAGTGTCCTGCGATATCCGGCGCTCATGAACACGCATTTGTGCGACTTCTGTTTGAATGCTTTGATCTCAGCTTCAGGGAAGTAGGGCGCTTCGTACTTACCCCAGCCAACGTTAAATAATCCATCGCGGTTGTAGCGGATCAGGCCGTTAAAGCAGTGTCGGTTGAGAAAAAGGAAAGCAGCGGCACGCTCAGGCGCACTCATGCGCTGGGCGTTGAATTCCTCTCGTAACTGCTTGTAGGCCTCTTCGCTGTTTGAGTGCTGAAACAGTACGCGCGCATGAGACAAAACCCGGATGTGGTCTATATCCATCATCTGATAGAGGTTGATCAGGTCAGTGTTGATGTCAGCCAGCAGAAAGGATTCATGTTTATCTGAGTTGATGAACACCGAGCCGCCGCCCACAAAAGGCTCAATAAGGCGTTTACCTGCGGGGATCAGGCGGTCCAGTTCCGGCAGCAGCGAATATTTGCCGCCAGCCCATTTCAGGAACGGGCGCTGCCAGTTTCGCGGAGTAGGTTCTTCAATCGGCAGCGCTGCGGTAATGCGCTCACCAATCCAGCGCATTACCGGAACCGCCATGCTGTTTCCGATTGCTTTGTAGCGTGGACCGTCAGGGCATTCAGTAGCATCCTTTCCGCGCCAGCCGATCAGAGTGTGATTATCAGGAAAGCCCTGAAGGCGCTCGCATTCCACCGGCGTCAATCTTCTGACCGCAAACGGCGCGTTGACCATGCTTTTTGCATTGCTTCCTGCTTGGTGCTGCTCGTGCTCCCTAGCGTACCTCGCCGATTTTGTTGCGCATGTCTGGCACAATATCCCTTCGAGTGATGATTCCCCTCGCAACCTTCTACAATGCACTTGGTTATAGTTCTGCTCTCCGAGTCCCTGCGCAAATTCGTATGCTGGTTGTCCTTCACAACAGTCGGATCTCCCCACTTCCTGAAGCGTTGGTAATGCATCTCGCAATACCCTAGCCCCTTGTGCGGCCTGTCGCACATCATGCACTTCTTCCCTGAGCGGTGAGCCTTTATATGGCAACTCCGGCATAGTCGCTGTAGATTCTCCAGCCTGTGATCCTTCCAGTTCTCGTTCTTGTGATGCACCTCGGCATTCATCGCTCCGCAAACTTCGCACGGACCCGGAGGGCAAATCATTCTCGCCTTGCGGTGCTCTGCCATCCATCCAGCCATACTCTCCCCCTTGAATGTTTTTGTTTTTACTGAAAGCGATTGCCACATGCGGCGCTGAATCCCCCTTCCCTGTCTCTCCAGCCTCCGCAGTTAGCGCATGGCAGACATCGCCCATGTCTCCGCGACCATTTCTGGCAATGCGCGGCTGGAAGCCATAGGCAACGCCATGCCTGTCGGCAACGGTGAGGCATGGTGATACATCGTGCATAGGCTCAGTTGCGTTTCCGCCGTTTTCTGGCGCGCGTCCAATCCAATTTCCAGGTATTCCATAAGCAACTGCGTTTTCCTGACCGTTATTTCTTCCAAGTGTATGTGCGAGGTCGATGTTGGTATCAGGATCTTGTGTTCCATGAACCACATAAGTTTCCAGGTCTTCGGCAGTGCTGTCGTTTTCTTTTGCAAGAAGAGTTCGGGAAACATCAGAGTAAGAATCTGATACGAGCCCGGAACCGCGCTGGCTGAACAATTCCTGATTACTGGCGCCGATTCCGCCAATATTGTTGGACTGATTTAGGGTTGGGTGAGGGTTTGCTGGGTTATCCCAGTGACTACCGACTTTAGTGCGCTCTCCAGCATTTCTGGCAATTTCCGGTTGCGATTCTCGGCGCGGCGCAGAATCCCGGCGCACGCTGTCGAGCTCAAAAAGTACCGCTGCGGGATCGAATCCTTTTCGAGCACTTGCGACAACGAACACACGGCGGCGTCGTTGGGCCACTCCGAAAAATTGAGCATCAAGGACGCGCCAGGCGATAACCCTTTCTGGTCCAGACACACAACCTGCGTGCGTCCATTTTCCCCCTGATGGCTGCAACTCACTGCTTTCTCCGGCAAGTACTGCCAGAAAGCACCCGAAGGCATTGTCTTTGCTGCTGAGCACGCCGGGGACGTTTTCCCAGACGATAATTGCTTCTGGCTCACCGCGTTCGCGGCGCTTTGCGTCGATTGCATTGGCTAATTCCACGTAAGAAAGAGTTAACTGCCCGCGGTCGTCAGACAGGCCTTCACGTAATCCGGCTATGCTGAATGCCTGGCAAGGCGTACCACCGACCAGAACATCAGGTGCTTCGACATCACCAGTGCGCACCGCATCGGCGATTTTGGTCATGTCGCCGAGGTTGGTTACTTCCGGCCAGTGATGGGCGAGGACTGCGGATGGGAATGGTTCGATTTCAGAGAACCAGGCAGGTTTCCAGTCGAGAGGTTCCCACGCTTTACTGGCAGCTTCGATTCCGCTGCACACGCTTCCGTATTTCATGCCGCCTCCTGCCTTTCCCGATATTCCTCAGCGAGTCTCTGCGCCTTTAATGGATTGCTGACCACTTCACCCCATGGCATTAGCCAGCCGTTACCAATGAAGGGAAGGCACAGTGTGCCAACCCTGATGT
>ERZ857982.455-NODE-455-length-59546-cov-7.836429_pt1 | contig 59546 bp, 55 predicted proteins | sample MGYA00519955_ERZ857982 | MGnify/ENA primary metagenome ERZ857982 (study PRJEB31778, sample SAMEA3449416) | human gut metagenome | biome: human gut; feature: human-associated habitat; material: faeces | place: United Kingdom | collected 2010/2012 ... | reverse complement strand
TTCAAATCAGATGCATATCTTTGTGGGCAAACATAATTTGACGACACTATCTAGGTTCGTTCCATGATCTTCCTCAAGGAGCTTGCCATGCGACGCAGATCCCTTCTTCCCCTTCTGGTCATCCTGATGTTCCTGTTCCCGCTGCTCCAGGCGGGAAACAGTCCTGCCAAAGGACTGGACGGGCGGCAGCAGAGCATGGTGCTCGTGTCCGCCTACACCGCCAATGGTGATCTGGAACGCCTGCGCCCTGCCCTGGGCCAGGCACTGGACGCCGGGTTGACCATCAATGAAATCAAGGAAGTCCTGACCCATCTGTATGCCTACGTCGGCTTTCCCCGCAGTCTGAACGGGCTGCAGGTCTTCATGGAAGTCCTGGAGCAGCGCCGTGCCCGTGGCATCACGGATGTGGAAGGAAAAGCCGCCTCTCCCCTGCCCTCCACCCTAGACCGGGATGCGTACGGCGCCCGTGTCCGGGCCGACCTAGCCGGACAAAAGGAGATCCAGCCCCCGTCCGGCGTCCTGGCTTTTGCCCCGGTCATCGATACCTTTTTGAAGGAACATCTTTTTGCGGACATCTTCGCCCGTGACGTGCTCGACCGCAAAGCGCGCGAACTGTGCACCATCGCCGCTCTGGCCAGCCTGCCCGGGCTGGGAGGCCAGCTGCAATTCCATATGGGAGGGGCCATGAACTGCGGCCTGAGCCCGGAAGAGCTGGAGGGCTTCCTTGACCTGCTGGCTGCCCGTGTCGGCAGGCAGGAGGCGGATGCGGCCCGCACCGTGGCCCGAAAGGTGCTCGCCTCGCGCTGATGTCCCCTACCCAACTACGGAGGAAATGCCATGTCCGTGAACCGGAGACAGTTCATCAAGGCGGGCAGCCTTGCCCTGGGCTCCCTGGCTGTCCACGGCCTGCCGCTGCAAGCCCGACCCGCAGAGGATAAGGCCACCGTGTACTTCACGCCCGAGATCACCACGGAGAGCCTGCTGCGCATCTACGAAAGGGTCTGTGCCCCGTTGCAGGGGCGCATCGCCATCAAGCTCCATACCGGTGAGCCCCACGGCCCCAACATCCTGCCGCGCGACATGGTGCGGGCCCTGCAAGCCCGCATCCCGAAGAGCAGCATCGTGGAGTGCAACGTCCTCTACCCCAGCCCCCGCCAGACCACGGAAGGCCACCGCGAGACCCTGCGGACCAACGGCTGGACCTTCTGCCCTGTGGACATCATGGATGCCGACGGCGAAGTCTCCCTGCCCATCCCCGGCGGGCGGCACCTTAAGGAAGTGGCCGTGGGCAAGAACCTGCTCAACTATGATTCCATGCTGGTGCTGACCCACTTCAAGGGCCACGTGATGGGCGGTTTTGGCGGTTCGCTCAAGAATATCGCCATCGGCTGCGCCTCCGGCAAGACAGGCAAGGCGCAGCTGCACAGCGACGGTACCAACCTGTGGGCGGGAGGGCCGCTGTTCATGGAGCGCATGGTGGAGGGCGGCAAGGCCATCACCACCCATTTCAAGGGGCATATGGCGTACATCAATGTCCTGCGCCGTATGTCCGTGGACTGTGACTGCGCGGGGACCAGCGCCGCCGAACCGACCGCCCCGGATATCGGCATCCTGGCATCCACCGACCTGCTGGCCGTGGACCAGGCTTCGGTGGACATGGTCTACGCCCTGCCCGAACAGCAGCGCCGCGATCTTGTGGAACGCATCGAAAGCCGCAGCGGCCTGCGCCAGCTGGAATATATGGAGACCCTGGGCATGGGCCATGCCCGCTACGATCTTGTTTCCCTGTCCTGACAGGAGGTCATGTCATGCGACGTTTCGTTTCCCTGCTCGCCCTTTGCGGCGGCCTGCTTGCCGCTGTCTGCACCACCGCCCCCTCCAGCGTCTCCGCCCGGGAGCCCGGCCAGGAGATCATCCGCTGCGGGCAGCAGACGCCCATCAAGGGCTCCCCCCGTTTTTTTACCGGGACCGTGCGCATCGATCCCCTGTACGCCGCCAACAACGCCATGCGCTCCAGCGGCGGCAGCGTCACTTTTGAACCCGGCGCCCGCTCCCACTGGCATATCCATCCTGTGGGACAGGTGCTCATCGTCACCGCCGGGGTCGGCCTGACCCAGGAATGGGGCAAGCCCATCCAGGAAATCAAGGCCGGGGACGTGGTCATCTGCCCCGCCAAGGTCAAGCACTGGCACGGCGCCGCTCCCGGCAGTGCCATGACGCATATCTCCATCTGTGAAGAAACAGAGCCCGGCAAGGTCGTGGAATGGCTGGAACCTGTTACCGACAGCCAGTACGCCGGCCGCTGAGCATAAAGGAGAACAGCATGGAAAAGTACAACAACGGACGCCGTCAGATCCTGATGGCCCTCGCATCCCTCGCAGGCGGCCTGTTCCTTCCGGGCACGGGCCACGCTGCCCCTCAAACGCAGGAGGCACAACGCATGCTCGTCGTCTTTTATTCCCATACGGGCAATACTCGCACCATCGCCCGGCACATCCAGGCCCTGACCGGCTGTGACCTGCTGGATCTGGAACCCGTCACGCCCTATCCCCGCGACTATGATACGGTCGTCAGCCAGGCAAAAAAGGAAAAACAGCAGGGCTTCCTGCCGCCGCTGAAAAATCCGCTGGATATGGTCAGCCGCTATGACGTCATCCTCGTGGGATCGCCCAGCTGGTGGGGCACCTTTGCCGGACCGGTGCGCACCTTCCTGTCCACGGCTGCCCTGGACGGGAAAACGCTCATCCCCTTCATCACGCACGAAGGCTCCGGCCTCGGCAGCGCGCCTGCCGACTTGCGCCGCCTCTGCCCTTCCGCGAAGCCAGGCGAGGGGCTGGCCATACGCGGCAGCCGGGTGGACGGTGCCCGCCAGCAGGTGGAATCCTGGCTGCGGAAGGCAGGCCTGCTGCCTGCCTAAGAGGAAGGCTTCTGCGGAGCAGCTCCTCTTTCACATGTGCCCGCTGTTCCGGAAAAGCAGGAACAGCTGACGGATGCCGGCCAGTTTGACGAGGGCCGGTATCCCTGGACAAAGTGCGTCCCCTTGAAAAGAAAGGGCGGCAGGATGTCTCCTGCCGCCCTCTTCGTCACAATTCCATGCTTTTGGAAAAAAGATGCATGACCGCCACTCCGGCAACGATGAGGCCCAGCCCGATCATGGCCGGCAGGTCCAGTTTTTGGTGGAAGAAGAACCAGCCCACCAGGGAAACGATGACCACCCCTATGCCTGACCACAAGGCATAGGCTATGCCCACGGGTACATATTTGACCACCACCGAGAGCAGGTAGAACGCCAGGGCATAGCCGCCGATACAGAGCAGCGACGGCAACAAACGGGTGAATCCCTGTGTTTCCTTCAACGCCGAGGTGGCCACGATCTCCGAGCCGATGGCCAGCAGGAGCAACAACCAGTGCATGGGGCCTCCTATGCCTCCTGCGCCAGCAGCGCGGCCTCGTACAGGCCTTCGGCCAGCGTGGGATGGGCATGGATGGTATGGGCCACCTGTTCCAGGGTCAGGCCGTTGGCCACGCCCAGGGCGGCTTCCGCCACCAGGTCGGAGGCATGGGCACCCACGATGTGCGCCCCCAGCAGACGACCGCCATCCGCAGCGGCCACCAGCTTGAAGAAGCCCGGCAGTTCGCCCATGGCCTGGGCCTTGCCCAGCTCGCGCATCTGGAAGGTGACGCAACGCACGTCCAGCCCCTGCTCACGGGCCTGCTGCTCGCTCAGGCCCACGCTGCCCACTTCGGGCGAGGTGAACACGCCGGAGGGCACGGCATCATAGCGCATGGCGCGCGGTTTTCCGCACAGGCTCTCCACCACGCACAGGCCTTCCATGGCCGCCACATGGGCCAGCATCACACGGGAGGGGCCCAGCAAATCACCGATGGCGTACACTTCGGGCAGGGAGGTCTTCAGGGCATCGTCCACCACGACCCAGCCGCGGCGGTCGGTCCCGATACCGGCTTCGGCCAGCCCCAGGCCTTCCGTGGCCGGGCAACGGCCCACGGTCACCAGCACCATGTCGGCTTCCACAGGCACTTCCTTCTGCTGGGCGGGCGTGGGCTTGTCCACGAAGGGGGAGGCCGTCAACGTGGCACGGACCACGCCATCCTCCACCCGCACGTCCTTGAGGGTACGGCCCAGCTCGCAGGCGATGCGACGCTTCTTCATCTCGCGCTGCAGCAAAGTGCTGACATCGGCATCCATGGACGGCATGGGCAGCAGACGGTCCTGTCCTTCCACCACGGTCACCTGCGCGCCGAAGGCACGGTAGATGAACGCCATCTCGCAGCCGATGACACCACCGCCCACGATGATCAGGCGCTGCGGCACACGGTCCAGCTGCAGGGCATCATCGCTGCTCAGGATGTGGGTGTGGTCAAAAGCCAGACCGGGCAGCTCCGCCACCCGGGAGCCGGTCGCCAGGATGAGGGCGTCGTTCTCCACCACTTCCATACTGCCGTCGGCCATGGTCACTTCCACATGACGGGCATCCAGCACCCTGCCGTGACCGGTACACAGACGTACTTTGAGACGGGCGCAGGCCTTTTCCAGACCACCGCGCAGGATGCCGACGACCTTTTCCTTGCGGGCCAGCACGGCGGCCGGATCCACACGGGGCGTCCCTTCGCAGGTGATGCCGAACTCGGCCAGGCGCAGGGCTGTCTCCAGAGCTTCGGCCGAAGCCTTGAGGGTCTTGGTGGGGATGCAGCCGGAATTGAGGCAGGTCCCGCCCAGATGGGCAGCCTCCACCAGCGTGACTTCCATGCCCGCGCGGGCAGCGGCAAAAGCCGCCGTATAGCCGCCGGGGCCACCACCGATGACGGTCAGACGTTTCATGCAGCCCTCCTGTTGCGCTGATGCATACTCAACAAGTTGATATACTGTAACTTTGCAAGAAATTGCAGCAGTGATTGTGGCGCATTTCACCGAGCCCGGTCAAGCCCCGGTACCCAAAAACATGGCCTTCCATGGCGGCGACGGCCCTCCGATTTTTGCAGACAAAAAAGCGGCCGGCAGTGTCACGGGGACCGCCGGCCGTTCTTTCTTACTCAACGACCCTGCTTGCCGCCTTTTTGATCTTGGCGATGTACAGATAGGTGACGACGACTGTCAAAACGATGAACAGCAAGGCCAGAGGACGTGTGAAGAACACCGTCCAGTCGCCGTTGGATATCAGCAGGGTCTGGCGGACCTTCTCCTCAAGCAGTTCGCCAAGGAAAAAGGCCACGATGAGCGTCGGCAGGTTCAGGGACATCTTGATCAGGACATAGCCGAATATGCCGAAACAGAACATTACCCAAACGTCAAAGACGTTGCCGTTATACACATAGGAACCCAGGATGCTGAAAACCAGGATGCAGGCATACAGGGCGGAACGGGGAATGTTGGTCAGCCTGCGCGCATAGCGGATGAAGAACGACCCCACGAACAGGGTGAAGATATTGGAGATGAACAACACCGCGAACAGGGCATAGAGCAGCGGGGCGTGGTCTTCCATGAAGCGGGGACCGGGAACGAGCCCCTTAATCATGAAGCCCCCCAGGATCAGGGCCGCAGCCAGGTTGCCGGGAATGCCGAGAGTCACGAGGGGCACGAGGTTGGGCCCGTTGACGGCATTGTTCCCCGCTTCCGAGGCCGCGATGCCTTCCAAGGCCCCCTTGCCGAACTTTTCGGGCGTCTTCGACTTGCGCCGGGCCCACAGATAGCTCAGATACGCCCCGACAGTGGTCCCGATACCGGGCACGATGCCGACGATGGAGCCGATCACGGTCGAACGCCCGATCGTGGGCAGGCACATCTTGAATTCCTTGCCCGTCATGCGGTTGTCGTCAGGATCGGAGCTGACGGGCACCTGCTGCATCGCCCCCTTCCCGTTGAGCCGCTGCCGGAAATAATTTTCCGCCTGCAGCAGCACTTCGGAAAAGGCCAGCAGGCCGATGACCATGGGCATGAGGCTGATGCCGTCAGAAAGTTCGATGATCCCGAAGGTGAAACGCAGGGTACCGTATTCCGGGTCAGTGCCGACAGTGGCCAGCAGCAGCCCCAGGGCGGTGGACAGCAGCCCCCGCAAGGGGTCGGCCGTGGCAGCCACGGAGATGACGACAAGAGAGAACAGCACCACCATGCTGTATTCCGGCGGACCGATATGCAGGGCGACAGCGGCTACCGGAGCAGCAAGGAAGATCAGCACCAGGTCCGACAGGGCATCGGCCGTGACCGAAGAAAACAGCGCCGTCTGCATGGCCTTGCCGCTCTTGCCCTGCATGGCCAGCGGATGACCGTCGAAGGTGGTGCACATGGCCTGGGGCGTCCCCGGGATGTTGAACAAAATGGCGGGAAGGGAACCGCCAAAGTTGCCGCCCTTGGAAAGGCCCATGAGCATGGCGATGCCGGGGATGGGCCCCAGGTAATACGTGAACGGGAGCAGGAGCACGATGGCCATGGTATCCGTCAGACCGGGGATGGCCCCCATGATGGCCCCGCAAAAAACACCGACAAATGCCCAGAAAAAATTCTCCCAGCAAAGGACAAGATCTAGGGCACCCATGAGATTCTCAAGCATATTCCGCTCCGGGAAAACGATCAGCTAAAAAAGAAGGCCGGCCGGCAGGGGATACTTGAGCAGCTGGACCACGATGATGTAGATCCCGCCAAGCAGCCCGCATGTCGTCAGAGATATCCTCCAGAAGTTCCTTTCTGCAAAGAACAGCATGTACAAAGGACAAAAGACCGCACTCGAAACAAAGAAACCGATCTTTTCAACACAAAGCAAAAAAACGATATAACTCAGGACAAGTACCAGGATCTTGACGGCAAGGTCCTTCGAGATGTCGGAACCTTCCCGGAAAAAGGCCAGGGTGATCCGCCGCCCCTTGTTCCGCAGGAACATCAGGGCCGCAGGGATGGCCACAAGGATCACTGTCAATCTGGGATAAAACGCCTGTTCTTCTCCGACGACCTGCTGCGGGATGATCCAGAACCACAGCAGGAGGCAGGCAAACAGGAACAGGCCCCCGATAAGGCGGTCGACAGACATCGCTTCCTCCATCTTGTCCCGGAGGCGGGGCCTCCGGGACGGTTGGCTGCTCTACTTCTTGCTCCCCTGCTTGTTGTACTTCAGCATCTCCTGCACGGCGATGGTGGAGTTACGGGAAAATTCCCGGTATTCCTTGCCGTTGAGGAAAGCAGGGGTAAAGCCTGCGGCGTGCATCTTGTCCAGGAGCTCCTTGTTCTGCATGACCTTGGCCAGAGCCTGTTCCCACTTGAGCCGGATGGCTTCCGGCGTCCCGTTGGGGAAAGCAAAGCCGTACATCAGCGACGTGGCAAAGGGGGCGCCCATATCACGCAGCTTGGGCACATCGGGAAAGAAGGGGACTTCAGCCGTGCCCAGGTTGGCGATGATGATCAGGTCCCCCTTGCGGGCGGCCTGGAAGCCGGCCGTACCCGTACCGAGGTCGCACACGTCGATGTGATCGCCCAGCAGATCCGCCGTGGCCGGGCCGCCGCTCTTGTACATCACCTGGTTGAACGAGACGCCTTCCTTGATGCCGGCAGCCTTGACCACTTCCAGGCCTTCCTGGCTGGCGCCGTGCCCGATGGCTACTTCACCGGGATGGGTCCGGGCATATTCCACCAGCTCCTGCCAGGTCTTGTAGGGCTTGTCGGGCCGGGTGAGCAGCAGGCGGTCGTGAGGCATGTACGCCCCCACGAAGGCGATCTTGTCCATGTCATAGGCGGGCGCGCCCAGAAAATACGTGGCGACGAACGCATTGCCTATGGAACCTCCCAGTACCGTATACCCGTCGGGACGTGCCTTGAGGCCAAAATTCAGGCCCGGGATGCCACTCCCCCCGCCTTTGTTGACGATGACCAGGGGCTGGCCGATCTCTTTGGACAAATAGTCCGCCACCATCCGCACCGTGATGTCGGCGGCTCCGCCCGGAGCAAACGGAACGATACAGGTAATGGCCTTGTCAGGGTACTCCGCCCGCGCGGGCAAGGCACCCAGCATAAGTCCAACTGCCAGAATCAGACCAAGAATCTTTTTCATACCTGTCTCCTGTATAATGCAGGCCGGAACACAATGTCCCCGCTCTTTAGGGGCTTAACGAAGCAGATAGGGAATATTCACATACAATGCCTGTTCAGGGCACTCCACCTCGCACGGCAGACAGAACCAGCAGTTGCGGTAATGGCCGGTCGGCCCGCCGCAGGAAAGACAGCGCGAGGCCTCGGTACGGGCCTGCTCTGCGGTGAAGACGTCCGTCGTCTCCGCAAAATCGCCCTTGCCCGTGCCCACATGACCACTGCCCTGCTGCCGTTCATGACGGCAGGGCTCCGCGATGTCCAGAACATAATCATCAATAAAGGGACCGGGATAGCTGCGTTCATAGTACAGATCACTGCCTTCCAGTAGGCGCAGGACAGATGTGGCCGCCTGCCGCCCCGATGCCATGGCCCGAATGGCGGAAGAAGCGCCGCCCACCATGTCCCCGGCAACGAAGAGGGGCTTTTCGCCTGCCTGCAGGGTGACGGGATCGACGCTGACGCCTCCCGCAAGGGATGCGAGCTGCCTGTCCGGCTGCTGGCCGATGGCCCAGATGATGGTATCCGCCGGGAAGGCCCGTTCCTCATCAGGATCGAAATCGGGATAGTCCACGCACTGGCCGGGCAATTTTGCCATATCGTGACGGCAGTACAGTGTCAGCCCGCCTGCGTCAGTGATGCGTTCCGGGGCCCAGGTAAAGGCAAAGCGCACGCCCAGGGCCCTGGCCTTTTCCAGGTCTTCGCGGTCGGCCTTGAAGTCGTCCACCGTACGGCGATAGACGACCAGGACCTTTTCCGCACCGCAGCGGACCGCCGCCTGGGCGCAATCCAGCGCCACATAGCCGCCGCCCACGATCACGACGTTGCCGGAAAGTTCCCTGCCCTGCCCGGACCGGACGCGGGTCAGGAAATCCAGAGCCTGCAAGGTCCCCGGCAGCTGTTCGCCGCTGATGCCCGAAGCGCGCCCCTCCCCGGCACCCAGGGCCAGGATGACCGCATCATGCGCAGCCTGCAGGGCCTCCAGGCCCGCCTTGTCGATGCGCTGTCCCAGATGGAAGGTCACACCGCCTTTTTCAAGCATGGCGATCTGGCCGTCCAGCACACTGTCAGGGAGCTTCCAGAGCGGCAGGACGCTGCGCAGCAGACCGCCGGCCTTCGGGGCGGCATCATAGACGTCGACGTCATGCCCGGCCCGGCGCAGGTCATATGCGGCCAGCATACCGGCAGGCCCGGCACCGACGATGGCCACCTTTTTGCCTGTCGCGGCAGCCGGACACAGTTCCCCATCCGGCATACCGGCAAAAAGATAGCGCTTGAGCCCGTTGATGCTGACCGCCTGCCCGTCCACGTCCCGGCGGTTGCAGGCATGCTCGCAGGGATGGTCGCAGATCCTGCAGATGACGGGGGCAAAAGGCAGCACATCAGCGATCAGCTGGCGGGCCCGGTCTTCCTGGCCCCTGGCGATGAGCTGCACGTACCCCTGGACATTGAGCCCCAGAGGACAGGCCCCGGAACAGGGAGCCCGGTTGATGCGGATATTGTCCAGCACGCATTTTTCAGCGCAGTGGCCACAAAAAATGCACTTGCTTTTGTCGACGACGATATTGTCCGTCAAGGCTTCAAGGATGTTTTCAGCGCTCATGACACACCTACATCTTTATGATTGGCGCATAGGAAATGCGGATATCATCAAACGAATCCCCCTGCTTCAGCACGATGTGCTTCATCCAGTGTTCATCATCCTTCATCGGATAGTCGGAGCGCATGTGCCAGAGGCCCCAGCGGCTTTCCTTGCGTTCCTTGGAGGCCAGGGCGCTCATGGCCGCGCAATGGATGATGTTCTCGACCTCATAGGCCTTGAACAGGTCGTGCTTGTTGGCGATCCTGACGTCTGTCCTGAGTTCCTTCTTGAAACGGTCCATCCACCAGAGGGCCCTGTCGAGCTTGTATTCGTTCTTGGGCGGGCGGATGTAATCGTTGATCAGGCGGCGCACCTTGTATTCGAACTCCTCGATGGGGATCTTGCCGTCAGCCTGGGCAAGCTTGGCATCACGATCCCGGATGACCTCCAGGACCTGCTCCTCATCCAACGGCATGTCAGGCAGCGTGCTGGCGTATTCCGTGGCGTTCTCCGCCGTGATCTGGCCAAAGGTGAACGCGCCGCTCAAATGGGCCCGGGCCACCAGGGAGACGTCGCCCGCCGCATACAGGCCGGGCACCGAGCTCTCGCCCTTCTCGTTGATGCGGATGCCCGTAAGGCCATGCCCGCCGCAAAGGTAGCAGTCCGTGGGCCAGAGCTCGATCTCGCCGGTGCGGAAGTCGACACCGCGGCCCTTGAAGAACCGCTCCTGCACCGGTCGTTCGGTGGAGAACAGCAGGTCTTCCACTTCGCGGATCTTCTCTTCGCTCATGTGACGCATGTCGATGCGCATGGGACCGCGCTCGGCAAGGTGTTCCATGTGCATGAGGTGGATGCCGGGATGGTCTTCCTGGAACTCCTGGGCAAAGGCGTTGAGCAGGTGCGCGCCGCGGGTCAGGGTGATGTACAGGAGGGGCGCGTTGATGTCCTTGATGATGTAATAGACCAGCGTGTATTCGAAGCCGGAAAGCTCCGCACCGGCACGGTAGGCCATGACGTAGCCGTCACCGGTATTGCCCGGGAAGTCATAGACGCCGTACAGATAGCCGTTGGCAGGCAGACCGAAACGGGCCGTGCCGCCGGAACAGAGGATGACGCTCTTGGCCTTGCAGACCACGATCTCTCCCGTACGGACGTTGATGCCCACAGCGCCGCTGATCCTGTCGCCGTCCTTCAAAAGACGTACGGTCATGATGCGGTTGTAGACCTCGGCGCCGTACTCATAGGCTTTTTTGGCCAGTATCGTCTTGAGCTCCGGCTCCTTCATGGTGATGCAGAACTTGCCCTTGGAGTGGATCTGCAGCTTGTCGAACTGCCCTTTTTCATCCACGGGGAAGCAGACCCCCCAGTCCATGAGCTCTTTCATGACGGCCCAGGTCCGTTTGGCCATGGCATAGTTGACGGGCTCGTCCATGATGCCCTGGCAGGCTTCCCTGTTGGTCTCCACATACAGCTCGGGGGTCTCTTCGGTCCCGGGCACAGCCACGATGTTCATGGCATCCATGCCGCGGGCGATGCACCCGGAATACTGCATGTCTCCTTTTTCAAACACGACGACCCGCTGCCCGGGGTCCATCTGTTTGGCCCGTATAGCCGCCATCACGCCGGCGCTACCGCCGCCGACAATCAGCACATCTGCACTCAGGGTCATGTATGGCTGCATACATCGTCTCCTTTTTTGCCACATATGCTATGGTTCTATATAGTAGTTAAAAGACCAAAAAAAGGGAGCCGAGTCCCTTTTCCCAAAACGACATCACTTCCTGAATTCATGGAAGCGCATGAGCCCGAAGGGACAGGGCCGGATCAGACTGCGCCGGAACTCCACGATGCGATCCTCGTAGGTCATGGAAAGCATGTTGGAACGGATCATGGGGGTCCCTTCCTTCTCTTCCAGATAATGCGCCACATCCCGGGAGGCGCATTCCACCCCCAGCTGCTCACAGCTGCGCAACACGGGGAAATGGCAGTACTTTTCTATCAGCAGATACAGCGAAAGCTCTTCCATCTCTGCCGGAGAGATGTTCATGAGCCCTTCTCCGAACGGGAGCGGGATGTAGGACTCGCTCATGACGACGGGACAGAACGTCTCGCCGTCCTTCCCCAGGAACACACGGCTGACCTTGAGGAACTCCTGGATGTCCGGCGCCGGCGAAAAATCGCTGATGACGGGATCGGTCCGCGAGGCCTTGGCTATGGATATCGTCCTCACACGCAGCGAGGTATCCTGGTCCGTAAGGCTTTTGCGCAACCTGTAGTACTTCACGTTGTTCCTATCCAGGGTGTTCTCGGCCACGAAGGTGCCCTTGCCCTGGATCCGGCTCAGATAGCCCTTGTGGACCATGTTTTCCAGCGCCTTGCGGACAGTCCCGACGCTGATCCCCATGGTCGCGGCGATCTCGCGCTCGGAGGGCAGCTGCATGCCGGCCTTCCAGTCCTGGCAGATGATCTTGTCGATCAGGGTCTGCTGCAGACGGTAATACATGGGCAGGGCCTCGGAATAACGGGGGGAGAGCTGCAAAGGTTGCATAACATCCTTCTTTAAAAGTTAAGTGCTATATAGCTCTATATCAAATTTGTCGTCAAGGCCAAAATTCCCTGAGACGGGCACCTCCCAGGGGCCCGAGGAGCATCTCTCGGGAATGCTGGCATAAAAAAATCATATATTCATGCATGTTAAACGGACACATCCCGCTTTTCCGGTATCAAAAAATTATGAAATCTTTTATAAAAAAACAGGGGAGCCCCGTGTACGAAAGCTCCCCTGCCGTCAGTCATTACTTGCCGTGCTTAGCGTTCCACTGATCGGAATTGGGGAAGAACAGGGGCTGCCCGTACTTGTCCTTGCCGAAATCACGGATGATGGTCTGGGCTTCATCGCCCACCAGCCAGTCCGCGAACTTCAGGGCCGCATCCTTGTGGACCTGGGGGAATTTGTCGGGATTGACCCGGATGATGGCGATGAGGTTGAGCATGATGGGGTCGTTCTCCACCAGAGGCACGACCTTGACCGTATCCTTGAGGGTCAGCCAGGTGGCGCGGTCCATCAGGGTGTAGGCCTGCTTCTTGTCCGTATAGAGCGTCGTGGCCTTGTTGCCCTTGGCGCCGTCGGCATAGACCTCATACCAGGCACCAGCGGGCTGGATGCCGGCAGCCTGCCAGATATCCATTTCCTTGACATGGGTACCGGACTTGTCCCCGCGGGAGACGAAGGGCACACCGGCCTTGGCGATGGTGGCAAAGGCCTCGGCAGCGCTCTTCATGCCCTTGATGCCCGCCGGGTCACCGGCAGGGCCCAGGATGACGAAGTCATTGTACATGACATCGCGGCGATCCACACCGAAACCGGCAGCCACAAAGGCGTCCTCAAGCTTGCGGGCATGGACCATCACCAGGTCGAAGGTGCCGCTTTCCGCCTTTTTCAGGGTCTTGCCGGTCCCGGCTTTTTCCATGCTGATGGCGATACCGGTCTTTTTGCTGAAGGTATCGGCCAGCAGCGGCAGGATACCGGCATCCACCGGACCGATGGTGCTGGAGATCTTCAGGCTGTCCGCGGCCTGGACGGGGACGGACAAGGGGAACAGACACAGCAGGCAGACCAGGCTGGCCATACGGGAAAACTTCATGGTGCTTCCTCCAGATGAACTTGCAGCCGGGCGGGATGCCCGGCCTTACGTCGCTTCCGGCCACTGTGCCCCAAAAAAAACTTTCGGACAATACACAAGACCCATGGCGGCACACGTCCGGCCAGACATGGCGTCCATACAGGCCATTGCAGCCTGTTTTCCGCCTTGCCGCGGCAGCATGAACGGCCGGTCTGCCCCGCAGGCGATACATTTATGCTCTTTTTTTGCCAGATCCTCTCTTCCGCTGTTCAGGCTACCACAAGTTGTTTATATTCAAAGTCGTTGCAGCCTTTTTCTTCTAAGGATGTTCCCATGCTCGACCCGCACGCTGAACTGCTCCGCATCAATGCCCGCATCAAGGAGATCCTGCTCCAGCACATGCCCCGCACGGGCACGTACCACAGCCCCGTGCCCGGACTGGTCACGCGCAGGCTCGAGACCTGCCACACCACCACGACCTGCCTCGGCAAGCCTTCGGCATCCATCATCGTGCAAGGAGAAAAGATCGCCATGCTGGGGGACCGGGAGATCCATTACGGGGAGGGCCAGTGCCTGGTCACGGGCGTCGACATGCCCAACGCCTTCCGCGTCCTCCAGGCCTGCCATGACCACCCCTTCCTGGCCATGTCGCTGGAGCTGGACAGGAGCCTGACCGGCCAGATGGTCAAGGAACTGGCCGATGCCGTCCCGCCTGCGGCCCGCCCGGACAGCGGCGTCATCCTGGGCACGACCAGCCCCGAACTGCTGGATGCCTTCCTGCGTCTGGCCTGCCTGCTGGACACGCCGGAACGGATCCCCATCCTTGCGCCGCTGGTCATCCGCGAGATCCACTACCTGCTGCTCATCGGGCCGCAGGGCGCCGGGCTGCGCCAGCTCAATACCCACGGCACCCAGGCCAACAGCATCGCCCAGGCTACGGACTGGCTCCGCAAGAACTACCGCAAGCCCCTGCTGGTGAGCCAGCTGGCCCGCCAGGTCAACATGGGCACATCGACCTTCCACCGGCATTTCAAGGAGGTCACGGGCATGAGCCCGCTGCAGTATCACAAGCGGCTGCGCCTGTACGAGGCCCAGCGTCTGATGCTGACCGGCGAGATGGATGCGGGTAGCGCGGGGCTGGCTGTAGGCTACGAAAGCACGGCCCAGTTCAATCGTGAGTACAAGCGCCTCTTTGGCGAACCGCCCCTCCGCGATCTGAAAAGGATGCGCCGCCACGATGCCTGCCCCTCTGAAAACTCCCACTGAGCGCCGAAAAACGTATTGCAAGGCTCGGAGAAACTGCGTAAAAAAAATTCCTGCCTTTAACGGCAGGATTCAACGTTTTTTGCGCTATGCGCACACAGAGCACAGAGGAGTGCACCCATGTCTTACGCTCAACGAGTCATTGAAGGCCTGAAACAGAAGTACGCCAGCGAACCTGTCTTCCTCCAGGCCGTGGAAGAAGTGCTGATGACCCTCCAGCCCCTGCTGGACAAAGACGCCAAGTACGAAAAGTACAAGATCCTCGAGCGCATCACCGAGCCCGAACGCATCATCAGCTTCCGCGTGGAATGGGTGGACGACAAGGGTGAGATCCAGGTCAACCGCGGCTACCGCGTGCAGTACAACTCCGCCATCGGCCCCTACAAGGGCGGCCTGCGCTTCCATCCCAGCGTGAACCTGGGCATCCTCAAGTTCCTGGGCTTCGAACAGATCTTCAAGAACTCCCTGACCGGTCTGGCCATCGGCGGCGGCAAGGGCGGTTCCGACTTCGATCCCAAGGGCAAGTCCGAGACCGAAGTCATGCGCTTCTGCCAGGCCTTCATGACCGAGCTGCACCGTCACATCGGTGCCACCATCGACGTGCCCGCCGGTGACATCGGCGTGGGCGGCCGCGAAGTGGGCTACATGTTCGGCCAGTTCAAGCGCCTGACCCGCAGCTACGAAGGCGTGCTGACCGGCAAGAACCTGCTCTTCGGCGGTTCCCTGGCCCGTACGGAAGCCACCGGCTACGGTGCCGTGTATTTTGCCCAGAACATGCTGGAAGACCGCGGCGAAAGCCTGGAAGGCAAAGTCTGCGCCGTTTCCGGTGCCGGCAACGTGGCCACCTACTGCTGCGAAAAGCTGCTCCAGCTGGGCGCCAAGCCCGTCACCGTGTCCGACTCCCGCGGCATGATCTATGATCCCGAAGGCATCAAGGTCGACGTGCTCAAGCAGGTGAAGGAAGTGGAACGCGCTTCCCTGACCCGTTACGCCGAACTGGTGCCCACCGCCAAGCACACCCCTGTGGCCGAATACCCCGAAGGCCGCAATGCCGTGTGGTCCGTGCCCTGCTTCGCCGCCTTCCCCTGCGCCACCCAGAACGAACTGAACCTGGCTGACGCCAAGGCCCTGCTGGCCAACGGCTGCAAGTGCGTGGCCGAAGGCGCCAACATGCCCTCCACCCTGGAAGCCGTGCACGCCTTCCTGGAAGCCGGTATCGCCTACGGCCCGGCCAAGGCTGCCAACGCCGGCGGCGTGGCCACCAGCCAGCTGGAAATGCAGCAGAACGCTGGCATGCAGAGCTGGACCTTCGAGACCGTCGACGGCAAGCTGAAGGACATCATGGGCAACATCTACAAGAATGCTGCCGAGACCGCCAAGGAATTCGGCCAGCCCGGCAACCTGGTGCTGGGTGCCAACATCGCCGGCTTCCGCAAGGTGGCCGATGCCATGATCGCTCAGGGCGTCTGCTAACGCTCCCCTCCAAACAGCAATGAAAAAGCCCGGCCATGCCGGGCTTTTTCATTGCATCACACAAAAACGCGTGCGCGGAAGGCCTGCCTACCAGTCTTCGTTATGGACACGTTCAGCGCGGAAGCGTTCCTGAGCCTTGAATTCCTGATCCGTATGTCCAAGCACGATCAGGCTCAGGGGACGGATGTTCTCCGGCATGTGGAAGATCTCGCGGAACGGCCGGGCCCTGTCCTCGATGGGATGCAGACCGCACCAGACCGTGCCGATGTTCAGGGCACGCGCCGCCAGCATGAAGTTCTGCGTGGCCGCCGAGCAATCCTGGACCCAGAACCCGGGGGTCTTCTCTTCGTTCAGATCGGCGCAGATGATGACGGCTGCGGCTGCGCCTGCCGCCATCTTGGCGTAGGGATGGACCTCCGCCACCTTGCGCAGCATCTCGCGGTCACGGATCACGACAAAATGCCAGAGCTGGCGATTGTTGGCGCTGGGAGCGCACATGGCGGCCTCCAGCATGCGGTCCATATCTTCCTGGCTGACGGGTTCGTCGGTGAAGGAACGGATACTGCGCCGGGTCCTGATCGCTTCAAACAAGTCCATAGGTACTCCCTTGCGGCTTTGGCCGCCTTTTTTTATGATAGTTCCCCTGCAAACGGCATGCCCAACCGGTCCGGGACCGGCGCATGCCGTGCGGGTTCGCACCTGCCCCGGAGGTACAAATGCATTTTGAACTGCTCGATGAACTGGTCATCATTTTCCTGCTTTCCATCGTCGTCAACCTTGTATGCAACAAGATAAAGCTGACGGCAACCGTAGGATTTTTGCTGACCGGCGTATTGTGCGGGCCTTCCCTGCTGGGCATCGTGGACAGCCAGTCCATCAGCGATGTGGCGGAGCTGGGCGTGGCCATGCTGCTGTTCACCATCGGTATGGAGCTGTCCGGCGAGGCCCTGAGCCGTCTGAAACGCCCCGTGTTCCTGGGGGGCAGCCTGCAGATCGGCCTGACGGTGCTGGCCATAGCCGGCCTCACCGCCCTTCTGGACGGGACAAGCCTGCCCAGCGGTATTTTCTGGGGCTGTCTCGTGGCCCTGTCCTCTTCGGCCATCGTCTTGCAGATCTTCCAGCAGAAAGGCCTCACCAGCACGCCGACGGGGCGTCTTTCTCTGGCCATCCTTGTTTTTCAGGACATCATGGTCGCTCCCATGATGCTCTGTGTGCCCCTGCTGTCCGGGCAGTTCCATATGGCGCCCCTGGACATGCTGCTGTCGGTGCTGAAGGTGGGCGGCATCCTCGGGGCCGTGCTGCTGGCCGCGCATCTGGGCCTCAACCGCTTCATGGAAGCGGTCATGCGCACCCGCTCGCGCGAGCTGCTCTTCCTCTCGACCCTGGGCACCTGTTTCGGCATGGCGCTGCTGACCCACAGCCTGGGCCTTTCCCTTTCGCTGGGCGCCTTTTTGGCGGGCCTGATGCTGGCCCGTTCCCAGTACAGCATGAGCGTCATCTCGGGCATCATGCCCTACCGTGACGTTTTCATGAGCCTGTTCTTCATCTCCGTGGGCATGATGCTGGATCTCTCCTTCTTCCTCCAGCACATCTGGGCCATCCTGTTCAACACCCTGCTGTTCATCCTGATCAAAAGCCTGCTGACCATACCCGCCGTCCTGGTGCAGGGCTACCCGCTGCGTACGGCCATCCAGACCTCCCTCTGCCTCGCGCAGGTCGGTGAATTCTCCTTCGTGCTGGCCGCCTCCGGTCTGGCCGCCGGTCTGCTCAACGACATCGGCTACCAGTCCTTCCTGGCCCTGAGCGTCATCACCATGATGCTCACGCCCTTCCTCATCAATCTGGCCCCCCGCGCCGCCGCCCTGCTGACCAGGGGACGCGGCAAGGAAGCCTCCAGCCCGGAAGCAGAGCAGCAGAAGGCCAGCACCCTCAAGGATCATCTCATCATCGTGGGCTTCGGCATCAGCGGCAAACACCTGGCCCAGGTGGCCAAGGAATCCGGCATCCCCTACACCATCCTGGAGATGAACCCCGAGACCGTGAGCCGCTACAAGAACAAGGAGCCCATCTCGCACGGGGACGCCTCCCAGCCTGTCATCCTTGAGCATCTGGGCGTCTACACGGCCCGTGTCCTGGCCATCATCATCTCCGACCCGGCGGCCGTGCGCGCCATCACCCTGGAGGCCCGGCGCATGAACCCCGACCTTTACATCGTGGCCCGCACCCGTTTCATCACCGAGGTCGCCCCGCTGCGCCGCTTGGGGGCCAATGTGGCCATCGCCGAGGAATTCGAGACCTCCATCGAGGTGTTCAACCAGGTGCTGACCCAGTATCTGGTGCCCCGTCAGGATATCGACGCCTTCTCCGCCCGTCTGCGCCAGCAGAATTACCGCATGATCCGGCGCATGAGCAGTGCCGCGGACAGTCTGGAAAGCGTTGCCAGCCGTCTGCCCGAAATGGGAGTGCAGACCATGCGGCTGGAGGCAGGCTCCCCCCTGTGCGGCCTCAGCCTTGCCCAGAGCAACCTGCGCCGGGAATACGCCGTGACCGTGGTGGCCGTGGCCCGCAGTGAACAGGAGGTCGTGGCCTCCCCGCCTGCCGACTTCGTCATGGAAGCCGGGGATCTGCTCTACCTGTTCGGCAAAACGGACAAGCTCTTTGCCGTCAAGCCGGTCATTTGTGCCGCTCCTGCGACACCTGCAACAGCGACCGCCCAGGAGGCCCACCAGGCCTGATATCGCGACAGGGCGCAAGTTTTCATCAAGCCGGAGCCCAGGCTTGCACTTGCCCCTGTCAGCCCGTATAGTCGTCTTCCCCCGTCGGCTATGTCGGGGCAATCCCTTATGGAGGCAAGGATGCTTTCGTTTACCGCCATCCGGGACGTACTCCAGCGATCCCGCAGCATCGCCATCGTAGGCGCCAAGGACAAAGCCGGGCAGCCCGTGGACAGAGTGGGCCGCTATCTGCTGGACAAGGGCTATACCATCTTTCCGGTGCACCCTATCCGCAAGACCGTCTGGGGCCTGACGGCCTATCCCGATCTGGCGTCCCTGCCCCAGCCGGTGGACATCATCGACCTTTTCCGTGCTCCCCAGTACTGCCCCGCCCATGCGCAGGAAGTGCTGGCCCTGCCCTGGAAGCCCCTCTGCTTCTGGATGCAGGAGGGCATCCGCTCCGCCGAGGCACGTGCCCTGCTGGAGCCTGAACAGATCCTGGTGGTGGAGGATCTCTGCCTCATGGTCGAACACGCCCGCCTGCTCACTTTGCAAAAATAATCCTGAGGATATCGAAATGAGCCAAGAAACCCAGGCCTTTTCCTGTAAGATGTGCGGCCATTGCTGCAAGGGGAAAGGCGGTATCGTCGTCAGCCCCTCCGACCTGAAGCGGCTCTGCGCCACTCTCCGCATGGAAGAGGAAGAGGTGATACGCCAGTTTGGGGAATATGTGGGGACCAAACTCAAGATCCGCGTGGGCGAAGACGGCTACTGCATCTTCTTCCGGGAAGGCAAAGGCTGCATCGTCCATGAAGGCAAGCCTTCCATCTGCAAAGCCTGGCCTTTTTTCCGGGGCAATATAGAAGACCCCGTCAGCCTGCATCTGGCCAAGGATTTTTGTCCCGGCATCCCCAAAGAGATCAGCCATGCCGACTTTGCCGCCCAGGGCAAACGCTATCTGCAGGAAAACGGCCTGCTGGCCAGTGACCGCAGCTGCGAGGCCAATGCCCTGATCCTGGACAAATAGGTCGCCTGAACATCGAGAAAAAACAGCCCGGAAGATGATCTTCCGGGCTGTTTTTCATGATCCGGTCCTCGGTCCGGCGGCTTTTGCCGCATCCAGATCCGCCTGCAGGCGTTCTGCCTGCAAATGACGCACACGGCGCAAAAAATCTTCACGATATGTCGCAGACTGCCCCGGAGATGTTTCCCCCTCGCGGAGACGCCGCTCGATGGCGGATCGCCGTGCCTCCGGGACATGCTCCAGCAGGGCCGCACGCACGGCAGGCCCGCAGGTGTCCAAGACCCCGACCAGAGCTTCACCGGACGTTTCCTCCAGTGCCTCTTCCAGCAGACCGTCCTCCAGTTTCAAGCAGTCTTCAGGACAGTGAACCATCCTGCCCAGCAGCGACGGCAGGCGGGAGTCGTGCCGTTCCAGATCGGCCAGCAGCTCCCTGGCCGCATCCTTGCCCGCAGCCGCCACGATCTCCGCTGCCACCTGCAGGCCGGGACGCCAGTCCTGCACGGATCTTTCCGCAGCCTGCCGGGCAAGCACACTGTCCACCTCATCCAGGATGTCCGCATCCACCGGGGCCAGCCCGCCGATATGCTCCAGCAGCAGTGAGCGCATCTCCGTCGGCAGGCGCATGAGCAGGCCCGCCGCCTGGGAAGCGGAAAGATGGCCAAGGACCAGCGCCAGCGTCTGGGGATGTTCCTGCCGCAGCAGCTGATAGAGCTGCCCCGGGCGCATCCGCTCCAGAGATTCGAACGGCCGTGCCGACTCCGCCGGGCCCCAGGCGCGCATGGTCTCCCGCGCCTCGCGCTCGCCAAGACAGTGCGCCAGCAGGCGACCGGCCAGGGCCCTGTCCGCACAGATGCCGTCGGCCTGCGTCTCAAGAAATATCCGGGCCTCCCGCAAGATGGCCCGTACTTCGCTTTCGGGGATGTGCGGCAGGCTGGCCATGGCTTCCGTTATCCGGGCAACTTCCTGCCGTTGCATGCGGCCCAGCATGTCCGTGGCCACGTCTTCGCCCATGGCCAGAAGGAAGACCGCACACCGCTGGCTGCCTGTCAGTTGCATGACTCCCGCCCTCCTGCTGCCCCTTCCGGCGTTGTGTCTTCCTGTGTCAGCCAGTGCCGCAGCAGGGCCACCCCCTGCCCGGGATGCTCGCGCAAAGAGGTTTCCAGCTGCCGGCGCAGACTCTCGGCATCCTCTGCCGCTTTGCTGTCCCTTTCTGCCTCACACGGCAGTTTTTCCTCAAAACGGACTTCGGGATCGGCAGATGGGCCAGAGGCCCGACGACGTGCCCGAAAGAATGCAGCCATACCGGCCAGAGCCAGCACGGCAAAGGTGAGGGCCAGCCCCCGCAGGGCAGCCGCATTCCGCCTGGCAGGCAGGAAACAGATCCGCAGGGCATCGCCCCTCCCCTCTTCCAGCGCACAGGCCTGCCCCAGCAGGCTCTCAAGATGCGGGCGCACTGTTTCCGGGACGGCATTTTCTTCCAGCAATACCGAGATGGTACGACGTCCCGTTGTCCGGCCTTTGTCTGCCCCATCCAGACTGACAAGGACTTCTGCCCTGCCGTTGCCATCCAGCAGTGGTCGCAAGACCCGCAGGGCCTGCCGCTCAAGCGCCACTTCCTGTTCCCGGCGGGCCGTCTCGTCTGTCTCATGATCAGGATACAGGCGCCGTCCTTCCGTATCGAAGACGAGGACATGGCGTTTGTCCGGGGCATCCGGTATCAGGGCCAGGGTATCCAGCATCCTGTCCAGAGCTGCGGCATCCGGCATGGCTTCCTGTCGCGCGGGCTCCAGGACGATGACCGCCCCGGACTGCCAGCTTTGGGGAGCCAGTTGCACCCGCGCCTGACGGATGCAGGAGAACTGTTCCAGCTGCCGGGCCAGCAAGGTCTCCCGCTCATGGCGAAGGGCGGCTGCATCGTTATCTCCGCTACACCCGCCTTCTCCCTGCAAGGACAACCAGCCAAGAAGTACGGCCAGAAGCAAAGACACGAACCCGACCGCCGCAAACGCGGCCTGTCGTGTACGCCCTGTCGCTCCGTGACGCTCCTGCATGCTGCCCGACACTGCCAAATTTCCCCCATGGATAGCTGTATCCATATATAGCTAGCAAAGAGGATGCCATTCATGAATAATCATTGATTACAATGTATTAAACATCACCCCAAAAATGGCTCCACATGAGCATTCAAAAAAATGACGCACGCTGCGTCCTGATACTATCCCCCGCTCCCTGCCCTATCCCCCGGCAGACAGCCGGCGCCGCAAGTACACCATATCACGCAAGAGTATGCCCTCTTCCACGATGGGCTGGGGATAGTTGCGGGTAAAGAAGTCAGGGATGCGGTCAAAGGGCACAAAACCGCAGGCCCGGTAAAATGCCAGCGTCGATGGGGCTTCTCCTGTCCCCAGCTGCAAACTATGGCAGGACGAGGCATATCGCGCACAGACAAATTCTATCAGCGCCCTGCCGTAACCGCGTCTGCGCCAGGCGGCTGCCACGGCCAGGTTCTTGATCTCCGCCACGCCCTCGCCTTCCCGGGTCACGACGCAAAGCCCCCGGGCATCGGGGTCATGAAGGACGAACAATTCCCCGCGGTCCAGATACCGGTCTATCATGGCCTCGCTCTCATCCCCGACGAGCAAGAGCGGCAACCAGGCTTTCTTATGACTACGGACATGTACGATATCCATATCCCCTCCCAGCTCTCCGTTTCTCCATACGGTCGCGCGGCTTCTCCCATCCGCCCGTGCCCCGTTCGCCGACCTTCAGCCATAAAAAAAGGAGGTCATCCGGGGGGATGCCTCCTGTCTGCGCTGTCTGACCGCCGTTACAATTTCATCTGACCATCTGTGACGCCCAGGCCGCGCAGGCGCAAATAGATCTCCGCACAGGCCCGGGCATCGGACCCCGCATGATGATGATCCAGCGGAATACCGAAGTAGCCGCAGACGCTGTCCAGCGCCCGCGATGCCAGCGGCAGGCTGCGACGCGCTCCCTTGAGCGTACACAAAAACGGCAGCTGCGGCTGCACAAGCTCCAGAGCCTGACAGGATGCATGCAACACCCTGCGGTCGAAGCCGGCATTGTGGGCCAGAAGGGCATGGCTGCCTTCCATGAAGGCCACGAGCTGCGGCCACACTTCCGTGAAGGTGGGGGCGTCTTTCAGCATGGGCCAGGTCAGGCCATGCACATGGGTGAACAAAACACGGGAGGACGGCGGACGGATCAGGCTGTAAAAGCTGTCCGTCACCACGCCATCCTCGATGCGGCAAAGGCCCACAGCGCACGCGCTGTGGGCCGCATAGCCGGAAGTTTCAAAATCAAGGGCCACATACCGGCCTGTCGTCATACGGGGCTACTCCTTGCCCTCCGCCGCGCTGCGGGCAGCTTCGGCGATGCGGTCAGCGATGTAGGCACGCATGGCATCATCATCTTCATCCAGATTGAAGCAGCAGGCATCTTCGCCCATGAGACCGGCCGGCACATAGTCGCCCAGCTCGTCAGGATCCTGGATCATGTCGGCATAGAAGCAGACCGACAGCCAGCGGCTTTCCGGTTCGTCATCCACCACGTCCACCAGGACGAACAGCTCGCGCCGTTTCTGGGCGGCATTGCGCGCACGCAGCGAATAGCTGACGCCCGGACGGGCCTTGAATTCCAGCGAAACGTTTTCCAGACCCACCAGATAGTCACGATACGCCAGGAAGGCCGCGCGGGCATTCAGGGGATCGCTCTGCCAGGCCTGCACCAGTTCTTCAACGCCCTTGCTCCAGTCAGCGGACATATGAACACTCCTTTGTCTGCTCTTTGCCACGGCGTACCGCATACGGACGAAACGGCCTCGTCGTGAATCCGGGCATGCTCTTTCGTGCACAGCCTGACCACCGGCTGTCGCGCGCGTCCACCCTCTGCGGACCGCATGTCCGCCGGATCAGAGAATGCCCCATCGTGGGGATAATGCCCGTGCTCCGCAGCCTTTGTCAAGGCAGGATACAGACCTCCCCGACGGAGTTGTACAGGCCAGCCGTCCCATGCTGTCGCGGCACCTGTCCACACGGAATGTTCCAGAATCCAGAACGGTCCCCAGCACTCATGCAACGGTACGCATCAGGCCTGCACGGCCCGCACACTGTGCAGACGGGATCGGGAGTCTGTTCCTTCCTGCAACCAGTACGAGGGAAACGAAACAACAAAAAAGCCCCGCAAAACGGGGCCTTTTTTATCTGCTTTGCACGATGGCGCTACTTGAAAAGCTCGCGCTCCTGCACCTTGGCTTTATCCGTGCGGTCTTCCACGTCGACGCCCTTGGGCGGCGTGAACTGGAAGGTGCTGCTTCCCAGCATGACGTCCGGAATGAACTTGGTGAAATTCACGTCGTTATGGTTGCCGTAAAAGTCCACCAGATCCACGCGACGGATAAAGGTCTGGGCATCCACCCAGATCAGGGCTTCGACCATCTGGGGCGTCGGGTCCTTGGGGTACAGGCGGATCTTCCGCATCCCGTTCTCCGAACCTTCTTCCTTGATGTCAAAATCCTTGCTCAACGCGGCCTGGCCGGTCAGCACCTGGATGATGCTGCGGGAATCCTGCACCAGATCGTGAGGATAGCGGTAGGCCACTTCCTCGTCCGGGATGTAATCCCAGATCTCCTTGCCCGTGACCACAAGGGTCTCCTTGATGGGCTTCTTCGTCTCCCAGCGGATGAGCAGGGGCTTTTTGAAGTGCAGGGTCCCGTAACGGGTCTCTACAGCCCCGCTTTCCTTATGGGTGAGCTTTTGTTCGAACTCGGCGGAAAAAGACTGCAAGGTGTCATAACGCTGTTTGAGATCTCCCACGAGATCGGCGGCCTGCGCCCATGAGGCAAGCGCCAGCAGGGATACGGCACCAAGCACCAGAGATTTGATCATGCGCATTGTTACCTCCTATTTGACCACGGCTCGCGGCTTGCTGCCGTCAGCAGGGCCAATGATACCGTCGGCCTCCAGCTGTTCCACCATATTGGCGGCCCTGTTGAAGCCGATCTTGAAGCGTCGCTGGATCAGGGAAATGGACACCCTGCCCTGTTCGGTCACAAAAGCCTGGACCTCCGCGTACAGGGGATCCGAAGCCACATCCCCTGCGCCGCTGCCGCCACCGCTGCCACCGGCCGCGCCGTCAGCGTTCCAGTCCGCAAAGCTGACCTTGTAGCTGGGCACGAGATGGTGCTTCCAGTAGCCGACGACGTTCTGCACTTCCTCATCGCTCAGGAAGGGGCCGTGCAAACGCTGCAAGCGACCGCCGCTGGGCTTGAACAGCATGTCGCCGCGGCCCAGCAGGTGCTCGGCACCGGCCTGGTCCAGGATGGTGCGCGAATCATGCCGCGACGTGACCTGGAACGAGATGCGGCAGGGGAAGTTGGCCTTGATCAGGCCGGTCACCACGTCGACGCTGGGGCGCTGGGTGGCCAGGATCATATGGATGCCCGCGGCACGGGCCAGCTGGGCCAGACGCACGATGCTGGTCTCCACCTCGCGGGCAGCCGTCATCATCAGGTCGGCCAGTTCGTCGATGACGATGACCAGATAGGGCAAGGGCTCCAGATCGGCCAGATCCGGCGGGAGCTGACCGTTGTAGCTGGCCAGGCGCTGATTGTAGGAAGCCACGTTGCGTACGCCCATACGGGCCATGGCCTCATAGCGCTGGTCCATCTCATGCACGGCCCAGTCAAGAGCGTTCTTGGCCTCGCTCATCTCCGTCACCACCGGATGGATCAGATGCGGCTCATCGGCGTACATGGCCATTTCGATGCGCTTGGGGTCCACCAGGAGCAGACGCATCTCTTCAGGCTGCGTACGGTACAGCAGGCTGAGCAGGATACCATTGAGGCAGACACTCTTGCCCGCACCGGTGGCACCGGCCACCAGCAGGTGCGGCATCCTGGTCAGGTCCGCCATGAAGGGACGACCGGCGATGTCCTTGCCCAGGATCATGGTCAGGGGCCCGCAACCCTTGCGGAAATCTTCCGACGAGGCCAGCTCTCTGAAATTGACGATCTCCCGGTCATCATTGGGGATCTCGATACCCACGGTATCCGATCCGGGGATCGGGGCCTGGATGCGCACGGCGATGGCCTTGAGGGCCAGGGCCAGATCGTCGCTGAGATTGGCGATGCGGTTGACGCGGATACCGGGAGCCGGGCGCACCTCGTACATGGTGACCACAGGCCCGGGCGTGATGCGGACGAGCTCGCTCTGGATATCGAAATCCTTCAGGCATTCCATCAGCGCCTTGCCGCGGGCTTCCAGATCCTCACGACGCACACGGGGGGCATCCTTGGAGGGCAGGCTCAGCAAATCGAGACTGGGCAAAGGAATGGGCGCGCGAGGGCGCTTTTCCTGCGGGGCAGGCGCCGTCGGCCGGGAAGCAGATGCGGCAGGAGCGGCAGGAGCGGCCTTGGGGGCTGCAGCGGCGTCCTGCTTTGCAGGAGCCGGTTCGGCAGAGGCGGACGCGGCAGCATCCTGCCCGCGGCTTTCCTGCGCCGAAGCCTCTTCCACGGCGATGTCACCGGCGGCGGAGTCATCCTCAGCAGCCGGGACGACGGAAGGCGTCTCTACGATGACCGGACGGGGAGCCGCCGGCGCAAAAAAGTCATCATCGTCATCAGGCCCGGAGACGGGCGCGGCAACCGGCGCCTGCTCCCTGACGGGAGCGGCAGACGCAGCAGGCTGGGCGACCTCCTCGGGCTCCACAGGATAGATCTCCGGCATGGGGTCCTTGGCCGGACGGATATTGCCCAGCTTGTCGCGCAGGGCCCGCCAGAAATCGGATCCCTTGCCCGGCGTCTTCTGTTTCAGACCGGCGAGGATACGCTTATGGAAAGGCAGGGAGGCAAGCTCCTGACCGTGAGTGACGATCTCGGGCTTGTGCTCTTCTTCCTGTTTTTTCTGAAGGATGCGCTCGCGAATGCGGGCCACGCACAGCGCCCCTACGGAGACCCAGGAGAAGTTGAAGGTCAGCTGGACGCCGACCAGAAAAATGAAGAACCAGACCAGCCCCGAGCCCCCGGGGCTCAGATAATAGCTGGAATTGGAGTGCAGGGTGCCGCCGATCATCCCGCCACCGGCGATATCGCCAAGGGACAGATCCCATGCGGCCCCCACGACCAGCAGGCAGATGGTGAGCAAAAAAAGGCCGCACCAGCGCCACCAGCTGATGGTATACGCGGGGGAGACACAGGACGCGCCCAGGGCCCCGAAGACCAGAGGCCAGATATAGGCGCCTATGCCAAAAACATCATTGAGGAAGCCGGCAGTATAGGCACCAAAAAGTCCCGCCTGGTTGCTGACTTCAGCCTGCCTGCTGACCACATGGTTGAGGCTGGGGTCATTGGCGCTGAAAGTCACCACACTGAGCAGCATCAGCAGTGCCCAGAAAAGCAGGAAAAGCCCAAAAAGTTCGCGGCTGAACTTGCGTGCGTCCGTATGTCTACCCTCGCGTATCTTGCAAAAAGGCCTATTCGCGGCCCAGGTATTCCTTGGTACGGGTATCGACCTTGATGCGGTCACCTTCGTTCACGAAGATGGGCACCTGCACCACGATACCGGTCTCCAGCTTGGCGGGCTTGGTCACGTTGCTCACGGTGTCGCCCTTGGCGCCGGGTTCGGTCTCCACCACTTCGAGCACCAGGCTCAGCGGGATGTCGATATCCAGGGGATTGCCCTTGTACAGCAGCACGCGGCATTCCTGACCGTCCTTGAGGAAGCCTTCCTTGCCGCTGGTGGTGGAGGTGGAGACCTGGAGCTGTTCGTAGGTGGTCATATCCATGAAGATCAGCTCGTCGTCCTGACGATACAGGAACTGCATGTCGCGGGTCTCCATGTCGGGCTTGCCCACCTTTTCGCCGGAACGGAAGGTGATGTCCTGGATGCGTCCCGTCAGGATGTTGCGCAGCTTGGTGCGGACCATGGCACCGCCCTTGCCGGGCTTGAAGTGCTGGAAGTCAACAATTTCGTAGGGGATGCCTTCCACCTCGATCTTGAGGCCCTTGCGAAAATCAGTCGTCGAATACATTCTTCCTCCTGCTGCCGTGCACGTGGCCTTTTTCCGGCCATTTGCAAAAAAAACGCGCTACGGCTAGTATACGCTTAGTGAATTGCGGATTATTGTGAAAATACCCCTTACTGTCAAGCTGTGCCTGAGGTCCACACCATGCCGACGCTTACCCTAGAAAGCACCGTCTACACCCTCCAGCAACTCCTGGATGTCCCGGAAGCCCAGGTGGCCCTGGCCGGCCGTTCCAACGTGGGCAAGTCCTCGCTCATCAACGCTCTGGCCGTGCGCAAAAAGCTCGCCAAGGTCAGTGCCACACCGGGCAAGACGCGCTCCATCAATTTTTACCGGGTGCAGCCCCACAACTTTTTTCTGGTAGACCTGCCGGGCTACGGCTATGCCCGGGCCAGCCACAGTGAGCGCCGCAGCTGGGCGACCCTGCTGGAAAAATATCTTTCTACCTGCAAGAACCTGCGCGCCCTGGCCTTGCTGCTGGACAGCCGTCTGCCCCCCCAGAAACTGGATCTGGAGCTTGCCGACTTCGCCCGTTCCTGCGGGCTTCCCCTGCTGCCCATCCTGACCAAGGCCGACAAGTGCAACCAGCGGGAACGTGCGGCACGCCAGGCGGAATGGGGCGAGATCGTCGGCGTCAAACCGGTCATCACCTCTTCCAGCAAGCGCATGGGCATGGATGCCCTGTGGCAGCGCCTTATCGAAGCTTCGGGCTGCGCGCCGGTCATCCTTGAGGAAGAGCCCGCCCAGCCCGTGACGGCATCGCTGGCCGAAGCTCTTGCCCGGACGACCGCGGGAACGGAAGAAAAGGTCTAGAGGCCTTTGAGGTCCAAAGCCGTCCGCTGGCGCGAAAAGGACGCTTTTCCCTCAGGTCCCATCCTCTCGTGAAAGGCCTCCGTCCCAAGCAGAGGCACTTTGCCTGAACAGGACAACACAGAGAGCTTACTAAAAAGAGGCAGGAGAATGTTCATGCATCTTCCTGCCTCTTTTCTTTTTGCTCGTTACTTGCCCAGCGGAGCGGATTCCGTCCTGGGCGGCTCCAGATGGATGAGTATGCGCCCCAGCAGCGGCAGGCGTTCGCGCAGCTCTTTTTCCAGGCGGACCGTCAGCTGATGGGCTTCTTCCACACTCAGTTCATGCCGGACACAGCAGTGGAAGGAGATGCACAAGCCGTACACCGGCAAGGTGTAGGCATGGTAGCCGTGGGCACAGCACAGCAGGGGCTCGCGACCAACGGCCTGCTCTACTTCCTTCCAGGCCAGCTCTGCCACGGCTGTCTGGGCAGGAGCAGCTTCTTCCTGGACGTCTCCCCGCTCTTCAGGGTCGATGTGGGTGACGATCCCGGCCTGCGGCAGGGCAGAATGCAACGCCTCTTCAAAGGCACGGACCCGCTTGTGGGCCTCGCAGAACGCTTCCTGTCCCGGCACTTCCACATGGACCTCCACAAGCGTCCCCGCCCCGCTGCGCAGGATCTGGACATCATGGACGGCCAGCCCCTGGATGGAGGCCACCCGCTGCACCACAGTAAAGGGATCTTCCTTCTGGCCGGAACGCACAGGCTCCACGTGGACCGTGACATCCGCGCCGGGCAAGATGGCATCCACAGCCAGTTCGGCATCGTGGGCGATCTTGTGCCCTTCACTGACGCGTATGGCCGGGTCGACCCCCACGGTCAGATCCACAAAATAATGCGGACCGCTGGAACGCAAACGCACACGCTGCACGTCCTGGACGCCCGGCAGATGCTTCACTGCCTCACAGATGGCCTGCTGTTCTTCCGTAGAACCGCTGTCCATGAGCATATTGATGGCTTCCCGGGCCATATGGAGGCTGGCCCGGAAAATGATCAGGGCCACCAGGAGGGCGGCAACGGTATCCGCCTGCACCAGAACCTTGTGTACCGGTTCAGGCAGCTGCAGCTTGGCGGCCAGCCAGACGGCCCCCACCCCCACGAGGACGACAGCAGAAGACAGGATGTCTGTCGAAAAATGCAGGGCGTCGGCTTCCAGCGCCTGGCTCCGTGTCTCCTTGGCGACTTTTTTCAGCACCCGCACCCGGTTCACGTCGATCACGATGGAAATACCCATCACGATGATGCCCCAGATGGAAGGAGCCACCGGCGTATCGCCCGAAAGCAGACGGCCTGCGCCTTCATAGACGACCCAGACGCAGATAACGAACAGCAGCACTGTCTCGCCCAGTGCCGACAGGTTCTCGACTTTGCCATGCCCATAAGGATGCCGGGCATCCGCAGGACGGGAAGAGAGCCGGACGGCATACAGGGTCATGGCCGCCGCCAGCAGGTCAAGCCCGCTGTGCAATGCCTCGGAAAGGATCCCCAGGCTGTTTGTATAGATACCCACAACCAGCTTGATGGCCGTAAGCAGGCAGGCCGCCAGCAGGGATACCAAAGCAGCCCTGTTCTTGGCCTGACTGTGTTCCTCGTTCATCGTCATTCCATCCTTGTCTTCATGCGGCAGAGCGTCCCCAAGCCAGACCGGAAGCCTCTGCAGCACAGTCATGCGCCGGTTCCCTTAGTACCGGTGCACATCCCGGAAAGCGGGAGTGGAAGTCATTTTCCCTGCAGAACAAAAAAGCCCCGAACGGGGCTTTTTTGTTCTTACAGCCAGGTGAACCAGTTTCGCCAGCTGCCCTGCCGCTTTTCGCGGGTCAGGCGGCCTTGCTCTTCCTTGTAGTAGTGGTACGCCGCCAGGGACTTTTCCTTGGCATGCGAGGCTACTTCAGGAACATCCGGGAAGTTCTCGCTCACATATTCATAGCGCCGCCAGGCAGGACCATACTTTTCCATATGCCAGAACACGTCGGCGATATAGAGTTCATGCTCGGCCATCAGGCGACGGCAGGTGTGCATCTTTTCCCCGGCATCCTTGGCATAGGGAGAGTCAGGATAGACCTGCTGCAGCCGTGCGAAGTATTCGTGGGCTTCCTGCAGGATCGTCGTTGCCCGGTCGATGGACCGGAACTGCTTCATGAGCGACATACCCGTCTGATAGATGACGTAGGGGGTCGCATCATGCCGCGGGTGCAGCGACTCGAAATCCTTGTATGTTTCCGCAGCCAGCACATATTCCTCATCGAGGTAATAGGCATCGGCCAGGGCCAGCTCCGCGTCGACCGTATAGGGGCTGAAGGGATAGGTATCCCGCAGCTTGTTGTACAGTTCGACCGCGCGCACATAGTTCTTTTCGCTCATGGCGTCATTGCCGGCTTCGAATATCTCCTGCGCTGTATCCTCGGCCGGAGGCAGGTAGATCATATCGATGATGCCGCAGCCAGACAGCGAAAAGATGGCCAAAGCCAGAGTCAGAGAGCGAAGATAGTTTTTAAACATGGAGCTGTTCCAGGAAGACGAAAGCTGCCTGCGCAGCCGTTGCACCGTCACCGGCGGCAGTTATGACCTGACGGCACAGTTTCGAACGCACGTCACCGGCAGCAAAAATGCCGGGGATGCTGGTCCGCATTTCCGTATCCGTCACAATGAAGCCCTGGGCATCACGTTCCAGCGCGGCGGGCAGGTACGCCGTTGCCGGCTCGAAACCGACATAGATGAACAGCCCTTCGACGGAGATCTGACGGATCTCGTCCGTCTTCAGATCCCTGACGCTCAGGGATGTCAGGGCGTTTTCTCCATGGAGGGCGGTCACGACGCTGCTGCGCACCAGCTCCACCTTGTCCGGCATGGATTCCAGCTTGTCCTGATAGATCTTCGCCCCGCGGAACTCGTCACGGCGATGGATCAGATAGACTTTGGAAGCCAGCTTGGCCAGATAAAGGGATTCTTCCAGCGCAGCATTGCCGCCGCCGACGACGGCGACCGGCGCATTGCGGAAGAAGTTGCCGTCGCACAGGGCGCAATACGAGACCCCACGACCCTGCAGACGCTTTTCATCAGCAAGCCCCAGCTCGCGATGATGGGCGCCGGAACACACGATGACCGTCCGGCAGCTGTGCTCCTTACCACCGGCCTGCACGACAAAATTGCCGGCCTCGCCGCTGACGCTTTCCACAGCATCCCGGCTGTGCGTCACCGGCAAGCCTTCCAGATGGGCGGCAAACAGGTCGGCCAGCTCGTAGCCCTTGATACCCTTGGGATACCCGGGGTAGTTCTCCAGGGCCTCGGTCTGCAGGATCTGTCCTCCGGCTGCCATCTTCTCAAAAAGGATGACGGAGCAGCCGGAACGGACGAGATACAGCGCCGCCGTCACCCCGGCAGGGCCACTGCCTATGACTGCAGCATCGAAGGAGCTCATGCCAGGGCCTTGGTCTGCAGGATGTTGACGATGGCGTCCTTGTTGACGGCACCGGTCACCTGGTCGATGGCCTGGCCATTCTTGAACAGCATCAGGGTCGGGATGGCGCGGATACCGAATTTGGTGGGCGTCGCCGGGTTTTCGTCAACGTTCATCTTGACGATGCGGACCTTGCCTTCGTACTCGGCAGCCAGTTCATCGATGATGGGGCCCACAGCGCGGCAGGGACCGCACCAGGGGGCCCAGAAGTCCAGCAGGACAGGGATATCGGAATTCAGGACAACGCTATCGAAAGTGGCATCAGAAATCTGTTCGGCCATAGTGTCTCTCCTTAGAAAATAAGCAAATTCCCGTCACAGGCGGACGGATCCCGCCATCGCAGATGAGCTGCCACGGCTGCCAAAAGATTAGTTGCCTCAACCGCCACTGTCAAGACGGTGACACAAAAACGGTGACAAATATCTAAAGTTCCCGAAAAAACATATCGTCCGGGATCGCCTTGCCCCGCGGGATGGTCTCCATGCGCAGATCGTGCTGCCAGCCTTCCCTGGCGATGAGCCAGGAGGCATAGGCCACCATGGCGGCGTTGTCCGTGCACAGGGCACGGCCGGGCATGATGGTATGGCCGCCCCGTTTTTCCATCAGCTGTGCCATACGCTCACGCAGCAGACTGTTGGCGGCAACGCCTCCGGCCATGATCAGCAGATCCAGATCGGGGTTGGCGGCAAGCGCCCGCTCCACCTTGGTGGCGATGGTCTCCACCACGGCCAGATTGAAAGAGGCGCAGCAGTCCTTCAAAGCCTGGGGGGCATCTGCCGTATCCTGCAAGGGATGCGGCCAGGGCTGATCAGGCAGCACCTGGTGCACATAGCTGGTCACGGCGGTCTTCAGGCCGCTGAAGCTGAAATCCAGATTGTCGTTGTCCAGATACGGGCGCGGGAACAGACGGGCATCCGCCCTGCCCTGCCGGGCCAGGGCATCCATCAGTTTGCCGCCGGGATAGGCCAGCCCCAGGATCTTTCCGACCTTATCAAAGGCCTCACCTGCCGCGTCATCCAGCGTCTTGCCCAGGACGATGCAGCGGGAAGGCGATTCCATGCGATAGATATGCGTATGCCCGCCGGAGACCAGCAATCCCAGCGCGGGGAAGCGCAGTTCGTTCTCCAGCCCTGCGGCCAGCAGATGCGCATGCAAGTGATTGACCCCCAAAAAGCGGGCCCCGCACCCCAGCGCCAGCGCCTTGGCAAAGGCAACGCCTACCAGCAGGCTGCCCAGCAGGCCGGGCCCCCGGGAGACAGCCACCACATCCAGATCGGACGGACGCAGGTCAAGGCGCTGCATGAGCTGGTCGAACAGCGTCCCCAGATAGCGGTAATGCTCGCGGGAAGCCAGTTCAGGGACGACGCCCCCGAACAGGGCATGGATATCCGCCTGGCTGGCCAGGACGGCATCCAGCAGGACACCGTCCCGGACCACCGCCAGTGCGGTCTCATCACAGGAACTTTCAATGCCGAGGCACAGCAAGGTCTTCTCCCACTCGGACTAGTCCGGATACTTGGCGTAGATGGCCTCCACAGCCTCCACGTCACGGGCCGAACCGATGTACAGGGGCGTACGGGCGTGCAGGGTCTCGGGGCGACGCTCAAGGATACGGCGACGGCCGTCGCTGGCCTTGCCGCCGGCCTGCTCGGCCAGGAACGCCAGCGGGGCGGCTTCGCACATCATGCGCAGTTTGCCGTTGGGCTTGTTCTTGTCCGGCGGATACAGATAGATGCCGCCGTACAGCAGCGTACGGTGGAAGTCGGCCACCAGCGAGCCCACATAACGGGCGGAATAATCCTTGCCTTCCGGGCTCTTGCAGGTATGGAACCATTCGACGGCCTCACGCGCGGGCTCGTCCCAGTTGTTCCGGTTGCCTTCATTGACGGAATAGATGTGCCCCTGCTCCGGGATGCGCATATCGGGATGGGAAAGCAGGAATTCCCCGACGCCGGGGTCCAGTGTGAAGCCATGCACCCCCTGACCGGTACTGAACACCAGCATGGTGGACGGACCGTACAGGATATAGCCCGCGGCCACCTGCTGGATGCCGGGCTGCAGGACTTCTTCCAGGGAGACTTCACCGGTGCTGCCCGCAGGACGGCGCAGGATGGAGAAGATGGTGCCCACATTGATGTTGACGTCGATATTGGACGAACCATCGAGGGGGTCGAAGATCAGGATATAATCGCCGCGGGGAAATTCCGGCCCCACGCGCACCAACTCCGGCTCTTCCTCGGAGCCCATGGCGCACAGGGCGCCGCAGCGTTCCATGCGGTAGAGCAGGATGCGATTGGCGATGCTGTCCATCTTCTGCACGTTCTCGCCCTGGACGTTCACCTCGCCCGTGCCGCCGAGGATATCCAGCAGACCGGCTTTGTTGATCCGGCGGGAGATGGTCTTCCCCGACAGGATCAGGTCATACAAAAGACCGGTGAACTGGCCGGTAGCCTGGGGAGAGCGCTTTTGATGCAGCAGAAGATGTTCGGTAACGGTAATGTCGGCCATGAAAAGCCTCCTTACACTGGATATGAAAGCGTGTGCGCCGCCGAAGCGGCGCACACTGCGTGATTGCTGTCAAAGACTACCTGGGACCGAAGGGACTGGGGCGCCCGCCCGGCAGCAGGGCCGGACGTCTGGGCTCTGAAGGCTCTTCGGCTGCCGGCGCTTCCGCAGGCTCGGCAGCGGGTTCTGCAGCAGGCGCTGCCGTCTCTGCCGGGGCCGCAGCAGGCGTTTCGGAAGCTGCGGGCTTGGTGGCAGCCGGAGCCTCGGGGGCAGCCGTTTCTGCTGCGGGAGCCGTATCGGCAGCGGACTCAGCCGGAGCTGCCGGGGCAGCGGTATCCGCTCCGCCCTGCTCGGCTGCCGGTTTGGCAGCGCCCCGAGGACCAAAGGGACTGGGCATGCGCACCTGCGGCGCGGGCGCGGTCTCTTCAGGCAGTTCGGGCACCGTGAGCGCCTCATCGGGGATGACGAGCCGTCTGCGCGGACGCGGCTTCACGTTCTCGCCGGCCAGCGGCCGTTCACGCACGCGGGAAGGAGCCGGAGCGCTTTCCTGCGGCGGCTGGACGATGCTGGCGCCCGGAGCCACATCCTGCGGCGGCATGCCGCCGGCATCACCGTAACCCTCAACGGCATCTTCGGAAGCACCGAAGGCGGGCGTCGTCTTGCTGCTGTCCTTCTTGCGTTCGGGCATGGGCGGCGGAGGAAGCTTTTCCTTTTCCTTGGGGAAGAAGGGCAGGCCCTGATCCACGCTGCCGTTCCCCTGCGGGAAGGTGCCGGATTCCGCCACGGCAAAGACCAGCGGCAGGTTGCCCAGATAGCGCACCATGTAATAGAAGCTCCCCGTCGCGTTGGTGCAGGTGCCGGAAGAGCTTTTGGTGACGGCTTCTTCCCAGTTCACCGAAGCGAGCGGGGTCGCCGCATAGTCATACTTGCCGGGCCAGAGCAGCGCCTGAGGGCTGAGGATGACCATGTCCTGGGGATTGCCGGAATACTGCACCAGGTTGCGCATGTCGAAATAGGCCACGACGATGCCGAGGAAATCCACGCCATCGTACAGGGGGGCAGCCAGCATGACTTCCGGCCCCATGGGGGTCTGCTGCACACCGGCACGCAGGGCACGGCTGCCCTGCTTCTTGTCTTCATACAGCAGCGGGATGAAATCCAGCTGTTTCAGAGGATTGGCAGGCTCCTGCCCCAGCAGGGTCCCGTCATATTTGACGCCGGCAAAGCCGTCCAGCCAGGGATGGGCGGCAAAAAGGCTGTCCATCCACTGCCGCGTCGGCGGTTTGTCCGCATTGATCATGGTCCGCTCAAAGCGGCCCAGCTCCACATCCAGCCCCATCATGCAATTGGTGAGCGCCAGCGCACGCGGGGAAAGATCTCCTTTTTCACCATAATCCACAGATGCAGGAGGGCTGACATAGGTATACCAGACATCCTTTGTACCCTTCCAGACATTCTTGGTGGGCTGGTAGGAACTGCAGCCCGCCACCATGGCGGCGGAGGCAAGCAGTACACAACAACGCCTAAACAAATGGGACACCACGCACTCCTGCTTCTTAACTCTGGGCCCTGGCTTCCACGCGTTCGGCCAGGGCTTCCAGCATACTGATGAGTTTGTCCTTGCCTGCGGCCATGTCCGGCGAAGGCGGAACGAGATCTTCCACAGCAGCGCCCTCAAGCTGAGTGCGCAGCATGGCGATACGCTGCTGCAGGACTTCCTGTTCGGAAGAGCCGGCGGCGGCAGCAGCCAGCTCGGTATAAATATCCAAAGCGCCCTGAAGATCCCCCTGCTCGGCCAGGACTTCCGCCATGGACCGGGTACGCAGGGAAAGGGGCCTGTCCGGGGTCGGGTGCGGCAGCGAATGCTCCCGCCTGCCCTGTGCCGCAGCAAAGGAAGCAGCGTCGTCGTCTCCCTTAGCCATCCCGGCACCGGCAGGCTTGGCCGCCGGAGAGGAAAAAGCATCATGCGCCTGCGCATCCACGTCTTCGGGCCCCATGACGGCCAAGTCGGCCAGGGCCTTGCCGCGCGGCAGGTCGCTGCTCTGGGCCTCCTGCATGAAGGAACGCAGGCCCCGTTCAAAAACTTCGTTCAGGTTCAGCGGGCGGCTCGCGAAGCTGGCAGCCAGAAAGCGCAGGGCCGTCGCCACATCCCCGCAGCCGCTGCCGAGCATGCTGGCCGCCCAGGCCTGCCAGAAGCCGGGATAGGAGGCAAAAAGCTGCCCCAGTTCCGTCACTTCTGCCACGCAGGCTTCGGGCTGCCCGTGATGATAGAGCTGCTCGATATAAAAAAGCCGTGCTTCAAGAAATTCGGGATGACGCTCCAGCCCCCGGCGCAGGGTCTCAAGCGCCGCTTCAGGCTGTCCGTCCTCCACCAGCAGGCGAGCCAGAGGGAAAAACAGCTTGGAGCTGGGTTCCAGCTCCAGCACTTCCCTGTACCATTCAATTTTGTCCATCATGCGTGGCAGCCCCGCTCTCCCGGTTTTCGGAGGAATCACCAAAAAGGTACAGCACTTCGTTCTCGTGGACGTAGTGCAGCCGCTGGCGTATCATTTTTTCGACATAGCGTTCATCCGTCTGGAGCAGACGGATGTCCCGGCTCAATGAGCGGTTCTCCGCATCGATGCTGGCGATCTCGGCCTCGATGGCCGCATGTTTCTGTTTGAGTTCACGATAGGCGATGAGCCCTTCAGATCCCCAGATCATGTGACAGAAAATGATGAGGTTGATCCCCCATACAGCTACCAGAACTATGACCCGCCAAGCTACCATCTTATTGCAAGACCCGTCGTTGTTTCTGCCAGGTACGCCGGGAGAGCCCCAGCTCTTCCAGAAAAGTCGCTGTGGCGGATTCCAGACGCTCTACGTCATCCTCTCCAAGGCGCATCTGCTCGACGCTATCCAAAAAGCGCCGTAATGCCATGAATTCTTCAACAAAATAGCGATCGGAGAGATCAGCTCCGATCTGTGGCTCCAGCTCGAGGATGGTCTGGATGCAGTTTTTCAGCCGTAACTGCAGGGTACTCATCTTATTCGGCAGCGTTTTTTGCGGCGATCTTGCGGTAGAAACCGTAACAGTAGTTCACACAGGACACTACGGACATGATGAGCGCCAGATAGAGGATGATTTCCCCGATGGGCCACAGACGCACGCCCCAGTAAGGATAGTGCAGCAGCATGGGGATGATGGCCGCGATCTGCAGGACGGTCTTGAGCTTCCCGTATCTGTCGGCGGCGAGGACGATCCCTTCATCGATGGCGATGGCGCGCAGCCCCGTGACCACCAGCTCACGGCAGACGATCAGGATGACGACCCACGCTTCAGCCCAGCCGAGGGTGCAGAACATGATGAGCACGGAACAGATGAGGACCTTGTCCGCCAGGGGATCAAGGAACTTGCCCATGCTGGTGACCATGTTGTTGCGCCGGGCCACATAACCGTCGGCCCAGTCCGTGATGGAAGCGGCAATGAATGCCAGCGCGGCCAGCACACAGGTCACCGGGCCCTGGAAATACAGCAGCACGATGACGAGCGGAACCAGCAGCATGCGCAACAGCGTCAGTTTATTCGCAAGATTGAACATATTCTCACCGACCGGGAAACAGGACTACATGGAAACGGGTATCACAAACGCGTCCCCGAGAAAAGGGAAAAACGCGCAGGTATCTTGAGGGGGTGGACGAGCCACCCCCCAAAGAGCGCCTAGCTCTTGCTGACCAGCTTCGCGGCGCCGCTGTCGGCAGCCTGGGCGATGGCGTCAGCCAGATGCAGGAAAGCCTGCTTGGCAGGGCAATCCTGTTCAAGATAGACCACGGGCACGCCCCGGTCGGCGGCCACCACGGTGGCCGGATCCAGCGGGATGGCACCCAGGAAGGGAATGCCGTAATGCTTGGCAAGCTCTTCACCGCCGCCCTTCTTGAACAGGTCGATCTCCTGGTGGCAGTGGGGGCAGACAAGGCCGCTCATGTTTTCCACCACGCCCAGGACCTTGCCTTCGGCGACCTGCAGGAAGTTGACGGCCTTGCGCACGTCGGCCAGGGAGATCTCCTGCGGGGTGGTCACCGTGACGCTCTGGGCGTCGGTGATGGTCTTGAGGATGGTCATGTGTTCGTCACCGGTTCCTGGAGGGGAGTCGATGAGCAGGAAATCCAGCGGGCCCCAGGCCACGTCGGAGAGGAACTGGCGGATGGCAGCCGTCTTTTTGGGGCCGCGCCACAGGATGGCCTGGTCACGATCCTGCAGGAAGGAATCCATGGAAATGACTGCCAAGTTTTCATTGTACATGGCAGGGATGAGTTCGTTTTTCTCATTCATTTCGATGGTAGCCTTCAGGCCCAGCAGGTTGGGCACGCTGGGGCCGTGCATGTCCACGTCCAGGATGCCGACCTTGAAGCCGCGATGGGCCAGGGCCGCGGCGGTATTGACGGTGACGGAGCTTTTACCCACGCCACCCTTGCCGCTCATGACAAAGATCTTGTGCCGGATGTGGGCCAGGCGGTCGGCAATGATCTGGTCTTGCCGGGCCATGGCCGATTCCATGCAACCGGCGCCGCCGGGGTTGCCTTTGGAAGAGCAGCCCGACGCAGAGGAACAGGAAGAACAGGAAGACATGATATCTCCTTTACAGGGTATGACAACAGGCGGGCTTACCAACCATGGTCGCCCACCAGATCCACGAAGACGGCAGGGCCCAGGTCCTCGCTGCAAAGCCGTCCCTGACGGCGCATGATGCGCATCAGGCGTTGCGTGCGGGGCCGTGCCCCCACCGGGATCAGCATGATGCCGTCCACGGCAAGCTGCTCCAGCAGGGGGCGGGGGATCTGGGGACCTCCGGCAGTGACGATGATGCGGTCGAACGGGGCGGCGGCAGGCATGCCCAGCGTTCCATCGCTTCGTTGCATGTGAATAGCGCGAAGATCGAGCTGCTGCAAGAGGGCCCGGGCCGATTGGTACAGCTCTTTGAGGCGCTCCACGGTATAGACCGTGCAGCCCATGGCGGCCAGCACCGCCGCCTGATAACCGGAACCGGTGCCGACCTCCAGCACGCGCATGCCGGGCGAGGTCTCCAGCATCTGGGACATGAGGGCCACCGTGGACGGCTGGGAGATGGTCTGTCCGTAGCCGATGGGCAGCGGACAATCCTCATAGGCCCGCGAACGCAGTCCCTCGGGCACGAAAAGATGCCGGGGGACCCGCGACATGGCATCAAGGACGCGTCCGTCCGTTATGCCCCTGGCGGCCAGCTCCCGAACCATGCGCAGACGCAGGCGTCTGGGATCTATCGCGGTACCTCTTGCCATCATGCTCGTTTTGTCCTTTGCGTATGGCGAAGAAAGAACAAATTTTCCCCCCCAAGTCAAATGCCGTCAAAGCGGGGGCTATTCCTTGAAAACTCCCCTGAAACGTGCAACACTCCCGCTTGTATGAGAAAGGAGCCTCCATGCGCAAAAAAAATTTCTTCTCCACTATCCTGAGCCTGCTCATCCTGATCGCGCTGATTGCCTGTGGGTACATCTTTTTCAAGGATATGGACGGTCCGTCCATCGCCATCGTGCCCGATACCGGACGGGTCTCTCCCCACACGCCCCTGCAGATAACGCTGGCGGACCCTTCGAACATCCGCTCCATCTCCGTGGGAGTGCGCCGCAACAATGTGGTCACCCCCATTTTCCAGCGGCATTTCGAAGAATACCTGCCCCAGCGTACTGTCGAGGTCTCGCTGAAGAATGCCGGCCTGCGTGAAGGCGCCTTCGAGCTGGAGATCAAGGCGACGGACGCCTCCCTGGCCGGCTTTGGTCAGGGCAATACCCGCACGGAGGTGCTGGCCATGCGTCTGGATACCCAGCCGCCGCGCATCTCCGTGAAGACCCTGCCGCCCAGCGTGCGCCGCGGCGGTGCCGCCGCCATCCGCTATACCATCGACGAAGAAGTCACCCAGAGCGGTGTGCTGGTGGCGGGGTATTTCGTCCCCGGCTTCCTGCAGAAGGACGGCAGCTACATCTGCTTCTTCCCCTTCCCCTACACCATGACCGCCGTGGAATATAAAAACGCCGTGGAGCTGACCGCCACGGACATGGCCGGCAACGTGACCCGCAGCCGTCTGGGCCTGCTGGCCTACGAACGCAACTTCAAAAGCGATACCATCAGCATCTCGGACAACTTCCTGGCCAGCGTCAACAGCAAGCTGGGCTATCTGGCCCCCAACGCCGCCAATCAGCTGGAAGGATACCTTTATATCAACAACCAGGTCCGCGCGGCCAACGTCGAGACCCTGCGTGCCCTGCGCAAGGACACCGCAGCGGCCATGCTCTGGGACGGGATGTTCCAGCGCCTGCCCCGCTCCGCGGCCCGTGCCGGTTTTGGTGATCACCGCTACTTCACCTACCAGGGCAAGCAGGTGGGCGAATCCTACCATCTGGGTTTTGACCTGGCCTCGGTCCGCAATGCCGAAGTCCCCGCAGCCAATAACGGCCGCGTGGTCTTCACCGGTGAGCTCGGCATTTACGGCAACCTCGTCGTCATCGACCACGGCCTGGGACTCATGTCCCTCTACTCCCATCTGAGCGAGATCCACGTCAAGGTGGGCGATGTGGTCCAGAAAGGCGCCATCATCGCCAAGACGGGGAGCACCGGTCTGGCCTTCGGCGATCACCTGCACTTCGGCATACTGGTCGGTGGCGTGGAAGTCACCCCGCTGGAGTGGCTGGATCCCAAGTGGATCAAGGACAACATCACCGGACGCCTGAACGCCCAGTAAGGCTCGCAAAGCCATCCCGCAAGGGATGGCTTTTTTTATGCCTGCATGGATTCGACCTGTCTGGGCACACCAGAAACCTCTTGTCTTATGAAATATTTTATGCAATAAGGATTGCCGCTTTTTTTCATTTATCCACAGGAGATTCCATGGAACGTACTTTTTGCATCATCAAACCCGATGCCGTTGCCCGTAACCTGCAGGGTGAGATCCTTGCCATGATCCAGGGCGCCGGTCTGCGCGTGGTGGCCATGAAGCAGATCCGCATGACCCGCCAGCAGGCCGAAGGCTTTTATGCCGTGCACAAGGAACGGCCTTTCTTTGCCAGCCTGACGGAATACATGAGCTCCGGCCCTGTGGTGTGCGCCATCCTTGAAGGCGACAAGGCCATCTCCCGCTATCGGGAACTGATGGGCGCCACCAATCCTGCCAATGCCGCAGAAGGCACCATCCGCAAAAAGTACGCCGAAAGCATCGAAGCCAACTCCGTGCACGGCTCTGACGCGCCGGAAACTGCCGCTTACGAAATGGCCTACTTCTTCAATGCCCTGGAGATCACCGGCTAGGCATCTTCATTTGCCGCCCGGCCCCCGGTCCTCGGCGGATCGGGGGCTTTTTTGTTTTTCTCCCCTGCCCCCGGCTTGCGGGCCGCCGGTGCCTCGGCTATTGAAAACAAGCGCATCTTGGCTGCAAAATTTTTTTTGGAGGGACTATGCCCGTTGCCATCATCACCGGCGGAGCCGCCGGTATAGGACGTCACCTGTGCGCAGGATTTGCCCGCGAGGGGTATGTGGTCGCAGCTCTGGACATCCAGCCCATGAGCAGCCCCCACCCGGACATCCACTGTTTTCCCTGTGATCTGCGCGATGAAGCCGCCATCACCTCTGTTTTTCATACCATCGCCCAGACGCTCGGCACTCCCCGCGTCCTCATCAACAACGGGGCCGTCAGCCGTTTCCGGAAGCCCTTCCCCCTGCTGGAAGCCAAGGAATTCGATGACGTCCTGGGGACCAACCTGCGCGGCGCGTTCCTCTGCTGCCGGGAATTCGTCCGTCTTTGCCGGGGAACGGGCTATGGACGCATCATCAACATTGCCTCCACCCGTTACCAGCAGAACGAATGCGGCTGGGAAGCCTACGGCGCCTCCAAGGGCGGGCTTGTCTCCCTGACCGCCAGCCTGTGCGTGTCGCTGCACGGTACGGGCATTACCGTCAATGCGGTCAGCCCGGGATGGATACAGGTGGACGACTACGACAGCCTGAGCCCCTGCGACCACAGCCAGCATCCGTCGGGACGTGTGGGGAAACCGGAAGACGTCTGCAATGCCTGCCTGTTCCTGGCCGGGGAGGAGAACGGCTTCGTCAACGGCGTCAATCTGCCGGTGGACGGCGGCATGACCAGGCGCATGATCTATCCCGAGACCGATCCCCTTTGGACGGAATAGGCGGAAGGGCCTCTTTCTTTTTGACGCCCCTCCTGATATGAGGCCCGGATGACATACGAAAGGGCACGCCGTCTGCCCTGCGGCGCCACCGCGGCACGAGTATCGGCCGCGCAAGGCGCGGAACCCGCCTGCCCGACGGCAGGAAGAACAAAGGATATACGATGATAGCCGAGAGAGTACGCGGCATCACGCCGTTTCTGGCCATGGAAGTGCTGGAACGCGCCCAGAAGCTCGAACGGGAGGGTGCTTCCATCATCCACCTGGAACTGGGCGAACCCGATTTCGATACGCCCGAGTGCATCCGTCAGGCTGCCTTCAAGGCCCTGGACGAAGGGCAGACCCACTACACCCACTCCCTGGGCGATGTGGAGCTGCGCGAACATCTTTGCGCCTATTACAAGCGGCGCTATGGTGTCGGCCTGCATCCCGACCAGGTGCTGATCTTCCCCGGTTCTTCCCCGGCCATGATGGTCCTTTTCTCCGCCCTGCTCGATCCGGGCGACGAAGTCATCCTCTCCAATCCCGGCTATGCCTGCTACCCCAACTTCGTGCGCTATGCGGGCGGGGTGCCCGTCTGGACGCTGACCCATGAGGAAGAAGGCTTCCAGTTCCGTCCCGAAGACGTGGCCAAACAGATCACGCCGCGCACCCGGGCCGTGCTCATCAACTCCCCCTGCAACCCCACGGGCATCGTGCTGGAGCCGGAACGCATGCGCGCCCTGGCCGAACTGGGCCCCATGATCGTTTCCGACGAGATCTATCACGGCCTGACCTACGGGGATGCGGAAGAGCACTCCATCCTGGAGTACACGGACAATGCCGTGGTCATCGGCGGCTTTTCCAAGGCCTATGCCATGACCGGCTGGCGCCTGGGCTACCTCATCGTGCCCCGTGATCTCGTGCGCCCCATGCAGGCCCTGATGCAGAACTTCTTCCTGTCCACCAATTCTGCGGTACAAAAAGCCGGTATCGCGGCCCTGACCTGTGCCGATGAAGACGTGGCCCGCATGCATGCCACCTACGACGAACGCCGCCGCTTCCTGCTGGGCGAGCTGAAGCGCCTGGGCTTCAACATCCCCGTGGAACCCATGGGAGCGTTCTACATGCTGATCAATGCCCGCCATCTGGGCAGCAGCTCCATGGAACTGGCCTTCGACCTGCTGGAAAAAGCCCATATCGGCATCACCCCCGGTATCGACTTCGGCAGCCAGACCGAAGGGTTCCTGCGCCTTTCCTACGCCAATTCCATCGACAACCTGGCCGAAGCCATGCGTCGGCTGGAAGCCTACATCCGCCAGCGCTAGCACTTTGGAGGAAGCAGGGGAAGGAATGTCCTTTCCCCTGCTTCCTTCCTGCACGTCCCGCTCCTTCCTCCCATGTCGTCACCGTGCCGGTCCTGACAGGATACGGCTTTTTTTCTGCGCCCCGCCCTTCCCCGACTATGGCCCGAAGCCTTGCGCAGCACATTTTTCGGCATCTTTTTTCTTTGCGAGCGGGGGAAGATATGCTAACCTCGAATACCCCCGACAGGGGAATCAAAGGGGAGGCACTATGGCCGAAGCGCCGATCATCGATATCGTCAATCTGGAAAAACGTTACCGCAGCAAAAATACGGATGTTTTTGCCCTGCAGGGCATCAATCTTGCCATCAACAAAGGAGACATCTTCGGTGTCATCGGCAAGAGCGGTGCCGGCAAGAGCACGCTCGTCCGCTGCATCAACATGCTGGAACGTCCCACGGGCGGTTCCATCTTTTTCGAAGGCAAGGACATGTGCCGTCTGTCGGAGAGCGAGCTGCGCGCTGCCCGACGTTCCATGGGCATGATCTTCCAGCAGTTCAACCTGCTCATGCAGCGCACGGCGCGCCAGAACGTCTGCTTTCCTCTGGAACTTATCGGCATGGACAAGGTCCAGGCCCGCAAGCGTGCTGAAGAACTGCTGGATCTGGTGGGCCTTGCCAACCGCATGGATTCCTATCCTTCGCAGCTCTCCGGCGGCCAGAAGCAGCGCGTGGCCATCGCCCGTGCCCTGGCCACCAACCCGCAGGTGCTGCTCTGCGACGAAGCCACGTCCGCCCTTGACCCGGCCACCACGGACTCCATCCTGTCCCTCATCAAGGACATCAACAGGGATCTCGGCATCACGGCGGTCATCATCACCCACGAGATGAGCGTCATCGAAAAGATCTGCAGCCATGTGGCCATCATCCACCGCGGCAAGATCGTGGAGCACGGCGAAGTCGAAGAGGTCTTCTTCCATCCGCGCACCGAGGCAGCACGCCGTCTGGTCATGCCCGAGGCCCTGCAGAACCTGCCCCAGGAGAACCTCTACCGCCTGATCTTCAACGGCCGTTCCTCCTTCGAGCCCGTCATCGCCAATATGGTGCTGGAATGCCACTGCCCCGTGAACATCATGTATGCCGATACCCGCGACATCGGCGGTATCGCCTTTGGCCAGATGGTGTTGCAGCTGCCCGAATGCCCGGAATCGCGCCGGAGCATCCTGGAATTCGCCAAATCCAGGAACATCCTGCTGGAGGAGATGAAGCATGTTTGATCAGGCCACTGTGGAAATGCTCATGGAAGGGGTGGTGGATACCCTGTACATGACCATCGTCTCCACGTTTTTTTCCTATGTCTTCGGCATCGTGATGGCCGTCGTCCTGGTCATCTGCCGCAAAGACGGCATCCGTCCCAATCCCGTGGTCTACAGCGTGCTGGATGTGGTGGTGAACCTGACCCGTTCCTTCCCCTTCCTGATCCTGATGATCGCCGTCATCCCCTTCACCCGCTACATCGTGGGGACCACCATCGGCAACAACGCCACGGTAGTGCCTCTGGTCATCGCCGCGGCGCCCTTCGTGGCCCGTCTCATCGAGTCCTCCCTGCTGGAAGTGGATAACGGTGTGGTGGAAGCCGCCCAGAGCATGGGGGCCTCCACCTGGCAGATCATCACCAAGGTGCTGCTACCCGAGGCCATGCCCTCGCTCATCAACGGCAGTGCCGTGGCGGCCATCACCATCCTGGGCTACTCCGCCATGTCCGGCGCCGTCGGCGGCGGCGGTCTGGGCAAGCTGGCCATCATGTACGGGTACAACCGCTACCAGACCGACATCATGATCGCCACGGTGATCCTGCTCATCATCATCGTGCAGATCTTCCAGAGCTTCGGCAACTGGGCCACCCGACGCAGCGACAAACGCGGGTCTTGATCCGCTTTTTCTATCACCCTTTCCCCGAGGTTTTTCCCATGAAAAAACTTCTGCTGACGCTGGCCGCCATGCTGGCCGCCGGTACTCTGGTCTGCCATGCCCAGGCCGCCACCACCGTGAAGGTGGGCGCCTCTCCCACGCCGCACGCCGAGATCCTGAATGCTGCCAAAGACATGCTCAAGGCTGAAGGCATCAATCTGGAGATCATCGAATATTCCGACTATGTGCAGCCCAACGTGGCTCTGGACAGCAAGGATCTGGATGCCAACTACTTCCAGCACAAGCCCTATCTGGACGACTTCAATGCCCAGAAAGGCACCAAGCTGTCCTCCATGGGCGGCGTGCACTATGAGCCCTTCGGCATCTACGCCGGCAAGTGCAAGAGCCTGAAGGACCTCAAGAAGGGTGCCATCGTGGCCGTGCCCAATGACGCCACCAACGAAGGCCGCGCCCTCCTGCTCATGCAGGACCAGGGCCTCATCACCCTCAAGGACGGTGTGGGCCTGACCGCCACCGTGCGCGACATCAAGGACAACCCCAAGAAGCTCCGCATCGAAGAGATCGAAGCCGCCCAGCTGGTGCGCGCCCTGCCTGACGTGGATATCGCCATCATCAACGGCAACTACGCCATCCTCGGCGGCCTGAAGGTGGCCGATGCCCTGGCCGTGGAAGCTGCCGACTCCGCCGCTGCCACCACCTACGCCAACATCCTGGCCATCCGCACCGGCGACGAAAAGCGTCCCGAACTGCAGGCCCTGTACAAGGCCCTGTGCAGCGACAAGATCAAGGAATTCATGAAGACCAAGTACGAAGGCGCCGTGCTGGCCACTCACTAGGCCAGGACCGCAACGTCATCTGTAAAGGCCCCCTCCTTGGGGGCCTTTTTCATGGCTCCACGTTTCCGTACTGCTGCCCGGGGATATTGCGGACAGGCAAGACGCACCTGCCGCCCCCCATCAGAGCAACAGCCAGATCTCATCCGTGGATGCTCTTCCTGGCCGGTCTTCAGCGTATACAGGCAGTTCCCGAAGCCCGGCACTTCCGGCCGAAGCGCGCCCCCTTCCTCTTGAAGCCATCCCCTCTGCCTGCTACCCTTTCCTCTCTACCGTCACTTTTTTCAAAGGAGAGCGCATGCGCCCGGCCCTGCTCCTGCTGCTGGCTATCCTGCTCCATGTCCAGCCTGTCTCTGCCGCCCGGTCTTTCGTCGACATCTGGGACGATGCCGTCCCGTTGTTGCATGAAGGGGTGGATATCATCGCCTCGGGAGAGGACCCCTCCGAACGCAGCTGGGCCGAGGTCCTGACGTTCCGCGATCCCAAATTCCAGCGCATCGTCTCCGAATGCTTCGCCATCCTCGCGGATTCCCAGGCTCTGGACCTCATCGCCAGCCGGGATGCCGTCCGCGACGAGATTGCCGCAAAGCGCCAGAAGATAGCAGCCCTGCAGCAGGAGCTCGTTTCCGCCCCCTCTTCACACTGGAACCCGCTCAAGGCCACGCGCAGCAGCCTGCAGGAAGATATCGCCAGACTGCGCAAGGAGATAGCAGATCTGGAACACGGTCTGGAGGCGGACAAGGAACGCATCTTTGCCGAGATCTCCGCACGCGGCCTGCCTGTCAGCCGTGAACAGCTGGAGACCATGCTGAGCGCGGCCGACGGCAAGGATACCGCCAGCATCATGGCCGTGGCCGAGAACATCAGCGCCATCCAGCGCAGCATAGAAAGCCAGCTGGCGGCCCCGGACGCTTCTGTGGAGCTGCTCCAGACCTATACGGGCATCTACATGATGTGCAACAAGGTCTATGTCTACGCCCTGCAACAGGCCCTGCAGCAGATCGACAGCCGCTACCTCGACCGTCTGGGGAAGATAAGGAAGGAGGCTGCCCAGCTGCAGGACCATGCCCGCAGCCTGCTCTCCGGGGCCGAAGAGACGGACCGGAAAATCCTGGAAGTGAACATCGCCGCCAACCAGAGGACACTGGATGCCGTGGACCTCTACAACCAGTATCTGTCACGCCAGAAAAAACATTTGCAGCAGTTGCTGCAGCGGGCGGAAAAATCCTTCAAGGTGGCCGTCAATACCTATCGGACCGTCAAGACCAGCAGCGATCTGCTGGGGATGATGCACACATCGGAAGCGGATTTCTCCCGCATCTTCGCCTTCCAGCCGCCAGACCTCTCCCTGCTGTATGATGTCCGGCTGCGGCAGGAGTTCGACGACATCACAAGCAGACTGCGGGCAGCGGAATAAGGCCGGACGCCCCAGAAACGGCAAAAGCTCTCCTCATTCGAGGAGAGCTTTTTTATGACAGAGCCTGTCACCGTCCGTCTGCTTCACGTACCGGCAGGGCTCATCATGCCGCCTGCCCCGCTCATCGCAGCATGGTGAGGCTGGCAAGGAGCCCCACAAAAGTCTGCGCTGGCCTCCGCGCCGGATCACCTCCGCCCGGATGGCGGGCTGTCTATTTTGCGCCTGCGGCACGCAGCAGGTCAAAGCCTGCAACAAAAAAAGGCTGGTATCACTACCAGCCTTTGCTTTCACTTGGTGCGAAGGGGAGATTTGATTATTGTTATATTTATTTGTTTTTATTGGAATAAAAAATATTAAAAATTTTTATACCAACGTCCATACCAACAAACCGGAAGTATTACCGGAGTTCGAGTCTATTTTTGACCTCCAATAGGAATTTTACAAGCCATTATCATCCTATTTATAATCCAAACTCTCTTCTTATCACCGCGATAATATCCCCAAAGCAAGCTCGTATATTTTCAGTTTCAAAAGAAATATATATTATTCCTGAATTGTTAGAGGGAAGAGTCACTCCCTTCTCAGAAAGAATTATTGTTTTATTATTTCCGAATCTTTCCTGAAATTTTCCAAGCTCTTGGACAACATTCAAACGGGGATGAATGCTTCCATCCGCCATTTCATCTTCGCCTGTCATGACAAGAATGGCCATATTGGCTTTAGAACCAAGACCAGCAATCACATCAGGTATTGTTTGTGAGGCTCGCGGAGCAGTTTCAAATGCCTCAACTTCAAAGCCTTGCTGGTCACACAGATGCTCTTGTAATTCTCTCCAAGCAGGATTTCCGCCATGACCTATCACGATAACAGGATGTGATGGCACCGTATTTTTAAACTGATGAGAGAATATATGATCAATTTCCATATTTTTATCGTCATAAAGAGTTACTTTGATATGAGGAACGGAACAAATATGCTTGGAGCTATCGGTAAAGATTTTCCAATGCGCTTTCGGACAATACCTTGATTCTCCAATACGATAAAACTTATTACAAGCAAAACCACTAATGATAAACATTTTTTCTTGCGGATCGAAAGAAAGCTGGGACTTCCAATGACTGAACGTGTATTCATGCAATATTCTCTGTGATGGCCATTCCTGCCAAACAATTTTCCAATCATCAAGACAAATTTTCTCTGATGAATTGTTTTCCAATACTACAAACTCTTCAAAGGCGTAGTCAGGATCACCTGGATTGATGGATGTGATGACAATATTATTCATAGATGTTACCCTCTATTTCTTTCTTGACCATTCTTCCAGGCATATTTATCGCCGTTTTTAGTTATGGATGTGCCTTGTCAGCTCTCCACGAAATGCTTTGGTCAAAATGGCCTTTTTCATCACGTCGATCTGATTCAGCACGTTTTCAGCGACTTCCTTGATTTGCTGTTCTGTGGCAAGGAGGCTGTCAAGGATACGGACGATTTCGTTTTGCTCTTCCATGTCAGGGAGCCAAATATCAACGGAACATATTTCTTTTGAGTTGATATTATTAATTCCAGCTGAAGACTTTGCCTTGGCAAAAAGTTGATTTCTAGCCAAGGAAGAACTCAGAAAGCCCAAAAGATATTTTGGATTGATTGTTGGATTAGGGCGAAGGCGGATTAGAAAAGATGCATAAGCTTTTCCGACTATTGCCTCATCCACAAGAGCGCACTTGCCAACAAGTTCCCTGCTTCCATTTGAACGAATCATAAGGATATCATTTCGCTCAACAAGATCATAATCAGAAGATCTTGAGGACTTTAAAAATTTAAGATCTTCTAAATCAACGATACTACCAGTAATATTTGGGATGCGTATCACTGGCAATCCAGTATATGTGTAATCACTTTTTTCAGAAGTACCATATTTTATATCAGAAAGAATATTTTTGATTTTTGCTGTATTGTCCTCTTTTTTTATGCCTCGTATCTCCCTCCATTTCGCGGTCAATTCCCCTGTAAACGCCTTATGCAGAATGGCGGCCTTGCGGCTTTCAAAGCCGTCAAGCACGGCTTCAGCCTTTTCTCTGGCTTCGTCCAGCTTGGCAAAGAGGGATTCGATGCAATCAACGATGCGTTGCTGATCGTCGAGAGGGGGGAGGGGGAAAGGGAAATTTTCAATATCGTCTTTACGAATAGAAGGAGAATTGTCTCCTTTCATAAATTTATTTAAACCCATCACAACATATTCACTCGTCATAAGCCAATATAAAAAACGAGAATTAGTACATCTAAGAGGTGTGCATATATATAATCCAGTGGATGCAATACAATTTGAAAGACTAAAATCTATATAAGCAATATTCCGGAGGTATGGTCTAACTAGAGAAAAGATAGTATCTCCTTCATGAACTTTTCTGGATGCCCTACTGGGGGCTTTACTTACAGAAATTTCTTTTGGTGAAGTTACTTTTTGTTGTTTATTATCTATAGCATCAATGTCTATATAATAAAAGAAATCACCTGTGGGTTTTTGACTTTCCTGTGGCCCCAAAAGAGAGCTTCCTTTCACCCACTTCCACCCTTCCGGCAACGGGTACGGCTGTTCTTCCACGGGAATTATAGCCGATTCATCCGGCGTCAGCAGGATGTCTTGCACCTCGGCGGCGTTCTTGCGGGGGCGGGCCATCAGTTCGTCTCCCTGCTGGTCAGGCTTTGCAATTCCCGAACAACGCTTTTCATAAGATCTACCGCCTCTTCGAGCTGAGCAATGCATTCTTCGCCGCTTTCGATGGGGTCGGGCAGGTCGTCATAATCCAAAAGGGATTCATCCCGGATCAGACCGAGATCCAGGCTGTCCGCCTTCGCCTTTATTGCCTCCCGCGTAAACACGCTCCAGCGCTCATCCCGCACGGCGCGGCGGTCCTCGGCCTCAAAGGCTGTCTCAAAGCCCTCAAAGTGTTCCCTCTTGAGCGGGGTGGTCTTGCCGAAGGAAGGCATATTGGTACGCAGGTCGTAGAACCACACCTCTTTGGTATTGTCCTTATCGCTCTGGCCTCGCGTAAAAAACAGCACGTTGGTTTTGACACCCTGGGCATAGAAAATGCCTGTGGGCAGGCGCAACACCGTATGCAGGTCGCATTTGTCCATGAGGTCGGCACGGATGCGCGCGCCGTCGCCGTCGGCAAAGAGCACGTTATCCGGCAGCACCACGGCGGCCCGGCCGCCGCGCTTGAGGCTGCGGTAAACATGCTGCAAAAAATTCAACTGCTTGTTGCTGGTGGTAAAGGCAAAATCGTCACGAGTGGCCCGTTCGCCGCCTTTCTTTGTGCCAAAGGGCGGATTGGTGAGCACCAGATCATAGCCTTTCATATCCTTGCCTGCGGTGGACAGGGTGTCGGCAAGCAGAATTTCCCCTTCAATACCGTGCAGCATGGCGTTCATCAAGGCCAGACGGTGCGTGTCGTGCACCAGCTCGCAGCCGGTGAAGGCTTCACGTTTCTGGAAGGCCGCCTGATCCTCGTCCAGATCAAAATACTCGTCGGTTTGCCTTTTCAGGTACTGATCCGCCGCGATCATAAAACCAAAGGTGCCGCAGGCCGGGTCGTTACAGTGTTCGCCGACCTGGGGCTTCATGAGACGAACCATCACATCAATGAGCACCCGTGGTGTGAAATACTGGCCTGCGCCGGATTTCTTCTCATTGGCGTTCTTTTCCAGCAGACCTTCATAGAGGTTGCCGAGGCCCTCTTCCTGCGCGGAATACCAGTCCAGAGCATTGATGCTCGAGATGATCTTTTCCAGATTTTTGGGCTCGTCGATGTTGGATACCGCTCCCTGATAGATCTCTCGCACCCGCCCCGTGCCGTTTTCGCTCAGCTCGGCCAGCACCTGCTTGTAAACGTGTTTCAGCTCAATGCCGCTTTTGGCGGCCAGCACGTCCCAGCGGCAGGTTTCGGGAATGGCCGCTTCCGTGCCGGTTTCCTTGGCCATTTTCAGGAACAGAATATAGGTCAGTTCCGTCACATACTGATGATAGGTGATGCCGTCATCCCGCAGGACATTGCAGAGGTTCCAGAGTTTGGCGACAATTTCCTGTGTGGTCATGCGGCAAGGCCCCCGTCGTCATACAGATAGGTGTTCAATTCGGTCACGATACTTTCCAACTGGTTACGGAAGAGTTTGTTCAGCGCGGCAAAGCCGCCCTTGTCCCGGAAGATGACGCTTTCGTCAAAGGTGTGTACCGAGAGGACGGATTCATTGAGCAGATATTTTTCCATGCGGTCGATCCATTTCTCTTCGACTCTGGAAAAACTGTGCGCCTGCTTCAGCCGGGACACGGCGCGGCGGATGCGCTCCTCGTGCCCCAGAAGTTCGGCATTGATACCGTAGCGGCGGATCAGGCTGATGATGTCGGCGGCAATATCTTTGTTGCTCATCCGGGAAAGGGCGGAATTAAGCTGCCGGATGGTAAAGCCTTCCCGTCCCAGAGCCAGACGCAAGCTCTTGAGGCTTGCGCGGCTGAGGTCGGCCGGGCGCGTGCAAATGGTGTTCAGGGCCGCTATCGCGTTGCGCTGTTCCCGCACAAAACGGGCAAAGGATTCCAGATAGTCGCCGGGGCGAAGATTCTCCTTGCCGTAACCCCGCGTATGGCTGGTGAGCGCATCCGGCGTATCGGAAAGAACGACGGGGCGGCGGCCCGCATAGTCTTCACTCTGAATAAGCTCAAACAAATCGCGTTTGGACAGCAACAGGGCCTTTGCCTCACTCGGGCGCTCCTGTACGCGCTCGATGAAGGTATCGGGCGTGTCACCGGCCATATCGACAAAGTGCTGCCTGAGTTCATCCGTCAGGGAGCGCTTGCGGCGTTGCAGTTTGGCAATGATCTGGTTGATCTGGTTCAGGATTTGCGGAGGTTCCTCCATTGTCTCCAGCCCGTCCAGAAGTTGGGAAAAAGTAACCGACGGATTGCTGACCACCGGTTTCATGCTGGTAACCGGTTCAAGAACCGTGTACAGGCCCACGGCGTCGTACACTTCAAAATGGTCTTTTCCGATGTCCGGGCAGAGCCTGGTGGCGCGGCCCAGCATCTGCTCAAACAGAATGCGGGATTTTACCCTGCGTAGGAAGACAAGGCGGGTAATTTCGGGCACGTCGATACCGGTGGTGAGCAGATCCACCGTCACGACGATGCTGGGGAGACTTTCATTCTTGAAGCGCCGTATGGCCGCATCAATATTCTTGCGATTGCCGATGCTGCCGGTGATCTTCATGACGGCATCCGTATCCACCAGTTCCTCGGCGTAGATCTCCTTGAGGATGCGGACGATCATGTCCGCGTGATGGTCATTGACGGCATAAATGAGCGTCTTTCCGGAGGAAACATCTTCGGGATCAATGTCTTTGGCTATTTCCCGCAAAATCTCGCGGTTGAAGTTCTCATTGATCACGGTCTTGTTGAAGTCGTCCACGTCAAAATCAAGCTCGTCTTCCAGCAGTCGGCTGTTGGTAACTTCGCCGGTAAGCGGATCATAAACGGCCACTGTATCGCCGTGTTTGTAGTGAATACCCTGCTCACTGAGAGTCGTGCTGAGCTGGTGCGGCGCGTCATGGTCCACCAGGAATCCGTCAATGACCGCCTCCCGGTAGGAGTAGCAGAACACGGGCGATCCGAAAATCTTCGTGGTCTGGAGCGCGGGCGTGGCCGTCAGAGCGATTTTGACCGCCTGAAAATAGTCGATGACCTCGCGGTATTTGCTCTGGTAGTCGCGCTGATCGCGGTACAACTGCTCGTCGTCGGTCATTTCCCGGTCAAGAATATAGCCCCGGTGCGCTTCATCCACGATGATCAGATCATAGTCGGTGACCGACGGCATGGACTCGCTGCCTTCACTGTACAGAATGCGTTTGACCATGCCCTGCACAGTGGCGACGTGGACACGGGCTTCCTTGTCGATTGCTTTATCCGTCAGCCCGTTGATGGCGTAAATCTCGTCCAGGGGATGCAGTTCCTCAAGCTTGATGTCCTTGAATACATCCAGAGCCTGCGTGCCCAGGGCATTGCGATCCACAAGGAACAGGATGCGACGGAAACGTTCGCTTTTCAAAAAGCGGTACATCATGCCCAGCACTGTCCGGGTTTTCCCCGTCCCCGTGGCCATGGCCAGCAGAACCGTTTGCGCCCCGCTCTTCACGGCCCGCTCGGCCGCCTCGACGGCGCGGAGCTGGTACTCACGCAGATTGAGGCCGTTTTTATCGGTAAGAAAGTCGGCGGACATGGCTTCAAGGCGTCGGTCGCCCTGGGCAATATCGCGCTCCAGAAGCTCTTCCAGACCGGTGGGACTCATCCAGCCGTGCAGGGCCTGGGGCGCATTGGAAGCATGGCGCACGTCCTGAAACCAGATGCCGGATTTTTCCTCGTATTGCCGGATATAGGGTCTGCCGTTGGCGGCAAAGAGAAAGGGCACGCGGAAGCCGCGCCACTCGCCTATGGTGTGAGCCAGGTGCTCCTTGCGGATATGGCGGGCGTAGTCCTTACACTGATGGTCGAGCACAGCGGGAATATCCTTGTGGCCGGCCTTGGCCTCAATGATGCCCACCAGCCGCGTACCCGCAAACAGAGCATAGTCGGCAAAACCCCTGTTGCCCACAGAGGAATCCGTGGGCCATTCGGCTATGGCCAGATTCCGTCCGGCTTGCGGTCGCGTGCCGAGGGAATGGCGCAAGGTTTCGGAATCCGCCTCCCAGCCCACTTTTCTGAGTTGTTCGTCAATGAGATACCGGGTTTCGGCTTCAGACACATGGCGCTTGCCCGCGGCAACGGCGGCGCGTTTGCGGCGGATGTCTTCCGGCACGGCAGCTGCCTGCGCTGCGCGGGAAACAGCCTGATCCGCCAGGGCGTTTTCCTGCCCGGCTTTCTCTTTTGATTCAAACGGAGACGGCCCGGAGTTTTCAACATCTTGAGGCGCGACAAAATCCAGTTGCCGATAGGATTCATCGCCGTAGGTCTGAAAAAACCACCCGCACAGGCTGTGCGTGATCTGCAAAAAATACAGTATCTTTGCTTCGGGGAGCCTCACTCCCTCATGGGCGGCCCTGTTGCGGGCTCTGCGCATCAGGTGGAAGGCGGCGGCGACATCCGCGGGGAGCACCTCGCGCCGCTGGAGAATGTCGATGCGCTCCACCGCGTCGCAGTGGTCGGGCAGGGTGATGTCGTCCAGGGCGAACATGACCCGGATCATGCCTTCGCACAGCAGGCCCGCCTTCATCAGGCAGGACTGCGGGTCCGAACGCAGATAGCGTTCGGCCAGCATGCCGAGTTCCGCCAGCTCCGGGAATTTTTCGTGTAGAAACGCGAAGTTGGACACCATACTCAATCTCCAAAAAAGATATCTTTTATCTCGTAAACAATATCCAGCCTCTCTGCCGGAAAAGTTTCAGGAATTCATGGATTCGGTCTCTGGCGCATACGGAGGTTGCCTGATAGAAAAAGAGAGTAGCATTCTATACCTTGTCCGACCAAAAGGCAAAATCATGCGCTCTCGTGGATCCGGTTCTGCCCGCACCAAGCCGGTTGCGGCGTGTCTGTTGTAGGCCTGCTGATCCGGTTGCAGCCCTGCTCCGCGTCTTTGGACATCCGTCGAAGGCGGCCCAAATGAAGGCCGGGCATTTCCCGGCCCGTTTTCATTTTCATCCGTAGGTGGCTACGCCTTCTACAGAACACAGTTTATTGATTCCATGTCTGCCTGACAAGAATTCTGCTATAGTTCCTGTTTACAGTTCATCATCCGACATATCAGCAACAATGAAGCTGTCGCGTTGTTCGTGTTGCGAAGGCGGCGGGGGCGTGTCTCTCTTCCTTGCTTTCTGCTCTTCCCGGTGCCGTCTGGACTCGGTCAGATACTTGGTCAAGGTTTGGGGTTTCACCTCAATCCCTTTCTCGTGCAGGCGTTCGACAATCTCTTGAGAATCAAAACCGCGCTTTTTCATCCGTTCCAGAGTCGGGGCCAGTGCGAAAATCGCCTCCTTCACGGACATGACGCGGTTCCCGTCCAGCGTGACAGCGGCGGGCTTGAGTCTGGTAAACTCCTGTCTGATTTCCTTCAACTGCGTCGCGGTGATGGTCATGATGTTTTCTCCTGTGTTTCGCCGGGGCGTTGCCCCGAATTGGCGTTTTGCTTTTCCGGTCGAGCGGGACGGTCGCCCACGCTTCACGAAGTGAAGCATAGTGGGCTATATCTTCGGCCTGTGCGAAGATTTCTACCCGACGCCTTACCTCATTCTCATGCCACGGGCGGAACGCGCCTGCCGGCGCTCCCTGTCCCGCGCTTCCTGCTCCTGTCGCTGCCTTTCCTCTTCCTGACGGCGCTGAAGCTGTTCAGCCCGCTTGCGCTCCACGAACTCGATATGCAGGGGCCGGATTTCCGGCAGGAGCAGAAATTCCCGATACCCCGCCATGAGCCTCTTCATTTTCTTCAACTGCGTCTCCAGCTCCTCTTTTTCCTCATGGCTTTGTTTCCTGTGGGTCATGTATTCCGCTTCAAGTCGCGTCTGTTTTCTGCGTAACGTATCCACTTCCCATTGCAGGATTTCCTTCTGTTCTTGGACAAGATGTTTGACGGCAAGCGCCTTTTTCAGCCTTTCAATGATGGAGGAGGCTTTTTCCAGCACGGACGGATAATTGAAAAGAGATGCCTTCAGCAGAAAGGAATCTTCCTGAAGCACCTTTTCCGCTTCCACGGCCTGTCGCTCATACTTTTCAATGCGCTTTTTCAGTTCTTCCTCATGCTGCTCCAATGCGCTGAGAAGTTGCCGTGAATTTCGGGAAGCCTCTTCGGACTCCTGAATCAGTTTCTCCAATGCCTCCTGTTGTTGCTTGAACTCGCGGGTATCCAGATGCTTTTTTGCGGAGCCGGGCGTTTGCTCCACGCCGCGTTCAATGGCGAAACCCCGGCTTTGCAGATGGGCGGGAAGCTCGGATTGCAGCTTTCGCAGACTCTGCCGGGTATAGATTTTGTTGGCGTTGAGACGTCCGTCCGGCGTCACCGGTACATGCAGGAAGTGCATGTGCGGCGTCTTTTCATCCATGTGAACCATTGCGGAAATGACATTCTCCGCGCCTACAAAATCCGTGAGAAAGGCTTTGCTCTCTTCAAAGAAGCGTCTGGTGTCCTCCGGGGAAAGTTTCTGGAAAAATGTGCTGTCCGATGTGACGATAAGCCCGCACATGCGCACGGCGTCCTTTCTCACGGCCTTGACCAGCAAAAGGTCGTCAATGCGATTCTGAATGGCTTGTGCGTAGTTGTCTGAGGCGGATTCATGAAGATCGTAGTTTCCTGTACTTCGGCTGTAGTCGATGTCAGGATTACTGTGGCTTTCGCGTTCGCGCCGATTGTGCGATTGAATGCCGCGAATGGCATCTTTTTTGAATTTGTCCATATGTAAGACGAGATAGGACATAGCCTTTCTCCTATGATGTTTTTCTATGGAGACAGCGGCGACAATGGCGACAAGCCATGAGTGACAACACAATCCACGTCGCCGGTCGCCATTTGCACAATGGCGACAGCGGCAAAGCGGCGGCATGAATCTGTGTCTCCGATCCGTCGCCGGTATCCGCGTTGCCGTTTTTATATTGGCGACAGGAAATGCCTTGGCATTATTGACTTGTCGCCACTGTCGCCATTGTCGCCGGTCATGCGAGACAGACAAAAACGGCTATTCCTGCCCGTCATTTTCAGGCAAAACCACAATGTATGCCCGAACCTTGCCCAGATCAGGCAATCTTCTCTCACACTTGAGCCGCCCCACCTGTGACAGCTTCAGCCATCCGGCCTCGGCCAGCACGCGGGCGGCACGCCGCTCGGAAAATCCCTTGCAGACCTCGACGCGAAAGGATTCCGGCAGAATAATGAACTCCGTGCAGCCGCCTTCACCTTTTCTCCGAAAACCCACGCGATTGACGCAGGTGGACATTTGGGTGTCCAAGTCCTGAAAGCGGCTTGCCCCGTGCTGCTCAATGAACAGGCGTACAGCGGCCAGAATGGCGGCGTCTTCGGAAGCGCCGATTCCGCCACGAGCGGCCAGCCAATCATGAAAACAGCGTTCGGCACAGCCCGGAGCGTCAAAGTCGGCGGGCAGAATTTCCATCTGCATGGCCAGTCCTCCGGCCAGACCGCAGAGAGCGAAGCGTTGGGCCACGCGCCGCACCTGTCCATCCGCTCCGGCAGGCACAAGACGATTGACCGTATTGGCAAGAGCCAGTTGCAGCTCGGACAGAACTGTTTTCAGTGTGTCGGATTCGGTCAATTTATGCAGGAAGGCGCGGCCAGCATGGCCATAATGGAAAGCGGTCAACTCTTTGAGGCGATTGACCACTGCCCCTGCATGAGGAAAACCGTGCAACTCGGTGAGCATGGACGTGTCCACGGCCAGGCCCACGAACCGCACCTCCTGACCACCTCTCGACTTGAGACCGTTTTCGGCCAGCTTGTCGGCAAGGCCGAGTTCTCCGCTGGAGAGAAAGAGCAGACGCCAGGAATGGGATTTGCGGAGATTGCCTTCGCGGCTGGAACGACCCTTGCCCTGACCGTTGGCCAGCATGTAGGCGCATTCGGCCAAAATCTTGCCGTTGACCTGCCCGACTTCATCCAGAATCAGCACATTGTCGTTGTGCAGGACTGCAATATTCTCAAGACCATTGTCTGTGGCGCGCCAGCTTCGGACGTGTTCCGGCCCGCCCCAGACAGACGCGGCAATCTGAAGGGCCGTTGTCTTGCCGGATGATGATCCGCCTTCAAAACTGAAACCACCGCCTTCCAGACCGGCCAGACGCAGCAACGGCCCGGCGAAGGCCGCGCACAGGGCAAAGCTCAGGCGCGAATTGCCGATGGAGAGTGCCGCGATTTCCCGCCAGCCGTCCAGGGTTCCGGCGATACGGTACAGATCGCTATGATGCGCGGATTGCAGAACTACATTTTCGCCGGAGGTGCTGCCGTATACGGCATCCGGCAGGATGTAGGCGATATTGTCCCAACCGGTGCGGGGCACACAGCGGATGCGTCGGGCAGGTCTGACGGCGGCCAGAAAGTCCACAAGCTTTTTTCTGGCGACGGGACTGCCGAACCAGCCGCCGGAAGCCAGGGCGCTGTACCAGTCCGCGTCCTGTCGAAAGAGCAGTTCAATGGGCATGGGCCAGGTGTGCTTCTTGCCGTCCGGATCAGCCCATTCCAGCATGAGGCCCCATTCGTTGCCCTCGCTGTCGCGGGTCATGCCTTTC
>ERZ857982.444-NODE-444-length-61213-cov-7.913078_pt1 | contig 61213 bp, 66 predicted proteins | sample MGYA00519955_ERZ857982 | MGnify/ENA primary metagenome ERZ857982 (study PRJEB31778, sample SAMEA3449416) | human gut metagenome | biome: human gut; feature: human-associated habitat; material: faeces | place: United Kingdom | collected 2010/2012 ... | reverse complement strand
CGCGCCAGCCGGTGGCCAGACGGCCGTGGAACACATAGGCCATGAGCAGCCAGACGATGATGCTGACCACTTCCTTGGGGTCACCGGTAAAGGTGGCGCCGTAGACGGGCTTGGCCCAGAACAGGCCGGAGACCACACCCAGCGTATACAGCGGGAACGAGGCCGCCACGCCGAAGGCGTTGATCTTGTCCAGCAGGGAGAGGGCCGGCATGTCCTGCCAGAACCCTTCCATGCGCTGCTTGCTCTTGATGCGCCGTTCCAGGAACAGGAACAGGGAGCTGGCGGCAAAGGCCAGGGTCATAAGGCCCATGCTGAGGAACAGCGCCCCCACGTGCAGGGCGTAGAAAGAGCCCTTGAGCTGGGGAGGCACCTGCACCACGGCGGAAAGGTACGGGGCGGAGACGGCGAACAGGATGAGGGCCAGCGGCGTGGCCAGCAGGAGCAGGGCTTCCTGCTTGTAGCGCAGACGGCTGACAAGGCCGCACAGCAGGACGAACCAGGCCAGCATCTGCAGATAGCCGCCAAGGCTCAGGCCCGTGGGCATGGTCTTGTGGAAGCCGAGCAGGAGGGAAAACGTCTGGCAGACGAATCCCAGCCCCGCCAGCCAGCAGCCCAGCCGCCGCCAGAAGGCATTGCGCAGCAGCATGCCGGCCAGACCGGCCACAGTGGCAGCGCCGTAACAACACAGGGTCAGTAGGGTGGAGGTCTCAGGCGATAACATCAAGCAACTCCGGGATGCGGTCGTGCAGCTTTGGCGGCAGCAGGGCCTGCAGACAGCGCAGGCACGCCTGCCGGTCGCCCTGTTGCAGATGATCCTGCAGGGGCGACTGGGCCAGAGCGCGGAACAGGGCCGTATTGTGCCCTGTCTCGTCGTGCAAGGCAAGGACCATGGGACGCAACCGTCCCATCAGACGGACCATTTTCTGGCGGGCCTCCAGCCAGGTCGTCAGCTCGCCCTTCCAGCGCCGGGAAAGGGCCGGGCTGGCACCGCCGGTGGAAAGGGCCAGCGCCATGCTGCCGGAGCGGGCCACGGCGGGCACGATGAACGAGCCTTCCGCCGGGGCATCGATACAGTTGCACAGGATATGGCGTTCCCGGCAGAGGAGGGCGATATGCCTGTTGACCTCGGCATTGCCCGTGGCGGCGAAGACAAGCTGACGACCGTCCAGATCGTCGTCACGGAAGGGCCGCTGCTCGAAACGGACGCAGGGCTGCTCCAGCAGCGGACGCAGCTCTGCGGCAGGGGCTTCCATGTCCAGGGCCAGGATCGAGGCCGGTGCGCAATGCAGCAGGCCCTGCAGTTTGCGACTGCCGACGCCCCCCAGACCGGCCACAAGGCAGTGCAGGCCGCTCAGGTCCAGAAAAAGGGGATAGAAATTTTTTTCAGGCGATTCGTGAGGCATGGGCAACGTTCCTGATAGCGGCCCGGACGCACGACAGCCAGCATGCCTCCCAGGAATGGCGGCACACTGGCTGTCGTATCGGCTAAAGCCGGATCAGTTCCATAAAGTAGGGCAGGGTGAAGCCCATGGACAGCAGCAGGCCGATCACAAGGGCAGGCTTCTGGCGCAGCGGAGTGGCGCTGCGCGCGACCAAGGTCCAGAGCAGGGCGGGCACAAGCCAGAGCAGCACGCGGAGGCTCTGGAAGATGGCATCCTGCTGCATGAACACACCGGTGGTCTGCCAGGTCTGCCAGATCTCCAGCCCGCTGGATGCCACCAGCAGCAGCCAGAGCAGGGCCCAGGCATTGCGGGCCCAGCGCGTGCACCAAGGGACCATGGTATTGTAATAGTCCCGGCCAAAGTCATCGGCCTTGCGGCGCAGGAGCAGCCACACGGCGCCAAAGCCGCCGGCAAGGGCAAAGATCAGGGGCAGGGTATAGCACAGGGCGCTCAGGTAAGCCTGACCGAACTGGGGCGTGAACAGCTGCGGGATGGTGATGCTGCTGGCCTCAGGCAGGGAAAGGGCATTGTACAGGCGGGTGACGGCCATGACGCCCACACAGGTCATCAGGCCCTGCAGGAAGGCGATGGCGCCCAGGACGATGTGCAGTACGGGATAATTGGCCAGGAATTTCCAGAGCATGAAGTAGCAGCAGGAAACGATGGCCGCAAAACCGAACATCATCCAGGTGGCTTCGCTGAGCAGGACGATGATGCTGTAGGAGTCGAAACCGTCCAGCGCCATGATGAGCCACAAACGCCCCCCCAGCAGCATGAGCCAGCCCAGCAGCATGCTCAGGCAGGCCAGCTGCCGCGCACATTTGTTGTAAGCGGAACGCTTGCGCCGCAGGGCTATGATCTCGCCGCAGATGGCGATGAAGGTAAGGCCGAAATAGGCATAGAGCAGGGCAAAGGGCACAATGATGCTCCCCATGTCCAGCCCTGTCTGCAGCAGCGGATTGTCAGCGATGAAGGCGCGTACGCTCTCTAAAAAGTTCCCCATTGTTCCTCCAAAGATTCACCGGATCCCGGTTCTCCGGCAGGGAGACGCCGAGTTCGTGTTGGTTGTGCCTCAAAAATGGCTGTGCTGCAAGCAGCGCTTGCATTGCCGGAGCGCATCGGGCAGAAAAAAGACAGGAGTCTCCCATGAAAGCACATGCCCTTAGCCTGTCCTTTTTCCTTGCTGTCCTGCCTGCCCTGTCGCATCCCGTAGCTGTTCCGGCCGCGGAAGCACAGCAATCGCAGGAAAGCTGGCAGCTGCCGTGGTCCGGGAGCAGCAGGCCCGTACATGCTTACCGTGGCCCTGTGCGTGAGGAGTTCTTGCAGTGTGATCAGGGGCAGTGCCCCCTGCCTGTCCATGATGGCGCCGCCCCTGCTGACGGTACGGCCGGAGGCCCGCCCCCGGCCGTGGAGCCTGGGCCCTCATCCCGTCAAAATGAGGCTGCGGTGCGGGATGATGCTGCAGAAGTGACGGGGCAGTCTGTTGCAAAAGGGCAGGAGGTGCATGCAGGTCACGAAAGCCCCTCCCGGGAAAAAACACCATCCGCGACCGCCGCGACCACCAGTCCCGCTGCTGCCGGGAAGGGCATGACGGCCAGGGCTAAGGATGCCCCCTCCGCACAGACGTCCTCCGCGGATACGTCCGAAAAACGGAAGCCTGTGACTTCTGCCGCCGCTTCCAGACCGGCAGCAGATACGGCGTCCGGGGCCGCGCGTGCGGAAAAGCCTGCTGCGGTCAACGATGCAGCGCCTGCGCCCGGCACAGACAGCCCGTCCGGTACGGCAACGGCGGACACGTCCGCTCCCGTCACTGATGAAAAGGCCGCTTATCAGGCAGGGCTGGATCTTATATTGTCGGGCCGTCTGGACGAAGGCATGGCCCGTATGCAGGCCTTGCTGGAACAGCATCCTTCCGGGACCTATGCGGCCAATGCTGAGTACTGGCTGGGCGAGGCCCTGTCCAGCCAGGGCCGGAACGAAGAGGCCCTGACGCATTTCCGAAATGTGGAGGCCCGGTATCCCAGGCACCATAAAAATGCCGATGCCCTGTTGCGTACCGGGATGATCCTGAAGCAACAGGGTGATACGGCAGGCGCCGGCAAGGCTTTCCGGCAGGTGGTGCAGCGTTTTCCCTCGTCCGCAGCGGCTGATCTCATCCGCAAAAAAGGACTGGTGCGGCCATGACGGATCAGGCTCCCGCAGCTCCCCTGTCTGCCCGCTGGACCGATATGGATGACCGCGCCCGGCGTGAATACTGGGCCGGTCTTGCCCTGCGCCATTGCCGCGGGTTGGGGGCCCGTTCCTGCTGCCGGCTGCTCCGCCATTTCGGTTCGGCCTTCGCCGCGCTGGAAGGCAGGGAAAGATGGGCCGATGCCGGGGTGGACAAAGGCAAGGCCGCCGAACTCTCCACAGGCTCATGGCGGGTCACGGCACGGGCGGAATGGGATGCCGTCCGTGATTTGGACGCTGTCGTCGTCCAGTGGCATGAAGCCGCTTATCCGGCCCTGCTGCGTACACTGCCCGACGCCCCTGTTTTGCTGTACTGTCTGGGGGATCTTTCTCTGCTGGCCAACCCGGCCGTGGCCGTCATCGGCTCGCGCAAGGCCACGCCCCGGGGGCAGGCCCTGGCCGGACATATGGCGGGAGCCTTTGCTTCCTGGGGCATCACGGTGGTCTCGGGCATGGCCTGGGGCATCGACAAGGCGGCGCATGAAGCCGCGCTGGGCAGGACAGGGAGCAGCATCGCCGTCCTGGGGACGGGCATAGATGTTCCGTATCCCCGGGCCAATACCCGTTTATATGACAGGATGGCGGCAAAGGGCCTGCTGGTCTCCGAATTTGCTCCCGGCACACCGGCCCTGCGGGAAAATTTTCCTGTCCGCAACCGCATCATCAGCGGTCTTTCTCTGGGCGTGGTCGTGGTGGAGGCCGCCAGCCGTTCCGGGACCCTCATCACCTCGCGCCTGGCGCTGGAGCAGGGGCGGGAAGTCTATGCCGTACCGGGAGCGGCCCTGTCCGGTCAGAGTCTCGGCTGCCAGGAGCTTGTCCGGCAGGGGGCCAAGCCGGTGTTCGCGCCGGAAGATGTGCTGGAAGACCTTGCCGGCCCATTGCGTGACTTTGGCGTGCAGGCCGACCATCTGACACGGGAAGCCGCAGAACATCGCCGCCGGGCTGAAGCCGAGGGCACGGGGCTGTCCCGTACGCTTTTTGCCTGCATGCCGCCGGAGACGGACACGCCGCCAAAGGCCGACTCCGGCAACGGGGAAGAGAGGCCGACGCAAGGAGCCGGGGATACGGACACAGCTGCCGCGTCTCCGGCACAGGATACTATCATCCCGCTGCTGCGGGAGCAGGGCCCTTTGCATGTGGATGCCCTGGGGGCCGCCCTGGGACGCAGCCCCGCAGAGCTGGCGCCGGTGCTGCTGGGACTGGAGATAATGGGACGCATCCGGCGCTTGCCGGGCGCACGCTACGAGGCCGTATAGATGGGACGACACATAGAAAAGGATACGGTGGAAGAGGAGCTCGATCCCCGCACTACTCTGGAGATCGAAGCTTTCCTGGCCTGGCTGGACGTGCAGCGGGGCCTTTCGCCTACGACGCAGATCGCCTACGGGACGGACCTGCGCCAGCTGGCCCTTTTCCTCGCACAGCGCGGCGCCAGCCTTGCCCGTCCGGCCGAGGTGAGCAAAAAGCATATCCAGGCCTGGCTGGCCCGTCTGTACGCGCTGGGAGAGGCTAAAAGCTCTATGGCCCGCAAGCTCGCGGCGGCACGGACATTCTTCCGTTATCAGCAGCGCATGGGACGCACGGAGAACAATGTGGCGGCCCAGGTGCGCAATCCCAAACAGGAGCAGCGCCACCCCCGCGTCCTTAATGTGGATCAGGCCTTTGCCGTGCTGGATACTCCCGATGCCCTGGCCGTGTCCGGTTCTCCCCGCATCCCGCCTGCCACCGGCGATGCCCTGGCGGCCCGGGATCATGCTCTGGCGGAGCTGTTGTACGGATCAGGCCTGCGCATCTCCGAAGCCCTGGGGCTCGATGTGACGGATTTGCGGCTGGAAGAGGGGGTTGCCCGCGTTTTCGGCAAGGGGGCCCGCGAGCGCATGTCACCGTTGTCGGATACGTCCGTGACGGCATTGCGGGCCTGGCTCGAGCAGCGGGGGACGCTGGCTCCCGAACATGAGAAAGCCCTGTTCGTGGGCGCGCGGGGCGGCCGCCTCGATCGCCGTGAAGCCATGCGCCGTATAGAAAGGCTGTGCCATAACGCGGGCGTGGAGCCCGTCTCTCCCCACGCCTTGCGGCACTCGTTCGCGACTCACCTGCTGGATGCCGGTGCCGATCTGCGCAGTGTGCAGGAGTTGCTGGGGCACCAGCGTTTGACGACCACGCAGCGCTATACGCGGGTCAGTCTGGAGCGGCTGATGCACCTGTATGATGAGGCGCATCCGAGGGCACAGAAAAAATAAAAAAATCACAAGTTCGTCATAAAAATAAAATATAAATAAAAATTGAATAGTTAAATATTGTTTTGCAGGAAAACGAGTCAGGTTTTTTTTTATGGGGGGCTTGGCAAGCCCCAGGTCTTGTGCTAAAGGTAACAAGCGTAAGGCAACTTACACACGTAACTGTGCAACGAAATTCCCAAAGAGGAGATATACCATGGCTGCACTCGTTCTTGGTCACATGAACCCCGATACCGACAGCATCATTTCCGCCATCGCCGCTGCTGACCTGTACAGCAAGCGTGGCTTTGAAGTCACCCCCGCCGCCCAGGGTGCTCCTACCCCTGAGACCGAATTCGTGCTGAAGAAGTTCGGCCTGACCGCTCCTCAGGTTGTGGAAGATGTGGCCGGTAAGGACCTGTACCTGGTCGACTACTCTGACCTGGCCCAGGCCCCCAAGGGCATGGACTCCGCCACCGTGCTGGGTATCGTTGACCACCACAAGCTGGGCGATGTGACCACCTCCAGCCCGCTGGAAGCCTGGATCTGGCCCGTGGGCTGCACCGGCACCGTGCTGAAAAACATGTACGACTTCTACGGTGTGGAACTGCCCAAAGCCATCGCCGGTGGCCTGCTGTGCGCCATCCTGTCCGACACCGTGATGTTCAAGTCCCCCACCTGTACCGAAGCTGACAAGAAGGCCGTGGAAGCCCTGGCCAAGGTCGCCGGCGTGGAAGACGTCATGGCCCTCGGTATGGAAATGTTCACCGTGAAGAGCGCTGTTGACGGCGCCTCCATGTCCGACCTGGTCTTCCGTGACTACAAGGACTTCGACATGAACGGCAACAAGGTCGGTATCGGCCAGCTGGAAGTCGTCGACCTGTCCATCCTCGACAAGGTGAAAGACGGCCTGAAAGCCGAAATCGCCAAGGTCAAGGGCGAAGGCCGCCACAGCGTGTTCCTGCTGCTGACCGACATCATGAAGGAAGGCTCTGAAATGCTGATCGTCTCCGACGATCCCGCCGTGGTCGAAAAGGCCTTCGGCGTGAAGCCCGACGGCGACAGCGTGTGGCTGCCCGGCGTGATGAGCCGCAAAAAGCAGGTCGTGCCCAACTTTGAAAAGGCCTTCAAGTAAGGTTTTTGCTCAAAGCTGATATGGGGCCGCTCCTTCGGGGGCGGCCCTTTTTGTTTGGTCAAAGCATAACGAGCTACTGTATTGGGCAGGCAAAAGCTCAGGAGCAGTCAAGGGGCTTGAGCAGGTAAAGACTGTTTGCCCTGCCGGCTGTTCCTTCCCTGTTTGAAAAAACATATCCATTGCAGCTGCTGGATGGACTCCCTGCAACTATTGTCACTGCTCCACAGAGGGAAAAGGTCCTCCTGGCTCAAATATGGATCAGTCCTTCGGGCAACAGCACAAGCATGGCACGGCAGCGGCAGCTCTGAAGCTAACCGGTTCCCATAGCCCGGTGCTCATGGACGATGTCTCAGGCAGCGGGAAAAAGATGCACAAGTACTATGAGGGCGCCGGGAGGTCGGCTATCCCTCGCCTCTTAGTGGGGCTCAGAGGAAAGAAGGCAGGCATAGCGGCAGGGAAAGGGGTACAAAGGTATTTCCCTGTATGCGTTGGGCAGCGTCATTGCCTGCCGGGAAGCGAAAAAGCGGCCTGCCCTCCCAAAAGACAGACCGCTTTTGCATATGCTTGCGGCGCAAAGAGCGGGATAACGGGCGCAGCTCCGGGCTTTTCCGGCGTCTGTGTCGTTTCGCTCCGGCCGTAGAGTTATTTATTGGGGAACAGTTCCCGGGCCTTTTCCGCGAAACGGCGGCCGAAGATCTCGAAATCGGCCTTGCATTCCTCATAATGGTTACCCACGGCATCCAGAGCCACAGGACCCAGATGGATGTAGGGCTTGCCGTGGGCAGCGCCGCCGGAATAGACCAGCATGCCCTTGACCAGCATATGAGGCAGCAGGGTCATGATGGCCACATCGGCACCGCCCTGGGCATAGTGGGCGGTGGCGAAGACCCCGCCCAGCTTGCCGGCCAGCTTGATACCGCGGGAACCTTCATCGAACCACTGCTTCATCTGCCAGCAGGTATTGGCCAGGTACGTGGGCGTCCCGAAAATGACGCCGGCGCACTGGTCGATGTAGTCGGCATCCATGGCTTCTTCCACGGAAAAGAAGCGGGTCTCGCCGCCAGCAGCAGCCAGACCGCGGGCGATGACTTCGGCCATCTCACGGGTATGGCCGGTCTTGCTGTAATAGATGATGGCAAATTTCATGTTCTGGATCTCCTTCAGGCAGCAGCCATAAACAGGTTGCCTGCCGGTTTACATCTGTCCCAGCATGCGCGGCACGAAGGTCGAAAGATCAGGGAAGATGATGATGACCACCAGGGCCAGCAGGGAGGCAAAAATCAGCGGCAGGGCCGCCTTGCTGATGCGTTCCATGCTGATGCCGCTGATATTGGCGCCTACATACAGGTTCACGGCCACGGGCGGCGTCACCTGTCCCACAGCCAGGTTGACTGTCATCATGATGCCGAACCAGACGGGGTCCCAGTTGAAGTGGGCCATGATGGGCAGCATGAAGGGCAGGAAAACGTAATAGATGGAAATGGCATCCAGCAGCATGCCCGCCAGCAGCAGGATGATGTTGATCATCAGCAGGACGACCCACTGGTTGTCCGAAACAGCCAGAAGCACGGCGGAGCCTTTTTCCACCAGGCCCACAGTGGAGGCCACCCAGGAGAAGAGGCCCGCACAGGTCACCACCAGCATGACTACGGCCGTGGCCCGGATGCTGGCCGCGAAAATCTCGACCAGGATGCTGATGCTGTTGATGGTGCGGTAGATGAACACCCCCACGAACAGGCCGTAAAAAACGGCCACGGCCGCGGCTTCCGTGGGCGTGAACACGCCGCCGTAGATGCCGCCCAGGATGACCACAGGCGTCATGACCCCCCAGAAGGCTTCTTTCAGGGCGGTACCCACGCTCTTGCCGCTGGGCTGGCCCCTGTATCCCCGCTTGCGGGAGATGATGAGCACTGCCGCCATGATGAACAGGGCCACCACGATGCCCGGCACGAAACCGGCGGCAAAGAGGGCGGGCACGGAAACATCGGCCACGCTGCCGTACACGATGAAGGCGATGCTGGGCGGGATGACGATGGCAAGGCCGGAGGTGACGGAAACGGTGGCCGCGGCAAAGGCCTTGTCATACCCGGCCCTGGCCATGCCGGGGATAAGGATAAGGCCCAGGGCCGCCACGGTGGCAGGGCCCGAACCGCTGACAGCGCCCCAGAATGTGGCCACGGCTACAGTGGCCACCGCTAGGCCGCCGGTCATGGAGCCCACAAGAGCTTCCATCAGGGCCACGATGCGCGCAGCGATGCCGGAACGCTCCATGATATAGCCGGCAAGGATGAAGAAGGGGATGGCCAGCAGGGGGAATTTGGCTATGCCGGCAAAAAAGTTGTAGGAAAGCATGCTGAAGCCCAGGTCCCATTGCCAGACGACGACCAGGGCAGAAAAGCCCAGGGCCAGCGCGATGGGCACACGCAGGATCAGCGGGATGGCAAACAGGACCAGCAGCCAGAAAGCCGGATCGTGCAGCAAGGATGTGGTTTCCACACGGGCCTCCTAATAGCTGCCGCTGCGCAGATCAGCGCAGGCACGTTGCAACATGCGAAAAATGGTCAGTACGGAAAAAAGCGGGGTGGCGATGGTATACCACCAGACAGGGACGGCCAGCGCTTCGGAAATGACTTCCAGCTCGTATTCGTCCCGTACTTCCAGCCAGCCCGTCCAGGCCAGGGCCCCGAAAAAGCCGAGGCAGAGCGCCATGGAGAGCAGATAGCAGCAAAAGCGTAGCGACTTGGGCAGGGCATCATACAGGATGCTCATGCCCAGATGGCTGCCGTCACGGAAAGAGCGGGCCGAACCGAGCAGGACGATCCAGACGAAGAAGTTGATGGTCAGCTCCTCCGTCCAGGCAAAAGAAAACGGTGTGCAGTAGCGCACGACCACATTGACAAAGGCGATGGTCACCATCACCGCCAACAGCAGCGCGCCCAGCATCTCTTCCAGGCGCGTATCCAGAAAACGCAGCATCGAATCCATCCGGTGGTTGAAAGGGGAGGGCCGGGCCCTCCCCACAAAACGAAAAAACAAAAATCAGCAAAGCCTGCCGTACGGGGATCGCTCCCTAACGGACAGAGGCCATATCCTCCTCGGCGGCCTTGACAAGGTCGGCACCGATCTTGGCGGTCCAGTCCTTGCGGACGCCTTCCGTGGCCTTGGCCAGGGCGGCGATCTGTTCGTTGCTCAGGCGAGATACCGTCATGCCGTTGGCTTCCATGACCGCGTAACAATCCGTGGTCTCGGGCAGCTTATTGATGCTCTTGAGGTAGGCCAGGGCGGAACCGTCGTCCATGCCCAGACGGGAAAGGGCCTTGCCGTACTTTTCCGTTTCGGCGGCGCATTCCAGCAGCAGCTTCTGGTCTTCAGGGCTGAAGGACTTCCAGACGCGGGGGTTAACGCCCAACATCAGGGGGTCGATGATGTAGTGCCAGTCGCAGTGGAACTTGTGGTAATCCCAGATCTTGAGCGGGATGTTGATGCCGTTGGTGGGGTTTTCCTGACCGTCCACCACGCCCTGCTGGAAGCCGGTGGTGGCTTCGCTCCAGTTCATGTTGACGGGGTTGGCACCCAGGGCACGGAAGGTTTCGATGAAGATGGGGCTGCCCACCACACGGATCTTCAGACCGCGCAGGTCTTCAGGCTTGGTGATGGGGCCCTTGGAGGTGGTCAGCTCACGGAAGCCGTTTTCGGTCCAGCCGATGATCTTGACGCCCTTCTTTTCCACAGCCTGGGTCATCATCTTGCCGGATTTGCCGGCCAGGATGGCATCCATGGCCTTGTAGCGGTCAGGCTGCACGGCCAGGAAGAAGGGCAGGGCGGGCAGGTTCAGTTCCTTGATTTGGGGAGACCAGTTGATGGTCGAGGCCAGGGCAAAGTCGATGGCGCCGTTGCGCAGCAGCAAAAATTCCGAAGTCTGCTTGCCGGCCAGCAGCTGGCTGGAGTGATAGACCTTGATGTTGATGCGGCCCTGGCTGCGCTCGCGCACCAGGTCGGCAAAGAACGTACCGGTCATGCCCCAGCCGGAGGTGGCGCCGGGCACGACGCTCAGTTTGTACTCGCTTTTGTACGGAGCTGCCGTTGCCGGCAGGGCCAGCAGACAGGCGCACACGGCCATGACTGCCCAGCGGTAGAAACCTTTCATGAAACATCCTCCTCAGGATAGAACGTCCTGCCGTGGCCACAGGTCCCCACGACACGCGGCAGCATCTCACAACAGCGGCAGAACGAAATACAGCACAGGCAAAATGACGACCAGGGCCAGGGTGGAAAAGATCCACAGCGCATTGGCCATGTCCACGTCGAGCCCGAACAGGGCCGGAGGCACCAGGGCCGTCATGGCAACGGGCATACAGGAAAGGACCGTCACGACCCGGAGCGGCAGCCCCCCGTCGATGCTGCCGAGCCCTGCCAGGGCGGCCAGCGGCACCAGCAGCAGGGGAACGCCGATGAACTTGACGATCGCCAGGGCCGCAGCCTCCCGCGCGTAGCAGGATATGCGGGAAAGACGCAGCCCGAGCCCGATGGCAAAAAGAAAAAGTACGGTGGCAAGAAGCATGGCGGCCGCAGCCACGGAGCCCAGCGGCGCGGGACGGGGAACGCCCAGCATGTTGAGGGCAAGTCCCAGCCCGAGGGCTGTCAGGATGAGCAGCAGCACAGGATCAGGCCGGAAGGAGCGCAGACGGAACGCACCTTCGCCGCCCCCGAGACGGCGTGCCACAGGAAAGGAGATCCCGAAGTAGAACATTTCTTCGCAGATCCGGAACAATGCCACGATGGCGATGGCCTTTTCTCCAAAGAACATAACGGAGACCAGGGCCCCCACCGCGCCCAGATTGGAGAAGGTCCCGCAGCAATAAAAACTGCCGGTACGCGGCGAATCCAGATGCAGGGCCCGGGCGACACGCAGGGAAAGGAGGCCGCCCCAGATCCAGGAGGCGATGCCCAGAAAGGGAAGGGCCAGCAAACGGGAATCCGGTGAGGGCAGACCCCACAGGGAAAGCATGGCCGAACAGGGAATGAGGCAGAAGACGGCGAAGGTTTGCAGGCGCTTCCGGATGCTTTCCAGCCGGGGACGAGGAATGCACAGCAGATGCTGCGCGGCATGACCCGCGGCAAGACTGAGGAAGATGAGGCAAAGGGAAAGGAGCAACCTGTCCATAAAAACGCGATCCGGATTCTGGCATCGGCGACATGAAGGCCATACATGTCATTTCTGATTCCGATGCCCCTGTCATGCTAGGCGCGGGTCTTTATCTTGTCAAAGCCTATCTGACTGCTTGGAAGATTGTCATGGAGCAGAAGGGCAGGGTAGGCTGTTCGTACGGGCTGCGCATATGGTCATCCCGGAAGATGCGTGGCCCTTTCCGGACAAGGCCGGCTCCGTCCGGGCGAAGTCCTTTCTCTTCAAGGAGATATCGATGCAGAAAAAACTGCTTGTTTTTCTTGTCCTGCTGCTGATCCTTCCTGTGGCCTGTATGGCCAGAGATTTCGACGGCTTCCGTGCCGATGTGCCCCCGGGATGGGAGGTCATGGAGGAAAAGGGCGCCATGGTGGGGTTCGTATCGCCCGACAGGGAAGCCATTGTGACCGTGACCGTGGCCTCAGCCCAGGATGTCGATCCGGCAGCCTTCGCTGCCGAGATGGCCCGGGGCCTGGGGGGGAGCGATATCATGGAAGAAGATGGTGTCTACAGCTTCGCATTCGGGGATAATGGTGTGACTGTCGTCCATGTTGCCGGTACGGATCTGCGTGTGATCTCCATCATCGGAGGACATCCTGCCCTGGAAGGGCTGATAGACAGTATCGAGTGGCGCTAATCTCCGGAAGGGGGAGCAGCCTTGCAGGATCGCATCCATTGCAAGGCAGATCTTGGTATGCACGGTCTGGCCGGTCGAAAGGATCGCAGGTACGAGGTCGCTCGTAGCGTGTGGCGGTCTTTTGAAGACTCTCTGCCAGGACAGAAAAAGGCGGACATCCGTTCGTGAAGGGATGTCCGCCTTTTATATTGTCTTCAGCGGAAAGGGAGCGAGAGGCGTGGACATCCTGTCCGGCAGTGCCCGGGGCCTCTCGTCGGACCTATTTTTTAGTGGCCCTGTCTGGCCGTCAGCGCCCCCCGGTGCGTCCACCAGTGGATCATGCCGACGAACAGAGCACCGCCAGCGATATTGCCCAGGGTGACGGGGATGAGGTTGTGGATGGCAAAGTTGCCCCAGGTCAGACTGGCCAGCGCCTCGGCGGACAGGCCCGAAGCCTTGGCAAAAAGTTCGTTGCCTGCGGCCATGATGCCCGCCGGGATGTAATACATGTTGGCGACACTGTGCTCGAAGCCGGAGGTGATGAACAGCCAGATGGGGAAGAAGATGCCCAGCATCTTGCCGGTCTGGCTGCGGGCGCTCCAGCAGAACCAGACCGCCAGACAGACCAGCCAGTTGCACATCAGTCCCAGGTAGAAGGCGGGCAGAAAGTCCAGGGCGACCTTGCTGGCGGCGATGCGCAGGGTCACACCGCCAAGCATCCCGGCGCCGCTGGCGAGCTGGCCGGACGTGACGATCATGTGGGCAAGGAAGAGGCTGCCCAAAAAATTGCCGATGTAGACGAACAGCCAGTTGCGCAGCATGGCTGCCAGGGTGATGCGTTTTTCCGCAAGGGCCATGCACATGAGCGTATTGCCGGTGAAGAGTTCCGCCCCCGTCAGCATGACCAGCATCAGGCCCACGGGAAAGATGGTGCCTGCCAGACATTTGCCCAGACCGTAGGTCTCCGGCCGGGCGAGCAGGTTGAAGGCGGCCATGTTGGAACCTTCCGCAGCAAAGGCGATGAAGGCCCCGGCCCAGAAGGCGAGCACGATCTGACGCACCCAGCCGGCTTTGGCCTTTTTCTCTCCCATGGCTATCCCAAAGGCCACGGTTTCCGGTTGACTCAGCATAAGCGCATCCATGGTTCCTCCCGGGGATTGTGCTCTTCTGTACAGGGCAAAAAAAGATTGCCCGGTGAAAACACCAAGCAATCCTTGTTTCGCGTTTTTCCCTGATTGTCAACAGGTTGCGGAGGATAGAGCGTCAATCATCCTGTGGACCGGAGGCGCTGTCCCCCTGAGGGATGCCGTCCGCGATGTCGGCAAGGATGGCCATGACGGCGGCCGCCACCCGACGGGAAGCCTGACCGCTGGTCCCGGGCAGACCCGGATGCGGACAGGGCTGGAGTACGGTTTCTCCGGCGGCGGCCAGGTCTGCGGCAGAGGTGCAGGCGATATGCCAGCCGTTCTGCACGGCGGCCGACCCGGACGGTACCGGAGGAAGCAGCAGGGCACGCTTGCCGGCATACAGGGCCTCCCGCTGCAGGGCAGGCGAGTCCGTCACGACGAAGGTGCTGGCGCATACAAGGGACAGGAAGGCGATGTGCGTCAGAGGCGGCAGGATGCGGATACCGTCCGGGATCTGCTGCTCCCGCTCCTGGAAACAGGCAAGGGCGGACGGATGCTGCACCAGGAGGACGGGACGCTCCTGCCGGGCGTGCAGGGCCTGCAATCCTTCCAGCAGGGAGCGGACGCCGTCGGGGCTGCGGAGGGCCGCCGGCCGGGAAAGATAGCAAAGGATGAATTCCCCGAAGGTCGCTCCATGACGCTCTGCCTCCTCAAAGGGCCGCAGGCGGGGGCGGTCCTGCTCGAACAGGTCATAGAGGGTATCGCCTGTGACGCAGGTCCCCCGTTCCATCTGCCGGGCATGCAGATCCTGTTCATCGGCAGGATCGAGACAGCAGAGCAGACTGGACAGGCGGTCCGTGAGCCCGGCATGCCGCCCTTCAGGGCTGCCCATGTCTTCCGGGCATTGCCCGGCGCCCACATGGATGACCGGGATACCGTGTTCCGCTGCGGCCAGAGCCGCGGCCAGCGTCGTGACGGAATGGCCGTAGACAAGCACCGCGGCCGGGGCTTCCCGGTGCAGCAGCAGACTGGCGCTGCCCATGATGTGGGCCAGCAGGCTCGCATCGGAAAGGGAGGCCGGGGCCGGGCCCAGCCGGTGGCAGGGCGTGACGCCATAGTCGTCGAGCAGGGGAGCCCAGAGGGCGTGATCCCCTCTTTCAGAAGAAAGGACGAGGCGGGGCTCCCAGGCACGGAAACTCCGTACCGTACGTTCTACGGGGATATGCTGCAGCAGCTGGGAGCGGCTGCCGACAAAGACCAGGACGCGCATGCTCATGACAGGCCTCCTGCATCACGAAAGCCGGTGGGGACGGCGCAAGCGGGCCCACACGCTGCTGAGGGCGAACCAGACGCAGGCCACAAGGATCATGGTGGCGCCGCTGGCCGTGGACATCCATTCCTGTGCCGAGAGCAGCAGACCGGCTACCCCGGACGTGACGGCCACGACCTGGGCCCACCAGAACATGCCGCCCGCCGTCTGGGCAAAGTTGCGGCCTGCCGCCGCCGGGACGATGAGCATGGCCGTGACCAGCAGCACGCCCACGGTCCAGACGCAAAACATGACGACCAGGGCCAGCAGACCGGAAAAGGCGTATTGCCACAGGCAGACATTGATGCCGTGGACACGCGCCATGACAGGATTGAGGGCGATATAGAGCAGACGGTTGTAACCGATGATCTGAAAGATCAGCAGGGCGACGAACAGAACGGCCAGACAAACGATCTCGCCCTGGCTCACGGTCAGCACGTCACCGTAAAGGAATTGCTGCATGGTGCGGGCCATGCCCGGCTGGCGGCTGACAACGGCCAGACCGAAAGCCACGACGGCCGAAAAGACGATGCCGATGACCGTATCCGAGGAAAGGGCGCTGCCCCGGCGTACGGCCATGACGGCCAGACCCACCAGCACGCCGAACGCAGGCATGGACCAGTGCGGGTCAATCGAGAGCAGCAGGCCCAAAGCCACACCGGCAAAGGCCGAATGCCCGATGGCATCGGAAAAGAAGGCCATGCGGAAGGAGATGACCTCCACTCCCAAGGCGGCTGTCATGGGGGTGAGCAGCAGGACGGCCAGCAGGGCCTGCTGCATGAAGCTCAGCTTGAGGCAGTCCAGCGGCAGCAGGGAAAGCATATGGCAGATGGAGGAGATATCAGGCATGACGCTGCCCCTTGTCTTCCCTGCCCGCAGGGGCCATGCGCAGGGCGTGGCACAGGGCGCCGCACTTGTTGCAGGCGGCTTCAGGGTGTTCGCACTGGTTGGGGTAAAGATGGATGGGCACGCCGAACAGCTTCATCAGGGTAGGGGCCAGCAGGGTCTGCTGGGGCGGCCCCTGGGCAATGACCTTTTTGTTCAGCCCGATGACGTGATCGGCGTAATGGGCCGCCAGAGGCAGGTTGTGGGTCACCATGAGCTGGGTAAAGCCCTGTTGCTGCCGGGCATTGTCGAGGACCTCCCAGAAAAGGCGTTCCCCCTGAAAGTCCACTCCCGCCGCAGGTTCGTCCAGCAGCAGGATCTCGGGCTCACGGGCCAGGGCTGCGGCCAGCAAAACACGGCGCAGCTCCCCGCCGGAAAGGTCGCTCATGCGACGGCGGATGAGGTGTTCCGCATGCACGGGCGCCAGAGCCGCACGGGCGCGCCGGGAAGCACTGCCCTTGATGCCGAGCCAGAGGGGACGACGCTGGTGCCCCAGGGAAAGGAATTCGGCCACGGTCAGGGGCAGGGCGCTGTCCATCTGCAGGTTTTGCGGCACATAGGCCAGGCGGGGTCTCCGGCCGCTTTTCCCCTGCATGCGGATCTCGCCGGTATAGGCGATCTCGTTGATGATGCAGTGCAGCAGGGTGCTTTTTCCCGCGCCATTGGGGCCGACCAGGACCGTGCTGCTCCCCTGGGGGACGGCAGCCGATATGTCCTGCAGGATGTGGAGATCCCTGCGGCGGACATCCACATGGGCGATGTCGATGGCCGCAGGCTGATTAGTGAGAGAGGGCATTTTCGAGGATCTGGCAGTTGTTGCGCATCTGCTGTTCAAAATGGTTCACAGGAGTATTTTCCGGCCCCGAAGCCATGGAATCCAGCTGGATGACGGGGATGCCCGTCTCGGCGGCCAGGGTCTCCAGAGGACGGGGCGAGAACTGGGGCTCGCCTATGAGCAGGGCGGGCCGCTCTTTCTTGATGTGCTCGATGCATTCCAGCAACCGGGCGGCAGAGGGGGCCTGCTCTTCGTTCTCCTGCAAAACGTCCATGACCTTCAGGCCTGCGGAACGCATCATGTACGCCAGGGAATCGTGTTGCAGCAGCACGCAGGCACCGGGATGGGCGGCCCCCAGGGCGGCAAGCCGGTTTTCCAGATCCAGCAGGCCCTTTTGCAGGGCAGCGGCATTGCGCCGGACGGTTTCCGCCTGTTCCGGGCAGGCACGGATCAGGGCCTCGGCCATGGTCCCGGCCATCTGGGCCGCAGCAGCAGGGGAAGTGAAGACATGCGGGTTGTCATCGTGATGATGATCGTGCCCTTCTTCCTCATGGTCGGAGCGGCCGGCAAGCAGGGCGATGCCCTGGCTGCAGTCGGCTTTGCGGGCTTCGGCCTGGGCCAGGGCCGGGGCGAAAGCTGCCTCCAGTCCAAGGCCGTTCATCAGGATCACGTCCGCAGTCGCCACCTTGGTCAGGTCGGCCGGGGTCGGCGCGTAATCATGCGGGCAGCCGGTGGCGGCAGGGATCAACAGGTCGAGCCGGATATTTTCCAGACCGGCCACCAGAGGACGGGCCAGCTGCCAGACGGGGTAGGTTGTTGCCAGGACATGGACGGGTCGTGAGGCCGCCTGCAGGGACAGGGGCAGCAGCGACAGGAGGGCCAGGATCAGGAGGCTTGCAGCCGTTCGAGAGCTGCATCGGGGAGCGATTGCGAGCATAGGATGAATCCGAAAATAATTTTCAAAAAACTTAGTAAAGAACTCGGCTGTCTGTCAACCACAGACTTGCCAGCCTCTCCGGCGGGCATTATGCTGGCAGGAAGACGTCTTGGCAAGGCCTTTTGTGGCCGCCAGTGGCAGGAGGGAGCGTGGTACGGATCGCCGGTGTCGTTTTGGCGGGGGGGCGTTCCCGGCGTATGGGCCGGGACAAGAGCCTGTTGCGGCTGGGAGGGGATACCGCTCCGACCCTGCTTGAACGGAGCGTCGCCCTGCTGCGGCCGCTGTGTGAACAGGTCTGGGTCTCGTGCCGTGCCGGGCAGACGTATGCCCGGCAGAATTGTGTGCCGGATCTTCTGCCGGCTTCCGGCCCCATCTGCGGCGTCCATGCGGCTCTGGTCCGTGCCCGCGCGGAAGGTATCCCTGCGGTGCTGGCACTTTCGTGCGACCTGCCGCTCATGCATACGGGCATGTTGCGACGTCTGGTCGCAGCATTTGCCGCCTCTCCCCGCCAGTCCCTGATGACGGCCTTCATGGCGCCCAATGGCTGGACGGAATCCCTGGCCGCCATCTACCGGGTGGAGGCCGCCCCTTTTCTGGAAGCTGCTGTGGCCCGAGGGCATCTCAAGATGCGGGAAGCCGTGCCCCTCGAACTGCAATGCTTCGAAAAGTACGGGGTGGAAGACGCCCGTGCTTTTTTCAATGTCAACACACCGCAGGATCTGCAGCAGGCAGCAACCGCCCTGGGGGGGACCATAGCGCAGGAGACGGGTGAGAAATTTGCCGAAATCCCTGACCGGGCTTGAATCTGCGGCCTGCTTGGGATATTATGCACAATATCCTGCAAATCGTTTTCCCGGCCTTCTGTAAAACGGCTGATCCTGCCGTCCCTTGTTTTTTCGGACGAGGAAGAGAATGTTTTTAAGCAAATTTTTCAAACGGTTTACCAGCGATAAAAAAGGCAGCTCCGCCTCGGACGGCAGCCCGGAACATACGTTTGCCGTCCGGCATCATCGCTTCAAACTGTTTTTGACGGCCTGGAACAAATTCCAGGAGAACATGACCTCACTGGAATATACCCTGTGCTGTGACCATCCCTTTGGCCTGCACAGGGTCCGGGCCCTGTGCACCAGCGTGGCCACGCAGGTGTACCAGTGCATCCAGCATCTCGAACGCCTCAATCCTTCCCAGTGCAAGGCCCTGTACGAACGCTTCGACCATTTGCAGACAGCGGTTGCCAGTGAGGTCTACCCGCATGTGCAATTACTGGAGGGACCGTACATCATCCCGCTGGAAGAGGCGGGCCGTGCAGCGGAGGCCCATCTGGCCGACAAATCCACGGCCCGTCTTGGCGAGCTGCGCCGTCAGAGCCCCGATGTGGTCCCTGACGGTTTCGTGGTGACGGCCGCCGGCTGCATGAGCCTGTTTGCCGGTACAGGGATGCTGGAAGAGATGAACCGGCGCATCCAGGCCGCAGGGGGTTACCTCCCCGAGACCTTGCAGGATCTTTCGGAAAGCCTGAGCGAACTGACGGAAAGCACGCCGTTACCGGACAGGCTGGTGGAAGAATTTTGTGCCGCGCTGGCGGAGCTGCGCAAAAAATGTCCGGGCGAGATGCGCCTGCTGTTCAAAGGGCGTTTGTGGCCCTGCATGGATGACGGCGAGGACACGCCGGGCACGGATCCCGGGCTGCTGGTCTGGGGCCCCACAGTCTCCCTGCATGCCTCCGATATGGATATCCTGGCTTCCCTGCATACGACGCTGGCCCGCAAGCAGCAGGCCCAGGCCCTGGTTTACCGGCGTGCCCGCGGCCTGATGGAAGCCAATGCCCGTATCTGCATCACCTGCCTTGCCGTGGAGGAGGACAGCTTTGGCGGCATGGCCCATACGGCCAACCCCATCGACCTGAAGGGCGGTAACGTCCATATCTATTTCTGTAACGGGCTGCCGCAGGACATGGAATACTCGCTGGTGCCCGTCAACGTGATGCATGTTTCCCGGACCCCGCCGTACAAAGTCAGCGCCCGATGTATGCATGACGCCGAGGACGGCAGTTCCTTTTCCGATCAGGCCGCCGCTGATGTGGCGGCCCTGGCCATGGAGCTGGAAAATATGTCCGGCTGTCCCCAGTCCATGGTCTGGCTGCGCACGCCGTCCGGCCGGACGCAGGTGCTCATGGCGCGCCCCATGGTCATCAAGGCCCGGACCCAGGAAGAGCGTGAAGACGAGGCCGAGTCCCGCGCGGATGACAACCTGCCCGCGCCCCTGCTGACCGGCGGCGTCACCACCAGCCGCGGCAGGGCCTGCGGCCCGGTGGTCATCGCCCGTTCCTGGTCTGATGTCCTGGATTTTCCTGACGGCGGCATCCTGGTGGTGCAGCGCGATCTGTACCAGTGGGCTTCGCTGGTGGACCGTGCCGGGGCCATCATCGCCGAGGACGGCCTGCTGGGCTCGCGCCTGTTCTCCCTGGCCCGCGAGTTCGGCATCCCGGCCATGTTCGGCCTGGCCGGAGCCATGGAAAAGCTGACCCCGGGCGACAAGGTGACGGTCTGCACGGAGATGGGCTGTGTCTTCACCGGCCAGCTGGACGAGCTGCTGGCCCAGGCCCGTCCGCCCCGCGACTATCTGCCCGGCAGCCCCGTGTACCGGGTGCTGCAGCATGCGGCGGAACATATCCTTCCCCTGACCATCGACGTGGACAGCGTGGACTTCAAGGCGGCCAACTGCCAGACCTATCACGATATCGCCCGCTACTGCCATGAAAAGGCCGTCAGCGCCATGTTCACCCTGGGGTCCGACAAACAGTACGCGGCCCAGCGCATCAAGCAGCTGCGGGACAAGGTCCTCAAACAGTTCTGGGTCGTGAACCTCAATGACGGCTTCGGCAAGGTCCAGCCCGGCCCGGTCATCGACGTGGAGGACATCACCTCCATCCCCATGCAGGCTATCTGGCACGGCATGAACGCCTATCCCTGGCAGGGGCCCCCGCCGGTGGACGGCAAGGGCTTCCTTTCCGTGCTGTTCGAGGCCACGGCCAATCCCAATCTGGATCCGGCGGCACAGACGGCCTACTTTACGGAAAAGAACTATTTCATGGTTTCGCGCGACTATTGCAGCCTGCATTCGCGCTTCGGCTTCCATTTCGTCTCCGTCGAAGCCCGGCTGGGGGACCGTACGCCGGAAAATTACGTGGCCTTCCAGCTGCGCGGCGGGGCGGCCAATATCGAGCGCCGCATCCTGCGGGTGCGCTTCGTGGCCGATCTGCTGTGGGAATTCGGCCTGACGCCGGTGGTCCGCAATGACGCCGTGACAGCGCGCCTTGAAGGCATGGATATGGAAGAAGGCCAGTGCCTGCTGGCTGTGGCAGGCTATCTGACCATCCATACCCGCCAGCTGGACATGATCATGCAGGACAGCGCCAAGGTGGCGGCGACCCGCAAGACCATGCTGAACCATTGCCGTATCTTGCTGACTGGTGGAGACCTTTCCCAGATTTCAGCCAAGGAGGAGTAGATGCCTTCCACACGGGAATACAGACGCATCTTCCGCCGTCTGTTCGTCACGCATCTGGGGCTTGCCCTTTTGCCGCTGGTGGCACTGGGGATCTTCAGCATAGACCGCATCAATTCCATCTATGATGAAAAGATCTCTGCCGGTATCGAAGCCGTTTGCAGCAGTAAACACCGGGCGCTGGATACCTTTTTGCATGAGCGCGTTTCCCAGATAAAAACGCTGGCCTTTACGCATGACCTTGCCGAATTGCGGGATCCCGACCGTCTGAGCCGTATCTTTACGGTCATGCAGCAGAGCGGGCGCTCCTTCGTGGACCTTGGCATCATCGGCATGGACGGCCGCCACATCTCCTATGTGGGGCCGTTCGACCTGCGTGATGCCAACTACGTCAATGCGCCCTGGTTCTCCGAGGTTCTGCGCAAGGGCGTTTTCGTCAGCGACGTGTTCATGGGCTTCCGCAATGTGCCGCATTTCATCATCGCCGTCCTGCGTCATGAAGGGGGCGAGAGCTTCATCATGCGTGCCACCATCGACATGGAAGCCATCAACAGCCTGCTGCAGCGCGTGTACTCCGGGGAGCGCAGTGACGCCTTTTTGATCAACGAGCAGGGCGTGCTGCAGACCGATTCCCGCGATTACGGCCGCATCCTGGAACACTTTGATGTCACCTTGCCCAACGTGCTGCGTCAGGGCATCGCCCTTGTGCCCCTGCCGTCCCAGCCGGGAGACAGCGGCAGCAAGGAGCCTTTGGCGGCCATGATGCATCTGGATTCCATGCCCTGGCTGCTGGTGGTGGTGGACGATGTGCGGGAAAGCCTGGCTCCGCTGCACCGCCTGCGCATCTATATCCTGCTTTTCGTGGGACTGGGTGCCGTGCTGGTCACGGTGGGTGCCTTCCTGGGGACGCGCTACATCGTCTCGTGTCTGACGGCCGCCGACCGCAAGCAGGCCCATATCGACGCCCGCATGCTGCAATCCAGCAAGATGGCGGCTCTCGGAAAGATGGCCGCAGGCGTGGCCCATGAGGTCAACAATCCTCTCATGCTGATCCAGGAGAACGCTGGCTGGATCCGTGACCTGCTGCAGGACGAGAACCCCAAGAACATGGTCAATTACGACGAGATCATGGAGAGCACGGACAAGATCGAAAAGCACGTGCAGCGTGCCAAGGGGATCACGCAGCGCATGCTGGGCTTTGGCCGGCGCATGAATCCCGGCCGCTCGGAGATCATGGTCAACGTTCTGGTGGATCAGGCGACGGAGTTCCTCAAGACCGAGGCCCGCGGCCGCAATATCACCATCGAAAAGGACTTTTCCGCCGATGTGCCGGTCATCCTTTCCGATTCGGCCCAGCTGGAGCAGGTGTTCATCAACATCATCGACAATGCCATCGACGCCATAGGCAAGAATGGCTCCATCGCCGTGCGCACCGAACCCTGGGAAGATGGCGCACGCATCTACTTCAAGGATACGGGGCCGGGCATGGACGAAGAGACCATGCAGCGCATCTTCGATCCTTTCTTCACCACAAAGGCAGTGGGCGAGGGTACAGGGCTTGGCCTGGCCATCTGCTTTACGATTCTGGAAAAGCTTGGTGGCCGTATAGAGGTCAGCAGCGTTGTGGGGCAGGGGACGACATTCTGCATCAGCCTGCCCGCGGAACCGCCGAGCCAACCCCTTGAAACCAGCGAAGACGCTTAGGAGAATGCCATGCACGCACTCTTTGTTGATGATGAAGTGGAATTCCTGCAGCTGATGGAAAAACGTCTGTCCCGCCGCGGCATGACCATCGTGACGGCTCCTGACGGGCAGAGCGCGCTGGATATCGTCACGGAGGCCATGAAGCAGCCCGAGACCATGTTCCAGGTGGTGGTCATGGACGTGCGCATGCCCGGCATGGATGGGCTGGAAACGCTGCGCCACATGAAGAAGATCGCCCCCAAACTGCCTGTGCTGCTGCTGACGGGCCATGCCTCCCTTGGTGTGGCCGTGCAGGGCATGGATCTGGGGGCTTACGACTATATGCTGAAGCCCGTGGCCATCAACGAGCTGATCATCAAGATGGAGGAGGCGGTTCGCGCCGCTGCGTGATATGTCCATATTCACACGATTGCGACACTTGCTGGGCGGGCAGAAAGAGCTGAGCCCCGAGGATCTGGCACGCGAGGAAGAGCTGAAAAAGCAGCTCCGCGAACGTTGTGCCCGGTTCCGTCGCCTGCTGTCCTCCAACAAGAACGCGCTCGAGATCATGAGCGAAGTGGAAGAGGCCCTGGCCGGTTCGCGACCCTTCGGCATGAGCTATGTTCGCGGTGCCGGTACGCGGGCGGCAACGGCCGTGTACCAGATGGTACGCGAGCTCAACGCGCTTTCCGACAACCAGTACGAAAATCTGCAGACCGCTTTCAATGATGTCAGCGGCCGCATCACCGACGTGCTGGAGCGGAAGAGCCTGGTCACGGACGGCCCCCTGCTGCTGCCCCTGACGGACATCCGTCTGGGGGACATGCCGCAGGTCGGCGGCAAGATGGCCAATCTTGGCGAAGTCTCCGCCAATGTGGGGCTGGCCGTGCCTGACGGTTTTGCCGTGACGGTCAACGCCTATCATGCCTTCATGGAATACAACGGGCTGCGTGACGAGATCTCCCGTCGCATCCAGAGCGCGGACATGGACAGCATGGACGATCTGTTCAGCCTGTCGGCCGCATTGCAGCAGTGCATCCTCAACGCGCCCTTGCCGCCGCAGCTGGAGCAGGCCATCGAAGAGGCCGTGGCGGGCATGGTGGAACGTTGCGGCAGCGAGCTGCGCCTTGCCCTGCGCAGCAGCGCCGTGGGCGAAGATGCTCTGGGCGTGACCTTTGCGGGTCAGTACAGGTCGGAATTGAATGTCCTGCCCGAAGAAGCCTGCGAAGTCTGGAAGGAGATCGTGGCCAGCAAGTACGCGGTCACGGCCATGAGCTACCGTTTCCAGCGCGGCATCCCGGATGAGGCTGCGCCCATGAGTGTGGGCGTGCTCAGCATGGTGCAGGCGCTGGCCGGCGGTGTGGCCTACAGCCGCGACCCCGTGGCCAGCCGGCAGGGAAGGGGACAGGTGACGCTCAATGCCGTTCCCGGGCTGCCCCAGGCTGTGGTGGACGGGGCCGTCACGCCGGACGTGTTCGCTTTCAGTCGCCAGAATCCGCCGGAACTGCTTGAAAAGCATATCGCCTACAAGGCGTTCCGCCTGGATTGCGCTCCCGAGGCGGCGCAGGGCGTCAGCCGTTCCGATCTGGAAGGCGAGGCGGCTGTCCGTCCCAGTCTGACGGATGCCCAGGCCCGCGAGCTGGCGCAGGTGGCCCTGGCGCTGGAAGAATTCTACAACGAGCCGCAGGATGTGGAATGGGCGCTGGAACCCTATGAGGGCAACACGCGTATCGTGGTCCTGCAAAGCCGTCCGCTATTCGAGAGCGCGCCCGACCAGGTGGAGGAAGCCCCGGCGGCAGTGGCCGGAGAAGAAGACCCCGGCGATCTGCCCGTCCTGGCACAGGGCGGTATGGCCGTCAGCTCCGGGGTGGCTGTGGGACCTGTTTTCGTGGCCCGCAAAGATGCGGACATGCTTTCTTTCCCGCGAGGCGGCATACTGGTCATCGAACGGGCGCAGCCCCGCTGGGCCACGCTGCTTTCACGGGCTGCGGGCCTGATCAGCGAAACGGGCGGCATGGCCGGGCATCTGGCCTCTGTGGCACGGGAATACAAGCTCCCGGCCCTGTTCAGTCTGAAGGATGCCAGCCATCTGCTGGAAAATGCCGGTGAGGTCACGCTGCTGGCCGACCGGGGCACGGTACTGGCCGGGAGCCATCCCGAATTGATCCCGGCAGGAGCGACGCCCCCCAACCTTATGGCCGGGAGCCCCGTCTATCAGCGCCTCAAGGAACTGGCGGCCCTGATGACGCCCCTGCATCTGCTGGACCCGGATTCACCGGATTTCTCGCCGGCCAATTGCACCAGCCTGCACGACATCACCCGCTTCTGCCATGAAAAGGCCGTGGGGCTGATGTTCGACAGCGAGGCGGCCCTCAACCGCAACATGGGCAAGCAGCTCAAGGTGGGCGTCAAGCTGCAATACTGGGTCATCGACATGGATGACGGCTTCAAGCGCAGCGTCAACGGACCGCTGGTTGAGCTGGGGGACATCGCCTGCAAACCCATGCTGGCCCTGTGGAACGGCATGGTGGCCGTGCCCTGGGCCGGGCCGCCGGCGACCAGCGCCTCTGGCTTCATGAGCGTCGTGTTCGAGAGCACCATGAACCGGGAGCTGGAAAGTACGGCGCCTACGGCCATGGCTGACAAGAACTTCTTCATCATCGCCTCGCGCTATATGATCCTGCAGGCCCGGTACGGGTACCATTTCTGCACGGTGGAATGTCTTGCGGGCGAGGATGAGCACGAGAACTTCGTCAGCTTCCAGTTCAAGGGCGGGGCAGCGGACGTCAGCCGCCGCATCCTGCGTGCCAGGATGCTGGCCGACCTGCTGGAGAGCCACGGCTTCCGTGTGGACATCAAGAACGATTCCATGTTTGCCGTGGCGGAAGCGTACAACGCCGAAGAGACCCTGCGCCGGACGCGCCTGATCGGCTATCTGCTGATCCACAGCCGTCAGGTGGACATGATCATGAAGGATACCGTACGTGCCGCGGCCCTCAAGGAAAAGCTGGCCGGAGACATGGCAACGCTGATGGCAAAGCCCTTGCAATTCAGCTGATCGGCGGCTGCGGTTGACACGCGTACGGCGTTATATTAGAAGACGGCATGCCTTTTCCGCTCTGGAAAAGGCAGCTTGGGCAGTTAGCTCAGCTGGTTGAGCACCGCCCTTACAAGGCGGGGGCCACAGGTTCAAGTCCTGTACTGCCCACCAAGGAAATCAAGGGGTTACGGATTTATCCGTAACCCCTTTTTCTTTTGTCCCAACACCATTCCCAACACGCACGCGAAAAAATAGAATAAGTTTGCGGCTGTAACGCGTCAGATAATTTTGTGTACAGCGTCATGTAGTTTTGGTATGAGAAAATGGGAGACCCTGCCCGCATATCGAATATAGAAAACGTGCCTCAGCAGCATTGCCGGGCACGTTTTTTCATAGGCAATTATCCTTCGATGAGCCACCCGGCGAAGTCTCCAAAGCGGAAGACTTCCACGGCGTCCTCCCCTAGCTCTCCAGGGTAAAGAGGGCGCTGTATGCCGGAGAGGGCAAGCTCTTTTTTCACCACTGCCCCGGGTTCCGCCCCCTGATCCAGCTTGGACGCCCAGGTCAGTCTTGCCAGTACCGTAGCCGGATAGCCGCCGGGCGGCACCAGCTTGTCAAAGATGATGATTGCCCCGCCGGGCCGTAGCTGTTGCCGCAGACGAGTCAGCAACTTCCTTCGGGCGGGGACAGCCAGGAACATCAGTGCCAGAAATGCCACCGCCACATCGAAGGGTTTGTAGTCAAACCGGGTTATGTCGGCCCGCAGCGCCCGGCCTGGAATAAGTTTGCGGCGCTATTGGCAGCAATTTGCGCGCGTATTGGCAGCAGAAAAGCAAAAAGCAAGGCGGGAGAAATCCCGCCTTTTTTTGTTAGTCCGGTTGTCGTTTGGGGTATGGAAGTATCGGCATACGCAGGCGCTTTGATCCAGTCCGTTTTCAGGAAGCGGACGTAGCGGAACTGCCGCAGCTTATGCAGTTTTGCCCGTTCTAGGTTGGCCCGCAGGTATGCACCACGCTTGCCGCTCTTGAGGTGGGCCGTTACCAGCAATTTGTGGTAGACCTCGCCGTCCAGCTCGTAGAACGGGCTTTCATGGAATCCCAGGTACAGAAAGCTGCACGCCTGATAGACCACGCCCAGGCCCTGGCAGCGTTCGTCCGCATAGGATTGTACCCAGGCCACGGACGGGCAGGCGCGACGGATGTACTTCAAAGCATAGCTGATGGCCCGGCTTTCGCTGTTGCGCGGGGCATCGTCCGACAGCCACATCCTGTTGAGCTCCATATATTGGCCCTGCACGGTTCCCTCTACTACTTTACCGGCTCTGGCAGGATTGAGGGCATAGCCCCATTGCAGGACGCCCTCGAACGCGCCTTCGCGGAAGACGCCCAGGTGCAGGTAGCTGTTATTGACCACGCGGTGACTATAATGGTGCTCGATGATGACGGCGCGGGCCGTGGCACAGGGAATCTGGGCCACATAGAAATCAGCCGTGCCGAAGCCCTGCGGCCCTGTTTCCCCCATGATGTAGCCGGGCGGCCCGGCCAGGGGCGGCAGCCAGTCGCTCAGGACCGGCGGATGGTATGGTCTGCGTTTTGCGGCCACAGTGCCTCCACAGGAGAGGCTCCACGGCCTGCATGATCGGGGCGCGTGGCCCGCAGGATGTGATATGCCCCGCAGCGGGGGCATTTATGCTCAAGTGATGCTTCAACTATCCAGCCTCTGGCCAACAGTTTGCCGCAATGGCGGCAGCGAATCTCGGTAATAGTCTCCATCTCTAACGGTTATGGGTTGCGCCCCGGTGTCCGCCCTGATAGGCTGTTGCGCGCTCGTCCCGAGCACTACAGTCGGCGGATACTCCGCACGGGATTCCCCTTCCCGTGTGGGGCCGTGGCGGGCTTGTCAGGCCCGTCGGTGGGGGCGCTGCGACGCCCCCGCCACTGTCAAATCTTGTCCAGCCGCAGGCCGGGTGCGGCGTTGACCGCTTTTTTCCGCAGCCTGTAGCGCGTGTGCTGATAGACGCGCAGCAGCATGGTCGGGTCAGCATGGCCCATGACCTCCGCCACCGCTTTCACGTCCGCGCCATGTTCCAGAGCCTCAGTGGGCATGGCGTGGCGCAGGCTGTAGGGCGTTATGCGCCGCGTGATGCCCGCCGCCTTGCGGGCTTGGTGCCACGCATGGCCTATGCATCGCACCGGCCGTCCCTGCCAGTGAATAACCCACGGACAGGCCCGCTTTTCGTCTTCCTCTCTCCACTCCCGCAACAGGGGCAGGATGTCGTCCCGGATGGGGACGATCCTGCTGTCGTCCTTCGCGCCCTTGGCCGCATTAGGCATCCTCATGTAGCCCGCTTCCAGTTCCACGTCCCCCCAGGTGAGACGGAAAAGCTCGCTGGGGCCTATGCGCGGCCCGGCCGCCATACCCAGGACGATCACGCGCCGGATATGCGGTGCGGCCATTTTGTACATGCGCGTGGCTTCGGCCCGCGTGGGCGGATCGATGCGCCGAGCCCTGGGACGATGCAGCCGGAAGCCCGCCAGAGGTGACGCGGGCAGGCGGCCCGTCTCCACGGCCCAGGCCAGGACGGTACGCCACAGACGGACGCGGTGGTGCGCTGTGGTGGCCATGACGCCGCGCTCCTTCTGGGCGGCCAAAAAGGCCTGCATCTGGGCCGCCCCCACCCGGCGGGCCTGCCAGCCCCCGAACAGGGCCAGCAGCTGGTTGAGATGGTGCCGGGTACTGGTGCGGGTCACATCCCGCGTGATCTGGTGAGCCAGATAGTCCTCTGCCAGTTGGCGGGCCGTCATAGTGGTCCGTTTGTGTTTTGTTGCCATATGGCCTCCTTGTGGGAGGCCATTGCATCAAAATGCGTATACCTCGGCCAGTGAGGCGGGGAATGGGCGCGGGAAAAGCGCGTCATGGATGGCGTGCATCATGGCACGGGCAGCACGTTGGGGAGGCAGATCGCCTGTCCCCGTCCCCATGCCGGGGATGGCCAGACTATTCAGGCCAGCCAGCAGGGCGCAACGCACGGCGGCCCGTGTGGCCAGATAGACTGGCTCTGCCGTCTCTAGAGCGCGCGGCACGCGCATGGTAGGAGCGCAGATGCACCAGGGGATGGGCGGATAACCTGTCTCAACCTGCAATGCCTGCCCCACCAACAACTCGCCGTCGGCCTTTTCCCGAATCATCCGTTGCAGGCGTTGCTGGAGTTGCGGGCCGAAATACTGCGTATAGAGAGCATCCAGTCCCCCGTCCATGAATCCGAACGAATTTGCGGGGCTGGTGACAGCATCCACCTTCACGTGGATGATGCTTTCCCGCAAGACCTCTACACTTCCCTCCAGTTTTTGGGGCAGATATCGCCGCCAGGCATCCACTATGTCCGGCTGTACGTCGCACAGCGTGATTAGCATCCTGCCCCCCTTACGCCTTCACCCAGGTGGGAATTTCCGGCCACGGCGTCTCCTCTCCGCCACCATCCCAGGGCGCTCCCTCCTGCGAGGGCAGATCGCGCAGGGACTGACGGTAGACCTGCACGACGGTACGCTGGTTCTCGGAGAGGGGATAGTCGGCCATCAGCAGATAATCGGTCTCAGCCAGGCGCCGGTCACGTTCCGCGCGCAGGCGCTCGAACCGGCTTCCCTCACTGTTGAACTCAGCCAGACGGGCGGCCTCTGCCTCGGTGGCGGCCTGCTCCAGACGGGCTTTTTCGGCCTGCCAGAGTTCCACGAACGGCGCGACCTGGCCGTCATAGTCGGCGGCCTCCAACGGCTGGTTGGGACCGTACTCCCACTCGATGTGGCCACACTCCCCGTCCCACTGGAGTGCGTGTATCCCGTCCAGAGACGGATAGTCGAAGCACAGGGCGTGCCCATCCACGATGATAAGGCGGTCATCAGGAACAACGGTTACTTTGGGCATATCAAAATATCCTTGTTTTATACCGCATTGCGGCGGTTAAAAATGTCTGTCCGGCACTGTCGGGGACACGACGCTGACGGAAGCACAGCTGGCCAGTCATAAACATACAGTACGAGGTACGGGGAATGCCTCTGGCGGTTTTGGTGGCGGGGGAACTGGTATCTGGGAGGCGACAGCAACCACCAGTGCCGTCGGTGGCTCTCAACCCCATACGCACACGCTGGATGGAGCATCTGGGGAGGCGCGTCCTCCCTGCCGCCGTACTATGTTCTGTCGTACGTCATGCGATGCGCATGATCAGCGCAAGCGCATAATATGGCGGCAAGCTATCCGCCTCTCCAGACGCCCCGGAAAGTGTATGTGTGTGGGGCTTAGACCCTCCAGTCGAAGTCGTAGGGATTTGGGATCTGTTCTCCGTAGACTCTCGATACGATGCGCCACTCGCCTCCCAGGCCCCACCATTACCAATGGTATATTTATGCGTATGGCGGGGCATCTGCTCTTTTGTGAGCGTGGTCTCGCCCACAGTGCCGGACAGGCTGGCCGAAGGCCCCGCAAGCTACGTCAACCGCCGGATCAGGAAATCCGTATGATGTACGAAAGGGCGTAATACGGAGGCAGGCCGTTGGCCTCTCCGGACGCGCCGTCCAGTGTGTGCGTATGGGGCTGAGAGCCACCGGTATTTTGCGTCGATGGATAGTAGCCTGCGCCGTCTCGCATGTAGAAATATCCCCGGCCCCCCCTCCAGTTGCGGCGGGGACACCTAACGTGTGCTTATGGCTCGCGATCTGCTCCACCGACAACGTAGTGTCCCCGACAGTGCCGGACAGACTATGCGCATGCGTCTCAGAGCCGCCTGTAGAGCCGGCGGGCACGGAATCCGACGCGCCCCGAATCATGCGGCGCGCAGGTCAGGTACGGGCAGCCCATTGGTGGTGGTGCCGTCGCACAGGCACCAGTGCATGTCCGGAGCATCTTCCCCCAGCGGGATGGGAAAACGGTTGCCTGTCCCGCCGAAGGTGCCGGAAAAGGCCAGGATGCCGCCCACAGGCACATTGACGGCGGAGGGCTTGCTCTCGATGGCGTCCTTGACGGCCTTGCAGGTGGGGGCCGTGGTCGTGGAATTGGACAGGCCGGACGCCAGCTGGACGATGCCCGCCTGGGTGACGCTGGCCGCCAGGACGGAGAGAATCCCTTCCGGCGTGATATTCAGCCCGCCGCCCACCTGCACGAGGCCGGGCTTTGCCTTGGTGGCCAGTCCGGGCTTGGCGGCGGTGATGAGCTGGCTGATGGCCTTCCAGAGCTGGCCATTGTCGCTTTTTTTCAGCTCCAGCCCGGCCCCGGTGATGACCGCCACCAGCTCCTCCTGCACGGCATTGAGCCAGGGAGCGGAAACAGTGGTGGCCGCCACGGGGACGGTGGGATCGCCTTCGGTGAACTTGTGGTCCGGCGTGGCCGTGGACGTGTCGATGCGATGCATGGCTATTCCTCGATGTAGGCCACAAGGCCCACGGTATGCGCGGGTTTGCGCCAGTTGATGATGCATTCCAGGATGGGGTCGCCCCAGGTGCGCAGAGCCTCGCCCGCTACGGATTGCCCGGCTTTGAACTCGCGCGGGGCATCGCCGGGGGCCGTCACCAGAAACGCATGGCACCAGCCGCCATTGGTCAGGGCATCCCCGGCGGCACTGTGCCCGGCCTTGAACTCCCGGTATTCCGTGACCTTGGCCTCATACCCGGCCAGGGCCGCATAGCGGCGCAGCCAGGCCAGAGAGATGCCGCCGCGCTCCTGCAAGGCCACGGCCAGCAGGGCTAGGCGCTCCTGTAACAGCTGGCCGCCCAGGGCGCAGGGGCCGGGCAGGCCGTAGACCCGCTCGTAATCCTCCAGCCACTGCTGATAGAGGAAGGGCCGCAGCCCGCCCACGGCATGGGCGGCATCGGCCTGCACGCGGTCCAGCTCCCGGCCTTCCATGGCCAGCGAGGCGGCCAGATGCGGCCCGGATGGGGCATAGCTGACCGGCGGCAGCAGGGCCGCCAGCAGGTCGGCGTGCGGCATTACAGGGCCTCCAGCGTCAGGGTGCCCAGGCGGCACCATTGCAGGTCAGTGGGCTGCACGTTGGCGGCCGGGGCGGTGATGACCACATCGGCCACACCGGCCAGACCGGACACGGCGGCGGCGCAACGGGACAGCACCAGGGGCTCTCCGGGGCGCAGGTCCGCGATCTCGGCCTCAAGGGCGGCCCGCACGTCGGGGCGCAAGCCCTCCAGAGTGGCGGAAGCGGCCACGCGGAGCTTGAGGGTCATGTCCACGGACAGGGCCAGAGGGGCGTAGACCGTGGCCAGGGCCGTCACGGGCCGCTCGGCGTCGATATGGGCCTGACAGGCGGCCACCACGTCCTCGCCGGGGATACCGTCCGGGCCGGTGATGACCACATCCACCGTGCCCGCGCCCTGCCGCAGCGGGTAGACCTGGGCATCGGCCACGCCGGGCACTTCCCGCGCCCAGCGCCGGTAATCCGCCGCCGTGCCGCCGGAAGGCGGGTTGCGCATGTATTCCAGCAGCCGGGCCAGCAAAGTGGCGTCGTCCTCGGCATCGCTGCCGCCGGCGAGGGTCAGGCGGGCGGCGGACTGCACGCCGGATGGTGCGGCCAGCAGGGTCACCGGGGCATCGTCCAGGTCGGGCAGCGCCCCGGCATCCACGGCCTCGCAGGGGACGGCGGCCGTGGCGGCCTCTGCCGCTCCGGACAGCGTCGCACCGGCCGTGGTGCGGTACAGCACGCCGGACAGATCCCTGGCCTGCGTGCCTGCGGGCACCACGGCACCGGTACGGCCCGTCAGGGTAAGCGTGCCCGTGGCCCGTGTGGCGGCCTTGCGGGTGATGCCGCGCAGGGCGCAGTGCTGCTCAAGGTATTCGGGGTCCGCCGTGTCCGGCAGCAGCTGGCGGGCCTGCCAGGCCAAGAAGTCATACAGGCCGGACACCGCCGAGGCCGTGGCGCTGGAGCGGACGTACAGATCGCTGTCCCTGTCCTGCGGGGCCGTGGAGTCAAGGTTGGCGGCATCGCGCAGCATGCGCTGCCGGATGGCGGCAAAGTCGGGGATGATGTAGGGCATGGCGTCAGGCTCCCACAGGGACGAAATGCTCATAGCTGTAGCGCTGGCCCGTGGCGTCAGTGACGGTCACATGCAGCAGGCAGCGCCCGTCATGCGGCTGCTCGGCGCTGACCTCCACGGCCCGCGCCCTGCCGTCGTCCAGCAGGCCTTGCAGGGCCTGTTCCGCGTACTGGCGGGCCAGCAGGGCAATGCGCGGCACGTCCTTTTCCCGCGCCAGCTCATGCAGGCGGCTGCCCAAGGAGGTGTCGGCCCACCACGAGCCCAGCGGGGTCATGAGGCGCAGGTAGACGGCATTTTCCAGGCGGCTGATGCGCGCGCCGGTATAGTCGCCGGTGGCAGGGTCTATCCAGGTATCCATGCCTCAAAGACTAGCGGGCATGGGCGCAAAAAAAAGGTGGAAGCTGTTCAGCGCTTCCACCCTTCTTTGTTTGTCGGGGGGGGCCGTGCTTACTGCGGCTTGCCGGTAGAGCCGCCGCCCGTCTGGACACCGGTATGCGTGTGCCCGGTGAGGCTGATGCCGCCCGCCGTATGATCGCCGGACGAGGTGATGCTGCCGGTCTGTTCGATGTTGCCGCGCAGCGTCATGTCCGCCGTCATCTCCACGCGGTCGCCCTTCTGGCCGGTGGCGGTCATGTTGCCCGTCACCGTGGTTTGCGGGGTATCCAGCACGATGCCGCTGCCCGCTTCCACCGTCACCTGCTGCCCCACCGTCAGCCGGGCGTTGTTTTTGACGGTGATGGCCAGCTCGTCACAGTCGATCTCGATGACGCGGCCCTGTTTGATATGGATATACGCGCCGTCCTGGCTGTACATGCGCGCTTCTCCCGGCCCTACCTTGAGGCGGTAGGCCGCGTTTTCCGTGGCGATGATGACGCTGGCGGAGGTGCGCCCGCCCAGGGGGACCACGATGAGGTCGCTGCCTTCGGGCACGCCGCTGGAAAAGCCGAACTGTTGCAGCACCTCCACGGCCTGGGCCTGTTCCCCGGCCAGGGCATCGGCCTGCGCCAGTTGCAGGCCCGGCGCGTCATCACGGGCCGTGAGGCGGGCGCGGTAGGGGAAGCGCAGTCCGCGCAGGGCACGGGTTATGCGGCTTTCGATGATCTCGATGATGCTCATGGTGGTCTATCCGGCGCAGAGGTCGCAGGTGCAGCAGTCGCCGCCCTTTTTGTGGTGCTTGCGTCTGGCCTTGGGGGCCGTATCCGGCAGCCACAGCGCCCAGGGCCGCAGGTACAGGGTGGTGATGGTGCCGCCCTGGCGGTCACAGGACAGGGTACGCCGGGCCAGCATGGTGTCCACGTCCAGGCCCAGGGGCGGGGAGAGGAGCCGGATATGCATGCCCGGCTCCCATACGGCCCCGCTGTCCGTGCGATGGCCCCGCACGCGGGCCACGGCCTGCCAGCTCTCGAAGATGGAATCGGAAAGCAGTTTGTTGGCCCTGGCCTGCGCCTGGGCCGTGGTCTCCAGGTGGGCGGCATCGCGGATCAGGGGCCGGGAAAAGCCCGCCTCAGCGTCACGGGCCACGGCTTTTATGGCGGGCTGTGCGCCCTCGTGCTCGTCGCCCGTGCCCTGGCCCAACACGGTCACCTCCGACCAGCGGCGCTGGCAGTTATCCTCCATGGACAGGTCCAGCACGTTGTTTTTGGTGCCCGTCGTGTCCAGGATCAGCTCGGCGTCCACGGCCCGGCCATAGTCCGGGGCGGCTACTTTCAGCACACCGTCCGGCGTGAACCACGGCCACAAGCCCGCCAGTTCGGCGGCCCGCTCCAGGGCTTCCCAGGCACTCATGCCCGGTTCCACAGTGACCTTCTTCCGGCTGTCCCCGCCCTGTACGTCCATGCGGTCGATGCCCAGGGGGCGCAGGTAGGTGGCGCATATCTCCGCCAGGGTCAGCTCGCGCCGGGCCAGCACGGGCGCGGAGCAGTCCAGCAGGACGCCCGCCCGGTCCCTGCCGTGCAGCTCCAGGCGATGTTCGCCCTTGGCCAGACGGCGGCGCACGGCGTCCACACGGCCCGTGAGGATCACGTCCGTACCCAGACGCACCTGCACCTCGGCCCAGGGCTTCACATAGTCGGGGATGGCCGTAGCCGGGATGCCCAGGGACAGGCTCCAGGCATCGGCGGGCGTGAAAAAGTCGCTGTCTATGCTGTAGCGTTCCCAGTCCCTGTGCTCATGCCCGGCGATGGCCAGGGTGATGGCATCGGTATCAGCGGACATACACAAGCAGCTCCTGATCTTTGGCGATGCGCCAGCCGTTACGACGAAGGAAGTTACGGATGGCGACAGCAAGGCCGACGCGGTACGGTGAGGGGCGCTCCGTGCGCTCAACGGACATAGACGAGCAGCTCCTGATCTTTGGCGATGAAGTTGGGATTGCGCACTTGCGGATTGATGCGCCGCAGTTCGTCCGCGCGGGTGAAGTCGCCGTAGAGGCGGTGGGCCAGCAAATGGAAATTGCAGGCCAGCCCGGCGGTGCGTATGGCCAGCGGCGGACGGGCATTGAGGGCGGCCTCGGCCAGCTGCTGCATGGCCCGCGCCGCTGTGCGCAGGCGCTCGCAGACGGGATGCACGCTGCCCTGGGGCAGGGCCGCCGCCGTATAGTGCAGGGCGTCATCCAGCCGTGCCCGTACATTGCCCGCCAGCCCTTCGATCTCGCCCGGCGTCAGTGCGGGGGAGGCCATATCGGCCTTGAGCGCCTCGCTGGCGGCCTGTGCCGTGGCCTGGGCCTCCAGCAGGGTCACATGGGTGACGGCCACGCCCTGCGGCGTCCGGGCGCTGCCCGCATCCGGCACCGGGATGGTCGCCACGGCGGGGCGGGGCACGCGCAGGGCCAGCTGCGCCTCGGCCTTGCCCGACAGGGCGCTCTGCGGGCCGGATACCCAGGCGGGGCCATAGGCTCCGGCCCCGGGGGCGTAGGCTTTGACGGCTTCCGGGGCCGTGAGGGACAACAGCGGCAGTGCCGTGGAGAGGACACCGAACGCGGAGACCACGGACGAGGAGGCGCTGGCGGCGTCGGCTTGCAGGCCGCGCACGATGGCCTGCGCGTCGGCCACGAAGGCGGCGGGCACGTCCACATAGGACAGCACGGAACGCACCACACTGCGCCCGGAATCCAGTACATCCAGCACGCCTTGCAATTCCGTCTCCACGCGGGCTTTGATATTGGCGGCGGTATCCGCCCACTGGCCCAGGGTCTTGCCCAGCTCACTTTCCGACAGGCCCAGGGCCTCGTCCAGGCTGGAGGAAATATCCGCCAGCGCCTGTTCGGCCAGGCTGCGGCTGGAGGTGGCCCCGAAAAAGGGGTTGTCCGTGACGGCTTCCACTGCCTCAAAGGTCACGGTGGCGTAGTCGTGCCGCTCCGCGCTGTGCTGTATCTGCCAGCGGCGCACGGCCACGGTGAGGCTGCCGAAAACGGGATGGATCAGCTCGCCCGGTCCAGCCTCCTCGAAGGCGGCCACCAGGGCCTTGATCCTGCTCTCATAGGCCACGCCCCAAAAAATGGCGGTCACGGGGATGACGCGGGGCTTGCGGCCCAGATCCTCCACCTCGGCCCCGGAGCGGTACGGGTATTCATGGACGCACAGGGCCTTCTCGCCCCGGTCTTCCACGCTTTGCACTTCAAAGGTGACGCCCCGGAAGGAGGCGTCCTGCAACGTCAGATTCCATGCCATGCTAACGCCCCTCCCCGGCGGCGTGGGTTTGCGCTAACGGCGCGCGGCTTCGCGGATCATGATGTCCTCGCGGCTCTGGGCCAGCACGGCACCGTCCAGCTCCAGCGTGCTGTGCAGCTCCACCTTGAGGGGCTGTTCCTGCGCCGTCTGCATATTGCGGGCGGCCTCCAGCAACGCGGCCTTCCATTCCTCCTGGGCGCGGCGCTCGTTATCCCGGCCGGCCAGCGCGGCCAGGCGCTCTTCCAGTCCTTCGCCGGTGTCCAGGAAGGACGTGGTGCCGCCGAACAGCGCCGCGCCGTAGTCATCGAAGGCGTCCGGGCGTTGTTCCGGTCCCCGGCCCGTATCCTTTGCGCGGGCGGAGAGGGCCGTCAGGTAGTCCGTGGGATCGTCCGGGTCGTAGGGCAGCTTTCCGGCTGCCAGAGGGGCCTCGACCATGGTTTTTTGATACCACTGCTGCCCCAGCTCAGTGCCCAGGATACCGCCCAGCGTCGCGCCTGCGGCCGCGCCGACGGCCGAGCCCACGGGACCGGCCCAGGCCAGGGCGGCGGCCCCCATCTCCGCGCCCGCCACGCTGCCGGCAAGGCCGCCCAGACTGGCGGCGTTGGCTTCGTTCTTGGCTTCACGGGACAGGCTGTCGTCCGTTTCCGTGGCATATATCTGCCCGGCGGCCAGGGCGGCATTGAGCAGGACGTTCCCGGCCAGGGCTTTTTGTCCGGCGCCGGTCGCGGCCGTCGTGCCCGCAGTGGCGGCGCGTGGCGCACCTGCGGAAGTCACGGCAGAGGGCTTGCCCATGGGCACCGTCACGGCGGTCTGTCCTCCAGCCTGGCCACCGCGCAGCATGCGCAGGCCGCCTGCCAGGCCTCGGCCAGCTCCCCACATGGCCCCGGCTGTGACCGTGGCCCCGGCCAGGGCCGTCAGTTCCGGGTGGTCGGCCATGAGGCCGCTTGCCCACTGGATGGCATCCTGCAATGGGCCTTTGACCACGTCCAGCACGCGGTCCATGCCCTTTTCCCACTCGTTGGCCAGCCGGTTGAGATTCTCCTGCGTGGAACTGGTCATGACCGAAAACAGCTTGTCGATCATGGCCTCGGGCTTGTTGGTGACACCAGCGTAGACCTCGCCGTAACGGCCTCCCCTGGCTTTTTCCAGGGCGATGGCACCTTCACGGGCCTGCATGTCCCCGATGATCTCGGAGAAAATGCGGTTCTGGATGGCACCCATCTGGTTGCGTATCTCGTCGGCCCGTGCGCCCGTGGCTCCCGGCAGCTCTTTTTTGAGGCGCTTGTACTCTTTGTTGCGTTCCACCAGGCCCTGGATGGCCCCCACGAAAGCCAGGTTCATGTCCTCGCCGCGTTTGGCGGCATCACGGTAGACGTGGGCCAGGTTGATGCCTTTTTTCGACAGGTTGCTGTAGGCTTCCTGGCTGTTGCGGAACGAGAGCAGGTTTTTGTAGCGGTTGGCGGCCTCGGCGCTGTCGCCTGCGGCGTCGCGGACTATTTCCAGACCCGTCAAATGCTGTGCCGTGCCGCGCAGGCCGCGCATGTCGCCCGTGGCATTGAAGATGCTTGGCAGGTATTGGGCCATGTCGCGCGTTTCAAAGCTGCCCTCGGCCCCGGCCGTGAGCATCATGCCGAAGACCTTTTCCGCGTCGGCCTTGGTGAACTGGCCGGATTTTGTCCCGGACAGCAGGGTGTTGGCGAAGTCCGCGCCCTCGCCCCCGGCGGCGGTGGCGGCCCGTTGGGTCAGGGGGGCCAGGGCCTGGGTATCCTCAAAGGACATCCCCCCGGCCAGGAAAGCCCCGCGCATGGCCCGCGCGCTGTCCAGCGTGCCGCCGCCACGGGCCACGATCCGCTGGTCCAGTGCCCGCAATTCAGCGACGCCCGCCTTGATGCCCGCCTCGGTACGCTCATTGAAAGCCACGGTCGCGTCCTGAAGGTACTGTCGTTCGCGGGCCATCGGGGCCGCCAGGGCGGCTCGTCCCACGGCTCCGGCGGCGGTGAGACCCGCCCCGGCTTCCATGGCCCCATTTATGCCTGTGCCCAGCCCCTGCCCCAGACGGGCGGCCTGTCGGGTGACGGCCTGCATGCGGGACGAGACGCCGTCCAGCGTGCGGCGCAAGCGCCCGGCCTGGGCATCGGCCTGGGACAGGGACTGTCCGGCACGCTGGCCGCTGCGGGCCATGTTCTCCAGGCTGCGGGTGGCACCATCGGCCTGCTGCTTGACGCTGCGCGGGCCGTTGCTGCGGGCAAGGGCAGCGGTGGCCTCGCCCGCGTCACGGGCAGCGCGGCCCATGCCTTCCACGGCATCCCCGGCCTTGGCGGCCTGTTTGGCCACACCGCCCATGCCGCCTTCTGCCGTGCGCGAGGCGGCACGCACGGCATCCATGGCCTTTTTGGCCGGGCGGGAGAGGTCGTCCCGCAGGGAGAGTTGCACCTGTACATCAAGATCGGCCATGCTGCTTTTTCCATTGCCGCCAGTCCTGGCGCTTGCTGACACAAGTACGCCGCCCGGCGGGCTGTGCTTTTGGGGGATAGAATATCTCCAGGAATGCCTCGGCCTCCGGCAGGGTCAGGCCCCGCGCCTCCGCGAGGGTGAAGCCCTGCCGGACCAGCGCGGCCTGGGTTAGGCGGAGGGTTCGGCGCAGTTCTCCGCCGGGGCCGCGCTGGCAGCCTCGAGCTTTTTTACCAGCTCGTCCTCGGCCGTTTTCAGGATGCCCCATTCCCTGGCGGCCAGACCGGCCAGCAGACGGGCGCTCATTTTTTCCGGCGGGATGCCGTCCACGCTCAGGCAGGCGGACCACTTGTGACGGTCGATGCGGGCTGCGCAGGCATTGGCCCCGGCCTCGGCCTGGGCGGCCTCGATGGCATTTTCCACGTCCGCCATGGTGGGCAGGCGCAGGGTAAAAGACCTGTGGCGCCGGCCTTCGTATTCCAGACCGCATGCAAACATTCCCTTGATTTCCATACCTATTCCTCCACACGCTCAACGGCAAAAAGTTTCAAGTCACGCCGGGCCTCGCCTTCGGCCTCGTACTGGTCGCTCACGCTCTGCACGCAGCAGCCGGTGTACGAGACGCGCTTGCCGTTGCCCGAGACGGGGTAGATGGTCAGCTTGGCATCGAAGACCTTCCACCAGTCCAGCGGATCGCCGTCCACGGGGATGGGCACGGTGACGGAAAGCTCATGCGTGACGATGCCCATGCAGTAGCCGCTGATGGTGCGCTTGCGGCGCATGGTCTTGACCGGCATGTAGCCGGTGTTGCTGTCATTGGAGACGGAGACGCATTCTATCTCCTTGCCGTCCACCTCCAGGACGACGGCCCCCACATATTCCTGAATGGCCATGTTCGCTCCTTGCTTCAGCCGTTGCGACGAAGGAAGCTACGGATGAAGACAGTAATGTGTTACACGGCAGGACAGACAACGAAAGGCGCTGTCGCTATCCGTAAGCCCGCTGGCGCGGGCAACGGCTACCGCGTGTTAGAGGGGCCTTCAGGAAATACGAAAGCCCCGTGCCGCCACTATGTGGCGACACGGGGCCGGAAAAAAGGTTGAAGGTGTTCAGCGGTTCAGGTTAGACGGTGCCTTCCAGTTGCCGGACGGCCTCGGTGATGGCCTGATAAATGTCCTCAAAAGCCAGATACAGGCCCAGGGCGTCCCGGCCGTCAACATCCAGATGGTCGTCGTGACGCAGGCCGCAAAGCAGTTTTTGCTGCCAGCGGATACGGGCGGCGGCGTCATGCAGCAGATCGGCAGGAAGACGCGCGCTATCCATTGCACACCTCGCGGCGGCCGGTCAGGGCCAGCAGGTTGCCCTGTACGGGCAGGGCGGGGCGTTCCGAGGCTTTTTCCCCAAGCCAGCCCAGCGCCTGTGCGGCCTTGAGCAGGCGGGAGACCTCGCGCCCGTCCACGTCCAGCAGCTTGGCGATGCTGTGCTTGCCAAGCCCCATGGCGTGGTAGCGCACGGCCTGACGTACCCGGCGCTTCTGGACAGGGCCGAGCCGCCAGAAAAGCTGGGCGGTCTCCTGCCGGGTCTTTTCGCAGGCGGCATGGATGGCTTCCTTGCCGCCCGCGCGGGCTTCCCTTTGGATATTCTCATGCAGTGCCCGCTCCATGGCGTTGAAGGCTTCGATATAGCGCAGCTTCCACATGATGGCCGCCTTGCCGGTGAAGCCCATGACCAGCAGGGAAAGGGCGTCGCGGGTGAGGGCGCACTGCCGGACTTTGCGGGTGCCACCATTGCCCGTGGGGACAATGCGGAACACGAATCCAAAATTGGATTCTACGAACGATTTAGGCAGGATAGAGCGCAGTCTGTCGATCTCCCGCAGTACATGCGCGTGGTTTCTCTGGAAATTTCTAGCCACTTCCGTAGACAGCACAGCGGGCAGGGAGCCGATGGAAAGGAAGCGGATGTCGTCGGTATTTTTGACAATGGGTGTGAGTTGAGATACTGAAATATCAGCCATGATGCACCTCCATGTAAGGTGTGTTGAGGTTAGGCGTTGTCAAAAGGTTCCAGCTTTTGGCAACGCCATTTTTTTAGCTTTTCCAGCCTGGAAAAGCCTTGTCCAGCGCTTCAAACAAGACAGCTTTAAGCGTCTTCTTGTTTTTGACCGCCAATAGCTTCAGCTTATGGCGCTCTTCCTCTGACACCCGCACAGTCACAGTAACTGCGTATTTTTCGGGCTCAGCTTTACGCATCTCACCTCCTTTTTTTGATAAACTGACAAATTGCAGTCAAAACGTCAAACAAAATTTGCGCTCCTATTGGCAGCCAATCAGGAATGAAGTGCAAAAAGCCCCGTCATCATGCAATGACGGGGCGTTCCTTGTCTGGAGGGCGGGGCGTCTTTTGCCGCTATGCCGTGGTCGTATAAAAAAGAGTCTTGGGGCTGCCGGTTCCGAGGGGCTGAAGGTCATCGTCCAGCGCCTTGTTGACGCGGGGATCGCGCACACCCCCGACCTCATGCGGTTGTTCACAGTGCCGTAGGACATTCGGCAGGGAGAACACACCGTTGTAAGCCTGCGGGGGGTCTTCACGCGTACCCATAAGGTATTCCAGCGTGGCGAGGACCCCCATCGCATAGGGGCTTTCATGTTCGATTTTGCCCCGGCATTCCTTTGTGGCCCAGTCCCACAGATCCTTTATTTCCCTGGGGGAACGATCCACCGTGTAATATTCACGCATCGGCATTGCTTTTCCCCTGTTTGTCTTCTTTTGCCAGTTCCAGCGCCCTGCGGATGTAGGCCCACAGTTCGCGGATGCCTTCCCGTTCCGCTTCCCAGCTGTCGCGCAAGCCGTCCCACGCGCCTTTGAGGCAGTCCCGGACGAGGGCAAGCGGGATCAGGGTGAGCAGGAGGGGAACGGACAGGCATACCGTGACGCGGGGATGCGCCCGCAGCCAGCCAAGGATGGCGTCTTTCCCTTTCTTCAGTCGTTCCATGTCTTCCTCCTACAGCCGCAGGTCGATGACGCCCGCGAAGACGTGCAGGCCGTTGACCACGTCGGACGGGATGCGGCAGTCCAGGCGGTTGGGGTCTTGCAGATCGCGTTCGCAGATGACCCCGGCGGCGTTGGCCTCCACTTCCTCTACGATCTCCAGCTGTTCCAGCTGGCGCAGCACGTCCAGCACCTCGCTGCGGACCTTGGGCGGCGTGCGGGTGGACAGTTTTTCGCGCGGGAAGCGCAGGTCGATGCGCTCCTTCACGGTCCGGGCCACATAGTCCAGAGTGCGGATGGTGGTCATGTCCAGCAGGGAAATGTCCGTGGCCCCGGCGGCATTGCGGGTATAGGTGGAGATGGCGCGCACTATCTGCACCACCTCGCCCGGCCCCACCTCCAGCGGGGTCACGCCATTTTTGAGGGCCACCTCCTGCTCGGTACGGGACAGGCGGGAGGATTCCGGGGGCACAGCCACGCCGGTGAGGACCAGGGTATTGAGCGGCCGGGCCGGGTCCTCCTCGCTGGCGGCCACGGCGCAGTAGGCAGCGGAAAGCGTCTCCGGAAGGCTGGGGCTGCCGGGCAGGCAGGCCAGGGAGATGCGGCCGCTGTTGCACTGCCCGGCCAGGGTGGTGCAAAGAGACAGCGTATCCGTACTGCCCAGCCAGGCCGTGGCCCGGCGCTGCTCCAGCGGGCCGCTCACCTTGTCCAGGTGTTCGCGCAGGGCCGTGAGCTGTTCCTGCACGGCCCAGGGCAGACAGTACAGCGTATAATCCGCGCCGAAGACGGCGGCCAGGGCCTCGGTTATGTCGGGGTCTTTCTGGCCGCCGCTCATTTTTGTGACGGTAGCCGTCAGGCCGGGAGCCGTGCAGCTGGAGGACAGCGTGATCTTGTTGCCGATGGTGCCCTTGTTTTTGGCGGTCAGGGTCAGATAGGGGGGCGGAGCGACCTGCTCGCCTTCGCCGTCCGGGTCTTCGGGCGTGACCACCGTGGCCGAAACGGGCAGGGACTGCTCCGCATTGAGGGCGGCGGCCAGTTCGTCCAGGACGTTTGGGGCCGTATCCTGCGAGGCGGCGGCCACGGCCACGCTGGTGTCGGCGATGGTCAGGGAGACCACGCCCGCGCCGGTGGCCGTGCCTGTCAGCTCCAGCTTGCCGCCGGCGGCCACGCCCGCCTCGTCCGGGGGCACGGGCAGCACGGACAGGTCCAGGTACTGGTAGGCGCGGATGGCGGCCTGGACCATGAGCTGGGCCTGGCTGCCGTAGCCGAACAGCGCGCCCGCCGTGGCGTCATCGTAGATCTGGACGGGGACCAGCGGGGCGTCGCTGTCTTCGGCCTTCTGGGCGATGATGAGCATTTTCTGGCTGTTGGCGGCCAGGGTGCGCACGGCGTTGGTGGTATTGAACTCGAAGTATTTGCCCGGCTTGCGGATGCTGGCCGGGATCTGGTCGAAAGAGATGTTCGTGCTGGCCATTTATGCCTCCTCAGCGTCCGGCGTCACAACGGCCAGGTGGGCGACCCTCTGGGGGGCGCTCACCAGCTCGCCGCTGTGCAGGCGACGCAGATAATAGGCCGTGGCCGGGACGGACACGGGCTGATCGTCGGTGATGTAGCGGCGCGGGGCGTCCTCGCGGGGGACGCGCAGGCCGGGGGCTGCTTTGACGTAGAGTTCAACGCCCATAGGGGGGCTCCTTATATGCGAATGTTAAGGGTCAGATGGTCTTCCAGCAGGGGCGGATCAGTGGCCGGGTCCTGCGGCGGTTTGCACCAGTAGCGCAGGGCCAGCCCTTCCAGCGGCGGCAGCCAGGGATCGTCCCCGGCATGCGCCTTGCCCGGCAGGGGCTGGCCGTCGGGCGGCAGGTAGCCGCCGGCATCGGTGCCCAGGGGGCGCTCACAGGGCGCTCGCAGCCTGGCCTGCACACGGCAGAGCCAGTCCTGGGCAAAGATGGCCAGGCTGCCCGCCTGTACCTGGCCGGAAAACAGGCTGCGGATGCGGCCGGGGCGCAGGTAGTCCACACCGTCCAGGGCATAGTCCTGCATGGCGGTGAGACGGGCCACGTCGGTCAGCATGGCATAGGCCCCCGCCGTGGCCGGGCCGCCCGTGCGCGGGCCTTCCGTGCGGGGGCTGTAGACCGCCGCTACGCTGGTGAAGGTCAGCACGCTTTCAAAGCGGGTGCGGGCCGTATCCAGGGCTTTGGCCTCCGTGGCACCGGCAAACGTCACCCAGATGGCCGGGACGGCGGGATAGACGTTTTTCCAGTCGCCCAGCAGCTCGCCTCCATAGCTGCCCACAAAACGCAGGTACGGCAGGCGGGCCTCATGGATACGCCGAATCATGGCGCTTTCGATGGCGGCAATGGGGTACACGGGCGCTCCTTGCGACTAGAAGAAACGGTCATGGCATCCGGGCGCGAACTCCACGCCCGTTTCCGGGGGCTGCGGCTCCGGAGCGTCCGGCGGCGTGGGCACGACGATCTCCGCCGCGCCCTTTGCCACGTCCTTGAGCCAGGCCAGGGCGGCCTTGTAGCGGGCCTCCACATCCTCGGGCACCTGCATGCCGAATCCGGCCGTCAGGTGGTAGCGGGCCATGTCGCAGACGAAAGCCCGCAGGGGCTGGGGCACGCCCGCCGTGGTGTCCAGCGGCACGGCCAGGCGCACGGCCAGATAGCTGTCCGCCTCGCGGCTGGCCTGGTCCAGGGCCGTGGCCACGCGCTCCACGTCATAGGCCGGGGGCTGTCCCCCGTCCGCCTGCGGCCAGTCATCCGCGAACACGGGCGGGCCGCAGGCGTCCAGGGCATCGCTTTCCGGCAACGGGGCCAGCCCGATCAGCTCTTGCAGACCGAAACGGGCCGTCATGTCCGCCGGGCCGGCATAGTGCGACCGAAGGCGCTCCGCAGGAGCGTGCCCGTCCGAGCGCAGCGAGCTACGGGCATCGACAGCAGCGCTTGCCGGGAAGGCGTCAGGCATGGGTGCCCCCGGTCGTGTGGGCTACGGGCTGGGCGGCGGGCGGCGTTTCCCCGGAGGGGGAGCCCGTGGCGCTTTCCGGCGCGGGAGCCGCCTGTGCCGACACGGCGGGAGAGGGCTGCGGGTCGGGGGACAGTTCCGTGTCCTCGGGGTCCATGATGGCCACATCCAGCCAGGGGTCGGCCTTGAGGGCCGCGTACTCCTCCGGCGTTACCTGCATCAGGCAGCCGCCGGCATCAAAGGTCATGCCGCAGCGGCAGCGCCGGGCCAGCGGTTTTTTGGCTTTCACATGCACGTCCATGGGGCACCTCCTTTACGCGGCCACCACGGCGGGCATCAGCCAGGGCACGTTGACGATGGTGGCGGCATCGTACCAGGGGTTGCTCTCGCCGCCGTTGACCAGCTCCACGGCGATAAGTTTGCGGGCGGCGGCGTACAGGCTGGGCGGCACCACCAGCAGGGTGCCCGCCTTGCCGCCGGTGCCCAGGCCCAGGGGGCGGCCGCCGTCGGCCTGGAAGGATTGCAGCATGCCGAGCGCTTTTTCAAAGTTGGCGGCGGTCAGGTCGTCCCGCACGCCGATGGCCTGCTGCCAGAAGCCGAAGCCCACGTTGCAGCGGTAGCGGGTGCCGTAAAGGTACTCGTCCTTCATGAACACGGTGTCGTTCCTGGTGTCTGTGATGGCCAGCAGTTCCGGGCTGGTGCGCTCCTGGAAGATCAGCGGCTTGAGGGTGCGGGACACGTCCAGCAGATACCAGGGCGTCTTGCTCTCCGGACTTGCAGCGGCGTCGATGAGGTTGGACACCGTGGCATTGCCGCCGGTGCCGTCCGGGTTGACGGCCACGGGATGATCCGTATCGAAGAAGAACTGGCCGTCGTAGCAGTTGGTGGAAAAGCCCTGCCCCAGCAGGCCGAAGACCAGCTCGTCGGGATGGGTGGCGGCGGCGTAGCCCATTTCCTCGAACATGGGCGCGTAGATGCCCAGGTTGTCGTCCTCGATATCAGTGCGCTTCACGCCCACCGTGTTTTCATATTTTTTGTTGGTGATGGCGTAGCCGTATTCCTTGATGCTTTTTACGGCGCGGTCGCCCACCCATTCGGTCAGTTTGGGGAACTGGCCCAGCCAGCCGTAGGTGTTGCTGGCATTGGTGCTCTTGACGAGGGTGGCGACCTGTTTCCAGTTGCCGGGCGCGCGGCCCGCGCCGCGCTTGAAGGCGGCATTGAATCCGGTACGCAGACCGGAAAGAAGAGTATCAGTAACGATGGCCATGTTAAGCTCCCTTGGCTTTGCGGTATTCTTCAGCGGTCATGCCGAGCTGGTTGCAAACGTATTGCTCTTCATCGGTCAGGGCCGCCGTGCCGGGCTTGTCGCCCGCCGGGGTCCTGCCTCCGGTCTGGGTGCCGGTCAGGGCCTGCACGGGCGGCTGGGTGGCCAGGAATGCTTTCAGGGCATCGGGGGCCGTTTTGGCCAGGCTCTCGGCCCAGCCCTTGGTGGCGGCGGTCAGGCGTCCGTCTTTCAGGGCGGCCTCGATGTCGTCCTTCAGGGCGGCGGCCTGGGCCTCGTTTTTCAGTTTCGTCAGTTCGTCGCGCAGCTGGGCAGCCTCCTTCTGGACGGCGGAAAAGGTGGCCATGGCCACGAATTTTTGCGGATCGGGAGCGGCCTCGGCCTGGGCCTTGGCGCTGTCCCGCTCCTGTCGCAGTGTGGTCAGGGCGGCCAGGGCGGCAGCCTCGTCCGCCGTTTCCGGCAGGCCGAGGGCGGCAAGGATCTGTTTCATGGGCGGTTCCTCGTAGGGGGTAAAGGTTGCGCTGGCGGCGTCCATGCCGTCCAGGGCGGGATGGTTGGTCAGGGCCGCGCAAATGAGGCGCAGCACCGCGCCGCTTTGGCGGTCGAAAGCAAAAACGGGACTGATATAGCGGTATTCCCCGGCACGGATGTGGGCGCGGGCCTTGTCCGTCCAGTCCACACCGGCGAACAGGCCGCGCCCCTCTTCCCATTCCAGGGAGGTGATCCAGCCCGCCGCCGGGGCCGGCCGGCCGTTTTGCGCGGCAAGCTGTGTCTGGTGCTCGTAGTCCACCACCAGCGGCGTGGCGGTGCGCTGCCAGTGGACGATGACAGCCTCGGCATCCTGGGCCGTCAGACGCCAGGACGTGGCGTTGACGCCCCGCAGGTTGCCGGGCCGTCCGTCGCGGGCAGCGAACGTGCCCGCAGGGAAAAGCTGGATGCGACCGGAGGCCTTGTCCTGCCCCGTGTCATCAGACAGGGACAGGGCAATGGCCAGACCGGTAGCGCGGTAGCCGTTGCCCGCATCTGCGGGCTTACGGATAGCGACAGCGGCTTCGCTGGCTGTTTTGCCGCGTAACACATTGCTGTCTTCATCCGTAGCTTCCTGCGTCGCAACGGCTGAAGCAAGGAGGGGAGAATGATGGCGTTCCATGCGTCCCTTGTACGGGACGCATGCGGGGAAAAAAGGTCGAAGCTGTTCAGCGCTTCAACTATCCCCGTGGCTGGTTTGGAGAGGATGCCTTACGGGCGCGTGGCGGGCGTTAGAGGGGCGTTAGATTTTCAGAAACAGAAAAACGTGGGCGATGGCCCGCCCGGAAGAGAAACACGACGCACAGCGTCCCGTGGTCATGCGCCCCGCACGGCCTTGCGCAGGTGGCGCACGATCAGCCGGCGCATCTCGGTCTTGTGGTCCTCGCCCACGCCCAGGAAAGGACGCGGGGGGATGACGCTGCCGGGATGGCGCACGGCCTTGCGGACCAGCTTTTCGCCGTTGCGGCCGTAAAGGACAGGGCTTTTTTGAAGCGGGCGCGGATGATGTGCGCCCTGGTGCGCGCGCCGAACTGGTGCGCGGCGGCATAGGGGGCGTTGACGCCCACCAGGGCAAAGTCCTTGCCGTAGCGCACGCTCAGGCTGCGGCGCATGTCGCCCGTGCGGTTGAGCATCTTGCCCGTGTAACGGTCGGCGTAGCGCTGTTTTTTGTACGCTTCGTTGAGGGGCGGCCAGGCGGCCCCGGTGACGGGGTCGCATTCCATGTCGAAGGCGTCCTGCGCGGCGGAGCGCATGACACCGGCCAGGCCCCGCATGATGGGAGTAGCATCCTCACCCTGCCGGGCCAGGGCGGCCAGGCTGTCCATGAGCTGATCGTCATCGATGTTTACTTCTATGCGGATCATGGGTATCCTTACATTACAGAGAGTTTCCGCTGACTGCTGTTAGTGCGCGTAAGAATCGACAACGTGCACCTTTCTCCGCAAAGGGAAAAGTGGTATCCGAGTTCGAGTCTCGGCGGCAACAGTCAGCGGATTCCCTCTGTTTGTGTTCGCTGAACATTTTTTCCGCTGCTGTCTCTGTGCGCGTAATCAGGTAACGTGCGGTCACTTCGCAAGAAGTCCGGTATCCGGGTTCAAATCCCGGCGGAGACAGTCAGCGGATTTTTCGCAACTTGCGGTTGGCCCCCAGGTGGACTCTGCGTGTGCGGTACAGCGTAGCCACCCCGTCGTATTTTCCCAGCTTTCTCCGTGTTTTTTTGTCCGTGCCCGGCACGTTGACGGGCATGATGCGGCACCAGCCCTCTTCAGGATCGGGGAAGACGTAGAGCAGGTTTTCGTGCTCCGCGTCCCAATAGACGGCCTCGGGCCGGGCGAAGAGGGCGGCCAGCTGTGGATAGACGGCATCCGGTACGGCGGTGCCCTTGGTCTGGTGGACGCCGCGCCCGGCATGGTGCAGACGGTCGTCGGCAAAGACCACCACGCCGCCGGCATCCGCTCCCTGGGCACGGGCATGGAGGAGCTCCTGCCAGCCCATGATGCCCAAAATGGCCGCACGCTTGCGGATGACCTTGTCCTTCTGCCATCCTTCCACCACGGCGGCGAAGCCCTCATGCCGGGCCGCGCTGTTGTTGACGGCCTGCCGGGCCTGCTCGTACAGGGCCGGATCTTTCAGGCCCCGGATGCGTTCGCGCAGGATGTTGTCCGCCATGGCAACGGCGCCGGGGTTGTAATCAAAGCCCGCGTCCGTCCAGAAGACGTTGTCCTTGTCGTACCTGTAGCCCGTGACGGTGCGGACGGTCTCCTCGCCGGTGCGCCGGTCGCGGATGACGATCTCCCGCGTGGTCATCTTCCCTTCCGAGCTTTCCACCTTCCACTTCCGGCGATTCAGACGGGCCGGGCTCACGCCCTCCACATTGCAGCGGCAGTTCCAGCCGTTGGGCGGGTAATGCGTCTGCCAGAACGGGTCATCGACGGGGAAGATCTTGCCGTGCAGCGCCCGGTGCTGGGGCCGGGTGCGGGCGTCCTCCATAGAGACATAGCGCAGATACGGCTCCTCCTCCCTGTTGTCCCACTGTTCTTCCCAGGCCCCGGCGTTGTCGGCGCTTTGCACATTCTGGCGGGCGATGAGGCCCAGGCGCCACTTGCTGCCCTGCTGCACCTTGATGATCTCGCCCGTGCGCGGGTTGACCTCATCACGCGGCCCCCACCAGCCCTTGGCGCGCAGCACGGGCTCCAGCGTCCGCACGAACCACTGCCGTGCGCGGGTTGACCTCATCACGCGGCCCCCACCAGCCCTTGGCGCGCAGCACGGGCTCCAGCGTCCGCACGAACCACTGCTCGCTTTTCCCTTCCTTCAGCATCTTGCGGATGCCCAGTTGCAGGTCGCGCAGCACGTCCAGTTTGGCGCAGTTGGCTACGGTGAAGGCCGTGGCGTGGGCTTCCTTCCACATGCTGTGCCAGTCGAACGAGACGCGGCGGCCCTTGCGCCGGAAATAGGCCACGGCCTTTTCCGGCGGCAAAGTCAGGACATAGGCCAGATCAATGGGTTTCTTCTTCACGGCTGCGTCCTTCCAGTTGTGCCACGAACAGCAGGCGGGTCAGGATGTCCGTCAGCTGTGTGGCGTCCATGGCGGGATAGAGCTCCGCAAGGCGGGCCTCCAGCTCTTCCGGGGGAAGGCCTGCGGCCACCTCGGCAAAAAGTGGCCCCAGCAGGGCACCGGCGGCCTCGGCCAGAGCGGCGTCCGCGCTGTCACACATCTTGTCCAGGGCATCCTGCCCGGCGCCGGTTTCTTCGCCGGCTTTGTTCGCCTTATCCCCGACGGGGGCCGTCAGGCGCGTGGTGGTCTTTTGCCTGCCGGGCCGGTCATCGCTGCCGTCTCCATCCTGCCCGTCGGCGCGGAAAACGTCGTCCTCGTCCAGGGCCACGGGGAGCTTGAGGCGCTCGTGGACGAACTGGCGGCTGATCTTCATGTACGGGGCCAACTTGGGCAGGGCATCGGCATAGAGGGAAAGGTCTCCGGCCTCCTGCGTGTCGAAACGCCAGTAGGGCAGCAGTTTGCGGTCCGTGATGCCCAGGTTAAGCAGGCACAGCGGGGCCAGCAGCCGGCTGGTCAGAGTGGCGGCCAGCTGCATGGCATCCGCCGCCAGCAGGTCGCGCCGGACCTCGTTATGGATGGTGCCCAGGGCATTGGTGCTTGTTTTGCCGTCGGCCTGCGTGGTCAGGGTCCCGCCCAGGATGGCCTTGCTCATGCCCTGTTCACAGCGCGTCACCAGCTGGCCGGGGATGTCCTGGGTGGTGGTCGTGGGCGTCTGGAAGATGACTTCCATGCCCGCCGGGATGATGCCCGCCGCATCTTGCCCCAGGCAGCGCAGGGCGTGCAGCAGCGCGCTTTTGTCCTCCGCCGTGGAGCCGGGCGGGTATTTGCCCAGGCGCAGGGGCAGGCCGTGGATCTGGGTGTAGGCGATATTGGCATTCAGGGCATAGGCCCGGATCAGGTAAGCCCAGGCCACAGTGCGGAACAGACCTGCGCGCGGCAGCCAGCCGCTCTTGCTTTTGTGGGTATGGACCAGCCAGCCGCAGGGCCACAGCTCCGCGCCCTCGGCGCTGCCGTCGCGCAGGCGCAGGCGGTTGCGGTCCGTCCACAGGCACTGGAACCAGGACTGCGGGCGGAAGGTCAGGGCTTGCGGGATATGCCAGCCGTCCACCATGCCCCATTCCAGCTCCAGCGCCGCGAAGCCATGCCCGATGGCATCGGCCATGTCCAGAAGCATGTTCTCCACGCCGGGCATCATGTCCACCATGGCACGGACCTTTTCCGCCACCTCGCGTGCCCGCGCGTCATCGCTGCCGGGGATGATGTCCCATTCCAGGGTCAGCAGCGCCCGCTTGCGTTTGCCTATCTCGCAGGCCAGGTGCTCGCAGCGGTCCTCCATGTCGGCAAAAAGCGCGTGCTGCTCCACGATATTGCCCTGTTCGGCGTCGGCCAGGATGCGGCGCAGCTTGCCCGGCGTCAGGCCGTTGGTCAGGTTGGGCAGCTGTTCCAGATACAGCAGGGGCGCGGTGTCGCCGCTTTCGGTCTGTACGGCCCCGCGCAGGGCCTCCGGGGAGGGGCGCGGGTTGCGCGGAGGGCGTTTGGCTTTGTATCGCATGGCGTCATATCCATCCATTTTCTAACGGGTCATCGGGCATAGGGGCATCATCCTGCGGGACGCTTTCGAAGGGGGAGCGGGCACGCGGCACGCGCACGAAGGCGTCCCGCAGGGAGACGTAGCCCTGCGAGGCGGCACGCCAGAGCATCTCCAGAGCGTCCGGGCCGTCGTCATGGTCGGCCAGGGGGAAATGCCGCAACTGGTCCACCAGGGCGCGCTGGTCAGGACGCAGCAGGATGCGGCCCTGGCAGCAATAGGGGTGCAGGCTCTCGATGCGCAGGTTTTTGTCCGTGCAGTTCTTGACGGGCGATACCGGCAGGGGCAGGCCCTGCCGGGCGGCCTCGCGCACCAGGACCTCGGCGAAAAACTCCTGGAACTGCACGGCCTCCACGGCCCACAGCACGCAATGCCATTGCCGTTGCAGGGCGATCAGGTCGTGGATGATGCGGTCCGGGTGGCGTTTTTTGATGTCGGCGGCCACCACATAAAGGCGCATGCTTTCCCGTTCCAGGCCGCCCACCAGAAGGGCCGAAGGGTCGCGCCCTGCCCCGGCCTTGCCCAGGCTGGGGTCGCAGGCCCCGAAAAAGATCAGGCCCGGCGGCAGCTCGCTCCAGAACCGCATGGCCTCCGCGAAGGGCGCGGCATCCCCCACCAGGGGGTCGTTCTGCTGTTCGCTGTCAAAAGCGGCCCGGTCCTCAGCCCTTTTGCACATCAGGGTGTAGAGGGGCCGGAAGTCCGGCCAGCTGACCACGGCCCCGGCGTCCATGCGTTGCCGGTGCTGCTCATAGAAAGCCCGCGCTTTTTCCGGGCCGACAGAGGGCGTCTTGTAGAAGCGCTCCCATATGTCCCACAGGGCCAGATCGTCGGGCATCTTTTCCACGGCGCGGAACGTGCGGCCATGCCATTGCGGCTTTTTGAGGGTGCGGGCCAGCACGCTGTCGTAATGCAGGATGGTGCCGATGTAGATCACGTCCATACTGTCGTCCGCCGGGCCGAGGGACAGCACCGTGCGCATGAGCCAGTTTTCCAGCTTGTCGCGCTGCTCCGGAGAACGCACGTTCTCGTCGTTTTCCAAATCGTCCAGCAGCACCAGGTCCGGGCGGTGCGGGCCGTGCCGCAGGCCGCGCATGCGCTTGCCCGCGCCGAATGCCTGTATCTTGACGTTGCCGGCCGTGATGATGGTGCCCACGTTCCAGACACGCCCCTCGCCGCACTGGCCGGGAAAATCGGCCATGAGGCGCGGGTTGCTTTCGAGCTCCACCTTGATGGCCTCCAGGAAGCTGGCCGCCTGCTCGAAGGCATCGGCTACCAGCAAAATATAGCGCTTGCGGCCCGTGACCACGCACCACAGCGAGAAGAACACGTCCACAAAGGTGGTCTTGGCCTCGCCGCGCGGGGCCGCGCAGGCCTGCCGGATGCCTTCCGGGTTGTCCACGGCGGCGGGCAGGGCCGTGTCCAGCCACAGGTGCAGGGCGCTGTCTCCGGTGGGCGTGCCGTCCTTGCGGCGGGTGTAGTGCGGAAAATACGTCCGCCGGAAAAAGGGGAAGTCCCCCTGCACACGCCGGACACGCCGGGCACTGGCCTTTGCGTCGGCCGGGAAGCTGGCGCAGTCGGCCTCGATGGTACGGCGCAGGCCATTGGCCAGGGCCGCAAGTTCCGCCCGAAAGTCGTCCGCTGTCATCCTAGCCACGATGGCCTCCCAGTTTTTCCGCCACTTCGTCCGCGAAGGGCTCCAGCACTTCCAGCAGCGCCGCCGCATGCTGGGGGAACTGCCGCCGCACGAACTCGGTCAGCATCTGGATCACGCGCAGGGCCACGGACAGCTCGTTGGTCTCCGGAAGCACGCGGCGGCTGGCGCTGACCATTTTGTTGAAACTGTCCGCCAGGCTGGCCAGGGCCTGTGTTTTTTCGCGGGCCGTCATGTCCTGGGCCTCGATGATCTCGCCCATGAGCGCCTTGTGTTGCAGCACATAGTCGCTCAGGGTCTGGCGGGCCACGGCCTCCATGCCCTCGCCCGCCAGCAGGTTGGCCGCCCGCAGTTTGTCCCAGTCGTCGCCCTTTTCGGCGGCGCGGCGCTTCCAGCCGCGCAGGGTGGGCAGCGGCACCCCCTGCGCCGTGGCTATCTGCGTGAGCGGCATATTATTGATGTAGGCCGCGCGGCAGGCCGCTTTCAGGCTTGCGCTGTGAGCCATTATTCGCCGCCTCCGCAGCCGTCACCGTCTCCGCAGTCCGTATGGCCGCCGTCTCCACCGGTATGGGGCATCAGGGCATCGTCCCGGCCGGGGGCGCGGGGACGGGGAGGCGGGCAGGGACGCGGCTCCCTGTGAGGGGCTTGGGGCGTATCCATAAAAAGATCGTCCAGGGGTTGTCCGGAGCGGAAGGGAGGCGCGAAGTCGTCCCGGTAGGGGGGACGGGGGCGGCGGCCTTCCACGGCATCCTCCACCGTTTTTTCCAGACGGGTGCGGCCGCCCGTGACCAGCACCACCAGCAGGGGCGGCACGGGCACGCCCAGCCAGACCAGGTGCCCGATGATGGAGGCGCAGTCCGTCAGTACCAGATAAGCCATGAAAACGTCCGTCACCGGCAGGGCAAAGCCCAGGGCACGGCGCAGGGAAATATCCACGCCCACGGCCATGAGCAGAAAGAAAAAGTAGCAGCTGTAGCGCACCAGGCCGTGATGCAGGCCCCGGCACAGGCTTTTGCCCCGTTTGCAGTGGACGATGATACGGGTCAGCATCTCGCCCATGACGCTGGCCAGCAGGACGCCGAACAGCACATGATCGATGCCCAGGGCCGTCAGGATGGCGGCCAGGGCCGTGCCCAGGGCCACCTTGCCCGGCCACAGTTCCAGCAGCCGGTCGCGGTAGTAGTGGATGGCGTGCAGCCAGTTGATGTCATTCACCTATTTTCTCCAGATGGTCATAAAAGTCGCGCAGGGCCGCCTTGTCGGCTTCCTGTGCCCGGTGGCGGGCCGTCACCCCGTTGACGTAGCCCACGAAATGCAGGGCCGCCCGCAGGCGGCCCTCTTCGTCCGTAGCTGCCTTGATGGCCTCATAGACCGGCACCGGGGACGGCAGGGGCGGGCCTTCCCGCAGCAGGCTGGCCGGTGGCCGGATCGGCTCCGGGCGAGACGGTCCGCAGCAGCCGGTCAAGCTCATCCCAGCGCAGAGCAGCAGGCAGGCCGTCATCCTGTGCCAGATGTTCCAGGGCATGGCGTGTGTCCTCCTCTTGGCGTTGCGCGGCGGCGTGCAGACGGTCGCGCAGATCCACGGCGGCACGGGTGGCGGCGCTCTCCTGCCGGGTAAGGGCCGTCGTCCGCTCCGCCTCGTCGGCCCGCCGGTCCGCATCCCGCCACAAATGCCAGAGCAGGAGGCAGACCAGCAGGGAGCAGCCCAGGGCCAGTACGGACAGCCGGGGCAGTCCAGGCATCATTCACCGCCCAGCATGGCGCGGTAGCCGTTAGCCCGCTTGTCGGGCTTACGGATAGCGACAGCGCCTTCACCGGCTGCCTTGCCGTGTGACGAATTGCTGTCTTTATCCGTAGCTTCCTGCGTCGCAACGGCTAAAGCCATGCAGGTGTCGAAACAGCGCTGTGTGCGGGCCTGCCAGCCACGGCCATAGACGGGCCAGCCCGGCCGCGTCTTGTAGTAGTACAGGCGCTCGGCGGCCTGTGCCCGCAGCAGGTCGCCCAGCCGTCCGTCATCCTCCAGGGAGCGGATGGCCGTGATGGTGGCCGGGCCGATCTTGCCGTCCACGGCGATGCCCAGGCCGCAGGCATTGACGGCCCGTTGCAGGATGCGGGGGGCAGCGCCGGGGCCGATGTTGTACAGGGTGTCGGCATGGGCCAGAGCCAGGGCGTCGGGCAGCGCGTCGCACTTGCCGGGCCGCCAGTAGCGGTCCCGGTAGATGACCAGGGCGTCGGCCTCTTCCAGCAGCTGCACGTCGCGGGCGTCCACGTCGCCGTCACCGTCTTTGTCAGGGATGCTGCCCCTGTCGAAATTCAGGGCCACACCGTATTTGGTGGGGCCGCCGGGATCGCGGGGGTCGTTGGTGTAGGTTGCCCCGCCCTCTGCATCCATGGTGAAGCGAAAGGCCCGCATCAGGGTGCTTTCTTTGAGCATGTGGTCTCCTCGGGTTTCGGCGGCCCTGAAAAAAGCGCGGTAGCCGTTAGCCCGCCTGCCGGGCTTACGGATGCGCCAGTCGTTGGCGAACATGTGAGCCTTACGAATGGCGACAGCGTTTTCGCAGGCTGTTTTGCCGCGTAACATATTGCTGTCTTCATCCGCAGCTTCCTTCGTCGCAACGGCTGAAGCAGCGACAGCGCCTTCTTGGCTGTCTTGTCGCGTGACGACGTGCTGTCTTTATCCGCAGGTTTTGCGTTACAACGGCTAAAGCAAGGCCCCGTGCCGCCACTATGTGGCGACACGGGGCTGTAAAAAAGGTCGAAGGTGTTCAGCGGTTCAGACTAGACGGTGCCCTCCAGTTGCCGGGCGGCCTCGGTGATGGCCTGATAAATGTCCTCAAAAGCCAGATACAGGCCCAGGGCGTCCCGGCCGTCAACATCCAGATGGTCGTCGTGACGCAGGCCGCAAAGCAGTTTTTGCTGCCAGCGGATACGGGCGGCGGCGTCATGCAGCAGATCGGCAGGAAGACGCGCGCTATCCATGGCACACCTCCAGCAGATTCCCCTGCACGGGCAGGGCGGGGCGTTCGGACGCTCTTTCTTCCAGCCAGCCCAGCGCCTGTGCGGCCTTGAGCAGACGGGAGACCTCACGGCCGTTCACGTCCAGCAGTTTGGCGATGCTGTGCTTGCCAAGCCCCATGGCGTGGTAGCGCACGGCCTGACGTACCCGGCGCTTCTGGACAGGGCCGAGCCGCCAGAAAAGCTGGGCGGTCTCCTGCCGGGTCTTTTCGCAGGCGGCATGGATGGCTTCCTTGCCGCCCGCGCGGGCTTCCCTTTGGATATTCTCATGCAGTGCCCGCTCCATGGCGTTGAAGGCTTCGATATAGCGCAGCTTCCACATGATGGCCGCCTTGCCCGTGAAACCCATGACCAGCAGGGAAAGGGCGTCGCGGGTGAGAAGGTAGGCTTTTTCTTTTCGCGTGGCTTCGTTGGGGCCGGGCACGATTCTGAACGTCAGCCCAAAATTGGGCTCACGAAATGATTTCGGCAGGATAGAACGCAAACGGTCGATTTCCCGCAGGACGTGGCTGTGTCGACGCTGGAAATGCCGGGCCACGTCGGTAGACAGGACGGCGGGCATGGAGCCGATGGAAAGGAAGCGGATGTCGTCGGTGTTTTTGACAATGGGCGTGAGTTGAGATACTGAATTGTCAGCCATAATATACCTTTCTACTGAGGATGTTAGGGTTAGGCGTCGCTGGAAGCTCTCACCTTTCTAGCGACGCTGTTTTTATTTTTTTTCTTCCTTAGCCAACTTGACCTCAAGCTCGGCGATTGCGTCCAGAAAGATTTGTTTCAAAGTCTTTCCTGTTTTGGCTGCAACAATTTTTGCTCGCTTATGGTCTTCTTCCTTCAATACCATGCTGATATATTTTCCTTCTCGTGCCACTGCACCTCCTTTTTATCTTTTGTAGCTACATGGCTTTTTAACGTCAAGAAAAATTTGCGCGCCTATTGGCAGCAATTCAGGAATCAGTCGTAAAAAAAGGCGGCCCGAAGGCCGCCCTTTCCTATGTCTTTGTTCGCCGCGACCGACTACCGGCGGCATCCACATGCTCCTGCATTTCCGCTATCTTGCCTTCAATGTAGGCGATTTGTTCAGCCTGCTCTTCGTCGGGGATGTCGTCGCGTTTCAAAAAATACAGAACATCCAGATAAGCGTTGAGGGCCTTTTTCCATTCTTCCTTGAACTCGGCTTTATCGGCTTTCATCAGCAAGGCCTCAAGCTCCGTATGGTGAACAAACATGGAAAAAGCCCTGCGCCAGCGGTCGATAACTTCTTGCGGGTAGGCTGTCTTCAGATCTTCTTCAGCCCGCTGCAACACCAGAAGTGCCGTATTGGCGGCACTGATCTTTGCCGCTTTTGTTTTTACCGCCAGGGCGCGTTTTTTCAGACTGTCCAGTTCCGCTTCGAGGCTGGCGGTCATTATTTCCACATAAACATCCTGGAATGTTCGCAGCCATTCTTGCCAGTCAGTGCGATGGGGGCAGGCTTTCAGCATCACATCGAGATGGCCGATAGCCTGGCCGACACTGGCAATACGAATTTGAGCATCTGGATGATGCCGCACGACCTCGGCGCAGCGAGATATTTCTTGCAATTGCCAAGCAAACCTTTCTTCTTCCTGTTTTCGTTGCAGTTCTACTTCCTGCTGCTTTCGTTCCGCCTCCAGCCGGGCACGTTCCGCGCGTTCTTCTTCCTCAGCGGCTCGTTGTTCTTCCGGGGAGCCGAACAACAGCCCCCGGCACCACTCCCAAAAGTCCATATGCCCTCCTGTTCTTTCGGGCAGTATGCCGCATTTACGGACTGGTGAAAAGCAAAAGCCCCGCGTGGTGCGGGGCCTGTGGGGGATCATAGTAGTCGCCCCTGTTGGGGCTGTTTGGCCGGGTCCGGTGGCGGCGGCTTTTTGAAGATGCTCCACACATGCCGCTCCGTGATATGGTAGCGCAGGGCCAGACATTGCACGATGCGCCGTTCCGTCAGGCCCTGGCGGGCCAGCTGCTGCCGGTCTTTCAGCAGGGCAGCGTCGCGGGCACGCAGCAGGACGGGCTTGCAATTTGGCACATAGAGGGGCGTTACAGCATAGTGTCGGGCCAGTATCTGCGCGGCCTCCGGGCCGATGCGCCGGGACAGGTCCGCCAGCATCTGCTGCCCGGCCTCCCGTGCACCCACGGGCAGGCGCAGGGTCAGGCCGCCGAAGTTCTCCACCAGTTGCAGGGTGGCGGGCAGGCCGATCAGCCGGGCGATGGCCTGCACGGCGGCGGGCAGCAAGGAAATATCCAGACTGCGCAGGGACGGCAGGAAAGCCTCCGTCGTGCGCATGGCGTCGAAGTAGTCCGCCGTGGTGATGTTCGTATCCTGCATAATAAACTCCATTTATTACATTTTGCTTTGTCCTATGCGTCCTCCCGCCTCTGCTGGCGAACCAAGGCCGCCACGCAGGCCGTCAGCTGGGCGCGGCTGGCCGTGCGCAGGCTGGCCGTGTTCCGTGTCTGGCGGCGGATGATGGCGTCCGCATAGGACAGGGGGCGCTCCAGCGAGGCGCACAGGGCCGTGATTTTGGCGTGCAGGGGGCGCAGTTCCTGCGGGATGTTGTGCGGGCGCGGGGTCCAGCCCTTGGCCCGCAGCTCGGCCAGCATGGCTTTCAGCTGGGGCACGGTGCAGCGGGCGGCACTGTCCATCCCGGTGACGGCCTGGAGCAGGGAGCGGTAGGTGGTATCATCCAGGCCCAGGTCTTTCTGGGCGATCTTGACGCTGGCGATGAGGCCCGCGCGCAGTTTGCTTTCCATCATCGTTTCCCTCCTTGGGCATGGCATCCCACTGCGGCATTAAGGGCATCCAGCATCACGTCGGCCATGGCCCTGGTCTTCTTCATCCCCCGTCCGCCGTGGAACAGGACGCAGACGGGGCTCCCGTCCCGAGTGTCACGGATGACCCATGCGCCGCCCACTGTGGGCAGCAGGACAAAGCGTTGCTGTTCCATAGGTATTCCTTCGGCTGCTCATCAGGCCCGGCGCGCCGCCGCCGGACGACGCCCCACGGGGGGGGCGTTTCGCTGCTGGGGGTATTCCACGCTCTATTGTTTCACGACGGGGATCGTCCGGCTGTAGGTGAAGGCCCCCAGCTTAAGGGTGACGGTCACATCGTCCTTGCCGTCGGGGATGTGGACGACCTCGCTCCGTTCAAGCGCCCACAGGATGCCCACAGCCCCCAGCAGGAAGGAAGCGCAGCAGGCGGCCGCAACGCTCAGGGTCGCGGCAACGCCGAATACCAGAGGGTTGCGAAGCACGTCCGATAACAGGCAGCCGATAACGACGACGATCGAGGACAGGATTATGACGGCGCTCCAGAAGGATACGGCTCCGCTCATGGCTATTCCTCGTTGACCTTTTGTTTCAGGTAGGCGCCGGGCTGGAAGACGGGCCGCCAGTGGGCCGGGGCGGTCATGCATTCCTTGGTGCGGGGATTGATGACCGCTTTTTCCGGGATGTGCCGCACTCCGAAGCGTCCGAAGTTACGCAGGGTCACGGTGTTGTGGGCGGCCAGAGCGTCCGTCAGGGCGACCAGCAGGGCGACCACGCACTTCTCTGCCGTTTTCAGTTCCACGCCCGTTTGCCGGGACACCTGTCTGGAGAGGGCTTTTCTGTCGATATGCATATGTTCCTCCTTACAGAGCGGCCATATCCAGCGGGATGGCCACATATTTGCCGTGGGCGTCGCGCTCGTACACGCGCACATACGCTTTGCTGTCCAGGATTTGCAGGCTGTCGCCGATGGCCTGCATGGCCCGCTGCCAGCGGTCGTCTTCGATCTTGTGGCGGCGCAGGCCCAGGATGGCGTTGGTATTGATGCGGCCTTCCTTGTTGATCTGGAAAGCGGCCTCCACGATGACCCGCAAAGGGGAGGGGCTGTCGCGGCTCCATTCCTCCAGGCATTCGTCGATGAGGGCCTTGGCCGCCCGCAGGCCCTCGTCGAAGCCGATGCTCTCATTGTACTGGCGCTTGATGCGGTAACGGCCGTCAAAGGTCTGCAAGGTGATGTTGCCCTTGTCCCCGCCCAGCTTCGCGCCGTAACGTTCGGCGGACAGTTCCACGAAGGCGGCGATGTCGCCCATCAGCTCCAGCTTGAGCTGGCGCAGCTGTGCCTGCATGGCCTTGGCCTTGGCCACCTTCTCGCGCACCAGCTCGTCGCGGGCCTTGTCGATCTCCTTGATCTGCTCCACGGGGATCAGGCAGCCGCGCGCGTCTTCCCAGTAGCCGTCGGGGATGGTGATCTGTTCCATGTCGTTTCTCCTTGTTTAACCGGGGAAATGGGGGGTGTTAGGCAGGTCATGCACATGGAAGCGCGGCAATGCCCCGGCTCCTGCGGGCGGCAGCAGTTCCTGTTCCAGATGGCGGGCCTGCGCGGCATGCTCCCGCAGATTTTCCTGCAAGATGCGCAGGAAGGCCCAGTGTTCCTCGCTGACCTGTCCGGCCAACACGCCGAGGCTGACGGCGCACGATTCGATATCCTGACTCAACATGTCGTTTCCTCCTTGAAGTTTTGGCAGTCGCGGCACTCCCGCCACCGGCGGAGCGCGTAGGGGTTGGATGTGGGCATGGGGGCGGTGCGCCGTTTGGCGCATATGTCCTGCCCCCAGGGGCCGCCGTAGACCGGGCAGGGGCTGGCCAGCACGCGCAGGATGCGCTCCTCCATGCGGGCCGTGCTGCCCGGATATTTGTCATGGTAGACCAGGGACAGGCTGGCCCTGGCCACGCCCAGGCGGCGGGCCGTGGCGGCCACTCCGTGGGCGGCTATGGCCTCGTGCAGCAGTCGATTGATTTTGTTTTTAACTATCTAGAATGTATGGTGTTTATTTTTCGATTTCAACACGTTCTGCGCGTTATGGCGCTGCGCTACGCCATACGTACCATAAAA